>CAJDUM010000108.1_pt1 | contig 14356 bp, 13 predicted proteins | sample 7390781 | NCBI WGS metagenome assembly CAJDUM01 (sample SAMEA7055661, study PRJEB34461) | soil metagenome | biome: terrestrial ecosystem; feature: Peninsula; material: soil | place: Antarctica | collected 2016 | reverse complement strand
CCAGTGTTGTCAAGCCCCGTGCCGTCCGGTTCAGCTCCGTGCGACTCGGGTTCGTCGGGCCCGAGTCGGCCCGGTTCTGTCGGTTCACTCACTGCGGCTCCTGGTGTGCTGCGGTCATCCGTATCAGTCCTTGGTAGGCGGGCATGGTCACGTCGTTCAGCGAATCGGCGGTGAAGCCCAGCCCGTAGGCCGTCACGTAGCGCAGGAACAGCGCCACACCGGGTTCGGTCTTCAGCGAGACCACCATCGCCGCGGAGTCGCCGATCGCGGTGATGACGAACGGCGGCGAGTACGTACGCCCCTGCAGCAGCAGAGTATTGCCGATGCAGCGCACCGCCGAGGTCGTCACCACCCGTTGGTCCATGATCGTCATTGCCTCGGCGCCGCCGGCCCACAGTGCGTTGACCACTGCCTGGACGTCCTGCTGGTGGACAACCAGGTCGTCCGGTTCGACGCCGGCCGGGTAGTTGCCGTCGGAATCCCTGGCTGCATCGGTGAGTGTCACGCGCAGCCCCTGGCCGTGCACCGCGGTCAGCCCGGCCAGCGGTTCGAGCGCCCGCGAGGTCGCACGTACCTTCGCCACCTGCGGCGACACATCCGAGCCCGCCTCAGCGTCAATCTGTCGTTGCAGCGCGGCGGCGCGGTCCTCGGCGGTGGCCACCCGCTGCTCGGCCTCGATGACCAGGGCGGCCAGGTCGATCGACCGGTTGCGGATGTCCTTGCCGCCGGAGTACGTCCTGGCGGTGCCGAGCAGGCCGCCGGCCAGCAGGCAGACGACGATAACGCCGATTCCCCAGGGGGACGGGCGTAGCGATCGGACGCGCATCGGTACCGTCCTCCCCTCATGGCTCGTCATTCCCGGTCATCTGCGGCCCGCCTGCGGCCCGCCTGCGGCCCGCCTGCGGCGGTGCTCGGCCGTCGGCTGGTGCCGTCAATGGCCCCGACACCGTAGGCTACTGGTGACGATGTTCGGTCCCGGTCAAACCCGCGGGCGGTCGGAGGCCCGAAAGGTGGGCCTACTGCGCCCGCACGGGGGTTCCGGCGCAGGTGCGCGGAGGATTGAAGTGCCAAAGTCGAAGGTCCGTAAGAAGCCGACGACCGCTGTTTCTCGGTCGGCGAGCGCTGCCGCGGTTGCCGCAGCGCCCAAGGTCAAGGTCGCCGGACCGTCCAGTCCGGTCTACATCGGCGTGATGCTGGGTCTGATGCTGCTCGGCCTGGTGTGGCTGATCCTGTACTACCTGTGGCCCACGGTGCCGCTGATCTCCTCGCTGGGCAGCTGGAACTTCGGTGTCGGGTTCGCGCTGATGGTCGTCGGGCTGCTGATGACGATGCGGTGGCGTTGACCGGCGGTGCGCCGTCCTCGTACCGAACAACATCGGTGTGATTCATCCCCAGTGGGGACAACTCCTGTGGACAACTCGGTGAGCACGGCGGGTGATCCCCTCGCGGTACCCCACAGTTGGGGGCCGGCGCCGTTGCTGAGCTGGATCTCCGGCGCGCTTGGTGCCGCCGCGCTGGTCTGGTTCGTGTTCGACCGTGATTCTGAGAACCGCCTGGTCGCCGCTGCGCTGGTGGTCGTCGCTGGGCTGGTGGCGGCGTCTCTGGCAGTTGTCCGGCGCCGCGTCACCGCGACGCCGGTCGGACTGCGGGTGCGCGAAGTGTTCGGTTCGCGGACCATCCCGTGGAGTGGGATCCGGTCCATCTCCGCGACCGCCGGCGGTCGGCTGGGCAACCCGCGGCTGGAGGTCGACCTGGACGACGACGCGCTGTTGATCTTCAGCCGGCTGGAGCTGGGCGAAGACCCGGAAGCCGTCGCCAGGGTATTGCAGCACTGGTGGGCCGCGCGCCGCTGAGCGGTGGCTGGTCGGTCGCGGTCGGTCGGCGTCGGTGGACCCGGCATGGGCCCCAACTCCGCCCGGCCCGGCCAGGACGTCCGCTCAGTGGTCCATGCGCGCAGCCCTGTACCGGATCGGCCCTGTGGCCGGTCAGACCCCGCCGACCGGCGCGTCTCTGCGGCCGGCGCAGTCGTGTGCCGACTCGGGCCGGCGGCCGGTCAGACTCCGCGGACCGGCTCAGCCCTGCGGCGGCTGGCAGCGGAAGCCGGCGGCGACCTGCACACAGTGGCCCCACTGCGCCGCCAGCTGCGCGTCCCGGTAGATCACCAGGCCGGCCAGCGCCGCGAGCACCGCGACGCTGGAACCGATCTGCCAGGCGCGGCGGGTCCGCGCCGGCGGGTACACCATCGCCGCCCCGATCAGTGCGCCGACCACCAGCCCGCCCAGGTGTCCCTGCCAGGAGATCCCGGCGATGCGGAACGTGATGAACAGGTTGATCCCGACGATGATCACCAGCTGGCGCAGGTCGAAGTGGAACCGCTTGAAGGTCACCACCAATGCGCCCATCAGCCCGAAGATCGCCCCGGACGCGCCGATCGTGGAGGAGTTGAAGGCGCTGAAGACCATCACGATGGCCGACCCGCCGAGCAGGCTGATCAGGTAAACGGCCAGGTAGCGCCAGCGGCCGATGATCCGCTCCAGGGCCAGCCCGATGAAGTACAGCGCCAGCATGTTCAGCGCGATGTGCAGCAGGCCTTCGTGCAGGAACCCGCTGGTCAGCAGCCGCCAGTACTCGCCAGAGGACACCATGATCGGCGTCAGCGCGCCGTGCTCGAACACGCTGGAGTCGCCCACGGTCGACACCGACTTCGCCTGCACTGCGGTGACGGCGAAGACCAACACGTTCAGCGCGATCAACACGTAGGTGACGACCGGTTGCTGGCCGTGTGGCGCGCCGGTGACGGTCCTGGCGGTGCGCTGGGTCGCCTTGCTCTCGGCGACGCAGGCCCGGCAGTGGAAGCCGACGCTGGCCGGGGTCAGGCAGTCCGGACAGGCTGGCCGACCGCACCTGGTGCAGTGCAGCGCGGTGGCCCGGCCCGGATGCCAGCTACACACTTCGGACTGCGCGGCGGGCGGATAGCCGTACCGGTCGGTCCCGTTGGGCGGTTGTCCGTTGGGCTGTTGCCAGCCCGGCTGTTGCCAGTTCGGCGGCTCGCCTGATGGTGAGGCGGTCATGCCGATCCGAACCAATCGGTGGCCATCACGACGAGCAAGTCCGAACCGAGCCGGTCAGCTGCCGGGCGTGGGTGCCGGACCAGCCTGGTCAGCGCCGCCCTCGACACTGATCGAGTTGATCACCACATCGTCCGCGGGCTTGTCGAACCTGTCGGTCTTGGTGGCTCCGATCGCGTCGACCACGTCGCGAGAGGCCTGGTCCGCCACCTCGCCGAAAATGGTGTGCTTTCGGTTCAGGTGCGAGGTCGGGCCCAGCGTGATGAAGAACTGGCAGCCGTTGGTGCCGGGACCGGCGTTCGCCATGGCCAGCAGGTACGGCTTGCTGAACGCCAGCTCCGGGTGGAACTCGTCGGCGAAGGTGTAGCCGGGTCCGCCGCGGCCGGTTCCGGTTGGATCACCACCCTGGATCATGAAGCCGCCGATCACCCGGTGGAAGATCGAGCCGTCGTAGAACGGGCCGGAGGTCCCGCCCGAGCCGTTCTTGCCCTTGTATTCCTTGGAGCCGTCGGCCAGGCCGACGAAGTTGGCCACCGTCTTCGGGGCATGGAACGGCAGCAGCTGGATCCGGATGTCGCCGCGGTTGGTGTGCAGGGTCGCATAGAGGTCGGTCACGTCCGCCATCCTGCCATGCCCGGCTGTGCGCGCCGGCGCTGACAGGACCTGTCCCGATCCGTCGTCAGCCGCTACTCCGCAGTATGCAGGGTCCAGTGGCCGGATTTCCCTGCTGGTGACGGAGTAGCGAGGCAAGCCGGGCCGGTGGGGCGGGTGCCGGGGTGCGCTACAGGCCGAGCTTCTTCACGATCAGGTCCACCATCTGCCGCCCCTTGATCGACTGAGGCTGGTTGGACATCGCGATGATCGCGATGGTCCCCTTGGACACCGCGTACACCGAGCGCACCTGATCGTTCCCCGGTATCCCCTTCGGGGTCGACATCGCACCACCGGTCCAACCGGCCGGATCGGATGCCGGGTTGGACTGGTCGATCGGCGCGTGCTGATTCACCGCCGCCGCAGCTTCGGCCGGAGTGGCTGCCTGCACGATTCTGGTGCTGGCCAGATAGCTGCCGTCGGAGCGGGTGAAGGTGCAGACCGGGTAGGGCTCGACCGCGATCAGCGAAGTGGCTCCGTGATGCTGGCCGTTGATGCTCGTCACGTCATCGGCGGACAGGTACGGGCATGGGCCGGGGACGGCGGCCGGCTCGGCGGTGGGTGGCGGTGGGCCGATGGTGCTCGGCGGGAGGGTGATGACCGAGGTGCTGGTCAGGGTTGGGCCGGTCAGGGTGACAGTTCCGGTGGTGACAACTGTGGTGGTTCCGGTGGTTGTCGTCTGGATCGTGGTGCTGGTTCCGGTGATCACGGTCGTCGTCGGCGAGGGCGACCCGGCGGACTGCGTGCAGGCAGCGCAGAACAGCAAGACTGCGACCGCGCCGACGGCCCAGGTCGTTCGGACTGCCGTCCGGCGACGGGGCTGTCCACCCTGCGGTCCCCGCCGACCCCGCATCCGGTCCTGCCGCTTGTCCATGCCCGCCCTCCTGATCTTGGTGCCGCTTGCTGTTGTCATTGTCCGGCGGGGCTGCCTGTAACCGCCCGCGCTGGTAACCGATGCGCGTCATCGTTGGTGTTCGCGCCGGTTTTCGGAATCGCTGGAGTTCGGCGTCGTTACGACGGTAGCTGGTGACGTCCTGCCCGATGCCCGGCCTTGGCGCTGAGTGCCGAAGTAGCGGAAGGGGAGCACCCCCCGGTAGCGGCGGTACCCTCGATTGTCAATGCCTGGTCGGCCGCGAGTGGGGGCGAGAGGGGTCGGGAATGGGGACAGCAGCTCCGCGCCGGGCGACCAGCCAGCGGGCGTCGATTCTGCAGGTGCTGGCCGGCACCGACGAGTTCGTCTCCGCCCAGGACCTGCATGGTGCGCTGCGGGCGACCGGCTCCGGCGTCGGCCTGGCCACTGTCTACCGGGCGCTGTCGGAGATGGCCGCCGCGGGTGACATCGACACGCTGCGCAATCAGGTGCTCATCACCACCACCTGGTGTGCCGGGTGTGCGGCCGGACAGAGGAGGTCACCGCGCCCGGCGTCGAGAGGTGGGCGCGGGCGGTGGCCGAGGAGTACGGGTACGTGGACATCAACCACGAACTGGAGCTGTTCGGCGTCTGCGCCGACTGCGCCGCCGCTCCGTCCCCGTAGCCGCGCAGCCGCGTAGCCGGCCGCGGGTGATCGTTCAGTACATGATCGTCCGCGTCAGGTGATGCGGACGGAAAGTGGTGTGGAAATGTGTCCAGATCCTGGCGTCCACCTGGCCCATGACGATTGCCGATGCCGCCGGCCGGATGGCGTTGATCGCCTCGGTCAGCAGGGCGACTGCGTACACGGTGTGTGCCCGGATCTCCACCTCCTGCGGGCTGTCCCGCGGCAGCATCGTGTGTGAGGCGATCGTTGCGGCCAACTCGTCGGAGTAGTGCAGGATGCCGAGCAGTTCGAGCCCGAGAGGCACGATGTAGTCGGCGAATGCCGTCATCTGATCCAGATCGTCCAACCGCATGGCGCCGCCCACCGAGGTGTAGGCGACCCAAACCCCTAGCTGGGCAAGCTTGTTGAAACGAACTGTCGCGTCGCCGTACCGGCTGACGTCATCGAACCGGGGGAAGTTCGCGGTCAGCCGGTCGACGATGCCGTCCCGTTCGCCGTCCCGTTCGCCGTCGTTGTACAGCCGAGGCGCCGCGCCTGCTACCAGGTGTCGGAATCGGCCGTCGAACCGCTCGGTGAGCACCCGCCCTACCGAGCGCAGGATCTCGGCGCGCTCTTCGAGCATCGGAATCTCGATCGAGCCGCGCAAGATGTGCCGCAGATGCTGCGTCGTCATCTCGGCCAGGTACGAGCCGTCCAGGAGTGGCAGCCCGTCGTCCAGGCCCCGGCGAAGGCAGGCGAATAGCGCGTCCGAGTCCGACCAGATGGCACCGGCGAAGTCCACCTCGAACCGGGCGCCGCTGTCAAAGTCGGTGAACGCGAAGTCGATGCAGGTGGCGACCAGCGTGAAGTCGATGATGTCGTCCTGGCCGCCGTCCAGCGGGAAGCCGCTGAGGTACTGCGGCATCGGAAGTGCCTCGTAGGCCATCCAGCCGGCGACCTCGACGATGCGGTCCGGGTCGGTCCGGAGGTGGCTGGACGCTTCGATCACGGGAAGGACCGTGCTCAGCACCGGGTTGTCGGCGAATCGTGCAGGCAGGGCGGGGATCGGGGGCATCGCATCTCCGGTGACTCGTGTGTCGGGTGGCGACCGGCTGGCGTCGACCGGTGCGGCGGCCAGCAGCGGGGGTGCAGCCAGTCGGCCGGCGCTGGGAGCCGGCAGGTGCGGTCATCATCGCCCGCGCCCGCCGGAGTTGCATCCCGGGCCCCGCCAGCCCCGCCAGCCCTGCCAGGCTGGTCGGCCGGGTGCCCCGCGAGTAAGCCAATCTCGCCGATCTCAAGACGGCGGGTGGAGTGGTACGCCACCCTGGGCGGAGGATGCCGGGCGGGTCGCGCGCAGTGCGCCGGCGCTCCCCCTGAGAGCCGCCGCCGTGCTGGGCCCCGCCCGGCCCGCCCGGCATCCGCAGATCGACCCGGACGTCGCGGTCCCGCCTTGGCCGCAGTTCCTCCGCGGATGTATTGCCTACCGTCAGTCGCTCGATAGCCAGCTACCCGAAGCGCGGATTGCTGCTGCGGAGTACGACGCGCCGTCCGGTTGACCGGGATCGGTTACCGGACCGGGTGCGCGGCAAGCCAGCCGGCCCGCCTGCGCGGGGACGCCTGCGCGAGCCACGCATCCTGAATCACCTCGACCAACTCGGCCCGAAGTAATTCGCCCAGGCTGCTGGCTCGCAGCAGCACCGACGGGTGGCCGTTGAAATGCGCGGTGGTGAAGAAGGGCGATCCAGCGTCCTGAACCATCGCCTGCTTGTCCGACTCGGACGCGACCCAGAACACGATGACGTCGCTGTAGCGCCCTCCGGTATCTGGATCGACCGCATCCGGACGAGGAGTGCGAAAGAAGACGAACGACTTGCCGCCGACCTGAAACACCGGGTTGTCGCTGGACCCACAAATCACCGTGACATAGGGCATCGCCAACGCCACGGCGTGCACGTCGTTGAGTCTGGCCCGGGCAGAGGACTCCGACATGTCGAGAGCGTAAGGGCATTTCATCGTGCGCACGGCAGGCTTGGGTATGACGGACGGACTGCTGGCAGGTCATCCGCCCTGACGCTCGGCTGAATTGAACTGATGGTGCCCAACGGGGTTGACGCCGACGGCTCGGGTGGGGTGAGGCACAGTGGTGTTATGCGGACTCGGCCACAACGCCACCAGCGCCACCGGTCGGCTGGATGGGCCAGTGCGATCGTGGTCCTCGCCGTGCTTCTGGCCGGCTGCGCAGGCGCCTCGACGGGAGTTGCGGCTTCTCCGGCCACCACGCCGCCGGCGACGGTGACGATCCAGACCCACCGCGGGGTACCGGGCATCTACCTGGTGGACGGCACAGGCCGCAGCCTGTACATGTGGGAAGCAGACAAGTCCGGCGTCACCACCTGCTACGGGGCCTGCGCGGTGGACTGGCCGCCGCTGACCATCACCGGATCCGCAGTGGCCGGGACCGGTGTCCAGGCGGACCTGATCGGCAGTACGACACGCAAGGACGGCACGAAGCAGGTCACCTACAACGGCTGGCCGCTGTACTACTTCATCCGCGACACCGCCCCAGGCGATCTGTCCGGGCAGGGCGACCCCGGGTTCGGCGCCGTCTGGTGGGTGCTCAGCCCGAGTGGCGCCGAATTGCCGTCGGCGCCCATCGCGTCGACCAGCGGCGGCTGAACACGCGACACTCACTGGCAGATCCGCCGCCGGTTCTCAGCGGCATCCCATGAAATCCTCACCGACTGGTCCTTTCCTGGAGTTGTCACGCCCACTACGGGCAGACGAAATTCGGAACGGATGGTGAGTGCAGTGGCTGACACGGGAGCAGGGACGCAGCGACCGGACGGGACCCAGCCGCCGGCCTGGCCGGGGCAGCCGGCGACCGACCCCAGTCGGCGAGCATGGACCGATCAACCCGGCCCGGTGGCACCGCCGTGGGGTGCGCGGTCCGCGGTCGGCCCGACACCCCGAGGCTTTGCGGATGTCGGCGGCCTTGGGCAGCCCGGTCCTTGGAACCCGCCGGCACGATCCGTCGGTCCGGCGGCGGGCGGATACCCGGTCGCCGGGAACACCGGATACCCAATCGGCGGGGCGGGCGGATACCCGATCGGCGGGACCAGCGGATACCGAACCGGCGGTGCCAGCGGGTACCCGGCCCCAGGGTTCAGCGGGTACCCGGCGGCCGGCTGGGTGCCGCCGACCACACCGCCTGCTTCCCCTGCGCCGGGCGTACCCCAGGGTGGTCGACCCCGCCGTCGGCGCAGCGTGCCGGCCGCGATCGCGGCGCTGCTCGTCGTGGTCGCTGCGGCCACCGGGGTGGGGGTGGGGCACGCCGTCTGGCCGACCTCGAACCAGCAGTCCACCGGTGTGGTCGCCAGCCGGAGCAACGCTTCTGCGCCGAACAGCGGCACCGAATCCGGCCCGATCACCACGTCGCCCGGCCGGCTGGGCTCCGGTTCCTCGGGCTCCGGCAACTCCGGCGGCTCCGGCGTCGTGCCGGGGCCGGGTGGGTCGAACGGCTCGAGCGGGTCGGGCGGATCTAACGGCACGAACGGGGCCAACGGCTCGAGCGGGACGAGCGGTTCAAACGGTAATGGCAGCAACGGCTCTGGCGAGCCGGGTGGCGGTGGGTCAGGCAGCGGTTTGCCTGGCAACGGTGGCTTAGGTAACGGTGGCCTGAACAACGGTGGGTTGGGCAACGGAGGCCTAGGCAATGGCTTGGGCAATGGCGGTCAAGGGTCCGCGGCCCAGCCGAAAACCAGCACCGGATCAGCCGCGCTGGACAAGGTTGTCGCAGGGGTCGACGGGGCGCTGGTGGACATCTACGGCCAGTTCTCCTATCAGGGCGCAGAAGGAGCCGGCACCGGAATCGTGCTCACCTCCACCGGTGAGATCTTGACCAACAATCACGTGATCGACGGCGCAACAGCCCTTTCCGTCGTCGACATCGGAAACGGCAAGACCTATGACGCGACCGTCGTGGGGTACGACCTGACCGACGACATCGCCGTGCTGCAGCTCAAGAACGCCTCAGGGCTGAAGACGGCGACCATCGGCGACTCCTCGAAGCTGGCAGTCGGTAACACGGTTGTCGGCATCGGAAACGCCGGCGGCGCGGGCGGAACGCCCTCTGTCGCAGCGGGTGCCGTCACCGCACTGAACAAGTCCATTACCGTCAGCGATGAGCTGTACGGCACCAGCACGAGCCTGGGTGGCCTCATCGAGGTCAACGCGGACATCCAGTCCGGCGATTCCGGCGGCTCCTTGATCAATGCCTCCGGCCAGGTCGTCGGCGTCGATACCGCCGCGTCCGCGGGCTCCTCCATGAACGGCAGCGCCGACGGGTACGCGGTGCCGATCGACACTGCGATGACGATCGTCAAGCAGGTCGACTCGGGCACCGGAACTGCCACCGTGCACGTGGGCAGCACGGCTGCGCTCGGTGTGCTGGTCGCCAGCGCCAGCTCCGGCACCGGCACCGGCCGCGGGCGGTTCGGTGGCTCCGGCCAGGCCGCGACCTCCGGTGCGCCAGTCGAGGGCGTTGTGACCGGCGGCTCCGCGGAACAGGCCGGTCTGGTTGCCGGTGACGTGATCACCTCGGTAGACAGCCACACGGTCACCTCCTCCGCAGACCTGAGTGCGGTGATGCTCACCGAGCACCCCGGCCAAACGGTGGACCTGGGCTGGACCGACGCCTCAGGGCAGGCGCACACCGCAACGGTGACGCTGGGTACTGGCCCTGCGGCCTGACCGTAGGCGGCGGCATCGGGCAGGTAGTCCGCAGTAACGAGGGATCACCGGTGACACGGAAGTACCGATGACACAGGATCACCGATGACGGCCGTGGCAGCCGTCATCGGTGATCGCCTCGTTTCAGATGCGTTGTGTTTCAGATGCATTGTGTTTCAGATGCCCTGCGACCGAGTCGCTTCCTCCGACGCGATCGCGGTGGCGACATCGCGGGGGTAGGTCCGACCTGCCACCAGCAGCACCAGGCCGGCGAGCAGCAGAATCACCAGCAGAACCAGGAATGCCCGGTCCAGGCCGTCCGCGCCGCCGCCTTGCTCGGGGTATTCGGCGTTGCCGGACCCGGCCATCAGCGTGGAGAGGTAGCCGAACACCAGCGGCGCACTGGATTTCAGCAGGGTCTGCCAGAAAGTCCGGACGGCCTCTGCCCTGCCCCACAGCCGGGAGTGCATGATGTCGAGCCGGGCAGCGTCCAGCGGCGGGTTCACCCCGCCGACTGCGGCGGCCCCGAGAAACAGCAGGGGAACCGCGATGAACGCCGAGGTCAGCGCAAAGCCGGGGATGAAGAATGCGACCGCCAGCAGGAAGCATGCGGCGCCGACCAGCGGCCGTGCCGCCAGATGCCGGCGAGCGATCAGCCGATCGGAGGCCCGACCGGTGATCAGGGTTCCAACGATCACCCCCGCACCGATGCCGGCCAGCAGCACGGTGGCCAGTCCCTGGCCGAGATCGAAACGGCCACGCAGGTACACCACGGCGAAGGTCTGCATCCCGGCGACATAGAAGTAGCCAAGCGCGGACGCCACGATGATGACGACGTTGGTCCTGATGGACAGCACGTAACGGATCGACCAGGCCAGCGAGCGGCCGGTCGGGTCCGCGGTCAGCACCAAATTGGTGTGCGGCTGCACGCCGGCGTCTCGGATCGCCGTGACAAGGTCCGGTGGTACTGCGCTCGGTAGTGGGATGCCCTTTAGCGCGGGGTCCGGTAGCGGCTGACGATCGAGTTCGGCATCGGCTCTGGACCGGTTCGGAACGGTACCTTCGGTGACGGCAAATGCGTCGGTGGTGGCGGATGTGTCGGCGATAGTCGCGTCGTCTGCGGTGCCGGCGTGGCTGGTCGGTCGATTCGCGGCGTTGGCCCTTGGCGGCGCCGAGCGGTACAGGGCTGGCGTAGACCCGGCTGCCCGCGCGTCGTCGGCGGCCACTACCCGGGTGGCGCCGGCGGCCAGCAGGCTGCCCCCGCCGCGGTGCGGCTCCGGCAGCAGTCGCACCAACGCCACCGCAAGGATCGGCCCGGCCGCGGCTAGCACCCAGAACGATCCACGCCAGGACCACAGCGCGGCGATCTCGCCGGCGATCAGCAGCCCGGACGCGGCGCCGGCGAACTCCCCGGCCAGGATGAAGCCGAGCGCCCGCCCGCGGGAGCCGGTGGGGAACAGGTCGCCGGCCAGGGATGCCACCACCGGGCCGGCCGCTCCGACACCGGCGCCCAGCGCGATCTGCGCCAGCAGCAGCATCAGGTAGGACTGCGCCGTGCCGGCCAACACGATGGAAGCCGACCAGGCGATCGCGCAGCCGGCCAGCAACCTGACCCGGGTCACCCGGTCGGCGAGCACGCCGAACGGCAGCGTGGTTGCCGCCGCCATCAGGCTGGTCGCGGTGACCAGCAGCCCGATCTGGGTGTTACCAACCCCGAGCGCCGACTTGATATCGGGCGCCACGGCGCCGGCGATCGTCTGGTCCGCGGCAGCCAGCGCCAGCGCGCCCGACAGCAGCAGGATCACCCGCAGTCGAGCCGGACCGCCGACCGCATCGTCCAGCCGACCCAATACGCGGCGGCGGGCGCCGATCATCGGCGGCGCTGACTGCGGGCCTGGGAGGTCACGGTGATCAGTATCCCCGGGCCGATCCGCGCCACGGTCGCCCGCGCTTAAGGACTGGGCCGGAATGTGGCTGATGTGACCGGAATGGCCAACGACGCAAGTGCGGGCCTTGTTGACAAGCGCGTGAGTGGTGGGGCATGCGGAGTCTGTCGATGACGCTGACAGCTCGTGGCGATGCGGCTCGGTCGGCTCGGCTTCGGCTTCGAAGGGGCGCCACCCTCGACGCCGGTCGCCGGTTGCGGCAGGATCGGGCTCAGATCTCCTCAACGCTCGGAGGCGCGCCATGTTCTACCCGCTGACCGTCCGCGATTTCCTGGACCGCGCCGAGCAGGTTTACCCCGACCGCGTCGCGGTGATCGACGAGCCGGACCAGCCCGCCCCCTCGCTCGGCTCGCCGACCTACCGGGAGTTCGCCGCGCTGGCCAGAGCGCAGGCCGCCAGACTGGACCAGCTCGGCGTGCCGATCGGCGGCCGGGTGGCGGTGATCTCGCAGAACTCGGCACGACTGCTCGGCTCGTTCTTCGGCGTGTCCGGCTGGGGCCGCATCCTGGTGCCGATCAACTTTCGGCTGGCGAAGCCGGAAATCGAGTACATCGTCAGGCACAGCGGCGCCGAGGTGGTGTTCGCCGATCCGTCGGTGACGGGAATGCTCGACGGCCTGGACGTCCAGCACCGCTTCGTCCTCGGTGATGACGAGGCGATGTACCTCCGCGACGTGGAGCCGCGGGAGTGGGCGGATCCGGACGAGGGCGCCACCGCGACCATCAACTACACGTCGGGCACCACTGCGAGGCCCAAGGGGGTGCAGCTGACGCACCGGACACTGTGGCTGAACGCGGCGATCTTCGGTCTGCACACGACTATCAGCGACCGCGACGTCTACCTGCACACCCTGCCGATGTTCCACGCGAACGGGTGGGGGATGCCGTACGGCATCACCGGTGTAGGCGGCACCCACGTGGTGCTGCGTCAGGTGGATGGCGGGGAGATACTGCGTCGGGTCGAGCAGCACGGGGTCACTGTTATGTGCGCGGCCCCAGCCGTGGTGAACGCGGCGCTCGATGGCGCTGCGTCCTGGGACGGGCCGATCCCCGGGCGAGACCGGGTGCGCATCATCGTGGCGGGTGCGCCGCCGCCGTCCCACACGATCGCCCGGGTGGAGACCGAACTCGGCTGGGAATTCATCCAGATCTACGGACTGACGGAGACCGCGCCGCTGGTGACGGTGAACCGGCGACGGGCCGAGTGGGACGGGCTGACCAGCATCGAGCGGGCCCGCAAGCTGATGCGCGCCGGCGCTCCCGCGCTGGGTGTCCGGGTGGCTGCGGACGAGGACGGCGAGATCATCACCGCGTCCAACCACAATTTGGAGGCGTACTGGGATCAGCCGGCGGAGACGGCAAAGGCGCAGGCGGGCAACTGGTTCCACACCGGCGACGGTGGTTATATCGACGACGAGGGTTACACGGTGATCTCCGACCGGAAGAAGGACGTGATCATCTCCGGCGGAGAGAACGTCTCCTCGATCGAGGTCGAGGATGCACTCAGCTCACACCCGGCGGTGCGGGAGGTTGCCGTCATCGGCATTCCCGACGAGAAGTGGGGTGAGCTGGTCGCCGCGCTGGTCGTCACCAACGGGTCGGCGGTGACTGAGGCGGACCTGATCGCGCACTGCCGGACCGCCCTGGCCGGGTACAAGTGCCCCAAGCGGGTGGAGTTCGTCACCGAGCTGGCCCGCACCGCGACCGGCAAGCTGCAGAAGTTCAAGCTGCGGGAGCCGTACTGGGCCGGGCACACCCGCCAGGTGCACTAACCCCGGCGCTCGCCTGAAAAGCGGAAGGTCGCCGGTTCGGCACTTTCCGTGGCTCCGCAGCCAGCAGTGCCCGGCGGCCGAAAGTCTCTGCTGGTTCCGGAGTAGCGGTCCGAGGGTCGGGGGGGTCCGGTAACGGAGTCGGCGACCGGTCAAGCGGCCGTCGACGGGTCAGTCGGTGCCCAGGTCCATGGCCGCCCGGTCCAGTGGGGCGTCCGAAGGGTCGGTACCGCCGCCGAGCTCCGCGATCGCCGCGGAGTCGCCGGGCTCCAGTTGCCCGACCAGGGTGCGTTCCGCGTCGAGTTGGCCGAGCCCTGCGTACAGCTCCAGCTTGGCGCGGGTGTCGGCGATGTCCAGGTTGCGCATGGTCAGCTGGCCGATGCGGTCGACCGGGCCGAACGCGGCGTCCTCGGTGCGCTCCATGGACAGCTTGTCCGGGTGGTAGGAAAGATGCGGGCCGGTGGTGTTCAGGATCGAGTAGTCGGCGCCGCGACGCAGCCGCAGGGTCACCTCGCCGGTCACCGCGTTGCCCACCCAGCGCTTCAGCGACTCGCGGAGCATCAGCGACTGCGGATCCAGCCAGCGGCCCTCGTACAGCAGCCGGCCGAGCCGGCGGCCCTCGTTGTGGTAACTGGCGATGGTGTCCTCGTTGTGGATGGCGTTGATCAGCCGCTCGTA
>CAJDUM010000087.1_pt1 | contig 14656 bp, 13 predicted proteins | sample 7390781 | NCBI WGS metagenome assembly CAJDUM01 (sample SAMEA7055661, study PRJEB34461) | soil metagenome | biome: terrestrial ecosystem; feature: Peninsula; material: soil | place: Antarctica | collected 2016 | reverse complement strand
CACACAACCGGGTTCATCGTCGACGCCGAACAGGGCCCGGTCGGTGATCACCACGTGCAGATCGATAGCAACGCCCGCCGCGCCGGCCACAAGCCCCGGCCCAGAAGCGGGGCCGGACCCAGCGGCCGTGGTGTTCTCGAGATCGGCATCGGGCATGACCATCTCGGGCTGGTCGCCACACGCCGGGCCGGCCACGGAGCCCGCTGCAGCCGAAACAACAGACGATGCGGCCGCCGGAGCCGGACAGGCAGCGGGGGCCGAAACAGTGGGGGTGGGAACGGCCGGCCCGGCACCGGTCCCCGGCACGGAACCGTCGGCGCGGCTGCCAGCGCGGTGGCCGGTGATCCTGGCGACGAGTTCGTCGGCCATGATCTGCCCACGGCCCCGCTCATCACCGTCCGCCCGACAGCTGTCCGCGAATCGTTTCAACGCCGCATACGTCGCCACACCCTGCGCCACGGGCAGAAACCCGGTCAGGTAGCTCATCGTGTCCGGCGCCGGCCTGATACTCACCCGCCGATCCGATACCGCGCCCCGAGCCCGGTTCATCACCGAACGGGGGTCCAACCGGTAGGCGGCGCCGCGGGCCTCGTTCGCCACCCGCCGATCCCCCCACCCCGACAACCTGCCCGCCAACTCCGCGTCCACCATAGCGCGGTGCTCCCGGCTCAAACAGGCCGTCTCCCGGACCAACAGCGTGGCCCGCCACTCCGAGATGTGCCCGTGCGAGAGCGCCGCCAACGTGTGCGGCATCTCCGCCACCAACGCCTGCGCCATCCCCACATGACGGCCCCCACGGGCCGGGGAATCGCGCCGCGCCAGCGCCACCTGACCGCACACACTGCGCCGGGCCACCTCATCACGCGTCCTGGCCGCCTTGCCCGCCGCGAACTGCGAAATCGTGAACTGCGCAGTCACCCTGGCCTGCGCCGCAGCACACGCAGACTTGACCTCCTCCAGCAGCCGCAACTGATCAATCCGCTCCACGTCGCCAACGCGAGCGTCCAACCCGGCCAACGACTCCACCCAACCGGCCAACTCGGCCGTCGACAGAGCCTCAGCGCGAACCGGCAGGCCAACTGCAGATGACTGAGGGTTTCGCATCGCCGACCCGTAGTTCCGCGCGACCGATCCGGGGTTCGACGAGCTGCCGTCCGAGCAGGGTTCCGACCCCTCCGGTGGCACATCCCCCTGATACATACGTTCGATAATACATAGATGAACCGACCCGGTCAAGAACCAAACCCCCACTGTGCACAACTCTTCCAACCGGACTCGAGCCACCTCACCGCGGAGTCGAGGACAGCATGATCGGACGTATCAACGGTGCTGGCGGGTGCTCCAAAACTGGAGTCGAGCCCCTGCATCTCGTGCCGGATTGGTCGGCTCGCCAGCGTCAATTCGTCGCACGACCGTCATCCACCCGGCGCCGAACAGACCGGCGCCGCGGCGACGCCGAACGGGCCGACCCTACGGCAGAGACCCAGTCCGCCTGATCGTGCGCGTCCACACCGGCAATGCCCACGAAAAAGTCAGAAGCGCTCGAAACACGCACCGCCAGAAGTGGTCAGCGCAGGGGATCGAACGGCCGGAGCTCCTCCGGCACCGTCCCGGTCACGATCTGAGCCGCCAGCAACTTGCCGGTGATAGGGCCCAGCGTGATGCCCCACGCCGGGCGCCCTGGTCGCACCGACCAGCGGCAGGCTGTCCACCGTCACCGGCCGGCCGCCGACCCACACATCGTGCCGGTCGTCCCAGTCGACCCCGGTCAGCAGTGGTCGGCCGGCCCGCACGATCGCGTCGACGCGGCCGGTGTCCAGCGGAGCGTCCACGTCGCGGAATTCCATCGTCCCGGCCACCCGCAGCCGGTCGCCGATCGGGGTGCAGGCGATGCGCTCGTGCGGGAAGTACACCGGGCCGGTCACCGGCGCGGACACCGGCACGCTGAAGGAGTAGCCACGTCCGGCCACCATCGGCACCTTGACCCCGTACTGCTTGGCCAGCTCTGGCAGCCACGCCCCGGTGGCGATCACCACCGCGTCGCCGCGCACCGGCTCGCCTCCGTACAACTCCACGGTGAAGCCGCCAGGTGCGTGTCGCAGCGCGCGGACGCTGGCGCCGGTGTTCAGCTCTCCACCGCGATCGCGGACCGAATCGGCCAACGAGTCCACGAACTCGCCGGGGTTGATGTACCGCTGGCCGTTGATCTTGATCGCGGTCTCCACGTCCGGCGCCACGATCGGCAGCTGGGCGCGTAGCGTGTCCCCGTCGATGGTCTCGACCTGCAGCTCTAGACCGGCCTGCCGGATGTCGTCGATCTCCTTCTCCAGGCCTGCCGCGTTGGCCGCCTTGGCGAATGCCGCCATGATCGGGGCGTCGTGCGTCTTGCCGGTGACGCCGCCCGCGGCGAGTTCGTCGTAGGCGCCGATGGCCAACTGGTTGACCGGCACATAGCTGGCCATCGTCTTGCGCCAGCTCCGCATGGTGCAGCGGCGGGCAAAGGACAGCATGAACCGCCAGAGCGACGGGTCGAAGCGGAACGGCACGTACAGTGGGGAGTCCTTGTCCAGCAGGGACTTCAACCCGTATCGGATGACGCTCGGCTCGGCCAGCGGGATGGACAGGCCCGGCGAGATCCAGCCGGCGTTGCCCCAGGACGAGCCGGCGGCCACCCCAGCCCGGTCCAGCACCGCGACGTCGACGCCGCGCTCCTGCAAGAACCAGGCGGTGGACAGGCCCACCATCCCCGCACCGATGACGACAACCCGCTTCGGTACCGTCGCCGACCCGCCATTTTCCGTCATGAGAAGATCCTTTCGCCGCCCTGGCGCCATTGCCAAGCCCGCACCGGCGGACGCTACCAGCAGCGCCGTAAGGGGACCCGGCGGGAGGTCGAGAGCGGACCGGCAGCGGGCGGCACCGGGCCGGGCCGTCGGCGACCAGGGCCAGCAAGCGGACCGCGCCGGGCCGACGACAACGATCAAACGGCCCGGACCAGCCCGAGGCCCTCAGCGCAACCGCAACTCCCCCGGCGCACCGGCCGGCACCACCGCGAGGCGCGGGCGGACCGGCGCCACCGACCGATACTCCTCGCCGATCTCCGGCCGCGAATCCAGCTCGCCCTTGTTGGGCCACAATGCCATCGCCCGCTCCGCCTGCGCGGTGATGGTGAGGGACGGGTTCACCCCGAGGTTCGCCGACACCGCCGACCCGTCGACGATGTGCAGCCCGGGGTGGCCGAACACCCGGTGATACGCATCGATCACGCCGCGGTCGGGGTCGGCGCCAATCACCGCACCACCCAGGAAATGAGCGGTCAGCGGCCGGTGGAACACGTCGCCCCAACTGCCCCCTGAGTCGCCGCCGACCTGCTCCGCGAGCAACCGGACAGCACGATTGCCGGCCGGGATCCAGTCCGGGCTGGGCTCCCCATGCCCCTGGCTGGACCGCAGCCGGTAGCGGCCGAACGGGCCGCGCTCGCCGCGCACCGTGATCGAGTTGTCCAGGCTCTGCATCACCAACGCGATCACCGTCCGCTCCGACCAGTGCCGGACGTTCGCGATCCGCAGCGCCGCAGCGGGATCACGGGCCATTTGGCGCAGCGCCGCCAGCAGCCGAGAGCCGCCGCCACCATCGGTCAGCACCGTCTGCAGCAGCCCCATCGCGTTGCTGCCGTGGCCATACCGCACCGGTTCAATGTGGGTCTGCGGGTCGGGGTGGAACGAGGAGGTGATGGCCACCCCGCTGCTGTAGTCGACGGACCGGCCGCGGGCCTTCGCGCCGATGATCGCCTCGGAGTTCGTCCGGGTCAGCACGCCGAGCCGGTCGGACAGCCGCGGCAGTACGCCCTCGTCCTTCATCCGGTGCAGCAGCAACTGGCTGCCGAAGGTGCCGGCGGCGATCACCACCTGCGCGGACGTCAGGTGCCGAACCGTCGATCCGCCGGTCCGGCGCACCCGGACTGTGTAGCCGGATGGCGCCGGCCGCACCTCGATCGCGGTCGTCATCGGCAGCACCCTGGCGCCGGCCCGCTCGGCCAGGTACAGGTAGTTCTTCACCAGCGTGTTCTTGGCGTTGTGCCGGCAGCCCGTCATGCATTCCCCGCAGTGCAGGCAGGCCGCCCTGGCCGGCCCGGCGCCGCCGAAGTACGGGTCGGGCACGATGCCGCCCGGTGGCGCCTTCGGTCCGCCGAGGAAGACGCCCACCGGTGCCTGCCGGAACGTGCCGCCGACCCCCATCTGGTCGGCGACCGCGCGCATGGCCTCATCGGCCGGTGTCGCACGGTTGTAAGTGACGACGCCCAGCATCCGACTGGCCTGCGCGTAGTACGGGGCGAGCTCGGTCCGCCAGTCGGTGATGCCCGCCCACTGCGGGTCGTCGAAGAAGGCCGGCAGCGGCTCGTACAGCGTGTTGGCGTAGTTCAGCGACCCGCCGCCGACGCCGGCACCGGCGAGCACCAGCACGTTGTCCAGCCGGTGGATCCGCTGGATCCCGAAGCAGCCCAGCGCCGGCGCCCAGAGGAAGCTGCGCAGGTCCCAGGAAGTCGCCGGTAGCGCGTCGGTGTTGGCGTCGTGGGCGTCGGCGGGATCCTCGACGAACCGCTTCCCGGCTTCCAGCACCGCGACCCGGTAACCCTTCTCGGTCAGCCGCAGGGCCGCAACGCTGCCGCCGAAGCCCGATCCGATGACGATCACGTCGTAGTCGTGCACTTGGTCCCTCCCTTCCCCAGACCGGTTGGATCCCGGCGGTGGTGTCCCGCCGAGCAAACCAGGTCGACGCCGTTCGGGGCACCGCGCCCGGCCGGTTACCCTTGATCCGCGCGCCGTCATGCAGTCCAGCGGCCGGCCCGCCCTCGTAGCTCAGGGGATAGAGCATCGGTTTCCTAAACCGTGTGTCGCAGGTTCGAATCCTGCCGGGGGCACTCTTGTGACGTCTCAGGGCGTCCCGGGTCGACCACGTCCACGGCCACGATCGGGCAGTCGGGTCATCATGAGATCTGCGGGACTGTAGGCAGATCGAGGTAGTCGGCGAGCCATGTCCGGACCTCAGCCAGGCACGCTTCGTCCACTGTTCCGCTGACGGCGGTGATGCGGGTCCTGGAAACGGCGCGCAACTGTTCGGTCATGACCAGGCTGGCGGTGCCCAGACCGTGCTGACCGGTCACCGGAACGTGGTTCGGCCAGCCTCGGTCGGTCGACGTCAGGGGGACTACGAGCGCGAGGGTGTCCGTCATGGTGAGGTAGCCCTCGCCGGCGACAATGAGCGCGGGCCGATGGCCGGACTGTTCGTGCCCCACAGTCGCCGACAGCGCAAGCCACACGACATCGCCCGACGACACTGCGTGTGTGCCCTCCGGCGAGTCAGCCGTCGGCTCGTCGATCATCCGGGGTCGACCAGGTTGGCATCGAGCCATGCCGCGGACTCGGCGCGATAGCTGCGGATCTCCTCCACCGACGCCGATCTCATCGCCCGACGCGCCGCGTCGAGACGACGCTGCCTGTCGCCGAAGTCAGCCAAGCCCGCTAGATAGCCGCCGAGCGTGAGGCCAGCTGCAGCCGCCTGCTCCTTGAGTCGGTCCCGGGTAGCCGTGCTGACCTTGATGGTCGTCGAAGTCATACTTTGAGTATACCTGGGCCCACACCTGCGGGCATCGCTCAGCGACTCCCAGTCCTGGCTGCCCCTGATCCGTCCCCCTGCGGCATGGGCAAAGATGGACGTCATGGTCGCCAGGCAGTTTCCGAAACCGTCCGAAGTCTTCGAACTGATGCGGTTCCGCAAGCCGGAGTTCAACGCCAAGAAGCGCCGGTTGAGCCGGGCGCTGACGATCGACGACCTGCGGGTGATCGCTCGACGCCGAACGCCGCGCGCCGCCTTCGACTACACCGACGGCGCCGCCGAAGGTGAACTCAGCCTCGCCCGCGCACGCCAGGCGTTCCAGGACGTCGAGTTCCACCCGTCGATCCTGCGGGACGTCTCGCGGGTCGATACGTCAGTGTCCATCCTCGGCGGCGCTTCGGCGCTACCGTTCGGCATCGCGCCGACCGGGTTCACCCGGCTCATGCAGACCGAGGGCGAGATCGCCGGGGCCGGCGCAGCCGGGGCCGCTGGTATCCCGTTCACCCTCTCGACTTTGGGCACGAGTTCCATCGAGGCAGTGAAAGCTGCCAACCCGAACGGGCGCAACTGGTTCCAGCTGTACGTGATGCGTGAGCGAGAGATCTCCTACGACCTCGCGCGCCGCGCTGGGGCGGCGGGCTTCGACACCATCTTCTTCACAGTGGACGCGCCCGTTGCCGGGGCTCGACTACGCGACAAAAGAAACGGCTTTTCGATCCCCCCTCAGCTCACCCTTCGGACGATCCTGAACGCGCTCGTACGGCCGTGGTGGTGGTTCGACTTCCTCACCACGCCGAAGCTGGAGTTCGCGTCGCTGACCTCCACCGGCGGGACGGTCGGTGAGTTGCTCGACTCTGCGATGGATCCGAGCATCAGCTTCGACGACTTGAAGGTGATCCGAGACCTGTGGCCCGGCAAGATCGCGGTCAAGGGCGTACAGACAGTGGCGGATGCCCGCGCGCTCGCCGACCTCGGCGTCGACGGCATCGTGCTGTCCAACCACGGCGGTCGGCAACTCGACAGGGCGCCCATCCCGTTTCACCTGCTTCCCTCGGTGGTGCGGGAGGTGGGCAAGGACGTCCAGATCGTCCTGGACACCGGGATCATGAGCGGCGCCGATATCGTCGCCGCACTCGCCCTTGGTGCCAAGTTCACCCTGGTGGGCCGTGCATATTTGTACGGGCTGATGGCCGGCGGCCGCGCCGGAGTCGACCGGGCCATCGCCATCCTCGCCGACGAGATCGTCCGGACGATGAAGCTGCTGCAGGTCGCCGATGTCGCCGAACTCGAACCCCGTCACGTGACGCAGCTGGAGCGATTGATCCCGCGCGCCTGAGCACCGCGGGCGTGCCACACCGATGCTTCACCGGACGGGGCCGCGCTCAGCCCGAAGGAACGAAGTTAGAGTCGGTGGGGGTTCACCACTATCGACGTTGGGCAGGATGCAGACATGGAATTTCGGTACCTCGGCAGTTCGGGCATGCAGATCTCGGAGATCACGTACGGCAACTGGCTGACCCACGGCTCACAGATCGAGAACGACGTCGCGACCGAGTGCGTACGAGCCGCCCTGGATTGCGGCATCACTACTTTCGACACCGCTGACGTCTACGCCAACGGCAGGGCCGAGCAGGTGCTGGGCGGCGCGCTGAAGGGTCAGCGCCGCGAGTCGCTGGAGGTCTTCACCAAGGTGTACTGGCCGGTCGGACCCGACCCCAGGAGCAAGAACGACACGGGCCTGTCCCGCAAGCACATCTTGGAAGGCATCGACGGCTCGCTGCGCCGGCTGGGTATGGACTACGTCGACCTGTACCAAGCACATCGCTACGACGCGTTCACTCCCGTCGAGGAGACGATGCAGGCGTTCGCCGACGTCGTGCGAGCGGGCAAGGCGCTGTACATCGGCGTCAGTGAGTGGACGGCTGAGCAGATCAGGACCGCGCACGCGCTAGCCCGGCAACTGGGCGTCCCGCTGATTTCCAGCCAGCCGCAGTACTCGATGCTGTGGCGGGTCATCGAGGACGAGGTCGTGCCCACCAGCGCCGAACTCGGCATCGGCCAGATCGTGTGGTCGCCGATCGCGCAGGGCGTACTCACCGGCAAGTACCTACCGGGACAGCGGCCCCCGGAAGGCTCCCGGGCGACCGATCAGAACGGCGGAGCGAGAACCATCAAACGGCTCCTGACCGACAACGTCCTCACCCGCGTCCAGCAGCTTCGCCCGATCGCCGACGACCTGGGCTTGTCGATGGCGCAATTGGCCGTCGCTTGGGTGCTGCAGAACCCGAACGTATCTGCTGCCCTGGTCGGGGCATCACGTCCGGAGCAGGTGCGGGAGAACGTCAAGGCCGCCGGCGTCACGGTGCCGGCCGAAGCGATGAGGCGCATCGACGAGGCGCTGGGCGACGTGGTGATCCGCGACCCGGCGATGACCGCCAAGGACACCCCAAAGGCCCGCGCCATCTGAGCGTGGCGGTCCGAGCTGCGCCAGGACGCGGCTTCAATGACCGAGCCATGGAATGCAATGAACGCGATGAGCGGACCTTCGAAGTGAGCGACCGCCCGCGACCCGTGTTGCAACAGCCGCTACAGAACTGCCAACGGCCGGACCAGTGAACCGGTCGCACCCCGGATCGGCAGAGGCGCGCATACGAAAAGGAACTCGGTAGCGCCGGCACATGCCAAATCTTCCAGATACACCCATTCCAGGATAGGGATTCCTTGCTGCCGGATGAGGTATCGATGCACCGGCTGCGGTTCTCCGGGATAGCCGGATGGCGCTACCTCCAATGACGTGTTGTCAGCACCGATCAGGGCTGGGTCGAACTGGCGCAACCAGGTCGCTCCGTCCAGGCTCAAGCCGGGCTGCCGGGCGCTGCTCATCCTGTCCGGGTCGGGCCAGTCCCGCATGAATCCAGTCCGGATGAGCACCACGTCCCCCTGTTGGAGGACAATGCCCTGTCGCTCGCAAGATGCCCGGAGATCCGCCTCACCGACCGGATATCCATCCGGCAGAGCGCTTGTTCCTAGCGTGGTAGGGATGTCGAGTAGGACGCCGCGGGCAAGCATCGGGGGAAGTTGGGTGGCGTCGTCGCGGAGCGCGCCCGCGTCACCGAGATTGTCCCTTGCCGCGTGGTCCCCGTACCAAGCATCGTCGGCCCCGTCGGTGACGTGGCAGAGGGCATCGACGTGCGTGCCGGCATGCATGGTGGTGGAGACAACCTCGGAAATGAAGGCATAGTTGACTTGGTTGTCGCCACTGAACGCGAATACTTTCTCGGCTCGCATGCCCCATGGTGTGCGGTATGTCTGTACTTGCATCGGCGGGTGCGCCGGCGCAATTGGCATTCCGGGCCACCACCCCGAGCACAGGTCATACACCGTCCCGGAGCGGACTGAGTGCAGTTGTTTTACATCCGCCTGGAACTGCCGCTGATGGACCGCTTCGTTGACGTAGGTCGTCACTGTGAATCTCCCTGAACATCCGATCCCAATTGCGGACCAACGGTCCGAGAGTCATCTGCCCTCGTTGACGCCTCGTCCAGCGGCAATGACTTCTCTAGCTCTGGCGATGGGCCTGGATTTGGGCCTGGATTTGGGTCCGATCGTGCCATTGCAGCGATGAGCTTGCGTGCGGCCAGCCGAACTCGCCGTCGGGAGGCGTACGCCGCAAGGCCGACAGCGAGGATCAGCATGGCACCGTTGAACAGTGATTCAACGTAGAACTGTGCGCCCTCCTGCTGTAGCCCGGCAACGGCGACGCCGAGCACCAGCACCGCCAGCACCGTTCCCCAGACGTTGACCCGGCCGGGTCGAACCGAGGTGGATCCGAGTAGCGCGCCAACGAAGGCCGGTAGCAGGTACTCCATTCCGACCGAACTCTGTCCCACACCGAGACGAGCCCCCAGCACCACTCCGCCGATCCCAGTCAATAACCCGGAACCCATGAAGGCCAAGGTCACATACTTGCGCTCAGAAATTCCGGTCAGTTCTGCAGCTTTCGGGTTCCCGCCCAGGACATACAGGAAGCGACCGACGGGCAGGTATTCGAAGACAAGCCAGAGCAGGATGCCGAGGACAACCACATAGACAGCGGGGAGTGGGATCCCACCCGGAGAACCGGCTATACCACGAAATGCGGAGGATAGGTTCCCAAGAACCTGCTGGCCTCCGGTGTACCAGGAGGACAGGCCGTATAGCACCGTGCCGACACCCAGTGTTGCGATGAAGGAGTCTATCCGTGCGCGAGTAACCAGCAGGCCATTAATTGCACCGATCGCCGTCATGATCACGATCACGATCACGCAGGCCAACGGCCACGGCAAGCCCGAGCGAGTCTGCAGGCCGATGGTCAGTATGTGCGCCAGGCCGATTCCGTAGCCCACCGACAGATCGAACTGGCCGGCGGCAATAACGACCATTTCGGCTAGCGCGACCAACACTACGATCGACTTGTCGGACAGGACTGATCGAGCGTTGAAAGCAGTCGGAAAAGTGTCGGGCTTCAGGACCGAGAAAACGATCACTAGGAGTACCAGCAAGATGAGCAGCCCGTGCACGGACAGCAATCGCAGCGCCACCCCACCTGCCCCGCTTCGCGCCACCGGCGTCCGGCCAACGGCTCCGGTACGATCAGTCTTCATGCGTAGCGCCCCCGTCCAATGAGCTGCCCATCCCGCGTCTGGAGCCGGCCGCGAGGGCTGTCAAATCGCTGACGGTCAATCCCGCACAAGCCACTTCCGCGACCACTTTGCCTCGGTTGAACACCAGCGTTGTTCGACACAGCCGAATCACCTCTTCGAAATCGGAGGAGATCACCAATATGGCTCCGCCGCGCTCAGCGACATCCTCGAGCAACCGGTAGATGTCGGCCTTCGACCCCACATCCACTCCTGCAGTCGGTTCCTCGAGGACCAACAGCCGGCTGGCGGCTTCCAGCCAGCGGGCGACGACCGCCTTCTGTTGGTTGCCGCCGGACAGCGAGCCAATCATCCGCTCTGGGTCTCGTGGTCGAATATCAAACCGCTCGAGAGCATCCGCAGCACGCCGACGCTCGCTGGCGTGCCCCGCCGGCTGCCACGCCCCTTGGCCGAGGGCGACCGGATTGATGTAGAGGTTCTCCCGTACGGACAGATCCGCGGCAATGCTCTCTTCCACCCGACTGCCCGAAACAAATCCGATTCCGAGCGCAACGGCGTCGGCGGGTGACGATGGAGACAACAACCTGCCGCCCAGACGCATCGAGCCGCCTGTCACGATGGCGGCACCAAAGACCGCGCGGCCAGTCTCGCTCTGACCCGCTCCGCTCAGGCCCACCAGGCCCACAATGTCTCCACCGTGCAGTGTCAACGAGACCGGGCCGATGCGGCCCTGGACCATCAAGCTTTCTAGCTGCAGGATCTCGGTGTCACTGACGGTCTCTCGGTGGACTGCCGCAGCGTCCAGCTCGCGACCGACGATCCAGTTCACCAACTGCCGAGAAGTAAGTGAAGTAACTTCAGCGGTCGCTACCAAGCGGCCGTCCCGCAATACGGAAACCCGGTCGGCGATCCGGAACACCTCATCGATCCGGTGCGTCACGTAGATCAGGCCGACACCCTGGGAACGCAGTCGGGCGAGCGCCGCGAAAAGCTTCTCCACGTCGGCTTCCGGTAACGCTGCCGTGGGCTCGTCCAGCACCAATACTTCGGCTCTGAGAGCTAACGCCCGCGCAATCGCGACCAGAGAGCGCTCTGCAGGAGTGAGCGTGGAAACTTCGGCATCCGGATCAAGCTCGACCCCGAGAGTATCCATAGCCTCACGGGCGATGCCCCGCAGCTTCGACCACGAAACCAGGCCATGGCGACGCGGGTAACCTGCGACCAGGGCGATGTTCTCCGAAACGGTCATCTCCAGCGCCAGGCCGAGATCCTGGTGTATGAAGGCGATCGGAACGGTCTGCCCATCGGTAGTCCGGCGCAGCTGAATGGTGCCGGCGTCCTGCCGGTGGACACCCGCCAGGATCTTGATCAGCGTGGACTTTCCCGCGCCGTTCTGCCCCAGCAATGCGTGGACTTCACCGGCGAAAACATCGAAGTCGACATCATCCAGCGCTTGGGTGCCAAGAAATGCCTTCGTCAAGCCCCGGACTGATAGTAGGGTGCTATCGGATCCGCCAGTAGTCGGGCTAACGCGAGTGGCTGCCGGGTCTGTTCTCACCCTCTGCCTCCGCTGTATCTGAGGGATTGGTCCGGTCGTCTTCAGGCCTTGCCTGTTTTCCAGATGCTCTCATAGTGCTTGGCGTAGTCGTTGCTCGGGATGAACAGGTTCTTGGCGCCGCCCTCTGCATCTACATTGGACTTCGTTACCAGATAGGCTGGCGGGACAAAGCCACTCGGCTGTTCGCCATGGAACGCACGATTGAACTCATCGACCGCCTGGTAAGCCTCCAACTCGCTTGGCTCCGGCACCGTTGCCACCTCGTAGTCGCCATCCCGGATTCGCTGGTAAGCAGCCGGTGTCCCATCGGAACCGACGAGCTTCACCGCGTCTTTCGAGACACCCCCCGCCTTCAGCGCTGGAACGGCAAAGTCGAAGTCATTGTCACCAACCGACAGAACATAGAAAGGCTGAGGGCCGTACTTGGATACCCAAGAGTTCATCAGTTGCGGAGTGCGCTGCGCAGACTCGGCCGCAGGGAAGTTCGCGAACTCCAGCAGTTTGCAACCCGAGCAAGTGGCCAACTCTGCCTTCATGGCGTCGGCCTTGATCTGCGCGATCTGGTACTCACCGTGGTACATCACAACCACACGAGCCGTCCCGTTGGAGTCGGCGATCGCGAAATCTGCCTGCGCCTTACCGATATCTTCTGCACTCTCCTGGATGTTGGTGAACAGCCCGTTGCTCGGACCAGGCTTCGCGGCCGCGTGCAGGCCGATCACTGGAATTTTCGCAGCATTGGCCGCCTTGATAGGGTCTTGCAAGCTAGCCGCGTCCGCGAAGATCGCGATGCCATCCGGGTGCAGCCCAACCGCCTGGTTCATGCCGGCCAGCCATCCGGTCGGCGTTCCCTTGCCGTCGATCACCGTGACCTTCCAGCCGATAGTCTCGGCGGCCTTGGTGAAGGAGTCGCCATAGGCTTTAGCCAGGGAGTTCTGCTGATCTCCGGACATGTAGACGAGTGTCTTGCCTGGGCTGGCCGTCGGGCCGCTGGTAGGTCCTGTCCACTCGGTCTGGACGCCTTCCATCTTCTTGACCGCGTCCAGCTGCGCTGCAACTCCGGAGCCGGCGGCGGTAGCTCCGGACGATCCTGTAGCAGCCGGCGCCACGGTCGATTGGTCGCCTCCGGAGGAAGCGACCGTCGGTGAAGCTGACCCGGCCGCGGGTGTTGAACTGCCGCAGCCGGAGATTAGCAGGGTGCAGCCGGCCGCGACCGCGGCAACGACGAGTCGGTATCTGCGAAGCGAGGGGGTCATAGCAGAGGTCCTTCCGGAGCGGGTCTCGAGGCGAGTGCGGTTTCGCTCATTGACGTCGTGGTTCTGTTGATTGATACTGAACCGACGAGGAAGCCGCTGTCAAGACTTTGGGGACGAATTTTTTCAGGGGGCGCAACCAGACGGTGCCGGCGCTCGGGCGGCTAGTTGTGGCGTCTTCGACCTGGAAGGATGACGACTGTGGACCCCAAGTACAGCGTCGACTCGGTCACCCGAGCGGTTTCGGTGCTGCGGCTACTGCTGGAGCGCGGTTCGATGCCACTCGCGCAGACCGCCACGGAGATTCAGGTTTCGAAGAGCACTGCATTCCGACTGTTGACGACGCTGCAGAACGCGGGTTTGGTTGATCGGAGTCCTGGAGGCGGATACTGCCTCGGGCCCGAGATGGTCCGCTGGGGGCTGCTGATGCTCGGCCAACTCGACCTCCCAAACACAGCAGCCGGTGATTTGCGCGACCTGTGGTTGAAGACCGGGGAGACGGTCGGCCTCGCGCTCGTCTCCGGTACCTCGGTGGTGCTCGCGGACATCCTCGAGAGCCCCGCGCCGTTCCGGATGGCAGAGGTCGCGGGCACCGTCGTCCCATTGCACTCGTCGGCCCTTGGCTTCGCCGTATCCGCGTACCTGCCGGAGAACGAACTGAAGTCCCACCTCGGACCGGAGCCCTACGAGGCGATCACTGGACGCTCACCACTGACCTTCGCCGCGCTGCGAGCCGAACTCGACGGGGTCATCCGACGGGGCTACTCAATCGACAATGAACACAGCGCGCTGGGTGTCGCCTGTGTTGCGGCTCCGGTGTTCATGCGAAGCAAGATCGCGGGGGCGATCAGCGTCGCTGGGCCACGCGTACGGATGTCCGATGATCGCCTCCACGACATCGGCTCGCAGGTAGCCCGCGTAGCTTCGAGCATTTCCAACAAGCTGTCGCTCCCGAATGGGAGCGTTGCGGGCTGAGTTGTTCATTCGCATAGACTTCGGCACCAATCTGCGAGAGCCGCCGCACGATTCGTGCCAACGCCGCCCGGGCACCCACGTAGGACGACCAGGACGACCCCGTAGAAGGTGAAGAAACCGGCGGAGATGACGCCGAGAATCGTCACCGGCGGACCAACGCTTCAATCACCAGGTCGAGCGGAGGATCTGTGGACTTCCGAAGGTCCGCACCCGTACCAACAATAGCTGGGCTGCGTAGGTTCCACCTGCACCGCGGGTCACCTCGATACCGACTCGACGTGCCGGTCCTTAAAACCGGGCCTCGCCAGGTAACGCGGTTGCGGGGGTTGCGGGCCTGCCGGGGCCGGTCAGGCGCCTTGCGAGCAGTCCAAGGAAGCCCCGGCGCGTTGCGCGGCGGCGGCGAGTGTGGGGTTCTCGTTCCAGCCTGATCGCAGCGCTTCCGTGATCTCCGCGCAGTGCGGAAGTGCAGTACCTGCCCCTATGCGGGTGGTGGCCAGAGCCCCCAGAGTGTTCGCCAGGACAAGGGCGGCGTGATCGTCGAGATGATGGGCCAATGCGTGTATCAGGCCGGCGGCGAAGGCGTCGCCCGCACCAGTGGTATCCACTGCTTCGAC
>CAJDUM010000081.1_pt1 | contig 15015 bp, 12 predicted proteins | sample 7390781 | NCBI WGS metagenome assembly CAJDUM01 (sample SAMEA7055661, study PRJEB34461) | soil metagenome | biome: terrestrial ecosystem; feature: Peninsula; material: soil | place: Antarctica | collected 2016 | reverse complement strand
GTCTGCACTGGCGACCTTGTACGTCTTGCCGGTCTGCCAGCCTTTGGGATAGGGCAGTGGCTCCCCGCCATCAGCGTGCGGAGGGGAAATCACCTGCTCGGTATCGTCGCCGGCGACGGTGCCCAGCGGCACCACCGAGACGGGACCAACGGTCCCGGGGGCGATTCGCGTGCGAGCCACGAACCACAGAATAGCCAATCCGTGCAGTGCGCGTAAGGCCGGAACGCCGAGCCAGGGTCGATCAATCCGTGCAGTAAGCGTGCAGTGAACGCCTGGGCGATAACTACAGCTGGTGGTCAGTGCCCCCGGTCGGACTCGAACCGACACTGGACGGGTTTTGAATCCGTTGCCTCTGCCAATTGGGCTACGGGGGCGTGGTCAGTAGCGATGTCTCGACACGGGCCGCAGACGATCGTAGCCGCAGGAGGATCCGGATTCGAAGCCGACCGGGATGCTCGCCTGCTCTGACGATATTCTGAGCGTCGGGCGCGGCCTGACGCAGCCGAGGGACAGCACAGGGAGGACTCCGATGGCAGAGGCACGCCGGGTCCTCATCGCCGAGGACGAGGCGCTGATCCGGCTCGACCTCGCGGAGATGCTCGCCGAGCAGGGATATCAGGTGGTCGGTCAAGCGGGCGACGGCGAACAGGCGGTCGCGATGGCTGTGGAACTGCGGCCGGACCTGGTGATCCTTGATGTGAAGATGCCGCGCAAGGATGGCATCGAAGCGGCTGCAGAGATCATGGCGGCGCACATCGCGCCGGTCGTCATGCTCACTGCATTCTCCCAAATTGACCTGGTGCAGCGGGCCAGGGACGCCGGCGCGATGGCTTATCTGGTCAAACCGTTCTCGCCGGGCGACCTGCTGCCGGCCATCGAGCTGGCCGTGGCGCGGTTCGCCGAGATCGCCGCACTCCGGGAGGAGGTCACTGACCTGACCCACCGGCTCGAGGTGCGTAAGGTGATCGACCGGGCCAAGGGCTTGCTGATGAACCGGCAGAAAATGACCGAGCCCGAGGCGTTCCGCTGGATCCAGCGCAACGCTATGGATCGGCGCACGTCGATGGAAGAGGTCGCCGCTGCCGTCGTGCAGCGGATGTCCGAACAGGATTGACCCGGCTGTCCCAGGCGGAAGCCCACGATGACTCAGGGTGTTCAGTCCAGTTGGATCGAGTAAGAATCTCCGAGGGAGCGTGTCGCGAGTTCCACGGCCGGCCGCCCGTGTGCCTATTATCAGTCACTTGCCCGGACCACATCTCGTCGAGCGGAGGGACGTAGTGCGCATACGCCTGGCCGCGATGGTGTTGGCCGCGTTCCTGATGTCGCTGATCGTGTTCGCCAGCGGCGCGCAGGCAGCGGAGCCGGCCGGACTCGTGGCGGCTGCGTCCAGCGCCGGAGCCACGGCCGCATCGGCCGGGGTTGTCGCCGCCGAAGCCGACGCGAACAGCGCTCCCGCGAGCAGCCAGCCCCCGCCGAGTTCAGACGGTTCCTCAACCGCGCCGAGCGGCAGCGCATCCAACCAGCCGACCGAGAGCATTATCGGGACCCTTCGCGGCCCGGACGGTCCGGTGAAGGACGTCAAGATCACCGTCGATCAGGACGGCGCGCCGGTTGGCAGCGCTACCAGCGACGCGGACGGCAAGTGGGCGGTTCCGGTGCCGAAGCCGGGCACCTACCAGGTGACACTGGACGTCTCGACGCTGCCCAAGACGGTCCAGCTGCGCAATGCCGGCGGTGAGACGCTGTCTGGGTTGATTGTGCAGCCTGGTTCCGTCAGGGCCGCCATCTTCCCGCTGGTCAAAGAGGGGGAGGGCGCCGGCAGTTCGGGCGCCGGCGGCTCCGGACAGCTCGAGTACATGGTCTCGGTATTCCTGGGCGGCCTGCGATTCGGCTTGATCATCGCCATGACGGCGGTCGGACTGTCGCTGATCTTCGGAACCACCAGGCTGATCAACTTCGCGCATGGCGAGTTGGTGACTATAGGTGCAGTAATCGCCTACCTGGTGGGGACAACCCCGTTGCACTGGCCCTTCATCATCGCAATCGTCGCGGCCATCGTCCTCGTCGGGTTGCTCGGCGGGCTGATAGAGCGCGCACTGTGGCGTCCGCTGCGCAAGCGGGGCACTGGGCTGATCCAGATGTTCATCATCTCGATCGGGCTGTCCCTGCTGCTTCGGCACGCCATCTTGTTCTTCTTCGGCTCCCAACGGCAGCAATACATTCAGGCCACCACCCAGAAGCTGCTGACCATGGGACCGGTCTCGATCTCGCCGCGTGACCTCATCATCATCATTCTCTCCATCTTGGTGTTGGTCGGCGTCGCGGTGATGCTGCAAACCACCAGGATGGGCAAGGCGATGCGGGCGCTGGCCGACAACCGCGACCTCGCCGAGGCGTCAGGAATCGATGTCGACCGGGTGGTGCTAAACGTCTGGATCCTCGGCGGCGGGCTGGCAGCGCTCGGCGGTGTCTTCTACGGGCTGACCTCCGCCGTGTACTGGGACATGGGATTCAACTTGCTGCTGCTGATGTTCGCCGGGGTGATCCTCGGTGGTCTGGGCAGCGCCTACGGCGCCATGCTTGGCAGCATTGTCGTTGGCCTGGTGGCGCAGTTCTCCACCGTCTGGTTCCCGGCGGAATTGGAGAACGCCTGGGCGCTGTTGGTCCTGATCATCGTGCTGCTGGTGCGCCCACAAGGCATCCTCGGCCGGCTCCAGCGAGCGGGATAGGGGCACGGAATGGACTGGGCGGCAATATTTTCCAGCGCGCTGAGCGACATGCTCGGCCCGTTCGCGGCCATCTACGCACTCGCGGCCGTTGGCCTGAACATGCATTTCGGGTACACCGGCCTGCTGAACTTCGGCCAGGTCGCCTTCATGCTGGTCGGGGCATACGGCGTCGGCGTCGGCGTGGTGACCTTCGGCTGGTCGCTGTGGGCGAGCGTGCTGCTGGCGATCGCCGTGTCGATAGTGCTCGCAGTGGCGCTGGGCATACCGACCCTCCGATTGCGCGGCGACTACCTGGCCATTGCGACCATCGCGGCCGGCGAAGTCCTTCGGCTGTTCTTCAACTCCAGCTACATGCAGCCGGTCACCAACGGTTCGTTCGGCCTGGGGCCGTCCGATGGTGAGTTCCGGGCGCTGAGCCCGATTCCCGACGGCATCTACAAGTGGGGCCCGTTCCAGTACACCGGATCGTCGCTGTGGGTCATGATCGTCACCTGGGTGCTGGTGCTGCTGTCCTGCGTGCTGATGTTCCTGCTGATGCGCAGCCCGTGGGGCAGGGTGCTCCGATCGGTCCGGGAGGACGAACTGGCGGCGCGCAGCCTGGGCAAGAACGTGTACAGCTACAAGCTGCAGAGCCTGGTGCTCGGCGGCGTGATCGGTGCGCTGGCCGGCGCCATGTACACGATGGAAGTGCCAACCCAGTTCACCACCAACTTCGATCCCAAGATCACCTTCTACTTGTGGGTGATCATGATTCTCGGCGGAGCAGGGCGCATCATCGGCCCGGTGATCGGCTCGGTGATCTTCTGGTTCGTGTTCAGCTTCCTCGGAGTGTTCCTCAGCCAGTTGTTCCCGGGCGCCAACACCGGCGCGGCGCGGATCGCCATGGTCGGTCTGATCCTGATGCTGCTGATGGTGTTCCGACCCCAGGGCATCCTCGGAAGTCGAGAGGAGATGCGCCTTGAGGTCCGCTGATCCGGGGTCCGGCGAAGTCATCGACGCGTCGATCGCCGCCGAGCGAGCCGAACTTCTACACGCCGAGCAGCAGAGTCACGAGCTCACTCCCGCGGCCAAGGCGCTTGCTTCGGTGGTGGCCGTACCGGGTTCGAGCAAGCCCGATCCCATCCTCGTTGCGCACGGGGTCAGCCGCCGGTTCGGCGGCTTGCTTGCGGTCAACGTCGACCACATGGAAATTCAGCGGGGCACCCTGACCGCTTTGATCGGGCCGAACGGGGCCGGCAAGTCCACCTTCTTCAACCTGGTCTCCGGGTTCGACAAGCCGACGACCGGAACCTGGACATTCAACGGCCACGACATTTCGGGGATGTCCGCCTACCGGATCGCCCGGCTGGGAATGGTCCGCACCTTTCAGCTGACCAAGGCGCTGACCAGGATGACGGCGCTGGAGAACATGATGCTCGGCGCGACCGGGCAACTCGGCGAACGCTTCCTGCCGTCGTTGGTCCGCCCCCTATGGCGAGCCCAAAACAAGCAGATCGAGGCTCGCGCGGACGTGCTCCTGGAACGCTTCAACCTGGCGCACATGCGGGACAAGTTCGCCGGCACCATGTCCGGCGGGCAGCGAAAGCTGCTGGAGATGGCCAGGGCGATGATGGTGCAACCGGACCTCATCATGCTGGATGAGCCGATGGCCGGGGTCAACCCGGCGTTGACCCAGTCGCTACTCGGACACATTCAGGCGCTGCGTGACGAGGGGACCACGATCGTCCTGGTCGAGCACGACATGGATGTGATCATGAGCATCAGCGACTGGATCGTCTGCTTCGCCGAGGGTTCTGTCATCGCGGAGGGTCGACCGGACGACATCCGGTCCAACGACGCGGTTGTCGATGCCTACCTCGGTAGCAGACGGGCGCTGCCCAAGAGCGAGGACGAGCGATGACCGATACGCCGATCGAGCCGGGCGCGGCACCGGTGCAGGCGGCCCATCAGGATGTTGTGCTCGCCTCAGTCGACCTGGTCGCCGGGTACGTCCCTGGCGTCAACATTCTCAACGGCTGCAGCGTGCACGTCAGCCGAGGCGAACTGGTGGGCATCATCGGACCTAACGGGGCCGGCAAATCCACCCTGATCAAGGCCATGTTCGGCCTGGTCGCCGTGCGGTCGGGGAAGGTGCTGCTCGGCGAGGAGGACATCACCTCGCTACCTGCGCACAGGCTGGTCGCCCGTGGGCTTGGCTACGTGCCGCAGAACAACAACGTCTTCCCCTCACTGACCATCGAGGAGAACCTGCAGATGGGGCTGTACCTGCGGCCCAAGGAGTTCAAGGGCCGCTACCAGGCCATCACCGCGATGTTCCCGGTGCTGCACCAGCGCCGAACCCAGAAGTGTGGATCGTTGTCCGGCGGCGAACGTCAGGTTGTGGCGATGGGTCGTGCGCTGATGACGGATCCACAGGTGCTGTTCCTGGATGAGCCGTCCGCGGGACTGTCGCCCATCATGCAGGACTCTGTCTTCGCGTCCATCAAGACGATCAACGAGTCTGGGGTCTCCATCCTGATGGTGGAACAGAACGCTCGCAGCTGCCTGGAGATCGCCCACCGGGGATACGTTCTCGACCAGGGCACGGATGCCTACACCGGAACCGGGCGCGAACTTCTCAACGACCCCAAGGTGATCGAGCTGTACCTGGGCACCCTAGCCAGGGTGGGCACCTGAGCTCTGCAGCGACTCCGCTCGCCGAGCTACACCTGCTTCACGCCGACCCTGTTCGTCATACGCACGTGCCCGCTTCCGGCGGGCGCTGAGACCACCCGCTGAGACGCACCCACTGAAACGCACGCGCCGAGACGCACTTCCGGCGCCCGAGCCTGACGCTGACCTTGGATGTTCCCCTACATCGCCTCGACGCACGGCTCCTCGGGCCCGACAGCGATGATGCCCTCGCGTGCCACGGCAATGGCGGATCACTGCGGCTCCGTTCGCTCGCCACCATGCAGAACCGGCCCCCGCCAGGAGGCGGGGGCCGGTTGCTGACTCAGCCGTGCAACTTCACGCGTGCAATCTCACGGTGGTGGGGTCCGGTCAGCCGGTAACCTGGGAGACCTTGGTACCGACCACGCCGAACGTGCCGCCCTTGCTGTACTGGTAGATCTGGATGGTCGCCCGCCCCGGCTCACCGGCCGCGGTGAACGACAGGTCACCGGAAGCGCCGACGTAGTGGATGTCGGTGCCCGCGTCGATCAGCTTCTTGCAGTCGGCGAAGGTCTTGCACTCGGTGCCGTCCTTGGTGATGCCCACCACGTCCTTGGCCCAGACCTTGGCGTCGTTAGACTTGGCCTGCTCCGCCGCCAGCGCGAAGATGTTCACGCAGTCGAACACCTGGGGAGCGAACTGCGTCTCCTTCAGGTCAGGAGCGAAGGCCTGCAGCGCCTTGATGAAGTCGGGGTTGTCGACCGAGGCCGGCGCGGTTCCCTTCATGCCGTCAACGATGCTTGGGTCGCTAGCCCAGGTCTTGGCCGGTGCGGTGGTGCTGGACATGCCGTCGGCGCCGTAGACACCCACCTTGTTCGGAGTCAGCCCGGCCTCGAACAGGCCCTTGAGCAGCTGCCAACCTTCGTCGAAGGAGATGGTGACGATCGCGTCCGGGTTCTTCGCCTTGACCGCCTGCACGATGCCGGAGAAGTCGGTGGTCTTCGGGTCGTACGCCTCGTCGTAGACCACCTGGCCGCCGGCCGCCTTGATGGCGTCAGCAGTTGCCTGCGCCAGGCCCTTGCCGTAGTCGTCACCGCGGGCCATGATCGCGACCTGGCTGTGACCGTCGGCGACGATCAGGTTGCCCAGGACCGGACCCTGCAGCGCGTCAGACGGCGCGGTGCGGAAGTACAGGCCGTTCTTGCCCGCGTAGTTGGTCAGGATCACACCGGTGTTGGAGCCGGAGCACTGCGCGATGCCGGCCCCGGTGACCTTGTCGATGATGGCCATCGTCATGCCGGTGGCCGCCGCGCCGATGATGGCGTTGACGTGGCTGTTGATCTCCTTGGATGCGGCCTGTGCGGCCAGTGCCGCGTCGCCGGCCTCGTCACCGGCGATGACGGCCGGCAACGGCTGGCCGTTCACGCCGCCGGCGTCGTTGATCAGCTTCATGGCGTACTTGGTGGCATCGATCTGCGGCGGCCCGAGGTAGGCCAGGTCGCCGGTCTCCGGCAGCACGTAGCCGAACTGGAAGGCCGCGCCGGACGCGCCACCACCAGATGCACTGCTCGATGCCGGCGCGCTGGAGGACCCCGCCGCGCTGGACGCCGCGCTGGAGGACTCTGCGGCGCTGGACGATGCGGGCGCGCTGGACGATGCCGGTGCGCTGGATGATGCTGCGGCGCTTGTTGCGGGCGCCGATGTGGTGGCCGCAGTCTTGGTGCCACTGCTGCCGCAGGCGGCGGTGACCATCGTGGTCACCGCAAGCACCGCGGCAACCTTGGCCCAGGTACGAGTTCGCATACACACTCCCCATCAGAAGAAGCTGGTCCCAGTTGAGCCGCTGTCGGTGCGGGCGCACCGACAATCGATCGCCGAACCGACCAGCAAGGCGAATGGACCGAGCCTAGTTCAACCGAACGGTGCAGGCATACGCGCGTGATCGAGCTGTGACCTGGTCGGGACTGGATTGTCGCCTTGTGGCCCGATTGAGTGACATGCGACGTGCAATTTGTCGTCATCGCTACTCACAGTGAGCATGATCGGTGGCACGCGGATCCTCAGATCACCCCGGCGGCGGGTTCATGACGCCGAACCTGGCGGAGTCCGGCGTCGCGGCCGGCCGCAGGAGGCACGTCAATCGGGCCGTGCAGGTGGGCCGTCCCGCCTCGTCGACGATGGCGATCTGGAAGGTGGCCAGCGTCCGACCGACGTGTAGCGGCGTGCTGACGCCGGTGACGAGGCCGTCGGTCGCGGAGCGGTGATGGGTGCAGCTCAGCTCGATACCGACGGCTTGCCGGCCCGGCTGTGCGGTCAGTGCCGCGTGGATCGACCCGAGTGTCTCGGCCAGTACTGCGCTGGCGCCGCCGTGCAGCAGGCCGAAGGGTTGCCGGTTGCCGACGACCGGCATGGTGCCGACCAGGCGGTCGGGGGCGTACTCGGTGATCTCGATACCCATCCGCTCGCCGAGTTCGCCGCGGAAGTCGACCAGGGCGCGCAACACCTGGGCCGGGTCGGCCGGGAGTGGATCTGCGCTGCGGGCCGACGGACCCGTTCCGGTGCTGCCCGATGCGGAGTCGGCTGGTTCCGAGCGCGGTGATAGCGGTTTGGGCATCGGCGGACCCCTGGCGGTTCGTGATCGGCGGATCGTGATCGGGACGGTGTCGTCTGCTGACCATAGACTCGGCCCGTGACGCCGAAGACCTCCCAGGTAACCGCGACGAAACCGGCCGACGCAGCCGCCGCCCCGCCGACTCTGCTACTGCTGGATGGCCACTCGCTGGCCTACCGGGCGTTCTTCGCGCTACCAGTAGAGAACTTCTCCACCACCACTGGTCAGGCGACCAACGCGGTATACGGCTTCACCTCGATGCTGATCAACCTGCTACGGGACGAGCGGCCCAGCCACATCGCCGTCGCCTTCGACGTGTCCCGCAAGACCTGGCGGTCCGCGGAGTTCCCCGAGTACAAGGCGCAGCGCAGTTCGTCACCGGAGCAGTTCCGAGGCCAGGTCGAGTTGCTCAAGGACGTGTTGGCGGCATTGCGAATCACCACGCTCGCGGTGGAGGATTTCGAGGCCGACGACATCATCGCCACCCTCACCACGCAGGCGTCGGACCAGGGCATGGCGGTGTCGATCTGCACTGGCGACCGAGACGCGCTGCAACTGGTCACCGAGAACGTCACTGTGCTGTATCCGATCCGCGGGGTGTCCGAGTTGACCAGGTTCACCCCCGACGCGGTGATGCAAAAGTATGGGCTCAGCCCCGCGCAATACCCCGACTTTGCCGCGCTGCGCGGCGACCCGTCGGACAATTTGCCCAACATTCCCGGCGTCGGTGAGAAGACCGCAGCGAAGTGGATCCGGGAGTTCGGATCGCTGCAGGCGCTGGTCGACCGGATCGACGAGGTACCCGGTAAAGCCGGGGATGCGCTGCGGGCCAACCTGTCTCACGTCTTGACCAACCGCAGGCTGACCGAGCTGGTGCGAAACGTGCCGCTGGACGCTGCGCCGGCTGATCTTGCGGTGCAACCGTACGATCGGGAAGCCGTCCACCAGATGTTCGACAACCTGCAGTTCCGGGTGCTCCGCGAGCGACTGCTGACCACCTTCGAGCAGGAGGACGAGAGCACCAGCGACGAGGCCTACGAGATCGCCGGCGGCACGCTGCCTACCGGGGCCGTCCAGGACTGGCTCGTCGCACATGCCCGTACCGGACGGATCGGACTGGTCTGCCGCGGTGCCTTCGGCGGCGGCGGGGGAGACGTCTACACCGTCACGCTGGCGGCGACCGACGGGTCCGCGGCCGTGATCGACGTGACGTCAATGGACGCCGCCGACGATGCGGCGCTGAGCCGCTGGCTGGCCGACTCGTCGGCTGCCAAGGTCGGCCACGACCTGAAACCTGCGGTCAACGCGATGGCCCACCGTGGCTGGGAGGTGGCCGGGATCGTGTGCGACACGGCACTTGCCGCCTACCTGGCGCTACCAGGACAACGCACCTTCGACCTGGCCGACCTGGTGCAGCGCTACCTGCACCGGAGCCTGACCGCGCAGCCGGCCGGTGCCGAGACCCAACTCTCGCTGCTGGACGACGGCGCGGACGGCGCGGGTGCGATGGTCCAGGCCAGGGCACTGCTCGACCTGGCAGCCGCGTTGGAGACCGAACTGACCGCAGCCGGGCAACTGGGCCTGCTCACCGACCTGGAACTGCCGGTGATGGACGTGCTGGGCGTAATGGAGCGGGCCGGCATCGCGATGGACATCGGATACCTGGACGACCTGCAGTCGACGTTCGCCGCGGAAGGGGTGACCGCCGCCAACGCGGCCTACGCCGAGATCGGCAAGGAGGTCAACCTCGGCTCGCCCAAGCAACTTCAGGCGGTGCTGTTCGACGAACTCGGCATGCCGAAGACCAAGCGGACCAAGACCGGGTACACCACCGACGCCGACGCACTGACCTGGCTGCACGAGCAGACCGGTCACCCGTTCCTGACCCACCTGCTGCGGCACCGCGACGTCACCCGGCTGCGGACCACCGTCGAGGGGTTGCGCAAATCCGTCGCCGACGACGGGCGCATCCACACCAACTACCAGCAGACCATCGCGGCCACCGGCCGGTTGTCCTCCACCGATCCGAACCTGCAGAACATCCCGGTGCGCACCGACGAGGGCCGGCAGATCCGCACCGCGTTCATCGCCGGGGACGGCTTCGACGGCCTGGTCACCGCCGACTATTCGCAGATCGAGATGCGGATCATGGCTCACCTGTCGGCTGATGAGGGCCTGATTGAGGCATTCCGATCGGGGGAGGATCTGCACACCGCGGTCGCGGTGCGGGCTTTCGGGGTTCCCGCCGATCAGGTGACGCCGGAGCTGCGTCGTCGGGTCAAGGCTATGTCGTATGGCCTGGCGTACGGTCTGTCGGCCTTCGGCCTGTCCGGCCAGCTGAAGATCAGCGTGGACGAGGCCAAGGAGCAGATGGAGGCCTACTTCGCGCGGTTCGGCGGGGTGCGTGACTACCTGCGCCACAGCGTGGACGAGGCTCGTAGGTCCGGGTATACGCAGACCCTGCTGGGCCGGCGCCGCTACCTACCGGATTTGAACAGCGACAATCGGCAGCGTCGTGAGCTGGCCGAGCGGGTCGCATTGAACGCGCCGATCCAGGGCAGTGCCGCTGACATCATCAAGGTGGCGATGTTGCGCGTCCAGCAACGCATCCGGGCCGAGGGCCTGCGCTCGCGGATGCTGCTGCAGGTGCACGACGAGCTGGTCTGCGAGGTGGGCGTCGGGGAGCTGGACGCGATCACCGCTGTGCTGCGCGAGGAGATGGCCGGCGCCTATCCACTGGACGTGCGGTTGGAGGTGTCGGTAGGCCACGGCCCCACCTGGGACGCCGCCGCCCACTGACAGTGGTGACGACTCCGGCGGCGACGGTGCTCGGCCTGGTCGGGCGGGTGCTGGCAGGCAGCGCCGTGGACTATCCGCGCGGGGAGCGCAGCGCGATCGACAAGCGGCCGGTGGACGGCCCCGTTCAGGTCGGTCCGCTGGGTCTGGCCGGTGACGAGCAGGGCGACCCGGTGTACCACGGCGGGCCGGCCAAGGCGGTGCACCATTACGCCTGGGATCACTACGCATGGTGGCGGGCCGAGTTGGGGGCGCTGCCCGTGCTGGATGCGCCGGGGGCCTTTGGGGAGAACATCAGTACCACCGGGATCACCGAGGACGACGTCTACATCGGCGATCTGATCCGGATCGGCAGCACGATGCTGCGGGTCTCCCAGGGCCGCCGGCCGTGCTGGAAGCTCGGGGTCCGCTTCGGGGTGCCCGACATGGCCCGTCGAGTGCTTAGCACCGGCCGGACCGGTTGGTACTACGCAGTTGTCGAGCCAGGGCTGATACGTGCCGGTGACGAGATCACCGTTGTGGACCGGCCGCATCCGGACTGGCCGATGAGCCGTCTGCTGCACCTGGTGCTGCATCGTGGTGGCACCGTGACCGAGTTGCGGGAAGCCGTCGAACTACCGCTGCCCACCTCGTGGCGGGAGACTCTGGAGCGGCGGCTGCGCACCGGTACGCAGATCGGGGAGGACTGGATGGAGTGACGCGGCCGTGCGCCGCAATGCGGGTTCACCGACTGCCGCCGTGCGCGCCGGGATCAGCCGGCCAACTCGCCGGTGCCACTCCGGACGGCCGGGCGGCAGCTGATCCAGCCAGCCGCTGCGGCGGGCGACCGCCACCGCCTGCAGCTGCGAGCCGGCCCCCAGCTTGCGCAGCACCGCCTGCACGTGGCTGCGCACTGTCGCCTCGGACACCACCCTGGAACTGGCGATCTCCTGGACGGCCAAGCCGTCGGCAAGGTCGCGGAGGGTCTGTTGCTCCCGCTCGGTGAGCGACTCGAACGGCCGGTGTGCCAGAGCGGTCCTTCGTCGATGCGCGTCCAGTTCGGCATGCAATGTCGCTGATTCTGCGGGATTCAGCGGCCCATCGGTCCGCAGCGCCGCCCGAGCGGCGTGCAGCAGCGCGTTGAACCCGGCTGCCTTCGGTTGAAACCCGACTGCCCCCTGTTCAAGTGCGGCGGCAATCCGGAGTCGATCCGTGACGCCGGTGACCATCAGCACGCGAATACCGGCATCCACCAGCGGCCGGATGATTTCGGTGGAATCGCCGAGGGGCCCGAGATCCAGGTCGAGCAGCACCAGATCCGGTGCCTGCGCCAGCAGGGTACCTAGTAGTTCGGCGACGGCCTGTGGCGGAACCGCTACCGCGCTCACGCCGTTCGACACCAGGGTGATGGTGACCATCTCCGCCAGCAACTCGTGATCGTCCACTATCGCGACAGTCACGTCGCGGGAACCGGTGTCGTCCTTCATCGCCGGCCGGCCCTCTCTCGTGGTTCATGCTGATGAGCCGGGATGACCGGCCAGTCCGCTTGCCCCGGACGGTCATTCGGCGGCCATCCGGCCAAGACGCTGTCCTCTTCAGGGAGGGCGATCTCGTCCGCACCGTCGTGGGCCGTGTGGGCGACCATTGGCCACGGCGCATCGTCTGCGCGAGAGGGCGCCAACTGGAGAGTGAGCACCACGGAGGTCCCGCCGCCGGGCCGACGACCCAGTGCCAGGGTGCCGCCCTGGTCGGCCATCAGCTGAGCAGCAGCCGACAGCCCGATGCCATTGCCGTTGCCATTTGCAGCGGATCCGCGCACCCCGGGCCGCAGCACCAGGGCCTGCTCGCCGTTGCCGATTCCCGGCCCGTCATCCTCTACCCGGATCCGGAGGTCCTCGCCGGCTGTGACGGTAATCCACACGCGTGCGCCGGGGGCGTGGATCCGGGCGTTGGACAGCAAGTTGGCCACAGCGCTCGCGGTCGCCTCGGGCCGACCGAATGCCCAGGCGTCGGCGATCTCGGTGACGATCTGGGCTCCGGCGAGCCGGTGGGCCAGGATGAGTGGCTCCAGCACGTCCGCGGGTCGGAATCGCCGATTGGAGCTGCGGAAGCCCGGATCCAGGATGGTGCCGAGACGCTGGAGTTCCGCGGAGACCAGCCCCTGTAGCCGATCGGGGTCGAGGCCGCTGACGGATTCGGGGCGTCCAAGCAACCGGGCGGCGCCGGCCACCCCGAGGATGGCGCTGCGGGCATCGTGAAGTCGCTGGGCCTGGTCGCGCTCGACTGCGGTCAGATCGGATTGAGCACCGCGAAGTGCCCCGGAAAGGCTCAGCAACTTGGCGCCGCGTCCGGAGTGCAGCTGCCACAGTCTCAGCGCGGATATACCGGCCAACAGGGACGCCACGAGAAGCTGGGCACCTGCGGGGGTCGCCATCCGGGAGAAGTGCCAGTTCCCCAGGACGGCGCGAGTCAGCGAAACGGTTGCCAGGACCGCCAGCGCGCACCCGACCCACTGCTCGGTGCGGTCGCTCCGCCACCAACCGACCAGCAGGTAGGCGGCGGCCAGGGCACTCCACAGCGCCGCAGTGATCCATTGGACCACTGTGTTCGCGATGACCAGCAGACCATCCTCCGACCCTCCCGGGCCGCGGACGGTGATCACTGCCGTCACCGTCAGACAGCCGACCAGGAACGGGGTGGCGATGCGAAGCGGGCGAAGCCGGGACGTAACGGCCGGCGCAGCCAGTGCGGCCGCGCCGAACCCGATCAGGGAGAACTCCACCAGGGCCCGGGCAATCGGGGTGGGGTCCGCACCGGCAGCGGTCGGCAGGTAGTCGATCATCCCGACCATCGGGAAGGCGAATCCGGCGACAGCCAGTGCGATGGCGCTCCACGCCGATCGGGTGGTACCGGTAATGCGCCAGGCTGCGAACCTGAGCGCCGACGCCGCGAGGAGCAGCCCGCCGCACAGTGCACGGCTGAGGCCGATGACTGCCTGCCGGACCGCGGGCGGATCGTTTCGCACCAGCGCAACCAGGCAGCACCATGCGGCAAGCACAGCGAGCGAGAGGAGCGCCAACCGGACCAGGAACGGCCTCGCTTCAGCGCCTGCTGCCGGACTGTGACGGTCCGGCCCGTGATATGCGATCCGCTGCCCCAACAACCGGATACCCCCTCACTGCCCACCGGGCCCCGACTCCCTCCCAGGTCATTCGGTGACTTTTTACCGATCGCCCAGTAGGTAGGAGTGTGCGATGTACAGAGATGGAGATGCAAGCCGGAAACGGGTGACATCGCGACCCGAACGGGGTACCCGAACAAATCCGAACGCACCGGGGCTCGAGAGGTCGAACGGGCGCCCCATCGCGTCCCGGGTCGGTGTCAGAGCACAGTCTCAAAGGAGAACAGATTCACGTTCCAGATCGTCGTCGCTGCAGGCGGCCTCGGGGCCGTCGGGTGCGGTGCTGGGTTGGTCGTCGACGTGACCATCTGGTTCTTCGTGGGGGTCTTCCGGCGCTGCGTCGGCGAGTTCGCCCGCCGGACGCTCAACCGTCGGTGTCGCCGGAAAGAACAGTTGCCACAGCAGGATGAGTCCGATGAACGCGATGACGATCGAAGCGATGCCGAGGGGCTGTTGCAGGAACACCACAGCGAAGCCCACGCCGGGAAGCCGCCAGGACACCACGCCCTCGACGTAGCTCCGCGGAATGGTCCACACGTCGGCGGTGCGGTTGGCATCGCCCTTGGTGTGTATCCCGTCGGCGGTGATCTGGGTGATTCGGTGGGTGACCAGGTCCGCGGTCGGGCCGAGCAGGTGTACGTCGGACTCGCGCAGCCCCTCGGGGCACCAGAGCAGGTCAGCATCGCCCAAGACGTCCCCGTGCTGGTCGTAGTAGTCGGCTGCGTTCGCGTCCCACCAGAGCCGGTTGGCGTGGGCGCTCTCGGCAGGCGTGACAGCACGCTCAGCCACGCGCGCGGGTGCGTTCGACTGCTCAGCGTCCATAGGCGTAGTCTGTACGCACGCGCTGCGGGCGCACACACAGTCATGCCCGCTTTGCGACTTCACGACCTCGCCCAGCAGGGGCGGGGCACGATCCCCTACTCCGCCGGAGCATCTTCCTTGACCAGCACCCTCGAGACCCCTCAGAGCACGACCCCGCAGGTCGCCATCAACGACATCGGGTCGGCCGAGGACTTCCTTGCCGCCATCGACGCCACGATCAAGTACTTCAACGACGGAGACATCGT
>CAJDUM010000080.1_pt1 | contig 15058 bp, 11 predicted proteins | sample 7390781 | NCBI WGS metagenome assembly CAJDUM01 (sample SAMEA7055661, study PRJEB34461) | soil metagenome | biome: terrestrial ecosystem; feature: Peninsula; material: soil | place: Antarctica | collected 2016 | reverse complement strand
CAAGGATCCCCGATCGGGACGGGAACGATCTTGGTCGCCAGCAGCCGAATCGTCGCCGGAGGAGGTTCCTCAACCAGTGGCGATCGTGAGTTGGCTGTTGTAGAGGAACGAACCCGACGCCGTTCGGTTCGTCGTGTCGAACGGGTATGCCTCGACGATGACGCCGCCGGCCCGCGCGATCAGGTCGAGTACGTCGGCCAGCGCGGCTCCGTCACGCCGCGCCGACGGTGCCGCCGGTCGACGAGGACGCAACCCTGCCGGTAGTCCGGCACCGGTCGTTCGGGCAGCGCGTCTTCTCTGCGGTGTGCGATGTACGGCAACTCTGCCAGGTTGTCGTGCTGACACCAGCCGGCGGCGAGGTCGCCGTCGAACACGAGCGCCGTGTGCGCCCGATCCTGCTGCACCAGGTGCTTCTTATGCTCGCGCCGGGCACGGCGCAGTCGGTGTCCGGAGCCTGCGCGTCGATCGCGGCTGGCCCCTCGAGCGAGGTGGCTTAGTGGAACTGCAGGCACTAGCAACCACCCATGTCGTTGTTGCGCGCGCGGAGCGCCTCGAGGGACGGCCAAGTCTCGCTGGTGACCGACCGGATCTCGTACTCACCGACTCACAGTCGTAGCGGGTGATGCGAATCATCGACCCGCTTGCGCGCTCACACCCGCTGGGCACCTGGAACGCCGCTGTCCCCGACTTCGTCGTCCCGAGTGGGGACTTCGTGGTCGACGTCGGCACCTCGAGCGCCCATGCCTCACTGCAGACGGCTGGCAGGCTGGGGTGAGGCGCCAGTGGGGAATCGTCGTGTCGATTATCACCCTGGGGGGCACGATGTGAGGTGTGGATATTGCGCACGTGACTGCGGGACTGCGCGCGCTGGATCTGATCGGCGTGTTCGCCAATGCCATCCTCGGTGGTGTCATCGCCCGCGCTGCGCGCCTGGACCCGATCGGGTTCGGCACCCTCGCGATCCTGTCGGGCTTGGGCGGTGGAATCATCCGCGACGTGCTGTTGCAGCACGGCACGCCGATCGCGCTGACCGATTACGCGTACATGCTGACCGCCCTCGGTGGGGCGACGCTCGCGTTCCTGATCCCGGTGCAGGGCCGGACCTGGGACCGGGTGTGGCCTCTGGTCGACGGGCTGGCGCTCGGCTGCTGGGCAGCAGCCGGCGCGCAGAAGACCCTGGCGTACGGGCTCGGGTGGCTGCCAGCCGTGCTGTTGGGCACCGTCACCGCGGTCGGCGGTGGGTTCGTCCGCGACGTGGTGCTGCGCAAGGTGCCCAGCATCCTCGGCGGCAACACGCTGTACGCGACGTGCGCGCTCGCGGCCAGTGGGGTCATGGTGGTGCTGTACCGGACGGGCTACCCGGACGTCGGGTCGGTGGTCGCGACCCTGGCCGGCGCAGGGTTCGTGCTGCTCGCGCGATGGCAGCACTGGATCCTGCCGCAGGGGGACGAGTGGTCCGCGTTGACAGCTCTGCGCAGCGGTTACGTCCTCGGCGCGAAGTATGTGCGCGACAAGCGCGCACGATCAAAGGGCAATGCGGAGGAGGATCAGCGATGACCGTCAACGACGTGGTGTCCGGGTTGGAGGGGGTACGCGCCTGGCAGGAGGACTTCTACCGCGACCTGCACGCCCACCCGGAACTCTCCCACCAGGAGCAGCAGACCGCGGGCAAGGTGTCCGAACGGCTGACGGAGTTCGGCTACGAGGTGCGCGAGGGCATCGGCGGAACGGGCGTCGTCGGGGTATTGGCTAACGGGGACGGGTCCCGGGTGCTGTTGCGTGCGGACATGGACGCGCTGCCGGTGGCCGAGGCCACCGGGCTGCCCTACGCCAGCACGGTTACGGCCACCGACGCCGAGGGCTCTGAGGTACCCGTCATGCATGCGTGCGGGCACGACGTGCACGTGGTCTGTCTGCTGGGCGCGGCGCAACTGCTCGCCGCCTCGCGCCGGCACTGGTCGGGCACGCTGGTGGTGGTGTTCCAGCCGGCTGAGGAACTCGGCGACGGCGCACGCAGAATGGTGAATGACGGGCTCGCCGACGTGGTTGGCAAGCCCGACGTCGCGCTCGCCCAGCACGTGCTGGCGCTCCCGTCCGGTCAACTCGGCACCCATCCCGGCCCGTTCCTGTCCATCGCCGACAGCATGCGGATCACCGTTCACGGCCGCGGCGCGCACGGGGCCATGCCGCAGGCCGCGATCGACCCGGTCGTGCTGGCCGCGATGATTATCGTCCGGCTGCAGACGATCGTCTCCCGCGAACTGCCGCCGGGCGAATTCGCGGTGCTCACCGTCGGTTCGGTGCAGGCCGGGACGAAAAGCAACGTCATCGGCGACCATGCTGTCATCGAAGCGAACATCCGCACTTTCGGCACACAGACTCGCGAGACGGTCCTGGCCGCGATCCGGCGCATCGTCTCCGCTGAATGCCTGGCCTCCGGCTCCCCGAAAGACCCCGAGTTCGAGCTGTACGACCAGTTCCCGCTGACCGACAACGATCGGGACACCACCGACCGGGTCAGCGCCGCGTTCGCGCAGTTCTTCGGCGACCGGGCCAGCACGCTGCCTCGGCAGACCGCCAGCGAGGACTTCAGCGACATCCCCACCGCCCTCGGCATCCCCTACACCTACTGGGGCCTCGGCGGCACCGACCCCGACACCTACCGCGCGGCCGAGCGAGCCGGGCGGATCGCCCAGGAAATCCCTGTCAACCACTCCGCCGGGTTCGCGCCGGTCATCCAGCCCACCCTCGACACCGGCACCCAGGCGCTGGTCGTCGCCGCACTCGCGTGGCTCGAAAAGAGCTGACGCGCCGGCTTACCATCGCCGCAGTCCGACGCGGCGCCCTGCTGCCGGACGCCGCCGATCGGCAACCGCGGCCACGGCCACGGCAAGGATCTCCGCCATCGGCTCGGATACTGGTGACGGACCGCGTCCGGGAGGTGCAGAATCGGCGTGGTGAACGCGTGGGTGTTGGCGTGCGGCGCGGTGTTCGACGGCGTTTCGCCGGACCTGTGGGGTTCGACCGAGATCGCGGTTAGCGACGGGATGATCGTCGAGATCGGTCCCTCGGTGACCCGGCCGGGCGGCGCGCAGATCATCGACTTGTCGGAGCGGACGGTCAGCCCGGGCTTCATCGACACCCACGTGCACCTGACGATGGACGCCGCCGACCTGCCTCAGCAGACCCTGCAATCCTCGGCGGCCAAGGCGCTGCACGGCCTCGCGCTGGCCCGCGAGTACCTCCGTTCCGGGTTCACGACACTGCGCGACCTGGGCAGCATGGACCCGGAATTCCCGACCGTCGACCTACGCAACGCCCTGGCCGCGGGTGTGCTGGCCGGGCCGCGGCTGCTGGTCGCCGGACACGTCCTCAGCGCGACAGCCGGGCACGGCGACGTGAGTGGCTTCTACGCCTCCCGGTGGAACCTGCCGCTGTCCGCAACAGCCGACGGGGTCGACCAGATTCGGCGGCTGGTGCGCCGCGAGCACGCCTACGGCGCCGACTGGATCAAAACCGCCAACGCCGGCGGTTACTTCAGCGCCGGCGACGACCCGGCCCGCGGAACATGGTACGACGAAGAGATGCGGGCGCTGTGTTCCACCGCGCGGGCGCTGGGCCTGCCCGTGGCCGTGCACACCGGCGCGCCACAAGCCTGCACGCAGGCGATCCGCTACGGCGCACGCAGCCTCGAGCACGCCTACCTCATCGACGAGGAGGGCATCGAGATGGCCACCCGCGAGGGCGTTTACATCGTGCCGACCATGCAGATGACCCAGGAAGACCTCGCCGCACTGCACGCCGGCACGCTACCCGACCAGGCGGTCTGGAAGTTCCGCCGCGACAACCAGCAGATCCTCGAATCCCAGCGCCTGATCGCCGCCAGCGACGCGAAGATCGCCTTCGGCACCGACTGCGGCATGTTCGAGTTCAGCCACGGTATCCGCGAGTTCCAGGCCATGGTCACTGCCGGCCTGAGCCCGCTGCGGGCGTTGCGCGCGGCCACGTCGGTCGCCGCCGAACTGTTGGCCCGCGACGACCTCGGCGTGCTCAAACCCGGTGCACGCGCGGACATCATCGCGATGCCCGGCAACCCCCTCGACGACATCACCGCCACCGCCCGGGTGGACTTCGTCATGGGCTCGGGCACCGTGCACCGGCGACCCGACGAGCGTCAAGACCACCCCGCTTGACGGCCACACAGGCCCGAGCGGGTTTCACCGCGTTGGCTTTCCACCCACTCCCAGACCCACGGGCACACGTGCATCGCCCACCGGGCACCCGTCGTGTGGGAAGGGCCGGATCCCGGCAGTCCTTGGGGCCGATCTGCGCCGCGGCGGGTGTCGGTGGGGCGGGGACCTCGGTGCTTGATGGGTGCCTGCATCCCGCCTGGAGGTGAAGCGTTCTACAGCATCGAGCCGATGTCGGGAGCCGACTGCTGATTTCGTTGTGCCCGGTACGGGTCCGGATCGGGGTAGTTCTACGATGCGTGTAGCAGGGTGGGCAAGCGACGGAGGTGGTGAGCAGATGAGCGGCAGTCAGGTTCAAATTCCCGGGTATGCGGCCGGCACCTGGGATCTTGACCCGGTCCACACCGAGGTCGGGTTCAGTGTCCGGCACATGATGGTCAGCAAGGTCCGCGGCCGGTTCAGCGATATCCAAGGCGTGCTGGTCACCGCCGAGGACCTGCTGGACTCCTCGGTAACAGCGACGATCCAGATGGCCTCGATAAGCACCGGCAACACTACCCGCGACGATGATCTGCGTTCGGCGAACTACTTCCAGGCCGACCAGTACCCGCAGATGACTTACCGCTCGACCGGGCTGCGCCCCGACGGTGACGCATTCACCCTGCACGGGGAACTGACCGCGCACGGCGTCACCCGCCCGGTGCCGCTGCACCTGGAGATCAACGGGTTCGGGCCCGACCCGTACGGCGGGCAACGCTGCGGGTTTAGCGCAACCGGATCGATCAACCGCAGCGACTTCGGTATGAGCTTCACCACCCCACTCGACAGCGGCGGGGTCGTCGTCGGCGACCGCATCGACATCACCATCGAAGCCGAAGCGGTCCAACGCCCACCCGCCAGCACCTGACCAACGATCGGTGAGCGAGACGCCGGTGATCTTGGTCCACGCCCTGACCGGAGGGGTCGATCGTCGCCGTAGCGGGTTCGTCAACCGTCGTCAATGATCACGTCCAATTTGGTCCTACAGATGGCCACCGGTTCGGCCGCCTGCGCGTCGTCCGGGTCTGGGCACCCGCGGCGCCAAGCGGGCCAGCGCTCGGCCCGTCGATCAACGGCGCCGCCAGCCGTCCCGCGAGGAGTCCCACTGCGGCGGCGCACAGGCCGACGAGTGCGTGCTCCAAGAGCAGCACGCCGGCAACGAGTCACGGCGCGGCACCGATTTCAATAAGCCAACGCGGCGTCTATGCCTGACCATCCGACTGCCAACAAGGATGACCACACTCGCGACCCCCAACAGCTCGAGCAACCAGCTTCCGGTCTGCAGGATCTCAGGCGGCGTTGGCTGCCTGACCTTCCTGACTGGGATGCAGACGTCAGGCTGCATCATCATCTGCGCCACATCTTCGTGTTCGTGACCGGCGCTACCTGGCGGCCAGGGGAAGTCCTCGCGGACGCGCGGCGGGCGACAGGTGTCGGAGTCACTCGCGCCCGGCGAAAGCCGAACAGAGGTCGTTCAGGAGGAACCGCTCCCTGGGTCCACCGTCGGTAGCGATGGTTCCGACGAACAGGAGTTCACCGTTGACGGCCACAACTGCCAGCCTGCGGCTGGCCTCAGCCCGTGACCGGAGCGCCGCTGTGTGGTCGTGCCCCCGCCCCCAGGTGTCCAGCACGTAAACGCTGAGGCGCAGGTCATGGCCGACAACGACCGCGCCGAAGCCGGCCACCGCACCCAGCTCCTCGAGCGGGGGATCCGGGGCCACTTCCTCCAACGACGCGCCCGTGAGCTCGCCCGACAGCAGGGCGCGCGCTGTCTTCAGCCTCGACTCGACGTCGGTCGAACTGACATCCGAGGGCCCGGTCACGAGAAGTTGTTCGCCTTCAACCATGCCCAGTCCTTCTTCTCGATCGCCTCCGCGAACGCCGGCCACTGACCCCCGACCGCCTTCTGCAGAGCGCCGAACTTTCCGTCGTAGTAGGCGTCGGCCAGTGTCTTTTCCCCGAATCTTTGGGCGAGCTTCGTGGCGACATCGAACTCGTTCTGGTAGTTCACCCGCTGCTTCATTGCCAGCTGACCGACCACGAGCCTGGTGAAGTACTCGGTGGTGCCCTCGTCCAGACGGGAGGTACCTCCGTAGGGGATCTTGAGTCTCTTGCAGAGGTCGATTTGCTCGTTGCGCATCGTGTCGTCGGCGTACTTATGCATACCCTCGTGGATCACCACACCTGTGTCTCCCATGTCGCGGTGAACCCAGATATGACGCTTCGGCAAGTTGACGTCGACGAACGCGTTGCAGACTTCCCAGGCCTTCTTTCCTGGGAAAGTTTGACCGGCGGCACGGACCCATTGGCGGTCGAAGGCCAGCTGAAAGTCCTCGTCTCCAACCACCGATACCTCGCCCTCGACCTTTCGGCCCGCTTTGACCGCCTCGGCCACATATTGCTGGAGATGCTCGCGGATAGCCTTGTCTGCGTCAGGCCCAGGTGTGTGAGCAGACCCCCCTTGACTGAGCTGTGGCTTGGTCGGTTGCTTGTGCACGCCCAGAGTCGGTAGCAGCCCAAGGTAGGTGTCTTCGTCAAGTGCGGCCTTGGCGCGCGCCAGGAAGGCGTCGTCACCGGCGGCCTGTTTCCGCTGCTTCGCGGTGGCGGATTGGATGATCGTCTGGAGCTGCTTGATCGATGGCTTGGCGCCCCTGGCGAACGCCTCCTCCAGCTGGTCCGCCAGGGAGAACTCGAGTTGGCTGTCGTCGATCCATCCGGCACCGAGGCCGGGAGCCTTCGACCACGAGTGCTCGTTGGTCAGGAACCATCCGGCCTTGAACAGCGAGTTCCGGCTGCCCTTGTCGAGGACCTCGACCCCAGTGCCCGAGGTCAGTTTTGCATTTACCGCGTACTGCTTGGTGTCATCCCGGAGCGCTCCGTCGGTGTTGAGCCGGTACCGTCCCTGCGCGACCTGTCGCCGCACGGAGCTTGCCGGCTCCAGCCCGACCCTGACACGGCTGACCCGGGCACGTGGTCCGGCGCCGGCCTGATCAGTGCCGTCGCTCTCGGTGCCGGACCGCAGCGGGCCCGGCCGGGCCAGGTAGGGCGAGACGGGCACGAATCCTCGCCGGTCGACAGGCTCCTCCGAGTGCGGCGGGTCGGTGTCGGTCCTAATAGCGCGTGCGATCACGAGACCGGCCCGATCAGTGTCGTCCCCCGCGGAGCGGCGCAATGCCGGCGCTAGCCATCCGGTCCTGACCACCTTCCCGGAGATCGGATGAGGACCGTGGCGGCGAAACACACCCAGATCGGCTGACGCACGGACACCAGCCCCGGCCGCACCATCAACCGAGCTCGGCGCAGGTTCGGGAGAAGCGGACCCCGCGACAGGGGCGCCGATGTCCGCCAGTGTTACCTGCTCGCCCGACGCCGCGGCCCACTCGGCTCGCTCGCCCTCCTCGCGCCGGCGCCGGCGAACGGCCTGGATCACCGACGGGTCGATGGGCAAGTACCGGCCCGCAGCGGCCACGACGGGTTCGGGATTTCGGCTGCGGCGCAACGCGCCGACTACCCGGTTCGCGCTCAGCTCGGCCACCGTCTCGGCCCGATCAGCGGATCGCCCGATGGATAATGGCCCGGTGCTGCCGCCATCGGCGCCGGAGCGCTGCGCCGCGACATGGCTCAACTCGTGGGCCAGCACTCGCTGCCCGGCCCCGGATGCGGGCTGGTAGCTGCCCGGGGCGAAGTAGATGTCGTTCCCGTAGGTGAACGCGTCCGACTGGACAGACCGGGCGATCAAGCCGGCGTCCGGATCGGCGTGCACCCGCAGCGCCGACGTGTCGATCCGGAGTTCCTGTCCCATCGGGTCGGCCACCGAGTCAGGAAGGCGCTGGCCGCCGCCCCGGCGCCGACGCAGAGCCTGAGCGATCGAATGGTCCACCGCCGTCCCGCCGAGCGAATCGGCAGACACCGGGTGACGTCGCAACGACGGAAGCGGACCAAGAAGTCCGGGGACCGGCAACAGCCCGGGCTGCGGGAGTCCTTGCAGGTCCTGAGAAGCGGGCCCAGGCTCCGACCTGCGCCCCGATCCTCGCACCTGGTCGCCGTTCTCCCCGCCTTGGTGCGTGTTGACCAGCATGGGCCAGGACCCCAATCCAACTGCTCCAGCCATACGTCAGACAGCAGTCATCCCACCGTGCAGATACCCAACTATCCTCCCTCCACCGTTGTTCGGAAAGCGCCAAGCGGGCGACCCAAACAGGAACCCTGCACTCATGTACCCAGTAGCGGGAAGCACGAGCCCTCGTGGCCGCTCCGCGCACAACAGCCATACCCTCAACTCGCGGGGCATCATGCTGCGCGGAACCCGACTCGTAGAGACGCGAACGCCCTTCCTCGCCGTTCCGTAGTTCGAACCCTCTGCGGCGACGATCAGCGGCCCCGCGGACCAAGATCGAGAACGTCCCGTAGCCGGATCCCTGTTCGGGTGCGTTATGACCCGTTGGTCTCGGCGTCGTCGGTCCCGGGTTGCTTGTGCGCAGCGCCGTGGTCCAAAGATGGCGGCAATAGTGGTGGTGAGGATACCGAGGATGAGGTCTGCGTTGGGGCTGTTGCCGGTGGGCGGCGGCGGCGGCGGCCAGGGTGTCGAGGACCGCGCTAGCGGCGGCGGGAGCGGTGCTTTGCCCGATGGCGATGGCGATGACTGGGCTAGCTTGAGGTTAGCCTCGGCAGCTCTCTATTGCCGCGTCGGCGGCATCGACGGGCCGAGTTCGCCGGCCCATGGCGGGTTGGCGCCGGGCCGCGAGCAGGTGATCGCCGCTATCCGGGAGGCGAATTCGAGGGCGCGGCGCAGCCCGTCCGCATCGAGGTTTTCCAATCGGCCGCCCAGCAGCCCGGCGTGTGCCAGGGCGTGCAACAGCCCGCCCTGAAAAGAGTCGCCAGCGCCGACCGTGTCGACCAGCGTCGTTGGCGCGATGGGCATGTAGATCGGTTCGCCGCGCAGCGACGCGAGCGCACCGTCAGCGCCCAGGCTGACTATCGCCAGCGCCACTCCGGCGGTGTGCAGCCGGTCGACGGCCTGTTCCGGGGAGTTGCCGGGCCAGAGCTGCTCCAAGTCGTCCAGCGACAGGCGCAGGATATCGGCCAGCGAGGTCCACAGCTCGATCCGCTCTCGGTAGTACTCCACGGGCACTAGCAGGGTGCGCAGGTTCGGGTCGATCGACACCGTCAGCCGCTGCCTGGCCCGTGCCAGCAGTGCTTCTATCACCGTCCCGGAGGGCTGCAAGGCGAGCGCCAGAGCTCCGGTGTGTACCGCGACCGGGGGTTGCACGCCGGGCGGGAAAGGGCCGTCGATCAGGGGTGCGAGTGCCTGGTGGGTCCATTCCCAGTCCGCGGTGCCAGCGGTGTAGAACTCGTACTCGGCCGCACCGGATGCGTCCAGTTGCACGATCGCCAACGTCGCGGGCTCGGGCACCATCAGCGATGCGGACAGGTCTACCCCGGAGGCTTCCAGCCTGGTCCGGCACAGGGTGCCCAGCGCTCCGGTGGAAAGCCGCCCCGCGAACCGGGCGGTGCTGCCCAGCCGGGCCAGCGTGAGGGCGGTGTTCGCTGGGCCACCGCCTGGATGCACCGTGAGGTGTGCCGCCCCATCGATGATGCCGTCTGGTGGCAGCACGGCGTCTGCAACGACCTCGCCGACGACTGCGATCGTGGCCATCAGGACGCCGCGAGTTCAATCATGGCCCACATTATTCATGGCCTGCGGCCCGCTGGCGCCGACCGTGGGGCAACTGTGTGCACGCGGCCGAGGACGACGGTTCCGGCGTTTCGTGATCCTTCGGTAAGTGCGACGCGATTCCTAACCCATCGTTGACCCAGCCCGGGCTCCGGGCTTACATTCTCAGGTGAGACCGCCGTCACAGTACGTGACTCGTCAGCACTAATCGGTGCCCACAGACAAAGGCGGCCGGACGTACCGCCCATGCCAGAGGGGGTGTCCGCACCGTTTCAGCCGTAGGTGACGCGGTATCGCCCGCGCCGTGCGCTTCCGGGCTCCGGCGACCGCCCCATTCATGCATCATCGAAGGGAACGACACGGCATGCACCGATCTCGTCGACTGTTCGCGCTGGTCGAAATCACCTCGCTGGTGCTGGCCCTCGCGGCATGCGCGTCATCCGGCGGATCGGCCGCGGGCCAGGGGGCCGAGGCGCTGCCGACCGGTTCGGCGTCGACGCCGCTGGGGCTGACCAGGGTCCCGGCGACCGCCGGCCGGACCATCAACGTGCTCATGGTCAACAACCCGCAGATGCTCGACCTGCAGAAGGCGACCGCGAGCCAATTCACCGCCGTCACAGGCATCAAGGTGAACTACACCGTCCTGGACGAGAACGGCATGCGCAATAAGGCGTCCCTGGACTTCAAGAACCAGGCAGGCCAGTACGATGTCGCAACCCTGTCGAACTTCGAGGCGCCGATCTACGCGAAAAACAATTGGCTCGCCGACCTGAGCCCATTCATCGCCAAGGATCCAGGATTCGGCCAGAACGACATCCTGCCGGCGATGCGGAAATCACTGAGTGTAGACGAGCGGGTCTACGGTGAGCCGTTCTACGGTGAGTCGTCGTTCCTGATGTACCGCAAGGATGTCTTCGACGCGAAGGGACTGACGGTTCCGGAGAATCCTACCTGGGACGAGGTCGCAGATCTGGCCGCGAAGGTGGACGGCGCCCAGCCTGGTATGAGGGGCATCTGCCTGCGCGGGCAGCCCGGCTGGGGGCAACTGGGCGCGCCGCTGACCACCGTCGTCAACACGTTCGGCGGTGAATGGTTCGACACCAAGTGGAACGCGCAGGTAACCGCGGCACCGTTCGAGGAGGCCACCAACTTCTACGTCAACCTGGTACGCGCCCACGGCGAGTCCAGTCCGTCGACTTCCGGGTACACCGAATGCCTGTCCGCGATGCAGCAGGGCAAGGTCGCGATGTGGTATGACTCCACCGCCGCGGCCGGCCCGCTGGAGGCGAAAGACTCCCCGGTTGCCGGAAAGCTCGGCTTCGCACAGGCGCCCGTCAAGCACACCAAGGCGTCGGGCTGGCTGTACACCTGGGCGTTCCTAATGCAGAAGGTCTCGAAGAACCAGGCCGCCGCGTGGCAGTTCATCTCCTGGGCCGCGTCCACGCAGTACCAGGACTACATCGGCAAGACCGAGGGCTGGGCGAATGTCCCCAACGCGACCCGTGAATCGCTGTACGAGAACAAGGACTACATGGCGCAGAGCGCGGTCTTCGCGGCGCCGACCCTCAAGGCCGTCCAGAGCGCAGACCCGGAGAACCCGGGTGTCACCCCGCGCACGGTGCCGGGCATCCAGTTCATGGACATCCCCGAGTTCACCGCGTTCGGCGACAAGGTGACCGCCGAGATTTCGGCGGCGATAGCCGGGCAGCAGACGGTGACGCGGGCCCTCGGCATCGGCCAGGGCATCGTCCAGGCCTCGATTGACCTCTACAAGGGATGAGGCGGCCGGTGAACCACGGATACCGCAACCATGCTAGCGATACGTCGCGTCGGCGTCACCCGGCGGGCCTACCGCCCGCCGGCGCAGGCGAGGGAGGAATGTGATGACGTTGACGGCGGACCCGCGCATCATCGACGCCGAGACGCGGCGAAAACTGCGCCGTGAGGGCTGGTCCCGTCGGGGCCCGCTGATGCCGGCGCTGCTTTTCACGATCATCGTCACCCAGTTGCCGTTCATCGCGGCGCTGGTCTTCTCATTCCGGAAGTGGAACGCTAACCACCCGGAAATGAGCGGGTGGAGCTTCGCCAACTACCGGCGGGTGTTCGCGGACCCGTCGATGGTCTCCGCCATCTGGAACACCATCGAGCTCACCGTGGTCGTGGTGCTCGTATCGCTGGTCCTCGGCCTGGGCATCGCGTTGCTGCTGAACCGGGAATTCGCCGGTCGGCATGTGGTGCGGACGTTCATGATCACGCCGTTCTTGATCGTCCCGGTGGCGGCGGCGCTGTTCTGGAAGTTCGGGATGTTCGACACGAACACCGGCTTTCTCAATGGCTTCATGACCATGGTCAAAAGGTTGTTCTCGCCGGGCGCCTCGGCGACGACCGTCGACTTCCTCGGCCAGCATCCGATGCTGTCGGTGCAGGTGGAACTGATCTGGCAGTGGGTGCCGTTCATGACGCTGATCTTGTTGTCCGGGCTGCAATCCCGGCCGGCGGACATGCTCGAGGCCGCGTCGATCGATGGGGCGTCCTCCTGGCAGCTGTTCGTGTACATGACGATGCCGCACATGCGGCAGTACATCGAACTCGCGGGGCTGCTCGGCGGGATCTACATCTTGCAGAACTTCGATTCGGTCTTCGCGCTGACCCCGCAGAACATCAGCACCGAGAACCTGCCCAACCTGATCTACCAGACGATCAACTCGCAGAACGACTACGGGCTGGCGTCCGCGCAGGGCGTCGTGATCGTCGTCGGCAGCCTGGTGCTGGCCACATTCGCGCTCAGGACGGTACTGGGCCTGTTCAAGGAGGAGGCCGGGCGATGACGGCGACCGGATCGACGGCGTACACCGCCCCCCGGCGCGTCGGGGAGGCGGGCCAGGTGAACCAGCGGCCTGCCTCCCGGAAGGGCCGCGGTGTGATCGCGACTGTAGCGGCCTGGGTGATCGGCATCATCTTTGTGTTGCCCGTGCTGCTGATGATCTTGGTCAGCCTGCGCTCCGACAGCGCGGGGCTCGCGACGCTGAACCCGGTCAGCCTCACCGCGCCGCTGACCCTGGAGGGTTACGCGAAGTTCTTCGGGTCGCAGAGCGGTCAGTCGCCGGTCCCGTTCCTGCTGAACTCGGTGATGGCGTCGGTGATTTCGACGATATTGGTGCTGGTGCTGGCGATCCCGGCGTCCTACGCGCTGGCGGTGCGCAAGATACGCAAGTGGACCGACGTGATGTTCTTCTTCCTGTCCACGAAGTTCTTGCCGCTGGCGGCCGGCCTGGTGCCGCTGTTCATCATCGCTTTGAATATCGGTGCGCTCGACCACGTGTGGTGGCTGATCATCATCTACACGGCGATGAACCTGCCGATCGCCGTGTGGATGATGCGCTCGTTCATGGCTGACATTCCCCCGGCGCTGTTCGAGGCCGCATCGCTCGACGGCGCGGGCCTGCCGCGAACGCTGGTCCAGGTGGCCATCCCGGTCGCGATGCCGGGGATTGCCGCGACCTCGCTCATCTGTTTCATCTTCAGTTGGAACGAGCTGCTATACGCCACGCTGCTCACCAGCACCAAGAACGCGCAGACGCTGCCGGTGCTGCTGATCGGGCTACAGGGCTCGACCGGGGGCGGCACCTTCGTCGGGGCCATCTCGGCCGCCTCGATCCTGGTCTCGTTGCCGGTGCTGGCGGCCGGTTTCGCCGCGCAGGACAAGCTCGTCCAGGGCCTGTCCATGGGCGCGGTGAAATAGCCGCGAGGCCGCCGCGAGGCCGCCGCGATTCCGCCGTGAGGAAAGGTCTGACACAGATGGGCAATCGAGCCGCGGTGCTGCTCGGCGTGCGGGAAGTCCGGATCGAGGAGCGGCCAGTTCCGGTCGCAGGGCGCGGCGAGGTCACCGTCGCCGTCGGCGCGGTGGGCATTTGTGGGTCGGACGTGCACTATTACGAGCACGGCCGCATCGGTGAGTACGTCGTCACCGCCCCGATGATCATCGGCCATGAGGCGGCCGGCACCATCGTCGACACCGGTGACGGGGTGGACCGCTCCCGGATCGGCGAATTGGTCGCAATCGAGCCGGGCGTTCCCGACTTCACCTGCCCGCAGTGCCTGGCGGGCCGCTACAACCTGTGCCCACAGGTCCGCTTCTATGCCACACCGCCGGTCGACGGGGTGATCGCCGAGCGGATCTCGGTGATCGCCTCGTTCGCCCACCCCGCGCCCGCCGGGCTCACCGCCGAGCAAGCGGCCATGGCCGAGCCGGTGTCGGTGGGGGTATGGGCGTGCCGCAAGGCGGCCGTCACCGCCGGCGACCGCGTGCTGGTCACCGGGGCCGGCCCGATCGGCCTGTTCGCTGCTCAGGTTGCCCGTGGCTTCGGCGCGGGCACCGTCGCGGTCACCGACACCAACGGCTACCGGCTCGGCGTGGCACGTGACCTCGGCTTCGCCGCATTCGACGCCGCGGGTGCGGTGGATGGCGAGTACGACGCGCTGCTGGAGTGTTCCGGCGCGGCGCCGGCCCTGGCCGAGGGGCTGCGGCACCTGGCGCCCGCCGGGCGGGCCGTGCTGGTCGGCATGGGCTCGGACACCGCCGCGATCAACGTCCCGCTGGTGCAGGGACGGGAGTTGACGATCACCGGCGTGTTCCGGTACGCGAACTGCTATCCCACCGCGCTGCGTCTTTTGGCATCCGGCCAGGTCGACGCGGCCCGGGTGATCACCCACCGTTTCGGCCTGGCGGACACCGAGGCAGCGATGACACTGGCCCGCCGGGACCCGCACTCCCTCAAGGCCGTCGTCGAGCCACAACGCTGATTCCCTAACCGCCCCATCCCAGCCCCTGAACTGTCCGTCCGGCCTCCCGCCCGAAAGGCCCGTCCCGATGCTCAAGCCCCTTTCATCCCCCGAGGTCAACGTGCCGCGCCCAACGTATGACCGGGCCGCCGTTACCACCGGAATCGTCCATTTCGGCTTCGGCAACTTCCACCGCGCCCACCAGGCGATGTACATCGACAGGCTGATGCTCCACGGCGAGGCGCTGGATTGGGGCATCTGCGGTGTCGGCGCGCTACCGCACGACAAGCGGATCGTCGACACGCTCACAGCTCAGGACGGCCTCTACACCCTGGTCGTCAAGCATCCCGACGGGCACCGCGAGGCTCGGGTG
>CAJDUM010000078.1_pt1 | contig 15179 bp, 14 predicted proteins | sample 7390781 | NCBI WGS metagenome assembly CAJDUM01 (sample SAMEA7055661, study PRJEB34461) | soil metagenome | biome: terrestrial ecosystem; feature: Peninsula; material: soil | place: Antarctica | collected 2016 | reverse complement strand
AGGTCGGACCCGACGCTCGGGTACGCGGCGGTCATTGACTTCAACTGCCCGGTGGTGAGGCCGAGTTTCATGGCAAGTGCGAGGAGGTTGATCAGCTCGCCGTACTCCGGTCCCAGCAAGTGTGCGCCGACGACCCGGTCGCTGGATCGGTCGATGAGGACCTTGGCGGCAGCCGTCGTCTCGCCGATCCGGTAGTTGGAGTACCAGCCGCTGGCATCGCTGTAGCGGACCTCGAGGTCCAGGCCCTGGTCCCGGGCATCTTCCTCGAGCAGGCCGACGCGGGTGAGTTCGGGGATCGTGAACACCACGGTCGGGACACCCGTGTAGTCCGGGACGGTCGCGGTTGCCTTAAGCATGTTGGAGGCGGCGATCTTGCCTTCGAACACCGCTACCGGTGTCAGCGGCAGGCCGGAGCTGTCGGCGCAGTCGCCGGCGGCGTAGACCGCCGGGTTCGTGGTGCTCTGCAGGTGATCGGCCACGTGCACGCCGCGCGGGCCCCACGCGACACCGGCGGAATCCAGGTCCAGCCCGGAAAGGTCGGGTACCCGCCCGGCCCCGTGCACGACCAGGTCGCACTCCATTATCTCGGACTTGCCGGATCGTTCGACGCTGACTCGATAGCCATTATCGGTCGGCTCGACCGCGCTGATCGTGGTGGAGCGGTGTACCTCGATCCCGGCCTCCGCGCCGCGGCTGATCAGCAGTTCGACCAGGTCCGGGTCGAAGGCCTTCAGCGGGCGCGGTCCGCGGTCGATGATGACAGCAGTGCTACCGGCTCGAGCCGCGATGTGGGCGAACTCGAACGAGACGAACCCGCCGCCGAGGAACAGGATCCGCGGCGGGAGCGCCGGCAGGTCCAGGAAGTCGGTGCTGTCGATCAGGTACTCGTGGCCGGGGAAGTCGAGCGGCCGTGGGCGTGCGCCCGTGGCGATCAGGAAATGCCCGGCGCCGTAGCTGGTGCCGTCGATCTGGACACGGTTCTTGCCGGTGAACGCCGCTTCCGCATGCAGAGTGGCCACACCGTTGCTGATTAGTGCATCCTCCATGTTCTTCGGCACCGGGTCGGTGAAGCCGTGCTTGTGCCTCATCAGGTCGGCCCAGTTGATCGACAGGTCACCTGAGTCGATGCCCTTGCCGCGCATCAGTCTGGCGCTGTCGATGATCTCCGCGCCGCGCCGCAGGATCTTCTTCGGGTCACACCCGCGCAACGCGCACGTCCCGCCGTAGGGCAGAGCGTCGACAATCGCGACGTCCCAGCCCTGCGCGGCGCACTTGTTCGCCGCGGAGACGCCGGCCATACCGGCACCGATCACCATCAGATCGTATTGCTTAGTCATCTCAGGATCCCTCTCATGGGTGCACGCCCATATCCTCGTGCTTGTCGTGGTCTCGTTTTCTCGTGCCGCGGCAGGCGCAGCGGTCGGTGACGTCGCGATCGTCGCCGCCATACTGCGAGTGCGACGGCGAGGAGGCCAAGGGCGATCAGTGCTCACCGGACCGGTCACATCGTCATGCCGAGGGAACCCGGCGGACAAGCAGGATCCGTCCCGACCGTACATACGCTGCCAGCGCTGACGCGCGGGCTACGCTTCCGCGGTGTCGTCGCCGTCGTTTTCGGATCGGGACAACGCGACCAGCTGGCGCAGGCAGTGTTCGCGTAGCGGCGCCGGGAAGTCAGGCGCCAGACTGTTGTACACGATCCGGCCGACCTTGCGGGCTCTGACCAGGCCGGCGGCGCGTAGCAGCCGTAGCGCGTAGCCGACCTGGTCCTCGCTCACTTGCAGTGCGAGGGCGAGGTCGCCGACGCAGAGCTCGGACCCGATATCCAGCGCGTACAGGAGTCGTAGTAGGACCGGGTGGGCCATGATCGACAGCTGCCCGGACAGCCGGGCGGCGTCCTGGGCGGTCGGTAGTCGGACGCGGGCATGCGCGATGCGGTCTGGGTCGATGCCGCTGGCGGGCCGATCCGGAAGGTCCGTCATGGTGAATCCCCCGACTCGACGCCGACGCCGGACGCGTACCGGTCGGGGTCGGCGAGGAACCGATTCCGGCAGCGGTCCGAGCAGAAGTAGTAGGTGTGCCGGCCGTGGCGCGCGGTGGCCGGGGCGTGCGCGCGTTCGATCTGCATTCCGCATACGGGATCTGTCGCGTAGGCGGTGCCGGCGCCGAACCGATCCCGGTTGCGGTGCAGCCAGTACAGGTAGCCGAACACGATCAGCGCAATGATGTTCAGCACCGTGGTGTAGTTCCAGTGGATGGCAGTGGCCGCGATAGTGGTGGGATGCCTCGTCGGGACTAGGCCGACGAGGGTGAACAGGTATTCGGTGATCAGCCCCGCGGCGCTCATCACCATCCAGAAGACGGCCAGCAGTCGCAGCGTGATCCGGGTGCCGTAGTACCTACGGTAGATCAGCAGCAGCGGGATGGTCAGCAAGTCGGCGAACACGAACGACACGACGCCGCCGAAGCTGATGCCACCATGCCAGAGGGCCGCCGCCAGCGGCACGTTGCCGACGCTGCATACGAAGCTGATCATCGCCAGGAACGGACCGAGCAGAACATTCTCGATACTCGACCACCATCCGTGACCGGTCAGGAACAGGGTGCTCCATGCGCTGGTGGGCACGAGTTCGGCGAGGAACCCGGCGATCAGGAACCCGGCGACCAGCTCCCGACGCAGCATGCTCAGGTCGCTGATCATGTAGCCGGCCGCGTCGGCCCAGCCAGCGCGCGTCCGGATCCGGCCGCTCCGGGCAGCATCCCCTGCCCCCGCCTCAGCGACCGGCGCGTCGCCTCCCTCCTGCGGATCGGGGGGACTTGGTGCATCCTCAGCCTGCAGGTGATCGCGGGCCGCGGCCAGCCGCGAGTCTGGCATCACCCGCGGCAGCACCACGGCCAGGAGGGTGATCATGATGACGCCGCCGAGGAATTCGGCCAGCGCGAACTGCCACCCGATCAACAGCCAGAGAACCGCCCCGAGTTCGATGACAAGATTCGTGCCGGCCACCATGAACACCATCGCCGCGGTGAAGTCCGCCCCGCGCGCGAACAGCGACTTGGCCAGCGCACTGGCCGCATACGAGCACGAGGAACTGACCATCCCGAAGAATGACGCCTTCACCACCGTCTTGGGACGGTGATCACCCAGCGCAGCCTGCATCCGGGCCCGGGACACGAACGCCTGCACTGCCCCGGACAATCCGAATCCCAGCACCAACGCCCACAGCGTCGCCCAGAACATGCCGAACGCGCCAGCCAGGCTGCGCCCGAGGGCATCCAGAACTGTGATCACAGTTGCTCCGACACCTCCGGCGCCGCGCCACCCGATGCACCGGCATCATCAGGATGGCGGCTCCTCGAGCGTGACCGATGGGCGACGATCGCACGCAGCTCAGCCACCACGAAACGTAATCGGCCGAGTGGACCCGTCGAGCACGACGGGACCGCGCCGCCGGCCCGGCTCCCTTGCACAGTTGGTTGATCCATCACAACATCCTCAAGATAGCCGGATACCCGTACGGCTATCTCTGCGTCAATAATATTTCTGCCGGTGGGTTCGGTCGTCGAGTCTCAGCGACGCAACGGACGGGTGAACCACCACGCCGCCACCGCGAGCGCGTCCATACCCCAGCCCACGCCTGGATGGCCGGCGGCTTCGAGGAACACGCCGAGCACGATCAGGGCGATGCTCGGCAGCCACGACAGCACCGCGCGCATCGATGATGCACGCGGGAGGTGATGCCGCCACGGCCCGTCGCCGATCAGCGGATCCAGTTGCTCCCAGTTCGGATTAGTCAGCACCTGCGCACCGATGCGTACCGTCGGCACCGTCTCGTTGCCGGCGTTGACCGACCGGACGAAACTCCGCGCCGACTCATCAGTCCAGATGTTGCGCCAGATGGCCGGCACTTGACGGCGAGACAGCACCCGTCGCAGCGTCGAGCAGTACGGGCAACCGGGCCGCCAGAACACCTCAAGTCCTGCCTCACTGGCCGAGCTTTCCGAGATCGCTTCCATAACTAGGAAACCCGTCGGCACCCTGAAACCATCCCAACATGCGCACATTCGGAGCCGGAACAGTCGTTGCGCAGTGCCAAGGCAGGTCGCGGGCCACCACGCACCGATCGCGCCACTACCCCACCGCAAACCTGTCAATAGCCCACGGTGGGCGCACTGCTCGAGCGTCAGATGGTCAGACCGCGGTAGTGGTGATGTGGATCTTGGAGGTGAGGGTGCGGTGCACCGGGCACTTGTCGGCGATGGACAGCAATGCGGACCGCTGCTGCGAGGTCAAGGCTGGATCCATGATGATTTCCCGGTCGATGTGATCAACCATCCCGCTACTGGTCTCGCAGTCAGCGCAGTCGGTCGCGTGCACCCGCGAGTGCCGAAGCTTCACCACGGTGGCGTGGTAGTCCCAGCCCTTGCGCCGCGCGTACATCCGCATCGTCATCGAGGTGCAGGCGCCGAGCGCGGACAGCACCGCGTCGTAGGGGTTCGGTCCGAGGTCGTTCCCTCCGACCGACAGTGGCTCGTCGAGCATCCACCGGTGTTCACCTGCGATGGCGGTGTGCTGGTAGCCGCTCCCGGGATCCTCGATGACGATCACTGTGCCCGGTGGCCCGCTGTCCTGGGTGGGACGGCTGGCGACGGGTTCGGGAAGGTACCGGGGCACCCAGGCGGCGATCACGTCGGCCGCGAACTCCGAGTCCCGGCGGTCGGACAGGAGATGATTTGCGCCGTCCAGTGCGATAAAGGACTTCGGGTGTTGGGCGGCATCGAAGATGCTGCGTGCGTTCTGGATGTCCACGACCGCATCGGTGGGAGAGTGCAGCACGAGCAACGGGCGCTCGAGTGCGCGCAGCCGCTGCTGCTGTCGCTGAAGCGCGATGTCGTCGAGGAATTGCCGCCCGACGGCGAACGGCCGACCGCCGATGTTCACCTGCATCCGATCGTCACCGTCATCAGAGGAGTCCGTGAACAGGTGCCGAACATGATCTGGACAGGCAGGTGCACCGATAGTCACGACTGCCCGGACGGATGCCATGCCCTCGGCCGCCGCGATGACCGCCGCACCGCCTAGGGAGTGCCCGATGAGCAGGGTTGGCTCGTGCCACTGGTTTTTCAGCCACGTCCCGGCCGCGTGGAGGTCCTCGATGTTGCTGGTGAAGGACGTGTCAGCGAAGTCCCCACCCGAGCGTCCGAGTCCGGTGAAGTCGAAGCGCAGCACCGCGTAGCCGCGCCGGGCCAGGGCCGCGGAGATCCGCCGGGGGGCGTGGTATTGGCTGGAACAGGTGAAGCAATGCGCGAACAGGGCGAAGGCGCGCGGCGTACCTGACGGCAACTCCAGGGTGGCGGCGATGTCGTCTCCGAGGGCGCCGGGGAAGGCGATGTCCCGAACGGTGGTCGTGTCCTGCTCCGCCGTCAACCGGGCTGCGGGCGCTGTCATGCTCTTGACCATCTCATGAGTGGGTAACCCGCTCAACCGGCCGCGATCTTCCCGCCGCTGCAGAGTCACCGCCTGGAAGGCCCGTCATAGGCGGCTAGGACCCGGAGTCCGCGCCTTTTCTGGGAGCGGTCTCCTTCGGGTTACGCCTGGCGTCCTAAGTGGATACTAATGGGCATGATCCGTCGATGGCCAACTCGCTACAGCGGCGGCGCGCGCTTCTACGACGTACTGTCCGGAGAACGGCCGGTATACCGCGCCGGGCGGGTAACGGGTATCGCCGACCTTCAGCTCCACGCCGGCGATCGGGTACTTGATATCGGCTGCGGGACCGGTTTGAACTTCCCACTGCTGCTCGGTGCAGTCGGACCGAGCGGCGCCGTAGTCGGGATGGATGCGAGCAGTGCGATGTTGTCCCGCGCGAGGGCGCGCTGCCAGGACCGACAATGGGACAACGTCAGTGTCGTGGAGGCGGACGCGGGCGATCTGGACCGGACTCTCTCCGGGTCCCCGGTGCCGCAGACGTTTGACGCCGCCCTGTTCACCTACTCCCTGTCCATCATCAGCCGCTGGCAGCAGGCCTACTCGCAGGCGCTCGCGCGGCTCCGGGTCGGCGGACGGATCCTCGTGGTCGACATGGCGGCGCCGGTCGGCCGCTGGCGGGTGCTCTCCCCCCTTGCGCGGCTGGCATGCATCACCGGCGGCGCCGACATCACCAGAGCCCCATGGGACCTGCTGCTAGCGACGACATCGAAGACGCGGCATCGGGTCGTGCGCGGTGGCCATATCCATATCGCCTCCGGAAGCCGGCGATGACACCCGACCGACTCGACGGGCGCGCGGAACCTGTCGGGAGTGGTCGATCGGCGCCGCGTACGCCCGGGAAGGACGCGACCAACTCACCGGGTTCCCACAACGTGACTCCCCGAGTGAACGAGGCGGCAACCGCCACCAGCGCGGCGCGGCAACACGCGTTCGCCCACTACGTCGAGCCCGAGATCGACGTATTACTCCGGGTAGCCCGTACCCTCACCCGGTCCTGGGCCGATGCCGAAGACCTCGTCCAAGACACACTCATCCGCGCCTACCGTGGCCTCGATTCCTTCGACGGAGCACACCCGCGGGCCTGGCTGCTGACGATCCTGCGCAACACCAACATCAACTCCCACCGCCGCCAACGACCCGAACTGCTCAGTGCAGACGATGCGCTGGAGCGACATAATCCCGCGTTCGGGGCGACCAGCATGCCCGGCCCCGAACAAGCGGTCACCGACCGCGAGTTGAGCGATGAGTTGCAGCGGGCGGTGACTGCGCTGGGACCGAAGTTCTCAACCGTCCTGCTACTGGTCGATGTCGACGACCTGAGCTACACCGAAGCCGCCGACGTACTCGGGATAGCGGTCGGAACCGTGACTTCGCGCCTTAGCCGCGCCCGAAAGCGGCTGCGCCGGGACCTTGGCGCCAGCACCCACTCCCGGAGGAGGACGTGATGTCCATGCTGACAACGATGTGGACCTGCCACTGGGCGGGACGTCGTATCGCGCGCTACCTCGATGCCGACCCGGCGGCGCTGCTCACCGCCGCGCAGGCGCACCGTCTACAGGCACATCTGATGACTTGCCAGAAGTGTGCCCGGACCGTTGAGGACTATCGCGGCCTGCGCCGCGCGTTGGCCACCTGGGCGCAGCACCGCGCCCCGGACCCTGCCCGGATAGCACGCGTCCGCGACACCGCCCGCCGGGTGATCGCCGAGGACGCCCGATGACTCGACCGGCCCGGGCGCCACGCGTAGATCTCGAGATCGACCAGTGGAGCACCCCCGACGCCAGTGCCGATCTGAGACCGCCCGACGGCCGGGCGTGGGATCTGCTGGTCATCGGCGGCGGGAGCGCGGGCCTCGTCGCCGCCCAGACCGCCGCTAGACTCGGCGCCAGCGTGCTACTGGTCGAGCGTGACCGCACCGGCGGCGATTGCCTGTGGTCTGGGTGCGTACCCAGCAAGGCACTGCTGCGGGCCGCCCGCGCGGCCGCCGACGCCCGCGCCGCGGCTAGCCTCGGCGTACTCGTCGGCGACGTACACATCGACCTCGCGCAGGTCCTGGCACGCGTCCGGGCGGCGATCAGCGCGATCGAGCCGCAGGACTCACCGGCCGCGCTGCGCGAAGCCGGAGCCCACGTCGTGCACGGTACGGCGCGACTCAGCGGCCCGGACACCGCCACCGTTGACGGTGCGACGGTCCACTTCCGGCAGGCACTGCTGGCCACCGGATCCGCTCCCACGATGCCGGGCATCCCTGGGCTAGCCGACGCCCATCCCCTGACCAGCGACTCGGTATGGCAGATGAGCCAGCTGCCCCGCCGACTCCTCGTCCTCGGCGGCGGCAGCATCGGCTGCGAACTCGGCCAGGCGTTCGCCCGCCTCGGCTCACGGGTAACGATCGCCGAATCCGCGCACACACTGCTGCCGCGTGAGGACCCGACCGCCTCGTCGCTGCTGCGTGCGGCCTTCAGCGACGAGCAGATCACCGTGCGCACCAACACCACGGTGAGCGCGGTCAGTCGCGACGACGCCGAGCTCACCGTGTCACTGTCCGACGAGGTCCTGCGCGTGGATGCCATCCTGGTCGCGGTCGGCCGCCGGCCACGTACCGGCGATCTCGGCCTCCGGCAGGCCAACGTCGACCTCGATGAGCACGGGTACGTGCGGGTGAATGACCGGCTGCAGACCAGCAACCACCGGATCTGGGCCGCCGGAGACCTCACCGGCCACCCACAGTTCACCCACACCGCCGGAATGCACGGCAGCATCGCCGCCAGCAATGCTCTCCTCGGCCTACGCCGCACCGCGGACACCGCTACCACTCCCCGCGTCACGTTCACCCAACCCGAGATCGCGTCGTTCGGCGTGAACCCAGATCAGGCCGCCGCAAAGGGCCTGACCATCCGCGACATCGCCCACGAACACGTCGATCGAGCGATTGTCGAGGGCAGCACCCACGGCCTCACCCGCCTCGTACTCGATCGCAAGGGCCGGATCGTCGGCGCGACCATCGTCGGCCCACGCGCCGGCGAATCGCTCCCCGAGCTCGTCCTCGCCGCCCGGCATGGCCTACGCACCCGTGATGTCGCCCATGCGGTCCATGCCTACCCTACCTACGCCGACGGCGTGTGGAAGGCGGCGATCGCCGACGTGCAGGACCGACTCCAGCGTCCGGTGACCGCCGCCGTGATACGAGCGTTGGCGTCGTTGCGGCGGCACTGGGTTTCCCGGTGAACCGCATCAGCCCGCCGTTCCCGATGACGGCTGTGGCGCCGGGGTGTGCTGCCCCGACGCTGTTGTAGTGCCGCTCCGCTCATCCGCGGCACCGCGGCGTCGGCGTCGTGCGATGACCACACCGACGGCGGTCAGCAGGGTCAGGGCACCGAGCGCGGTCAGGAATGGCATCGAGCCAGGCTGGTTTCCGTAGGCGCCAACGGCAACATAGACAGTGCTTCCCGGCACGATACCCAGGATCGTGGCGATGAGATAGCTCAAAGGTCGCACCGCAGTGAGCCCACTGAGATAGTTAAGAGCGCTAAACGGGACAATCGGCACTAGACGCGCCACGAGCACGGCCCAGAATCCGCGCCGCTCCAGATACCGGCTCACCGCCTGCAGCCGTGCCCCGGTAAAACGCTGGACGGCGTCGCGGCCCAAGACCCGGCCGAGATAGAACGCGACCATCGCCCCGAGCGTTGCCCCAAGTATCACGACTGGTAGTCCACGTGCCAGCCCGAACATCGCGCCAGCGGCGACGGTGATGACCGACGCAGGCAACGGCAGTAGGCTGAGCGCGGCGTACACCAATGCGAACCCGAGCGCTCCGAGTAGGCCGGCTCCCGCGAAGTGACGTCGCAGTTCTGCGACATCAGGTACGCCGATGAACACGGTCACGACAATCACCGCGACCGCCAGAACCGCGAGTGCGCCGAGGCGGTAGCGCATTACCGAAGTCGCAGACCGACCGGCTGGCCGTAGGTGGCCTCGGCCCACGGCGGCGTTCTCAGATCGCACAGCGATACGGCTCGGGTATGCTCCCGTCGGCTAAGCGGGCGGTGAAGAACCGTTCGATGATCAGTTGTTTGCCCAGGCGCAGCGGCGTGGGACCGCAACACAGCAGCATGTCTGGGCTGCTGTCGAGGTCCGCGCCGGCGGGGTGCCAATGCAGTCCATCGGCGGTTACGGTCAGTTCCGGGGTGGTGTCGTCCTCGCCAATCTCCATCCCGGCCTCGGAGAACCCGCGGCGCAGCATCGGCCGCACCGCGAATGCATCACCGCTCACCCCGAGACCGGCGAGTAGGTCGGCAACCTCGGCGATCTCACCGGTATTCTGCGGCGTCTCGGTGAGCGCGACGCGCACCGGCAGGTCCAGTTCGAGTGCGGCCGCGATGCCATCCATCGTGCGCCGCCACGAGCCGCGGCCGCGGTGCGCGTCATGGGTCGCCGGCCGCGCCCCGTCCAGGGACGTCTGGATCACCAGGTTCGGATGGCCGGCAAAGCCGCGGAGGCGCTCCAAGCGCCCGCCACGTAGCAGCATCGCGTTCGTCAGCAGGACTGTCGGCAGCCGCTCGACGGCATGCTGCAGCATGTTCGGGAGGTCAGGATGCAGCATCGGCTCGCCACCGGTGAGGTAGAGCTCGGTGAACTGCTCGTCGACGGCCTCGTCGACTCGTGCCCGGAACTGCGGGAGTGACAGGCTGCGCGCCCGCGCCTTGGGGGAGGACGCGACTGCGCAGTAGTCGCAAGCGAGGTTGCAGTGAAAGTTCGTGTACACCCATAACCGGGCCGGGAAAAACGGTGAGCCAAACAGCGAGATCACCGGTAGGTCCGCCCCAGTCGTGACCTGCAGGGGAGCGCCCCACTCCTCCCCTGCAGAGGTGACGATCTCGGGCGGGGAACTGCGGTAGAGGTGGTAGCGCCCGGCCGCCCGCTCTCGCGGCGGCAAGATCTCCAGGCACGTGGTCCACCAGCCGTTCTCGATCGTGTCAACGAACGGCTCCGGCAACCCCGCCGACCTCATCGACGTGGCCTGCGCTTGCCAGTCGTAGTCGAGCGCGACAAGTTCCGCCTCCGCGACCCCGTCCGCCAGGTCGAGCACCGCGTACCAGACATTGGTGGTGCCGTCGTTGGCCGGCTTACCGAGCACCCCCACGTTGACCGTCAGGGTGTCTCCGGTACGCCGTTGCCACGGCAGGCCGCTGTGCGTGCACAGAATGACGTCCGCGTCGCTGAGCGCGACGCGTGCCTGGTGTTCCTGGTCGGATAAGGACTCCCACCAGAAGTCATTCAGGGCCACGGTCGAGCCGTGCACCAGGTGTAGATCGCAGCCGCCGATACGGACCCGCCGCTCGGTCGGCAGTGTTCCCATCCACGCGGCGAACGCCGCGCTGGTGTGTGCGCGCGTGTGGTCGTAGATCAGCTGGGCGAACTCGTTGTCCTGCCGGTCGCGATACCCGCAGCCGCAGTCGGAGTCTCCGCGGGCAAGTGCGACATCGTAGTTGCCTGCGATGCACTCCACGTCAGCGTCGATCAGCATCGGCCACAGGGGGTCCATCTCGGCGCCGAACCCGCCCAAGTCTCCCAGGCAGAACAGCCGCTCACACCCCCGGTTGCGGGCGTCGGTGATGAACGCCTCCAACGCATAAGGGTTGGCATAGGGACCTCCACATACAGCTATTCGCATCGTCGTCCTCCAAAGATCGTCGCGGTCGTTGGTCCTCACTGCCGCACCGGTCGGGCGCGGAACAGGCATGCGGTGATGTCGTTACTCAGTCGGCATGAGAGCCGTCGTTCACCCGGCGGTGGGAGCACTCGGTACGGGATGGGCCAGGTAGCGTAGGGAGCGCGATGCCCGGCCCTGCCTCATAGCGCAGCCGGATCCGCTCCGCGGATACGCCCACGAGGAAGAGCATTTTGAGGTACTGCATGAACACGATCATGCGGAACGTCCCGTGCGCGGTGAAGCGGCGCGATGCGGCCGTGCTGGTCGCTGTGAGCACGACCATGCGCCCGGCTCGATGCGCCCGGCGGGAGAACTCGAGGTCCTCCATCAGCGGAAGCGGGGCGAACCCGCCGAGCCGTTCGAACGCCTCGCGGCGCACGAACATGGCCTGGTCGCCGAACACGTGGTGTAGCCGCCGGGCTCGCACCGTGGACGCCCGCGCGAGATAGTTCAGCAGCGGCGTCCGCCGGTCGAAGCGGAGGGTGAGCCCGCCGCCGATCGCACCCGGATCGGCCAGTGCCTCTTGGATCTGTTCCAGCGCGCGCGGGTCGATGACGGTGTCGGCGTGCACGAACCACAGGACGTCCCCGCGCGAGCAGCGCGCTCCTTCGTTCATCTGAACCGCTCGGCCCGGAGCACTTGTGAGTACCCGCCCCCATGCGCGTGCCCGGTCTGCGGTGCCGTCGCTGCTGCCCCCGTCGACGACGATCAGTTCGCAGTGGGGAAAGTCGCGGCGCAGCCGCCGCAATGACGCACCGATGATCGGCGCCTCATTGAGCACCGGAACGACGATCGACACGTCCAGATCGCTAAATGCTGGCCGGGACGATCGCCGTGCGGTGTGCGATCCCTTCGTCCCGAGCCGCGGCAACGCGCTCACCCCGGCTGCCCGATGGGCGAGGTCAAGATCGCCCGGATCACTGGTGGCAACGCGGCGTCGGCGGCGAGCGCTCGTGCATCGTCGGGGGTATCTAAGTCCCGCAGCGCCGCCAAGAACGCGGTAGTCAGTCCGGCCGCGCGCGCGGCGGCGATGCTGGCTTCCAGCACGCGAGGCCCGCCCCAGAGTGCTGGGTCGATGTCGAAGACCTCCGGCGCGGGGCGGTGCAGTGCGATTAGGTAGTAGCCGCCATCTAGCGCCGGGCCGAGCACCAGGTCGTGGTCTGCATCGAGCAGGCGGACCGCCTCACCGATGAGCCTTGGCGTCATGAGGGGGACGTCGGTGCCGATCAGCACGATCGGGCCGCGATGGGTCGCCGCAACGCGCGATACCGCGGCCGACATTCGGGCGCCGAGGTCGCCACCTTGCTGAGCGAACACGGTCGCCGACGGACCGATCGTGTCGGCGATCTCGGCAACGGCACAGGGCGGTTCGACCGCGACGTACAGCGACGCCCCTGGCACGCGCGAGGCCGTCGCGGCGGCGCGCATGATCAGCGCGTGCTGCAGTCGCGCGCAACCGTCCGCGCCGAGCAGTGGCTGCAGTCGCGTCTTCGTCGCGCCTGGCCGCGCGGCGCGCGTCATCATCACCACTGCCGGCGGGGGTTTCATGCCTCGAACCGGTAGTTCGTGCCGACGGGAGGCGGGATGTCCTGAAGCCGGCCGAGAGTGCCATCCACGACACGAGCGAATACGCCGGTGCTGGCGCCCATATGGGCAAGCAGCGCGTCGACCGGCTGCGGGACGTCGATCACGCCGTTGGCGTGATCGGTCAGATAGCCCAGCAGCAGGATCGGGATCTCGGCCTCACCGGCTAGCACGATCTCCGGTCCCGCACTCTGGCTCACCGCCGTCACGCCGTTGCGTGCGAGTGCCGCGATCTCACTACGGGTGTTGAACCGCGGGCCGTCGACGTGCCCGTAACAGCCGCGATCGATCATCGCGAGGTCCAGCTCGGTGGCGGTCTCGATAGCGCACTGTCGTAATGGCTCCGAGAATGGGGCATCGAAGATCCAGTGCCCGCGCCCCGCCGCACCGGGAGTGTCATGCCACGTGCACGGTGACCCGTCTGGAAGCCGGTTAGAGGGGAAGTACAGGTCGTCGAAGACGACCAGCGAGCCGAGTTCGGCGGTTGGGTCCACCGCACCGCACACGGTCACGCTGATCATCACCTCGACGCCGCGCTCAATCATCGCGGTCAGGTTCGCGCGGTGTTGGATCTGGTGCGACAGTCGCTGGTGGCCGGCTCCGTGGCGGGCGAGGTGCACGACCTCGACATCTCCCACAGCCCCCTCGGTGAGGTCCACCTCGCCGAATGGAGTCGATACCACGGTGGGGCTCGCGGCGGTCAGGGACGGCCACTGGTACGAGCCGGAGCCGGTGATGATGCCGACCCGCATCAGCGCGCCGTCCTCGACGAGACCACCGGCAACAACGGCAACACCCGACGCAGCGCGACATTCTCGGCCGGATCGAGCACGCTGTGCTGCACGCATGCCGGGACAAGCTCTCCGGTCTCGGGGTGCGCCATCGCGTAGGAACAGGCCCGTAGCCGCTGCTGGGTGGCCAGTATCCGCGGTTCGGTGCTGGTCTCCCCGCGCTGCATCGCCTCCCACGCGGGCGCGACGTCGGCGGCGTCCATGAACGAGTGCATCACGAACGTCACCGGACGGATCCTGCGGTGGCGCAGCAGGTGCCGAACGCCGACGCGGTGCAGCATGCGTGCAGCCCAGGCGGCGAACGTCACCGCGACCGAGGGGTGACGAATGACAATTCGCAGCAGCTTGACCGCTAGTACCGGTGGCAGTGTCCCGACGAAGTCGATGCCGCCAAGGTAACGGAAGAACACGTCTCGGGTCCGCAGGTCCGCCGGCTGCTCATCGTCGAGGATCGGGAAGTAACGATCGCCGACATAGAAACCGTAGGTGGTGCGATTGCAGCGTTCGTCGCCTATCTGCAACGCCCGAAAGGGCAGGCGGGCGCCGGCTCCCGCCTCGATCTGCGCCCAGACGTCGTCGGCTGTGGACTCTCGGTAGTCCTCATGCCAGCGACGTTCATCGCCCACGAACGCGGCCGGCTGAAAGGAGAACAGTCCAAATCCGTAGTCGTGACAGTCACGCACGACGCCCGCGATCTGGTCGAGATTGCGGGGGGTGACGGTCATGTTGTGGGCAATGAAGTACGGGATGCGGTGATCGTGACGCAACGCGGCGAACATATCGGCGAACCGGCGCCGGTACGGGTTCAGCGACCGTTCGTCAGGTGGCCGTTCAATGCCTCGGCGGCCGAACATCAACATGTCGAAATGGCCGGCGAACGACACGCGTGGCAGTCGCTGCAGCCCGTTCGCATCCAGCGCGAGGGCCGCCAGGTAGTCGGCGTCGAAGTCGCCGTGACTCATGCTCATCGGCTCGCGGCCTTCCGCGCGCATCGCCAGTAGAGCCGCGGCGTGATCGTCGGGCGGCAGGAGGCTCACTTCGCCACCGATCAACTGTGCGTGAGCGTGCGGCCCCCGCCGTTGCCGCAGCAGCCGCATCTGGGCGCGGACCTGCCGGACCGTATGGGACCCGTCCACCCGCACACGGTTAGCGTCTCGCGAGTGGTAGCACGGGGTGCACGCGAGATTGCAGCGCGGGAACACGCCGTGCGTGCCCTCACAGCCCATCGCGTGCTGACCAAGCGCCTGGGCCGGTGTCCGAACCTGCTCGGGCAGCGCCCGCCACCGTTCGCGCAGCATCGCCGCGGACTCCGGGTCGACCGGGCGGGTGGCCCGGGCAAAGCGCCGTACCAGGTCGAAGAGTCGACTCATCGGTGCACCATCCTTGTCTGCGTATTCTCGAGCAGATCGTCCTACGCGCCCGAGTCCCCTCCAACATTGCGCTGCACGTTGAGATGGAGACGTTCTCGATCCACACGGTAGCCATGTCTTGCCAACGAAACCCGGTGAACGGCGCCAATACATCCCGCCGCCGCAGACGATCTGGCCGCATCTACCGGCCATCGCAGTTCTGACGGGTCTCGTTGCGTGGCATCGGA
>CAJDUM010000090.1_pt1 | contig 15490 bp, 13 predicted proteins | sample 7390781 | NCBI WGS metagenome assembly CAJDUM01 (sample SAMEA7055661, study PRJEB34461) | soil metagenome | biome: terrestrial ecosystem; feature: Peninsula; material: soil | place: Antarctica | collected 2016 | reverse complement strand
GACCCGTCTGCCGCCGCGATGATCGTCACTCGCCGGATCCTGCCAGAGCGAGCACGCCGCGCTCCACAACCGCGCGCTCCACAACCGCGTGCTCCACAACCGCGTGCTCCACAACCGCGTGCTCCACAACCGCGTGCTCGATAACCACGCGCCCGGTCACCGGCCCGCGGTGTCGATCACGCAGAAGCGGTTGCCCTCGGTGTCCTGCAAGACTAAGAAGTCGGAGTCTTCGCGGTAGCCGTCCCAGTCCGGCACCCGGATGGCGCCCAGCTCGACCAGCCGCTGGACCTCGGCAGCTTGGTTCGGCGCGTACAGGTCAAGGTGGTGCCGGGGATGGTCCTGCGGCGGCGTCTGGCTCAGCATGAGAGCCAGTTGCGTGCCGGCGCCCTCCCGCGGAATCAGGATCGCCCAGCTGTCGTCCGGCGGGTCCCGCGGCACGTAATCCAACGCCGCTGTCCAGAACGCGATCGCCCGCGCCACGTCTTCGACGCCGAGCACCGTCGACCCGATCGCCAATCGTTTGGTCTGCTGGCTCATGTTGCCATGATGGCATGGTGCGCCGGCCAACTGCCGCAATCGCAACGTAATCCGGCCGAGTTGCCGGGGAGATTCAATGTGCTAACGTCTCCCGAAGGTCATGAGTTCTAGCGCGCAGCCCCGGCTGGCTGGACGGCAACCCTCCACTCGCGGTGGGGTGCTCCGGGTGAGGACCTGGCGGTGCGTCGATCGGCGCCACCGCAAGCGCGGGCCTTCGTGGCCCGAACGGCCGAGGAGCAACCGATGAAATACTGTTGTAGCTAACGTCTCTCGATGACGCAGAGTGCGCCGGCCCACCAGGTCCGCGCACGCCTCCTACGGTCGTGCCTCCCTACTTCGCTGCGCCATGCCCGACCGAGAGTGCATGCGCTCCCGCCGCCCTGGCGTGCTACCCCGGCGCGACATTCCTTGTACTGTAACGATGCTCAGGGAGTCTGTACGCGTATGCCCGACTGGATGGCGGTTCTCGGCATCGATATCGTCAGCGACATCGTCATCGACAACCGCACGAACGCACGAATACACAACCAAGACCGCAGCCAAAGGATCAAGCCATGACGACAGCAATACTGACCCACCTGTCTGACATCATCGAAGCCACCACCGCCGCGGTACGCGCCGACACCGCCGCAGCCGGGGTGGTGTTCCGCGCAGCCGCGGATCCGCATCACGCGGTGGCCAGCACCATTACTCTCGGTCGGCATCGAGTGGAGGTCGACGAGCCGGCGGCGCTCGGCGGCACGGGCGCCGCGCCCAACCCGGTCGAGTACTACCTGGCCGCGCTGCTGTCCTGCCAGGTGGTCACCTACCGGTTCTGGGCCGAGAAGCTGGGCATCGGCTTCGACGACATCACCCTCGCGGCTGAGGGGGATCTGGACGTCCGCGGTTTCTTCGGGACCGACTCGGCGGTGCGCCCCGGCTTCACCGAGGTGCGGGTCGCCGTCACGATCACCGGTCCGGAGAGCGCGGCGCGGTACCGGCAACTGCAGGACGCGGTCGATGCGCACTGCCCCGTGCTGGACCTCACCCAGAACCCGACGCCAGTGCACGTCAGTTTGACCGTCAGTGCTTGAGTCTCGCGCTGCTCGGGGCTCTGCCTGGGTGCGCGGTCGCGCACCGCGGGAACGGGCGCTGGCGTCACGGCGCGGCGGTTGCTACGTCGGCGATCGCCGAGCGCCGAGCGTTAGTTCAATTGTCGCCAGCGCAACAGGAGCAGGGACTCAAACTGGGACTGCTGAGCCTGCTGTGACGGGTGGGGGCCGTCGGTCGGGAGTGCCTCAAGATCTTTTCAACGCCTCTTGCGCCGGCCTCGTCGACCCTGTAGAACTATCCATACGCCACGGCGGATGGGCAGGCAGCGAGGGGGAAACCCCAATCGGGCGGCCAGGAAGCCAAGGCGGACCGGACGACGATCGATCGAGTCTTTTGCGGCGGGGCAACCTGACGCACCCTCGGGTGACGACGAGGTGGACTCGGAGCGGGTCGACCGGGCGCAGCGGATTCGCCGCGTAGCGGATCAGGGCTTCGGTCCGGATCCAGTGGCGCGGGTCGGATGTCACGCCGACGGCTCGCGACTTGGGAAACTAGGTGCGGCCCGGGAAACTGGGTCGGCGAGCCTTGGACCGCAGCATGGCGGGGCCCCTTCCGACTCATACTCGGAAGGGGCCCCGTTCCTATTTCAGTGTGCAGGGCACCGGGCCAGTTCGGTGGGAGCGCGGCCCGGCGTGTTGCGGGGGAGCCCGACATTTCCCGGAGCACTGGGGTCTCACGTTTCCCGGAGCACTGGGGCGCCGGAGCGCCGCTGGGGCGGTTCGCGTGTCGGAAGTCTGTTGTGTCGGAAGCCCGCTGCGCCGAGCGTCTGCGGCTCGTGACGTCGCGGGCGGGATCCCGCTTTTCGAACCCAGTCATGCCGACAGCCTGTGGTGCCCAGAATCCAGCGGGCCGGCGCCGCGACGAGTGGTCCGGCGCCGCGACGAGTGGACTGGCACAGCGACGGGTGGACCCGACGCTGCGGCCAGCGGAAACCGCCCACTGTGCCGACGGCGCGTCACCAAGCAACGGCTGGGCAGCAGCGGCTGCCTCAGACGATGCCTTGAGCCAGCATCGCGTCAGCGACCAGCACGAATCCCGAGATGTTGGCGCCCAACACATAGTTGCCCGGCTGGCCGTATTCTTCAGCCGCTGCCGCACATCGTTCGTGGACGCCGTTCATGATCTCGGCGAGCCTGGACTCGGTGTGTTCGAACGTCCAGGAATCGCGAGACGCGTTCTGCTGCATTTCCAGCGCGCTGGTAGCCACCCCGCCCGCGTTGGCGGCCTTGCCGGGGCCGAACAGCACCCCGGCATCCTGGAGTAGCCGGACGGCCTCCGGCGTGGTGGGCATGTTGGCGCCCTCGGCCACCGCCCGCACTCCGCCCGCGATGAGCGCCTTCGCTCCCGCCGCGTCCAGCTCATTCTGGGTCGCGCAGGGCAACGCCACATCGCATGGCACATCCCAGACGCACCCGCCGGGTGTGTAGACCGAGTCGGAACCGTGTCGAGCGGCGTAGTCCGAAATCCGCCCGCGTTCGGACTCCTTGATCTGGCTGAGCAGGTCCAGGTCGAGGCCCCGCTCGTCGACCACCGATCCTGCGGAGTCCGAGCACGCCACCACCGTCGCGCCGAGTTGCTGGGCCTTGCGGGCGGCGTAGATCGCCACATTCCCGGAACCGGAGATCACCACTCGCCGACCATCCAACGATTCGCCCCTCGTCTGCAGCATCTGCTGGACGAAGAAGACCGTGCCGTACCCGGTGGCCTCTCGGCGAACCCGTGATCCACCGAACGAGAGCCCTTTGCCAGTCAGGGTTCCGGACTCGTACCGGTTTGTGATCTTCTTGTACTGCCCGAACAGGTAGCCGATTTCCCTTTCGCCCACGCCGATGTCGCCGGCGGGCACGTCGGTGTACTCGCCGATGTGCCGGTACAGCTCCGTCATCAGCGACTGGCAGAACCGCATCACCTCGTCGTCGCTACGCCCCTTCGGGTCGAAGTCCGACCCGCCCTTCCCGCCGCCGATGGGCATTCCGGTGAGCGCGTTCTTCAGAGTTTGTTCGAACCCTAGGAACTTGATGATCCCCAGGTACACCGACGGGTGGAACCGAAGGCCGCCCTTGTAGGGGCCGAGCGCGGAGTTGAACTCCACTCGGAACGCCCTGTTGATCTGCACCTTGCCCGTGTCGTCCACCCAGGGAACCCGAAAGATGATCTGTCGCTCCGGCTCGCACAGCCGCTCGATGATCGCTCTTTCGGCGTACTGCGGATAACGGGAGACGACAGGGCTCAACGACTCCAGCACTTCCCGCACGGCCTGATGGAACTCGATCTCGCCGCTGTTTCGCTGAAGCACAGTCTCGTATACGGCCTGCAATGATGGATGAGTCACCAGGGGAGTCTACCGACGGGCCTGATGACGACTCGCTGGCCCGTCGCCGACAGACGGGGTAGTTGGCCGGAACGGTTGGCAGGGAAGGAGATGCCGGTGCAATCGGTGGAACTTCTGCTCGATGCGGTGACCGACGCCACAGTGCGCCGGCACTGGCAGGCGCTGTCCGACGCGGGCCTGCCGAGCCAGGGCGACATCCCCGAGCAGACCAATCGTCCGCACGTCACCCTCGGCGTGGCACAGCACTTTCCGGGCACGGTCGAGCGAGAACTGCCTGCCTTGGCCGCATCTCTTCCGGTGCCCGTGTCGCTGGGTGCGCTGATCGTGTTCGGATCGCGCAGATACATCGTGGCCAGACAGGTGGTGGTGACCGCAGAGCTGCTCGCCCTGCAGGCTGCAGCGGCGAACCTGATCGAGCGCTACTTCCCGCTGCTGGATCACCTGGCGCCGGGACACTGGACTCCCCATGTCACCTTGGCCCGACGGCTGGATCCCGAGCAGGTGGGCAGGGCGCTGACAGCGCTCGGCGTGATGGATGAGATGGCTGGGAGCAGCGATCGGCTGCGCCGCTGGGACGGCCAGGCTCGCGCCGAGTGGCTCCTCGGCTGACCAGGGGCATGGGTGGTGCCGCACGGTGTGCGGTCCGGCCTGGGCCGTCGGCACCTATTCTGGACCGGTCATGACGGGGAATGCGGGGCCGACAGCGGCCGGGCTGGCCGCGCGGCTGGGCGACCTCACACTGGTCGATGAGCGGCGCCTGGCCCGGCGGCTGGAGCGACTGCGCGACCACCGGGGAACCGGCCGTGAGTTGCACGACATCGCCGGCCAGGTGGCCAGGGCGGAGCAGCGCATCGCCGGACGCCGGGCGGCGGTTCCGCTGCTGACCTATCCTCCCGATCTCCCGGTCGCCGCGCGGGTGGGCGACCTTGCGGCGGCGATCCGTGACAACCAGGTGGTCATCGTCGCGGGTGAGACGGGCTCGGGGAAGTCGACGCAGTTGCCCAAGGTGTGCCTGTCCGTGGGCAGGGGCGTGCGCGGCATGATCGGGCACACCCAGCCACGGCGGATCGCGGCCAGGGCGTTGGCCGAGCGGATCGCCGAGGAGACCGGCACCGACATGGGCGGCGCCATCGGGTACACCATTCGTTTCGGTGACCACACCGGCCCGAACACCCTGGTCAAGCTGATGACCGACGGCATCCTGCTGGCCGAGACCCGCCACGACCCGCTGCTGCTGGGCTACGACACGATCATCATCGACGAGGCCCACGAGCGAAGTCTGAACATCGATTTCCTGCTGGGCTATTTGACGAACCTGCTGCCGCAGCGCCTGGAACTGAAGGTGATTATCACCTCGGCGACCATCGATCCCGGCCGGTTCGCTGCGCACTTCACCAGTCGGGGCACATCGGCGCCGGTGGTCGAGGTCTCCGGGCGCAGCTACCCCGTTCAGATCCGTTACCGGCCCTACGGCCCGGACGCCGCCTCGGGCACAGACCCGGACACGGATGCAGACTCGGAGGTAGACACAGACCCGGACACAGACCCGGAAGCGGTCGCGCGAGTAGCCCGAGGCAGCGACGGCGTAATAGCCCGGGTCACGCCCGGCCCGACGCCGACCCCGGACCAGGCACAGGCGATCTGCGCGGCGGTGGACGAGTTGGCCCACGCCGGCGACGGCGACATCCTGGTGTTCCTGTCGGGTGAGCGGGAGATCACCGACACCGCTGAGGCGCTGCGTGCCCACCTGGCTTCCCGGCCGCTGCCGACCGAGGTACTGCCGCTGTTCGGTCGGCTGTCCATCGCCGAGCAGCACCGGGTGTTCAGCCCGCACACCGGTCGGCGGATCGTGCTGGCCACCAATGTCGCCGAGACCTCGCTCACGGTGCCAGGAATCCGCTACGTGATCGACCCCGGAACCGCCAGGATCTCCCGGTATTCGTCGCGCACCAAGGTGCAGCGGCTGCCGATCGAGCCGATCTCCCGGGCCTCCGCCGGCCAACGCGCCGGCCGATGTGGTCGAGTGGCCGACGGAATCTGCATCCGGCTGTACTCCGAGCAGGACTTTGACGGCCGACCGGAGTTCACCGATCCGGAGATCTCCCGCACCTCGCTGGCATCGGTGATCCTGCAGATGGCATCCCTGGACCTGGGCGACATCGCCTCCTTCCCGTTCGTCGACCCCCCGGACAGACGGCAGATCACCGACGGAATCACCGTTCTGACCGAACTGGGCGCGCTGGACCGGACGGCGCCAGGCGACCGGGTGCTGCTGACCGACGTCGGTCGATCGCTGGCAGCACTCCCGGTGGATCCGCGGCTGGCCAGGATGATCGTCGAGGCGGACCGGCGCGGCTGCCTGGCCGAGATACTGGTGATCGTCGCGGCACTGGCCATCCAGGACGTGCGGCAGTACCCGTTGGAGGAGCGAGACAGGGCAGTCGCCCAACACTCCCGATTTGTCGACCCGACCTCGGACTTCCTGGCACTGCTGAACCTGTGGCACTACCTGCGAGAACAGGGACGAGCGCGGTCCGGCAACGCCTTTCGCCGGATGTGCCGCGAGGAGTACCTGCACTACCTGCGGATCAGGGAATGGCAGGATCTGCACGGCCAGCTGCGCCAGGTGGCTCGCCGCCTGGGCATGGCAGTGGACGCCTCGGTCGCCGGTCCAAGCGAACCGAGCGGCGCGGGATCGGGCCCGCGAACTGGAGCTGGGCATGGGCCGCGGGCACGAGCCGGGCATGGGCCGCGGGCACGAGCCGGGCATGGACAGCTGGCCGGTGCCGCGCACGGCCCCCCAGCCGGTGCCGCGCAGGGCCCGCTGGACGCACGGAAGCGGGGATCGGCGTCGGTCGCCGTCGACTCCGAGGCGGTGCACACCGCGCTGCTGGCCGGGCTGGCCTCGCACATCGGTCAGCGTCTGGAACCCGGCAAGGAATACCAAGGCACCAGGGGTAGCAAGTTCATGATCTGGCCCGGTTCGGCACTGGCCAGGTCCGGACCCGCCCTGGTAGTGGCCGCCGAGCTGGTAGAGACCTCCCGACTCTGGGGCCGCCTGGTGGCCAAGGTCGATGCGGCCTGGGTCGAACGGGTAGCCGGGGACCTGCTGCGGCGCAGCTACTCCGAGCCGCGCTGGGACGCCGGTCGCGGTGCCGTGCTGGCCACCGAGAAGGTCACCCTTCTCGGGGTCACGCTGGTCGCGGCCCGCACCGTGCAGTACGACCGGATCGACCCCGCGGTGGCCAGGCAGCTGTTCATCAGGCACGCGCTGGTCGAGGGCGAGTGGAGCAGCAGGCACCCGTTCCTGGCCGCCAACCAGGCGAGCGTGGAGCGGCTGGGGGAGCTGGAGGACAAGGCCCGCCGCCGGGACATCGTGCTTGACGACGAGGCACTGTTCGCGCTCTACGACGGCGCCATCCCGGTCGACGTCACCTCCGGCCGGCACCTGGACTCCTGGTGGCGCAAGGCCTCCCGCACCGACCCAGGCGTGCTCACCTTCACTCCTGAGCTGCTGCTGGCGGCCGGCGCGAAGCTGGTCGACGACGGCGAATTCCCGGACAGCTACCGCTCCGGCGGCGTCGACCTCGACCTGGACTATGTGTTCGAGCCGGGGCGCAGCGACGACGGGGTCTCGGTGACTATCCCGCTGGCCGTGCTGGCTCGGGTGGACCCGGCCGCGTTCGAGGCGCAGATTCCGGGCCTGCGCGCCGATCTGGCCATCGCGTTGATCCGGTCGCTGCCCAAGCAGCTGCGCCGGGCGTTCGTCCCTGCCCCGGATTTCGCCGCTGCCGCCCTCGCCGGCATGCCGGCCGACTCGGCCGATGCGCTGCCGGCAGCGCTGGCTACGGCGCTGACGGCGATGACCGGGATCGTTGTCAGGGCAGCGGATTTCGACGTGGGCAAGGTGCCGACTCATCTACGAATGACGTTCAAGATCGTGGACGATGACGGCCGCGAGGTGGCAGCGGGCAAGGACCTGCCGGCGCTGCAGGACGCGCTGCGGTCCGACACCAGAGATGCCGTCGCGAAGGTATCGGGTGCGCTGGAGGTCTCTGGCCTGACCGGCTTCCCGGCCGATGGGCTGGCGCCTGTGGTGACCGGTCAGGTGGAAGGCACCGAGGTGAGCGGTTACCCCGCGCTCGTCGACGAGGGGGGCACGGTCGGCATCCGGGTGTATGCCAGCAAGCCGGATCAGGCGCGGGCGATGCGGGCCGGCACTCGGCGGCTGCTCGCGACCGCGGCGGCACCGTCACTCGCCGCGCTGCGGTCCGGGCTTCGGGAGCAGCTGACCAAGCCGCGACCCGCGGCGCCCGGCGCCCGGCCGGCGCTGTCCCGCGAGCAGTTGCTCATGCTGGCCACCGCCCCGCACGGCAGTCTGGCTGCGCTGCTGGACGATGCGACAGCTGCCGCAGTGGACGCGCTGCTGGACTGGGCGGGCTACCCCGCCTGGGATGCTGATTCCTTCGCCGCGATGGCCGGCCGGATCGGCCCTGCGCTGCCGGCCGCGGTGACCGACATCTTGACCGCGACCGCGACCTGCCTGCAGGCCGGCGCGCAGGCAGCTGCCGCTATCGACGCAACCGCCGGCCATGCAACTGTCGGCGCGTCAGCCGGGGGCACCAGCACCACGGCCGCCGCCGGGGAAGCGCTGGCCGGACAACTCGACGATATGCGCGCGGAACTGGCCGACTTGCTGCGACCTGGGTTCGTCACCGCAGTCGGCGCCGCTCACCTGCCCGACGTCGCGCGTTACCTGCGCGCGCTGGGGGTGAGAGCCGAAAGGTTGCGGGAGGGCCCGGACCGAGATCGGGACCGGATGATCGAGATCCGTGCCCTGTCCGCGGAGGTGGAGGATGTGCTGTCGCGGCTCCGGCCGGAGCGGCGCGCCGACCCCGATGCCGCGGCATTGCGCCGGATGCTCGCGGAGTACCGGGTTGCGCTGTTCGCCCAACCGATGCGCACCGCATTCCCGGTGTCGCCCAAGCGGATCAGGACGGCGATTGCGGCACTCCCGGCAGGGGTTTAGCTACTCTCGGCCGACCAAGGATCGACCAGCGGCAATCCGAGGCCATCGAAATCGGTGACGTCCCGGGTGGCCAGGGTCGCGTCGCTGACCATCGCGATGGATGCGATCAGAGCGTCGATGCTCCCGATGGGGCGGCACAGAAGTCGGCGGGTGGCGACGATCTTGGCGTACTCATCTCCTGCAGCGATCTGCGCCGCTTCGAGCGTGAGGAACCTAACGGTTGCCGACCGGCCGTAGCGGCCGCCCGGCGGCCACGGCGATCCTGCAGCCGGATCTGCCGTTCATCAGCGGCAGCCGCTGCCGTCGCGCTGGCCGATCGCGGGTCCGGGATCGGGGCGCCGTCGTCGGCAGGTGCGGGCGGCGCGAACAGCCACTTCTGGAAGATCACGTACTTGGCCAGGAACAGCACGCCGTAGATCAGCATGTAGGCGGCTGCGTTGATCATGGTCCTGGTGGCTCGCGGCTCGGCGATGAACCAGGCGTTGGCCGCGCCGGTACCGATAGCCGCGATCAACGTGCTCAGCAGCGCCGTTGCCCAGTACGGCACGATCTCACGCCAGAAGTCCGACGCACCCCGCCTGCCCCAGGTCCAGGACCGGTTCAGGAAGTACCCAGGGATGATGCCGGCGATCGAGGCCACGATGGCGGCGCCGCGAGAGCCCAGCAGATCGGAGCCGAACAGACCGACGAACACCACCTCGGAGATCCCGAAGCAGATGACCGAGCCGATGGTGTAACGGGAGAGCCTCAGCCACGTCGGCAGGTGAAGTCGCCGGCGCACCACCATCTCCCGGACAGCGGAGGCAGACACCTCAGCGCGATCCCGCGAGGTGGGCCGCTCGGTGGGGCGCCGAGTTGAATCGCGCGCCGGCCTGACGATCGGCCGCCCCCCTGGTCATAGCACCGGCACCAGCACCGACACCAGGGGCGGGAGTGCGCCATAGCGACCGACTGGGGATCTTGCTCCGGTCACACCGCTCGGAGTACTTCTGGGCGATATCGCTGATCTCCCGCAGCAGGCCAGCCTCCAGAGTGATCGGCTGCAGGCCGAGATTCAGCAGCTGCTGGTTCTCCACGAACAGTTCATTCTCCGCGTCTTCGTTGCGCGGATTCGGCACATGATCGATGCGCGCTCCGGTGATTTCGGCGATCAGCGCGGCAAGGTCGCGCACCCGGTGAGTCTCGGTCATCTGGTTCAAGATCCGGACCCGATCCCCGGCGGTTGGGGGGTTGTTGATGGCCAGCTCGATGCAGCGGACGCTGTCCTGCAAGTTGATGAATGCCCTGGTCTGCCCGCCGGTGCCGTGCACAGTCAGCGGATAGTTGACGGCCGCCTGCATCAGGAACCGGTTCAGCACCGTCCCGTAGTCGCCGTCGTAGTCGAACCGGTTGATCAGCCGCTCGTCTCGGCTGGTCTGCTCGGTCTGGGTGCCCCAGACAATGCCCTGATGCAGGTCGGTGATCCGCAGCTTGTCATTCTTGGCGTAGTAGGCGAAAAGCAGCTGATCCTGCGTCTTGGTCATGTGGTAAATGCTGCCCGGGTTCGGCGGATACAGAATTTCTTTCTCGATCGACTCGCCGTCGTCGGTCTCCAACCTGACCCGCAGGTATCCCTCGGGGATCTTCATCCCGGCCGTGCCGTATCCGTACACCCCCATCGTCCCCAGGTGCACGATGTGCGTGTCCAGCCCGGACTCGACGACGGCAGCCAGCAGGCTGTTCGTCGCGTTGATGTTGTTGTTCACGGTGTAGCGCTTGTGCCAGGACGACTTCATCGAGTACGGGGCCGACCGCTGCTCGGCGAAGTGCACCACCACATCCGGTCGCCATTGCTGCAGCAGGGTGAGCAGTTGCGGGTAGTCCTCGGCGACATTGAAGCGGTGGAAGGCGATCTCTTGCCCGGACACCTCTCGCCAGGCCGCCAGGCGGGTACTCATCGGAGTGATCGGCGTGAGTGAGCCGACCTCGAGCTCGTTGTCGATGTTGCGTCGGGAGAGGTTGTCCACGATGGCCACCTGGTGGCCATGATCCGACAGATGCAGCGCTGTCGGCCAGCCACAGAACCCGTCACCGCCCAGAACCAGTACGCGCATTCCGGCCACCCCATTCTTCACATTTCGTGCCCGCGATTGCGGGAGCCGGCAGGCCCCACAAGACTGATCGCGCCACTGAACCGAGCGTACGTCGAGATCATCAGGACAGGTTCTGCACTTACCCAATGCACAGCTGACGCACACCACACCCCGAGGCAACGGTCCCGAGAGGCTGAACGTGTCGCAGCAGTCAGCCCGCAAACGGATCCGAAGCGACTGTCAGCAGGTGAGCCCAGACCAGCACCTCGTACGGCCCAACCCGGTAGCTGTGCGCGACCGGGCCGAATGTGGCCACCGCGGACTGGGCGTCGACGCCCCCCCAGGGATTCGTCGTGTCGAACACCAGAAACTGGAATTGCTGCCCGGAGTACCAGTCACTGGTCGACTGCCGGCCGTAGCGCACCAGGGTGCCGGAGCCGTCGTTAATCACCGGCCGGACGTTCACCTGGCCGTCGGAGAGGACCGAGGTGAGCGCCGACGGCCAGTAGGTACCCAGCCCGTTGCTCAGGTTGTTCGCCTGCAGGAACTGGCTCAGTTCCACGGCGGGCTGCGGCGGCACCGGCTGCACAGAGCTGATGACGAACGCCGCCACGAAAACCGCGGTGACGGCCGCACCCGCGCCGGTCAGCACGCGTCGCAGCGCCCCGGCACGCAGCGCGGCGAACGCCCGACCGGCCATCCGGGCGGCCAGCAGCGAGCCGAAGACGACGAACGGCGACAGGTAGCGCAGGTACCCCGGCAGGTTGCTCTGCGCCGCATACACGTAGAAGGCCAGGTCCGCCAGGCAGGCGAGTAAGAGCATGTCGTCGATGCGCCAGTGATCAGGTCCGCTCCGCCCGGGGCGGCCCAGCAGCCGGTACCCCGGTGTTGCCCCATTGGCCAGTGCCGGCCCCGAACACCTGCAGCAGCCACCCCGGGATATTGCCCAGGTTGAGCGGCCGCTGGTCGGGGGTCGCGCTGGCGTTGATGGTGCCGATCGAATATCCGCCGAGCGCCGCGACCGCTGTGCGGATCAGGTAGGCGGCCAGCACCGAGACTGCCGCCGCCGAGACTGCCGGCGCACCGGCGAGCCAGCGGCGAGTGCGGATGCTGGCCAGCACGCCCGCCCCAACGACCGGGCCAAGCCCGTACACCGCCGTCTGCAGGTCACCCAACAAGCCCGCGGTCAGCAGAACAACCGCTACCCACCAGCCGGCCCGCCATCGGCCGCTACGCAGCCCGGCGAAGGCCAGCAGGCACCACAGCATGGTGCCGACATGCCAGGCCCCGTGCAGGAATACCGTCGCCCATACGTTGCTGGGTAGGCCGATCAACGCGATGAGCGTGCCGACGGCGGCGGCCGCTGTGCCGCCGCGCAGCCCCTGCTTGGCCATCAGGCCGGCGGTCAGCAGCAGCAGTGTGGCCAACACCGCAGGCACCAGGTACAAGAGCACGGGGCTGACGCCCGCGACCAGCACACCGAGCGTGTAGAACGGCACCTCGACGGTCCAGTACGAGTCGTACAGCAACCGCCAGCCGCCGAGCAGCAGGTGGCCCTGCACGATCGACTGTGCCTGCAGCACAGGCGTTGCCACGTCGGACTCGATGGCGCTGACCCCGGCGTCGGTGGTCAATCGCATCGCCAGGTTGTACAGCAGCGCGACCACTGCGGTGAAGGCGAGCACCCAGCATGCGAGCGTGGCGGGACTCGGGAATGTGCGGCGCGCCACGCGCAGCGGTCGGACTGCGAAACCCCAGCGGCCGGCCCGCACGTCCGGGGCCGGCGTGCCAGTTGCAGCCATTGAAGGAGCGCTGGCTGCCGTCGTGGGAGATGTCGAATGGACGATGGCCGACGATCCCCTCGCCGCGGGATCGGCGGCAGATCTGCGCATGTCGGACACCCTAACGACGGCGCTTGTGAGTCCGGTCGACGGCTGCTGTGCGCCAGGTCCACCGCGCGACCCAGTCGGTCCTGGGGCCGGCGGGCAGCCGGATCGGCCGGGGATCAGGATGTCGATCCGGAACGATCAGAATGTCGAAGGTCCAGAAGATCAGGATGTCGCAGATCAGTGGGGCAGGACGTCACCGATCAGAACGATCAGGACGTCACAGATCCGGAAAGTTTAGGACGTCACCGATACGGAATGATCTGGACGTCACCGATCCTGAGTGATCAGATGTCACCGATCCGGCGGGAGCGGAATGTCACCGATCCGGAGGGATCAGAATATCACCGATCCGGAGGGATCAGAATGTCACAGGTGAGGACGAATGCGGGTGGCGCGGAGAGCGGGCCGGAAACCCGGGTCCGCCGCACATTCCGGGAGGGTGCCGACACTCCGCGCATCGTGGGGGCCGCTATCGGCGCCCTGCGCCGCGAGCAGGGAACCACTGCGCTGCCGCCGCTGGTCGTGGTGATCGCTGCGTTCAACGAGGAATCGAACATCGGCGCTGTACTTGACGAAGTACCGCAGGTTATCGCCGACGTTCCGCTGCGGGTGCTGGTGGTGGACGATGGCAGCACCGATCGCACCTTCGAGGTTGCGGCCGAACATGGCGCGTTGGTCTGCCGGTTGGCGAGCAACTGTGGTCATGGCGCCGCGCTGCGGGCCGGATACCTGATAGCCAGACAGGGCGGTGCGCGGTACATCGCCACCTTGGACGCGGACGGGCAGTGGGACCCGGCCGACCTGCCGGCCATGGTGCTCCTGCTGGAGTGCGGGGCTGCAGATTTCGTTATCGGCTCACGACAACTCGGGCGCACCGAGAACACTGACGCGGTCCGCAACCTGGGCGTCAGGCTCTTCTCCAGGGTGATCAGCACGATTACCCGCACCCGGATAACCGACAGTTCCAGCGGGCTGCGCGCGATGCGCGCGGAGGTGACGGCGGCTGTTCGCCAGACCCAGCCGCAGTACCAAACGTCGGAGTTGTTGATCGGCGCCATCTTTCAGGGATTCCGGGTGGTCGAGGTGCCCACCGTGATGCGGGTGCGGCTGTCCGGACAGAGCAAGAAGGGCCGAAATCTGTTGTACGGGTTCCGGTACGCAATAGTGATCGCGAGCACGTCGCTTCGCGAGTGGCGCGGCCGGGCGCGACCGGCCCGGCAATGACAGTTCAGAGGCGACTGACCAGGGACGACACACCAGATGTGACAGACCAGAAACGATAGGCCAGGAACCGGCAGACCAAGAAGCTTCAGCGGGCGGACTCCGAGTAAGGCGAAGGGGCAGGGCCGGAGTCGATCTCCGCGCCTGCCCCTAACCCAAGCGTCGGGTCTGCCAGTGACTACTGCCCCGCCGGAGCCTGGGGCTTGTCGCCACCCAGCTTGTCGACAAGGCCGGTCAGCTTCTGCTGGACCGGGTCGACCTTGTCGTGACCGATCTTGTCGCCGACAAAGTCGCCCACCTTGTCGATGCCCTGCTTGATCTCCGCGGAGTGCTCGGACACCAAACCCTCCGCCTTGTCCTTCAACTCACCGAAATCCACCATGGGTGTTCTCCCCTCGTCGTCGGGCGGAACGACCGTTTGGCCGTTCCCCCGTTTAGCCTAACCGCGTTGCCAGTCCCGCTGACTCGACAAACAGCCCCTCGGTGTCGACAGTGATGTTTCGGTCACCGAATGGGCCGGAATAGGAGATCGTTGCGCCGTTGTCGTCGACCGATACCGTCCGGGCGTGATGCTCGACCGGCTTGACTGTCAAGCTCGGCAGACTGATCGCGGCCACCGTCACCGTGTGTTCGGCCGGCTCTGCCTGCAGGTTCAGTCGCCTGATGGCCAGCGACGCGGAGAATGGCGAACCGCCGAGGTAGACATCGAGCGCCGGAGCCAACTCCGGGACCGGAGTGGCGGTGCCACCTGCCCCCTCGGCCAGCCAAGGACCGTCCGGGCTCCTGGTCAGCGTCAACGACCGCTCGCCGTCGGCGGTAACGCAGCGGACAGTCGCCCGACGGGTGTAGCCGTCAGCGTCCGCGATCACCGAGTACGAGGCCCCGTAGGTCAGCTTGCCGGCGCTGACGATGAATCCGGCTGCTCGGACGCCACGCTCTGTCAGCACCACCCGCACGGTCTCCAGATGGTGTCCGTCCGGGGAGGTATAGGTCAGCATTCGGGCGTTTGGGATCTCCGCAGTCACTACTACACGGTATCCCGTGCGGCTGGCACGGGATACAGGGCAGCCCACACCGGCCCGCCCTGACGATCCGACGCGCCGAGAATCAACTTGACGACGGGCGCCATCCGCGCCGATCCTGACGGCGTGGGCCATCTGGACGTCGCGGGCATCGGCCATTCGCTCCCGGACGGGCGGCCGCTGCTGGCCGACGTCACCTTCCGGGTCGGCCAGGCCAGCGTGACGGCGTTGATCGGGCCCAACGGCGTGGGGAAGACGACATTGCTGCGGATCATCACCGGCGAGATCGCGGCCGA
>CAJDUM010000079.1_pt1 | contig 15510 bp, 14 predicted proteins | sample 7390781 | NCBI WGS metagenome assembly CAJDUM01 (sample SAMEA7055661, study PRJEB34461) | soil metagenome | biome: terrestrial ecosystem; feature: Peninsula; material: soil | place: Antarctica | collected 2016 | reverse complement strand
TCACTTGCACGAAGTCCGGATGCAGCAGCTTCTCGATGGTTGTCAGCGATCTCCGCAGGGTCGGCACCAGCAGGTGGCGCTCGATCGCGATGCACTCGTCGACGGCTTGCGAGCGGGCCGCGTTCATGGGACTGAACCATAGACTTCTCGGTAATCGTGGCCACACCTGGACTGGCCCGAACGAGTGAGCACTGACGAAATTGCGTCTCTGCGTGACGATCCTCGATCCTTCAACTGGCGTGTCACGAGCAACCGGCGCACATCCGAGAGCGCGCCGCCGTCCGCTCACCGACAGTGGCCGGGCACCATGAAGCGATGACCGACCAGGCCCGCAGTTCGGCGTCATCGCCCGGCAGGCGCCCGGCCATCGCCCTGGGCGCCCGGCCATCGCTCTGGTGGTGAACCCGGGCGCTCGCGGCGCCGCCGGATCCGGCATCGGGGCTGCGGTGGCCGAGCGGCTGCGGGTAGGTGCACAGGTGCGGGTGCTGGCGGGGTGTAGTGCGGCGGAGTCGGTGGAACTGTTGACCGGGGCCGTCGCCGGATCGGACGCCGTGTTCGTGTGCGGGGGCGACGGAATGGTCCACCTCGCCGCCAATGTGCTCGCTGCCGGTTCGGTGCCCCTCGGCATCGTTCCGGCCGGTACCGGCAACGACGCCGCCGCCACCCTCGGGATTCCGATGGATCCGCTGCGGGCTGCTGACGCGCTGCTGGCAGCGGTGATCGCCGGCTCCATCCGGCGGCTGGACCTGGGCCTGGCTGACAGCCCCGTCCTGGTCACCGGCGCGCCGGGTCGGTGGTGGGTGGGCATCTTGTGCGCCGGATTCGATTCGGCGGTGAACGAGCGGGCCAACGTGATGCGCTGGCCTCGCGGCGGGCGCCGATACGACGTCGCAATTGCGGCGGAACTGCTGCGCCTGCGGCCCATTGCGATGGAGATAGTCCTGGACGGGGTCAGTGCCCAGCGTCAGGTCACCCTGGTGGCGATCGGCAACGGGCCCAGGTACGGCGGTGGGAAGGTGATGGCGCCGGACGCGGTGATGGATGACGGTCTGTTCGACGTGACGGAGGTCGGACCGGTTTCTCGGTTCACCCTGGCTCGGATGGCGCCGAAACTACCGAGGGCGGGGCACATCGGGCATCCAGCGGTGACCCAGCACCGGGCCCGGTCGGTGACATTGTCGGCGCCGGGGGTGATCGGCTACGCCGACGGAGAGCGGCTCGGTGCGCTGCCCATCACCACCAGGTGCGTGCCGGCTGCATTGCCGGTGCTGGTGCCGGTGCCGGTGCCGGTGCCGGTGCAGTTGCCGCGATGACGCCGCGATGACGTTGGCTGCGGGCAGGACCCGGCGGCTGGGTCGGCACGGGGTGGACCTGTTGGCGCCGGGGATGATCGGCACTGGCACCATGGGCCGGGTGGACATCTCGCCGTCGTCATCGCCGTCGCCGTGGCCGTCGCCGTGGTCAACAGCGGCTGACCGGCGCAGGGCGGCGCTGGCGCCACAGCGAGCGGCCGTCGCACCGGACCTGGCCGCGCTGGACGAGCTGATCGGCCGGTGTCGGGCCTGCCCGCGGCTGGTCAACTGGCGGGAGTCGGTTGCCGCGAACCCACGGGCATCCTTTGCCGGCCAGCACTACTGGGGCAGGGCGGTGCCGGGCTTCGGGCCGGCGGATGCGGCGATCCTGGTCGTCGGCCTGGCCCCGGCGGCGCACGGGGCCAACCGGACCGGTCGGATGTTCACCGGCGATCGCTCCGGTGACGTGCTGTTCGCGGCCCTGCACCGGGCTGGGTTGGCCTCCCAGCAGCATGCAGTTTCCGCCGTCGACGGTATGACTCTGTCCCGGGTACGGATCACCGCGCCGGTGCACTGCGCGCCGCCGGACAACAAGCCCACCGTCACAGAGCGAGACACCTGCGCCCCGTTCCTGGCCAGGGAACTGGAGTTGCTGGCGCCGACCGCGCGGGTGGCAATCGTTCTCGGGGGCTTTGGCTGGCATGCGCTACTGGGCACATTGGCGCGTAGCGGATGGTCCATCCCGAAGCCACGGCCGCGGTTCGGGCACGGCGCTGAGTCGGTGGTGACTCGCGGCACCCAGCAGCTGACCCTGCTGGGCTGCTACCACGTGAGCCAGCAGAACACCTTCACCGGTCGGCTCACCCCGGCGATGCTGGACGACATCGTCGGGCGGGCACTGGTTCTGGCGGATGGCATGCCGTCGGCCGAGAGCTGAACACGGACGGAACCTGGGGCTGGCCGATCGTCTGCTGCAACGAGATTTTCGGATAGCTGGAAGCTGAGACTCGGAAAGGACAGGCGAGGACCACGATGGCCGATCGGCTGCGGGATCGAGTTGCTGTGGTGACCGGGTCCGGGTCCGGCATCGGTGCGGTCATCGCGCGACGGTTCTGCGAGGAGGGCGCTGCGGTTGCGGTTGTCGACATCGACTCCGCCGCCGCTCGCCGGGTCGCCGATGCTTTGTGCGCGGCCGGATTTCGCGCAGGGCCGTTCCTGGTGGACGTCGGGGACGGCGATAGCGTTGACTGGATGGCAACCGCCGTCGAGGCGGCCTTCGGCCGGGTGGACATCCTGGTCAACAACGCGATGGTGTGCAGCGGTGATGATCTCGCCACGATGGGGCGTGCCGTCTGGGATCAGGACATCCGGGTGGTGCTGACCGGGACCTATGAGTGTTCCCGCAGAATGCTGCCGGGCATGGTCGCCGCCGGCGGCGGGGCCATCGTGAACATCGCCTCGGTCAACGGACAGACAGCGCTGGGCAACGACGCCTACAGCGCCGCGAAGGCGGGAGTCATCAACCTCACGCAGAGCATCGCGGTCCGCTACGGTCGGCACGGTGTCCGCGCGAACGCGGTGGTGCCCGGCACGATCCGTACTCCTGCGTGGGAGCGACGGCTGGCTCTGGATCCCGACATCTATCAGCGGGTGAGCAAGTGGTATCCGCTCGGCCGGGTGGGCGAACCGGAGGACGTGGCCAATGCGACAGTCTTCCTGGCCTCCGATGAGGCGAAGTGGATCACCGGCACGGCGCTGCGGGTCGATGGGGGGCTGATGGCCGGCAATGAGGTGATGACCAGAGAGATCATGGTCGAGACCTATCCGCCTGAAGGGTGACGGGCCCCAACCGGCGGAGTCGGCGGGGCAGGCCGCGCGGCTCGCAGGGCGTCGGACACCCGCGCCCGGGTCTCGGCGGCGACTCGGTGTCGCCGCGCTCTACGCTGGCACCCGACGGGTCGGGTACCCGCAGCGCCTCGCCCCCGTAGCCCAATCGGCAGAGGCAAGCCACTTAAAATGGCTGCAGTGTGGGTTCGAGTCCCACCGGGGGCACCGCCCGGTCGTGCCTCGGCCTCGCAACTCGACGGTTTCTTGCCACAAGAGCACCGCCCAGGTTCGCACGCTTTCCTCGCCCACGAGAGAACTACTGGACACCCGTTCCCCCCCGCTCCCGGTGATCAGCGCCGCGACGCTGGAGGCGAGCAGGCACTGGGTCATCCGCCAGATGCCTGTTGCTTCGTTTATCGCCGGGAACCGATCATCTCTGCGCGACGTTCATTACCTGTAGGGCCACCGTCTTTAGGGGCGGTGCCGGTAGTGTTGGTCAGGTCAGCAGTTCTGGATCACAGTTCTGGATCACCAGGAGGAATTTCGTGGAGAGCAGCAACCCCGCCTTCCGTGGCATCGACAAGGTGGTCTCCGCGCAGCGGGTGGCGCCGAGTGCCGAATACCTGCAGCAAATGTACGAACAGCCCGCCTACGCCGGGCCACGCGCTCCTGCTCGGCTGATGACGCTGGACGACGTGGTCGCCAAGACCGGAATGGTGCTCGGCACCGCGATCGTCACAGGCGGACTCACCGCGTACTTCAAGGCCTACCCACTGATCATTCCGGCGCTGGTCGTCGGACTGGTGTTGTCGCTGATCGTCATCTTCAAGCGGTCGACCAACCCGGCGCTGATCCTGTCGTATGCGGCGGCCGAAGGTGTCGTTCTCGGCGGCATCAGCGGTTGGATCGAGTCAATCGGCCCGCAGTACAGCGGTATCACCATGCAGGCCATCGTCGGAACTCTCGGCGTGTTCGTCGGCATGCTGATCGTGTACAAGACGGGCGCCATCCGGGTCACCCCGAAGTTCACCAAGATGCTGCTCGGCGCCATGATCGGCGTCGTCATCCTGATGGTGTTCAACATCGTGATGAGCATGTTCGGGGTGAACACCCACCTGCGGGACGGCGGCACCCTGGCGATCATCTTCTCCATTGTCTGCATCGCGATCGCCGCGCTGAGCTTCCTGCTCGACTTCGACATGATCGACAAGTCGCTGAAGGTCGGCGTGCCGGCGAAGCTGAGCTGGTACTTCGCCTTCGGCCTGATGGTCACCCTGGTGTGGCTGTACCTGGAGATCCTGCGTCTGCTGTCCTACATGCGGAACTGACGCACCGCCGCCACCGACCCCCGGTGCCCAGCATGGTGCCGCGCCCAGGCCCGCAGCCCGACGATCTGATTCGTCGGCTGCGGGCCTGGCCCGTTTCGTCCTGGCAGTACGGACACCGGGAGGCAGTCGCGCGGGAAGCTGCCCAGCGGCTGGCGGGCGCGGCTGCGGCCGTCGCGGGCGAGCCGCCGCGGACGGTGCCGGACGCCGGGGTCCACGCCCTGCCCGATCAACTCGCGGTTTTGGCAGCTGATGCGGAGCGGGTCGGGGTTTCGTCATCAGAGGTGGCGGCGGTGTTCGACGACCTGGCGTCGGACCTCGGGTTGGGCTGAGCCGGTGGCGGGTCGTCCGTCGCGTCCGCGGCCACTTTGTGGGTCGCGGCTACCGCAGTGTCGTCGGCAAGGGCCCGCACCACCACGGGCAGCAGTGCCGCCGCCGCCCGTGCGTAACCCGGTCCCGACGGATGGAAGTGGTCTGGCGCGAACAGGTCCGGCCGCCCCCGGAACTCCGGACTGACCAGCCTGGCAATCGGCACCGCCCGCCCACCTGCCGCCACCACCGCGCGTTCCTGGAACGCGGCTAGCCTGCGCGACCATGTCCGCACCACCGACCGCAGTGGCTGCGGGATGGGGGTGACCACGCCGAGGTCGGGGCAGCTGCCCACCACGACGGGGATCCCCTGAGCACGCAGGGCCGCGACCGCATCACCCAGCAGGTTCGCCGAGTGACGCGGCGGCACTTTGTCGCGGACGTCATTCGCGCCGACCACGATCACCACCACATCCGGCCGGTCCGGCAGGGCGCCGCCAACCTGCCTGGCCAGATCGGATGCCCCGGACCCGACAAGGCCATGGGTGACCACCCGGACTGGGCGGTCGATGGCGGCGGCCAGCCCGCGGGCCAACACGACCCCCGGCACCTCGTCGGACGAGGTGCACCCATACCCCACGGAGGTTGAGTCGCCGAGCATGGAAAGGATCACCGGGTCGGTACCGCCGCTCGCTGCGGTCACCGGGTGCGGGCCGGAACCGTCCGGCAGGTAGACCCCGTCGCCATCTGGCGGAATCACCTGCCAGACGAACCCCGCCCCTTCCGGCAGGTTCCCGTCGGCCTGCGCCGCGTCCAGGGCCGCTGTCTCGATGATGCGGGCGGCCGTCTTGGCCTGGCGCATCAGCGTCGCCCAGCCGGCCGCCCCGACGCCGACCAGCACGCCGATCCCGGCCGCCGTGCCGACAGCCATGTTCTGGGTCAGCCGCAATCCCAACCTGGCGGCGTCCGCGGTCCCCAGGGTCCCGGCTGCCCGGCCCGCAACCGGTGCTGAGGAGCCCCGCACGCCGGCAACCAAGGCGGCGAGAGTGGTGTGCAGGCTCGGTCGTGGCACGGTTGGGTCGATCCTTCAGTCGGTGGTACGCCTGGGGCAGTGTGCACTGTCAGCGGCCTTCAGTGGACTCCAGTGGACTCCAGTGTGCCCGTCTGTACCGATCGGCACCGGTCCCGACGAGATCCGGCCGGGACCGGCGCCACCTGCCGACGGATAGGCTGTTTCCGGCAGTCGAGCGGCTCGCCGGAATCCGATTCGACCGCAGTATCCGATCGAGGGCAGTGACCGATCAACAGCAGCGTCCGATTAGCAGCAGTGTTCGATTCAACGGCAGCGTCCGACTAGCAGCAGCGTCCGATTAGCAGCAGAGGAGATCGTCACCGTGCGTTTTGCGAACACCGTCATCGACCTGGTCGGTAATACCCCGCTGGTCAGACTGAACGCGGTGGCCGCAGGCGTGCGACCGCTGATGCTGGCCAAGGTTGAGTACGTCAACCCCGGTGGTTCGGTGAAGGACCGCATCGCGGTGAAGATGATCGACGCGGCGGAGGAGTCGGGAGCGCTGCGGCCGGGCGGCACCATCGTGGAGCCGACCAGCGGTAACACCGGGGTCGGGCTGGCGCTGGTGGCCCAGCAGCGCGGCTACCGGTGCGTCTTCGTCTGCCCGGACAAGGTGAGCGAGGACAAGCGCAACGTGCTGCGCGCTTATGGCGCCGAGGTGGTGGTGTGCCCCACCTCGGTTGCTCCGGAGGACCCGGATTCCTATTATTCCGTCTCCGACCGGTTGGTCCGCGAGATCGACGGCGCGTGGAAGCCGGATCAGTACTCCAATCCCAATAACGCGGCCAGCCACTACGCGTCAACCGGGCCGGAGATCTGGGCGGACACCGACGGCAAGGTCACCCACTTCGTGGCCGGCGTCGGCACCGGTGGCACCATCTCCGGCACCGGCCGGTACCTCAAAGACGTCTCCGGCGGCGCCGTCCAGGTAGTCGGCGCCGACCCGGAGGGCTCGGTGTACTCCGGCGGCACCGGCCGGCCGTACCTGGTCGAGGGGGTGGGCGAGGACTTCTGGCCGACCGCCTACGACCGCAGTGTCGCGGACCGGATCATCGCCGTCTCCGACGCCGATTCCTTTCAGATGACCAGGCGGCTGGCCCGCGAGGAGGGTCTGCTGGTGGGCGGGTCCTGCGGTATGGCGGTGGTAGCCGCGCTGCGGCTGGCGGAAGACCTCACCGAGGACGATGTGGTGGTCGTGCTGTTGCCGGACGGCGGACGAGGCTACCTGTCCAAGATCTTCTCCGACTCGTGGATGTCCTCCTACGGATTCGTCAGCCGGGATGGCCAAGCAAGCGCCGGCGAGTTGCTCCGCGGCAAGAGCGGCCAATTGCCTGCGCTGGTGCACACCCACCCCAACGAGACGCTGCGCGACGCGGTGGAGATCATGCACGAGTACGGCGTTTCGCAGATCCCGGTGGTCTCCGCGGAACCGCCGGTGATGGCCGGCGAGGTGGTCGGCTCGGTCTCCGAGCGGGACCTGCTGACCGCGCTGTTCACCGGGAAGGCATCCCCCGCGGACACCGTCCGAAGTCAGATGGCCGCCGCATTCCCGCTGGTCGGCGTGGGCGAGGGGATCCCGCAGGTGCGGGCCGCGTTCCAGGATGCGGACGCGGTGATGGTGGTGGACGACGGCAAGCCGGTGGGCGTGCTGACCAGGGTCGACCTGCTGAACTTCCTGGCCGGCTGACACCGCCCCCGCTCCGGGTACCGCTGCTGATCCGGTACCGCTGCTGATCCGGTACCGCTGCTGATCCGGTACCGCCGAGCCCCAGAGCCATCGCGGCGTGGCTCGACTCTAGGGTAGGTAGATGACCGACACCGCAGCCGACGGATTCGCCACCCGAGCCATCCACGCGGGCCAGGCGCCCGACCCGCTCACCGGCGCGGTGGCCGTGCCGATCTACCAGACGTCGACCTTCGCCCAGGACACGGTCGGGCAGACCAGGGCCGGGTACGACTACTCCCGGGCCGGCAATCCGACCAGGACTGCGCTGGAGACGGTGCTGGCCAGCCTGGAGGGCGGCAGGCACGGACATGCCTTTGCCTCCGGGATGGCCGCCGCAGACGCGGCGATCCGGGCGATGCTGCGGCCAGGTGACCATCTGATCATCCCGAATGATGCCTACGGCGGGACCTTCCGGCTGATCGACAAGATCTGCGCACCATGGGGTCTGACGTATTCGCCGGTGGCCCTGGCCGATCTGGACGCGGTGCGTGCGGCGCTGCGGCCCAGCACCAAGATGATCTGGTGCGAGACCCCGACGAACCCGCTGCTCGGCATCGCGGACATCGCCGGTCTGGCCGGGATCGCGCACGATGCCGGCGCCACGCTGCTGGTGGACAACACGTTCGCCTCCCCCTACCTGCAGACGCCGCTGGGCCTTGGCGCCGACGTGGTCCTGCATTCGACCACCAAGTACATCGGCGGGCACTCCGATGTGATCGGCGGCGCGCTGATCACCAGCGACGACACGCTCGGCGAGGACTTCGCGTTCCATGCCAAGTCGATGGGCGGGGTGGCCGGACCTTTTGACGCATGGCTGACCATGCGCGGGGTGAAAACCCTTGGCGTGCGGATGGACCGGCACTGCGACAATGCCGAGGCGATCGTCGATTTGTTGCTGGGCCTGCCGAAGGTGGGCCGCGTCTACTACCCGGGATTGGCGGACCACCCCGGCCACCAAGTGGCGGCCGGCCAGATGCGCCGGTACGGCGGGATGGTGTCCTTCACCGTGGTCGGCGGCCAGGAGGAAGCCGTCAAGACCTGCTCGCGGACCAGGCTGTTCACTCTTGGCGAGTCCCTCGGCGGGGTCGAGTCACTGATCGAGCTCCCTGCATTGATGACGCACGCCAGCGTCGCCGGGTCTTCCCTGGAGGTGCCGGCCGATCTGATCCGGCTCTCCGTTGGCATCGAGGACGTCGCCGATCTGCTGACTGATCTGGCGGACGCGCTGGCCTGACCGGCGCATGTGGTGTGGGCGTTCGGTGCTGGTTGGCCCAGCGGTTCGGCTGAGGCTGGTTGGTGCCGCCCGCTGGTGACGGCGCCTGCTGGTGCCGACACCTGCTGGGTCCGGCGTCGAGTGCGCGCGGCGCCCAGCAGCGCCGATTGAGCAACCGGTCGCCCGGCCGTGCGGCACAATCCTTGTCATGTCAACAGACGCCGACGCTGGGCACACCGACGTTGGGCACACCGACGCTGGGCACATTCAGGCCGACCACGCCGATGCCGAGCACAAGGGCGCCGCGCGTGGCGACACCGGACGGCCGGATCGCGTGCGCCCGGCTCTAGCGCTCGCGGTCGACATCGGCGGTACCAAGATGGCCGCCGCGCTGGTCACCCCGCTGGGTGAGATCAGCACCGCCCAACGGGTGCCGACGCCGGCGACGGACCGTCCCGAGGAACTGTTCGAGACGCTCTGCGCGGCCATCGACGACGTGCTGCATGCCGGGGGACTGGAGCCCGACGAGGCGACCTCGCTGCCCGGCATCGGCGTCGCCACGGCGGGCCCACTGGATCGTGAGGCAGGCACGGTCTCCCCGGTGAACATCCCAGGGTGGCGTGCGTTCCCGCTGCGGGACCGGCTGGTCGAGCGGTACGGCATCGAGGTGCGGATTTTCGGTGACGCGGTGTCCGTCGCGATCGCCGAGCATTGGCGCGGGGCGGCGCGTGGCCGCCGCAACGTGCTCGGCATGGTGGTGTCCACCGGCGTCGGCGGCGGGTTGATCATTGACGACCGGGTGGTCGCCGGCACCACTGGAAACGCGGGCCATATCGGCCACGTGAGCGTCGACCCAGCGGGGCCAAGCTGCACCTGCGGGGGAGTGGGCTGCTTGGAGGCGATCGCCAGCGGGACCTCCATTGCGAGTTGGGCTCGTGCCCATTCCCGCGCTGCTCCCGGCACCAATGTTCACAGTGCCAACTCTCGCGGGAGTGACTTTTCCAATGCAGCCAGGGTCGCCGATGCCGCCTGGTCCGGCGATCCGGTCGCGCTGGCGGCGTTTCGGCGAGCCGGTGAGGCGATCGGCATGGCCGTGGCCGGCGTAGTGACGCTGCTGGACCTGGATGTCGTAGTGATCGGCGGCGGTGTGGCGAACGCCGGCGCGGTGCTGTTCGACCCGATTGCCGACGCCTACGCCCGGTACGCCGCGCTTGACTTCGCCAGCCTGCCACGCGTGGTCAGCGCCATGTTGGGCGACGACGCCGGCCTGGTCGGCGCGGCAGCCGTCATCCTGCAACCACAGGCGTACTGGCCGAGCAATCGATAGCCGACAGCGGCTGCCCGGTTGCCGGTCGGTGACATATCGCCGTCCCGCCGCGCCGTGACGTGACTCGGCTGGCAGGATTCGGGGCATGACCAGGATCAGCGTCACCGAGATCGAACAGGCCGCGGAGCTGCTGTCCGGGGTGGTGCGGCACACCCCGATGGACTCCTCGCACCCGCTGCAGGAAGCCGCCGGCGGCCCGGTGTACCTCAAGTGCGAGAACTTGCAGCGCACTGGCTCGTTCAAGATCCGCGGTGCCTACGTGCGCATCGCCCGGCTGACCGACGAGGAGCGGTCACGGGGCGTGGTCGCTGCCTCCGCCGGCAACCACGCGCAGGGCGTAGCGCTGGCCGCCGCACTGCTAGGGGCACAGTCGACGGTCTACATGCCGGTCGGTGCCTCGATCGCCAAGCTGATCGCGACCAGGGCATACGGGGCCACCGTCAGCCTGGTCGGGGAAACCCTCGACGAGTCGCTGGACGAGGCGCGGGCCTTTTCCGAGCGCACCGGCGCGGTGCTGGTGCACCCGTTCGACCACCCGGACATCTTGCGCGGCCAGGGCACGTTGGGTCTGGAAATCTTGCAGCAGCAGCCGGACGTGGCCACCGTGCTGGTCTCGATGGGCGGCGGCGGGCTGATCAGCGGGGTATCCGCCGCCATCAAGGGCAAGAGGCCTGATATCCGCATCATCGGTGTGCAGGCCGAGCAGGCGGCCGCCTGGCCGGGTTCGCTGGCCGCCGGCCATCCTGTCCGGCTGCGGAGCATGTCGACGCTGGCTGACGGCATTGCAGTGGGAGAACCGAGCGCGTTGACCTACGAGCACGTCTCTGCGTTGGTGGACGACGTGGTGACGGTTAGTGAGGATCAGCTGGCTCGCGCGATGTTGTTGTGCCTGGAGCGGGCCAAGCTCGTTGTCGAGCCGGCCGGGGTGGCTACCGTGGCCGCCCTGATGGCCTACCCGGGCAGGTTCACCACTCCGGCGGTGGCGGTGCTGTCCGGGGGCAATATCGACCCTCTGCTGCTACTGCACGTCACCGAGCACGGACTCGTCGCGGCCGGCCGGTTCCTGTCCCTGCGAGTCGAGATCTCCGACCGGCCCGGATCGCTTGCTCAGCTGCTCGCCCAGGTCGGAGACCTCGGGGCGAGCGTTGTCGACCTGGAACAGTCCCGGCTGGGCGCCCGGCTACCGCTAGGGAGTGTCGAGGTCAGCCTGCGGCTGGAGTGCCGAGGTGCCGAGCACCGCGATGAGGTGGTCAGCGCGTTGCAGGCGGCGGGGCACCGGGTTATCGATCACGGGTGAGGCGTCGGTGCCGCACCCGGGCCGTTCGCCTCGGCTGCCTGGGCGGCGCTGACGGCAGGTGCCGACTGACACCTGCCATACCGTCACGGCCGCTGGCTGGCAGCGGGTCGTAGCCCCGCCGCCGTCAACTGGTGAAGGGGGTTGCCTCCACGACCGTGACCTTCTGAGTCTTGCCGTTGGGCAGCACGTATTCCCTGGCCTCCCCGCGGGTGGCGCCGAGGATCGCCTCGCCCAGCGGCGACTGCGGTGAGTAGACCTGCAGCGACCCGTGCGTGCCCTCTTCGCGAGAGCCGAGAAGGAATGTCTCCTGATCGTTGTCGTCACCGTCGTAGGACACGGTGATCACCATTCCCGGCTCGACGATGCCGTCATCGGCGGGCCGGACTCCGACCTGTGCGTTGCGAAGCAGCTCCTGGAGCTGGCGGATCCGCCCCTCCTGTTTGGCCTGCTCGTCACGCGCGGCGTGGTAGCCGCCGTTCTCCTTCAAGTCGCCCTCTTCGCGGCGGGCGTTGATCTCCGCTGCTATCGCCGAGCGTTGCGCGACGAGCTCGTCCAGCTCGGCCTTCAGCCGGTCGAACGCATCCTGGGTGAGCCAGGTCTCGGTGCCGGTCATCGTCGCTCCTCACTACTGGTTACAGGTGACCCGGACAGCCACGGTGGCCGCCCGGGTCCGGGTTCATCGGTGCTGCGCTGGAGTCGGGCGACGCGGCCCGGCTCGTACGACGTACTGAATTGCAGTGCACGCTGAACTCCAGTACACACTAAAATTCAGTATGCCTTCAATTCCAGACCGTCTGCTTCGTCAGTTCACGTGGCGTCTCGACCGGACCTGCCGGTCGACATCCGGATGGCCGGTTGCTTCATCAATCGGCACCGCGCACCTGGCACTGCATCAACAAGCACTGCATCAACAAGCACTGCATCAAAAAGCACTGCATCAACCACACGCTATGAACAACTCGGTCGACGACGCTTGATCAACGACTCCAGGTAGGCAACACCGCACAAACAACAGCGCGGCCCCCACCGGAGCCGCAGTTACTGGGGCACAGCGTAACACGAACCCGCCCGGGTGGCCCTGTTGCTCTTCGGATCGTTTCGGCTGCAAAGCGGTCGCAGTGCAGGTCACGCGGTGCGCGCGTGGGCCAACGAGGCATCCGAATCGCGCGGGTTCGGTCCGCGTCGAGTCGAGTCGAGTTCGGTCCGACCGGCCACGCAATGATGGCGGCACTGGGCGGCGCCGCGGGGGGTCTGCGGGACGCGCCGCGGCAGGGTGCCGAGCCGGCTGTTCGGCAGTGGACAATGAGGGCTGCCCGGTGACAAGGCCGGGCCGGAAGGGAATCAGTACCGTGACCGATGCATCCATGGACTCGTCGTTGCAAGCAGTCGACGGCATCGCAGGCCGGACGGCCGTCGATCGGGACGCGGCTGCGGCGGCCGCGCCGTTGCGTCTGATGGCGGTACACGCCCATCCCGACGACGAGTCGAGCAAGGGCGCGGCGACCCTGGCCAAGTACTCTGCGGCCGGAATCGGCGTGATGGTCGTCTCCTGCACCGGCGGAGAACGGGGCGAGATCCTGAACCCGCGGTTCACCGGCACCGACGTCGACCTACCGACGATCCGGCGCCGTGAGATGGCGCGCGCGGCCGAGGTCCTCGGCGTATCGCACGTCTGGCTCGGATTCGAAGACTCCGGCTACCACGAGGGCCCGGCCGAGCAGTGGCAGCTGCCACCGGGGTGCTTCGGAGACCTGGACCCGGAGGTGGAGACGGCGGCGTTGGTTAAGCTGATCCGCCGGTTCCGGCCGCAGGTGATGACGACCTATGACGAGACCGGTGGCTACCCTCACCCGGACCACATTCGCTGTCACGTGGTGTCGATGGCGGCCTTCGATGCGGCTGGTGACCCGGACGCGTTCCCCGACGCCGGCGAACCGTGGCAGGTGCTCAAGCTCTACTACAACATCGGCTTCTCCAGGGAGCGGGTGACGGCTATCAACGAAGCGGTCCGGCAGCGCACCGGCGACGGGCCGTTCGACGAGTGGATCCAGCGGTTCTCCGAGCACCCCAGGCCCGACCCTGCGGTACGGGTGACCACTCGGGTCCCGGTGGCCGACTTCTTCGACGCCCGCGACGCGGCGCTGCGAGCGCATGCGACGCAGATCGACCCCGATTCCCACTGGTTCGCCATCCCGCACGACATCGAGGCCGAGGTTTGGGGCACCGACGACTACCAGCTTGTCCGGTCACTGGTCGACTCGGAACCGCCAGAGAATGACCTGTTTGCCGGCGTCAGGGAGCGGGTGGACCGATGATGCCGGCCGCCGCCGGACCCTGGCTGTTGGCGGCGCCGCCCGGTGATCCCAGCGCGGGTAGCGGGAAGGGGGCCGAGTGGGGATCGGCGGCGCCGATCGGGCTGTTGGTCCTGCTGTTGCTCGGGGCCGCGCTGATCCTGCTGGTCAAGTCCATGAACCGAAACCTGCGGAAGGTACCGGCCACCTTCGATCCAGCAGGCCAGGACGGGCCCGCGGAATCGGCAGCGCTCGGGAAAGGCGCTGGCGACAGCGCGCTTGTCGATGACGATGGCGGTGAGGATGGCGGTGAGGATGGCGGTGAGGATGACGACGATGGTGAGGATGATGACTCGGTCGTCGACGGCGCCGGCGACGACGCAGGCGATTCGCCGGGGCCCGTCACCGAGATGCCGAACGTGCCGCGCTCCGCGCGTCACCGCTGAAGCAGTCGATCGCTGTTGCGCGCCGGCCAGCAGTTAGGGATGTTCGGGTAGGTCCGTTGTTCGTGTTCCTGTCTGCCGACCTCCTGTGCGCGGCCGGGCCACGGCGACTCGCGACGACGACCGAGGCCGATAACACCACACCCCAACGGACCGACCGTCGCCGTTTCCCATCGACTACCGGGCACGCGGATTGGATTGCGCGCCGGTTTGCGGGCGGTCGTTGTGTCATGGGGTGTCAGCGGAAGCCACCTTCGGCATCGATGATCTGTCCGGTGATGGTGGTGGCCTCGGCGGTGCGGAGTAGCGCGACGACGCCGGCGGACCCGGCTGGTATCGCTTGGCGAAGGCCTGCACGGGTAGCAGTGAAGCTCGCACGTTCACCGCCCAGGTGAGGTCGAGCGTTGCGGCGTCCAGTTCGTGCAGCGCGCCCATCTGCGAGCGCGCGTGGTTTATCACGAGGGAATAGATTTGGCCGAAGCGTTTGACGGCCCACCCCCTGCACGCAAAGCACAATGCCGTGGCTGGTGAGCATCTGGTGTGCCGAGATTTGACCGCAATCCGGGGCGGCGCCCTCACCCGCTTCCTCATTGGAAGGGCGTCGCGCTGTGAGCCGGGGCGCGCCTGTTGCGACTGCTGAGCGGGGGCGAGACACGCGGTGAGCCGCAACGTGGTTACGGGAAGCCGCGGCTACGCTTCGCTGATGACCGCCAGGCTCTGGCACGGCACTATCGCCGTACTCGTGGTGATCGCGCTGGCCATCCAAGTGGGGATCGCCGTGCGGGCCGGCGCGACGCCTGCCGGCCACGCGGTCGGAACACTGGCCGGCGCTCCGGTGGCCGGACGCGTGCTGCGCACGCTGAGCTTTTTCACCATTCAAAGCAACATCCTGGCCGCCATCACCGCCGCACAGTTGGCCATGGACCCCAACCGCGACGGGCCGATATGGCGCGTGGTGCGCCTGGACGCGCTACTGGGTATCACCGTCACCGGAATCGTCTACTCCACCGTCCTGGCCCGGGTGCACGAGCCGACCGGCTGGGACCAGATCAGCACCAACATCATCTTCCACTACCTCGCGCCGATCATGATGATCATCGGCTGGCTGCTGTTCGGCCCGCGCCCGCGGATCGCGTTGCCGATCGTGCTGTGGGCGCTGGCCTGGCCGGTGCTGTGGTTCGCCTACAGCCTGGCGCACGGCGCGATCTCCGCCTGGTACCCCTACCCATTCGTCGACGTCACCACCCACGGCTACCGGCAGGTGCTGATCAACGCGCTCCTGATCACACTCATCCTGGGCACGGTCGGGACGCTGTACTGGCTCGGCGACCACAAACTGCCCCGCACACCCCGGCCCACCACCCCACCCCCCGACACCGCCGACTGAC
>CAJDUM010000109.1_pt1 | contig 15560 bp, 13 predicted proteins | sample 7390781 | NCBI WGS metagenome assembly CAJDUM01 (sample SAMEA7055661, study PRJEB34461) | soil metagenome | biome: terrestrial ecosystem; feature: Peninsula; material: soil | place: Antarctica | collected 2016 | reverse complement strand
CGCCATCAAGGCGTCCAGTTGACTGCAATCGCATCCACGCTGAACAGCACAACGACCCAAAGGCCAGGAACATCATCCCGGCGATACCGGATGCGGATCCTTGGGTTCGAGCGGTCTGCCAGCCGTCCCATGCCGCCCCGGTCAGGGCCATCCGCTTGCGGGACAGGTAGGGTGGTGGCCCTGCCAGACAGGGTTGACAGGAACTGCGCCACTTAGCGCTGACAGTCAGATAGCCGTCGCTGCCACGTACTGACCCAAATACGTTCGTGTGGGCTCTTCACTTAACCGGACTGATTTCGAGAGGAGGCCGCAGCGGATAACGAACGCGCTGCCATAGACTGAGTCAAACTAACCCGCCTGCAGGGGCTTTGCTGTCTGCACCAGGTCAGTCCGGGCGGTGTGTTACCTCGAGGGTCTCAAGAGCTCTGTAGCCGCGACTCGCGCTGTGACCTGCGTTGGTCCGGCTAAGTGGAGAGCCCTAACGTTCGTAATTGGGCGCGAGTTGCGGCCGGCGCCTGACGCGGGGTTGCGGTGCCCAGCCTGACGCCGCGCCAGCGCTGGGCATACTGGCCGGCCGGCGGCTGGAGTGTCTGACAAGAGCCCATCCTCTCGATCACCGAATGTGAACCTGCGGCGGATCGGGTCAGCCGGTCGAATCGGGCCGCTGCGCCGTGACGCGGCCCGTCGTCATGCCAACCTGACCGAACGCGAGCGCGATGTCCTCGCGTGCGTGCCCTGCCGCGAGACAGAGTGCAAGCAACAGACGAGCCTTCAACCCGTCGAGGACGCCGGCGCGGATCACCCCGAGGTCCATGAGCTCGATTTCACTGCCCGGGAACTGGTAGGTCTCGGCGAGTACCTCCCCTGAACCGGTTCTTGACGCCAACACCACGGGCATCTGCGCGACGAGTTGCTCGATCGCGGGCATCACGCCCGGGCTGACGTGCCCGCCGCCGAACCCTTCGACCACTGCCCCGCGGAAGCCGAGTGATGCCAGCACCGACAGGATGCGGCCGTCGTCGTCAAGTGCGGCCTGTACCAGCGCGACCGGCGGAACTCCGGCGATTGCGGCGAGGTCCAGACGGCTGCGGCCTATCGGCCGGGTGGCGAAGACGACCCGTCCTTCGCTGATCCACCCAATGGGGCCGACGCCTGGTGAGCCGAAGGCGGACAGGCTCGACGTGTGGAGCTTGCGGACGAAGCGTGCGGCGTGAATCTCGTCATTGAGCACGACCACCGCGCCCATGCCCCTGGCCTGTCCGCTCGCAGCCACGTGGACCGCCGACAGGAGGTTGGCAGGGCCGTCACCGCCCGGCGCGGACGGGTTGCGCATTGCGCCGGTTATCACGATCGGCGCCTCGTCCTGCCACAGCAGGTCCAGAACGAAGGCGGTCTCCTCGATGGTGTCGGTGCCCTGGCTGATCACCAGACCGCGCGAGCCGTCGCCGACCGCCGCGGTCATCTGGTCGCGCAGCCGGAGCAGGTCGCTGACGCTGATAGCGGTCGAGGGGCCTTGCAGGAACTGCCGCGCCCGCAGGTCGGCGACGTGCTCAAGGCCGTCGACGGAACCGGCGATGTCGGCTGCGGTCAGCGTCGGTACAACTCCTGTCGCGTCCTTGCCGCGGATCGAGGCGATGGTGCCGCCGGTAGCGAAATAGTCGATCCGCGGCCGCGCTCGATCACGCACCGCCGGCGTCCCGGGTAGGCCCGTCACCGCGCTCAGTGATCCGGTGGCCGGCCGGGGGCGGTGAACGGGTAGCGACGCCGGAAGTCCTCGGCGACCTCCTCCATCGTCGCCCAGCGGACACCGTCGTGGACGTTCACGTATTCGATTAGGCGTTCGAGCATGAGCAGCACCTGCGGCCGGCCGCTCACATCAGGGTGGATGGTGAACGGGAAGACGGCGTAGTCGAGTTCGCGGTACACCCAATCGAACTGATCGCACCACAACTGTTCGATGTCGCGCGGGTTGACGAACCCGTGGCTGTTCGGTGACGCCTTCATGAACAGCATGGGCGGCAGGTCATCGACGTACCAGTTGGCCCCGATGTCGACCAGGTCGATTTCCGTGCCGTGGCGCAGCGGCTTCATCCACTCCTGGGCGGACTTGGTGTAGTCGACGTTCGTCCACTCGTCGCCGGTGCGCGCGTAAAACGGAGTGAAGTCGCGGTACGCCTGGCTGTGGTCGTAGCGGAACCCGTTATCGAGCAGCAACTGGGCGGTCACGGCCGACATCTCCCACCAAGGCGCGACGTATCCACGAGGACGTTGCCCGGTTGCCTGCTCCACCAGTTCGACCGAGCGTGCGAGCACGTCCGCCTCCTGTTGCGGGGACATGGCGACCGGGTTCTCATGCAGGTAGCCATGGGCGCCGATCTCGTGCCCGGCCTCGACCACCATGCGCGTCTGGTCGGGGAAGGTCTCGATCGAATGGCCGGGGATGAACCAGCTCGTTCGGATGTCGTACTTGCCGAACAGCTTGAGCAGCCTTGGCGTGCCGACCTCGCCGGCCCAGATCCCGCGCTGGATGTCGGACGGTGAGTCACCTCCGCCGTACGAGCCGATCCAGCCGGCGACGGCATCGACATCGACACCGAACGATAGAAAGATCTCCTTGGCCACCGTGACCTCCTCGTTCGCGAACGGGGCGGGCCGCTCGATCCGGCTGCGCACCCACCGGTCCCACCGCCGCCCGACATATGAACAGCAGCCTCACCGTCAGTATCACACTGCTCGGGACGGTACGGAAGGCGCCGCGACCGCCGCGCAGAGCTGCCAGGTGCCTCACTCGTCTCGATCAGACTGCATGAGGGCTGATCGGCTGCCGTGCGAGCGGTCTGCCCGTTGCGGAGGTGCTGCTCCCGGGACGCCAGGTCCGTAGGAAGTGGATGAGTCGTCGCCAGACCACGCCCCCGGGCGTGCACAAAGGAGCAGCATGGAGCTTCTGACCAAAGCGGATCTGGAGCTGCTGGCTGAGCCTGAACAAGCAGAACCGCAGGTGTCGTTGTTCATCCCGACACACGAGTTCGGCGCGGGCACACAAACCGATCCCATCCGCTGGAAGAACCTCATCACCCGCGTCGAGCGTGTTCTGGCCGAACGAGGAACGCGGGCACCGGAGATCGCCGGACTCCTCGCGCCTGCCCTGGACTTGCAAGACAACGACCGCGCCCGGCGCTACATGAGCGATGGGCTCGCGATGTTCCTTCGACCCGGCTGGCATCGGACGTTCCGCGTACCCGTCGGAGTTCCTGAGCTGGCGACCATCGGCGACCGGTTCGTTCTCGGCCCGCTGCTGGGCATCATCACCGGGGACGGCCACTTCCTGATGCTGACCTTGAGCCAGCGCCGGGTGCGGCTGCTCGAGGGCAGCATGCAGAAGGTGGCGGAACTCGAACTGGCAGACGTGCCCACGAAGCTGCTCGACGTCATCGAGCCACCCGAGCCTCGTTTGGACACCATGGCCTTCCCGCTCTCCTCCGGCCCGCGGCGCAGTGGTGCTGCAGTCTTCTACGGGCACGGCACTGCCGACGACGACTTCAAGCACACCCAGCTGCGCGGGTTTCTGCGGCAGGTTTCCGACGGGTTGAGCGACTACCTGACCGGCCAGAGCCTGCCGATGGTGCTGGCCGGCCTGGACGAGATGATCTCGCTTTACCTCGACGTCAACGCGTACCCGCATGTTCTAGAAGACGCCGTCCGGCGCAACCCTGACCAGCTCTCGGCAGCTGAGTTGCACGCCGCGGCTTGGCCGCTCGTCGAGCGGATCCTCGACCGAGAGCGCGATGCGGCGGTTGCGCGCTTCGCTGAGCTGCACGGGACCGGCTTGGCGTCGAACAACGCTGCCAAGATCGAGGAGGCAGCCCGGAACGGACGCGTGGACACACTGTTCCTGGCCACCGAGCCATGGTGCTGGGAGCAGCTTCCGGGTGACGGGGCGGTCGTGCAGCTCGGCGCCGATGACGCGTTCGCGCACTGCGAACTGCTCGACCGTGCAGCCATGCACGTCCTATCAAGCGGCGGCCGGGTCCACGCGATCCACGCCGAGGCCGTCCCGAGCGGCGACGACGTCGCCGCCATCTTCCGATACTGAACACCTTGGCGGGCGCGCGCTGAACGCGACGCTCCTACGGAGCACAGGCACCCGCAGCGAGCCCACCGGCCCGCGCCGGCAGCGGCGCTCGGTGGCGGACCGGACAAGGCTGCCGCACGCAGTCAACCGGCCTGTTCGGTGGCAGCGACGTCCTGAGCGCCGGCGGCCGCGTCCAGACGAGCGAGCTGGGCGAGTATCACCTCGCCCTGGTCCGGCGGCGCGCACCATGCGAGCTGGCGGAGCAGCAGATAGTCGGGGGCACAGTTGGTCGTCGCCTTGGGCGAAGCCGGCCGGGAGCCGGTACGTCAGCGCGGCAGCCGTGTTCGTCTCAAGCACCCCGGCCGTGCGCTCGCGCTCGTCGCGCCCCTGCATCACGAAGTCAAGCGCAGGACGCTCGCCGCGATTCTCCGCGACGCCGGGATCGATCGCGACGAGCTGCGCCGCCCGCTCTGACAGCCCTCGCTACGGACGGTCTGTGGCTCGCTTCCACGGGTCGGCTGTTTGCACCAGGGCCAGCGGGCGTAACCGCACGCCGAGGCCAGTCCCCGGGTGTAGGCCCCCTACGGGGCAAACTTCAGGTCCTGAAATATCGCGAAGTGGTCGATGTCCCACCTCACGCTCAGGGCCTTCGACTCTTCAAGCAGCGTTGAGTTTGGGGATTCAATGATCACAGGAGGGGAATCGAGCGCCGTGGAGGGGGTGTTGCAGGTGTGGTCGAAGAAGGAACTGATCGACAAGCAGGCGCATTTTGAGTGGTGATGGCGAAGGGCTCGACGCTGTAGGGGGCCTGTGATGCTGTCGGGGTGAATCGACGAACGCTTCTACCGCGGTGACGCCGCCCGCGCACACGCCCAGAGCGGGTCCGGCATCGGCCTGACCATCACCAAAGCCATCATCGACGCCCACGACGGCCACATCACCGCCGCCAGCGCCGGGCCGGCCTGGGTGCGACGTTCACCATCACGCTGCCCCTTGCGCTACCCGGAGCCACGCGCGGCACGCCCGGCCCCGTTGAACCTGGTCGCACGCTCGCGGATCCTCAACGTTGACATACACGCATGATCGTGCGAGCATGCGACTATGGGCACTGCGGAACATGCGCACCCGGTCGACGCGGCAGGAGTTGATCAGGCGTCCGGGTCGGTCATCGACACCGCGGCGGCAGACCGCCTTGCCGCGCTACTGGCGTTGCTGTCCGACCCGGTGCGGCTCAAAATCCTGTTCGCGCTGGTATCGGTCGATGAGCTATGCGTGGGCGATTTGGCGCTGGCCGTTTCGGTGTCGATGGATCAGTCGTCATATGCGCTCAAGCAGCTGCGTGGCGCCGCCCTGGTGCAGACCCGTCGCGACGGCCGGGTCATCTATTACCGGCTGGCCGACGGGTTCCCACACCAACTTCTGGAGCACTGCCTGCGGCAGCTGCTGACCATCACCGACCGAGAGGCCCGGCCATGACGGATCGTGAACACCACGGCGACGTCGAGACGGCAGAGGATCGTGTGGCCGAGGAACGCCACGCCGAACACACGCACCACTCCGAGCACGCCGGGCACGGCGGGCACGCCGAGCACGCCGGGCACGGCGGGCACGGGGATCATGCCGCGCAGTTCCGTCGGCTGTTTTGGTGGATGCTGATCCTGGCCGTGCCGACGGTGGCGTTCTCGGCCATGTTCGCCTCGCTTCTGGGCTATCGGCTGCCCGAGACGGGGTGGACGACCTGGATTTCCCCGATTGTCGGCACCGTCATGTACATCTGGGGCGGCAAGCCTTTCCTGACCGGCGCCGTCGACGAGATCCGGTCCCGAAAGCCCGGCATGATGCTGCTCATTGCGCTGGGGATCACGGTCGCGTTCCTCGCCTCACTGGGAGCCAGCCTGACGATCCTGGGCGATCACCTGGAGTTCTGGTGGGAACTGGCCCTGCTGCTCGTGATCATGCTGCTCGGGCATTGGATGGAGATGCGCTCGCTCGCGCAAACCAGCTCGGCGCTGGACTCCCTGGCCGCCTTGTTGCCCGATGAGGCCGAGCGCGTCGACGGCGAAAACATCGTCATCGTCGACCCGGCCGAGTTGCGGGTCGGTGACGTGGTGTTGGTCCGGCCCGGCGGGGCCGTGCCGGCCGATGGGCGCATCATCGACGGCCAGGCCGAGATCGACGAGTCGATGATCACCGGTGAGTCCCGTCCGGTGCGCCGCCTGGTCGGCGAGCAAGTGGTGGCCGGGACCGTCGCAACCGACTCCGGGCTACGCGTCGAGGTCACCGCCATCGGCGAGGACACGGCCCTGGCGGGCATCGGCCGTCTGGTTGCCGATGCGCAGGGCTCATCGTCGCGGGCGCAGCGGATCGCCGACACCGCCGCCGGCTACCTGTTCTGGTTCGCGCTCGGCGCGGCGATCATCACCGCCCTGGTATGGGGTCTTGCGGTGGGTAGCGCCGACGATGCGGTCACCCGCACCATCACGGTGCTCGTCATCGCCTGCCCGCATGCACTGGCGAACGGGCCGCGCGCGCCGGAGTGCTGGTCAAAGATCGGCTCGCCCTGGAATCGATGCGCACCATCGGCGCGGTGCTGTTCGACAAGACCGGCACCCTAACCAAGGGCGAACCGACCGTCGTCACCGTCGAGCCTACGCAGGGTTTGGGCGCCGATGAAGTGTTGGCGCTTGCGGCGGCGGCCGAGGCCGACAGCGAGCACCCGCTGGCCGGCGCGATCGTGCGCGCCGCCGCGGACCGCGGCCTGACAGTCCCCGCGGCGAGCGGCTTCTCCTCCTCCCCGGCGGTCGGTGTCACCGCCACCGTCGACGGACGCGAAGTCCGGGTCGGCGGGCCGTTGCTGCTCGAAAAGACCGGCGGGCAGGAGCTGCAGATCGCCGAGCGGTGGCGGGAAACGGGCGCGATCATCTTGCACGTAGTGCGGGACGGGCAGGTAATCGGGGCCCTCGAGCTGGCCGACGAGATACGCCCCGAATCCCGTTATGCCATCGACGCGCTGCACGCCCGCGGGCTCGAAGTCGTGATGATCACCGGTGATGCGGCCGCGGTCGCCGAAACCGTCGGCGACGAGCTCGGGATCGACCGGGTCTTCGCCGGCGTGCGGCCGGAGGACAAGGCCGCCACCGTCGCCGGCCTACAACGGGAAGGCATCAAGGTCGCGATGGTCGGCGACGGCGTCAACGACGCCCCCGCACTCGCGCAGGCCGACGTCGGTATCGCGATCGGTGCCGGCACCGACGTGGCCATCGCGTCGGCCGGGGTGATCCTGGCGTCCGACGATCCGCGCGCCGTGCTGTCGGTGATCGACCTGTCGAAGGCCAGCTACCGCAAGATGAAACAGAACCTGTGGTGGGCAGCCGGATACAACCTCGTCGCCGTGCCGCTCGCGGCCGGAGTGCTCGCCCCCGTCGGATTCGTGCTGCCCATGTCGGTCGGCGCGATCCTCATGTCGCTGTCCACGATCATCGTCGCTGCCAATGCCCAACTCCTTCGCAGACTCGACCTACGGCCCCCCGCACGGTGACACGGCCGCCCGCCGGGGCGTCACCCCGGCACCATCGATCGCGCCGCTGCCCCGGCCGCAGCCACCGAGGCATCCCGCTACCGTGATTCACCGATCTTGAACCGGTGTCCGGTTTGTCCACCGCGATCGTCACCGTAGATGGATCCCGCTACGGAACCCCTGCGATCTCTACGGCGGGTGAGGCGGGGCGTGCTCCAGCAGCGGTTAGGTTCTGTGTGTCCATGCGGGCCCGGCTGCGCCATGATCGTCTGTGACGTCGGGAGCGATTCGGCGGGAGAAGGGGAGGCCGATTCGGTGGCCGCACATGCTGCGGTGAGGATCGTCGATGACCTCGACGGCAGCAACGGCGCGAAGACCGTTGCGTTTGCCTTGGACGGGGCCGGCTACGAAATTAACCTGTCGTCGAAGAACGCGAATGCACTGCATCAGGCGTTCGCCCCGTTCGTGGCGGCCGGCCGGCGGGTGGGGTCTTCCCGCGTCACCGGCGCCGAGCGTGCCAGGCAGTACAACAAGGGGCGCAGCGTCCGCGAGCTGGCGGATGCGCACGGCCGCTCCTACGGATTCGTCCACCAAGTGCTGGCCGAGTCCGGGGTGGCCCTGCGCGGGCGCGGCGGCGCGAACCGCGGCAAGGCGGGAAAGAAGTAACCCTCGGCAGGCCGGGCATTCCAGCCGCGGTCGCTCCCCGCGGCAAGGGTCCTCGTCCACCCGCGGGGCGCAACCCCAGTCGCACAAGCCGTTCCGCTGCGGCGGGGCCGGCGATTGTGCTTGAGGTTTATGGTTGTGGCCATCGCGATGTCGATGATCTGCTGCTACTACGGGGCATACGGCTGACGGCTTGTCCTGTCCGCTGAAGGACCCGGCCGCACTTGGCTGACCACACGCTGCTGACCTTCGGCGGTCGCCTGGATACATCCAGGTCGCGTCGACGACCACGGTGGCGCGAGGCGGCCTACTGGTAGGAAATCATCACCGGTGTGGGCTTGTGGTTCATGGTCTGCGCCGGGGTGAGCATGGGGGTGTCCTTGGAGTAGAAGTTCTTCCAGCCGAACTGCACCCCCGGCGGGGCGGCCGCGACCACCGCGGCCCAGGTCTGGTCCTTCACCTGGGGAGCGCCCAGGCCGTCCATGTGGATGAGCACCGCAACCTGGTCGCGGGAAAGGTCCAGGTCGGCCTCGTGGCGGATCATCGAGGTCCGGAACTGGTGCAGCACCAGCAGCTTCTGCGGCAGGTCGTGTGCGGCGGTCAGATCCGCCAACCAGTCGATCACCTGGTTGACCTCCGCCGCGTCCACACTGCCGATCTGCTCAAGGGGCACCTGCACCGGCGACAGCCGCCACTCCGGGTCCAACGCCAGGCCGACGTTGGGCAGGGCCAGCAGCTCGACGTATAACTTGGCCTGGGTCAGAAAGTCCGCCCGGCCTGGTTGCAGATCCAAGATGACGTACAGGCCGGCTGCAGTGGCCTGCTCTACCCACGGGCGTAGCGCCTTCACACTCGTCGCAGCGGTGTACTGGCCGCCAGCCCCGGGACTGTCCAACGCGGTAGTAGCGATGATCTCGAAGGTCGGCACCACCGGCATCGAACTGAGCTTGTCGTACTGGGCGGCCACCTTCTTGGCCCTGGCAATACTGGCCGGCAGTTCCTGCTCACCTAACACCCCCAGACCCGGCACGTCGGGTTGCCCGTACAAAGCCACCAACATCCGACCCGGGAACAACACCCGGCCACCGCCGACCAGCTGCGTGCCCCCCTCAGCCCCGGTCGACCGTGACGGAGACGACGACGGAGACGGGGTCGACGATGAGGTCGACGATGAGGTCGACGATGTGGTCGACAAAGACGTCCGCGGCGACGTCGCACCCGTCGACGACTTCGGCTGCGTAGTCGCAGATGCAGACGACTCGGCCGGCTCAGACGCCTGCGACGATGCCCCCGACCGATCAGCCGATGATGATCCCGATGCCATGAGCGAGCCGGCAGAAGATTGCGGGTCCGGTTCGGCCGTGGTCGATGGCTGTCCTGGCATCGGCGCACTCGACGACGTGGACGGCGGGGACGTCAGTGACGCCTCATCGGCGCCCCCGCCGGTACAGCCGGTCACCAACACCAAGACGGCGGCACCGAACACCCCGACCATTCGACGCGCGACCCGGCCGCCGCGTCGCGCTCTTCCGATCACCGACCCAGCGCGGCCAACCCGGCACGAACCCGTGTCGGCAACCGGATCTGACGACCGATCGGCACCGCGGACACGCCCACCCTTCACCGAATCGGTCATGCTCCGCATCATGCCAGCGCGGACACGCCACGCCCGACCGCCACCGCCCAAACCGTGCGAGCAGTGCCGCATAGCAACCCCGACCAGGGCAACCCAGAGCACGTCCACAGCCGGGCGCCGCCGCCCGGACCGGTGCGCGCAGCCGGCGGTGGTCACAGCCGCACCGCTTGGCGGATCGTGGCCGCGACCTCATCCAGGCGGACCGGGATGCCCGGCCGGTGTTGTCGCGCTGCGTTGGATGGCTCATCTGGCAGGCGGCGGTGCGGGTGGCCGTACCCTGGCTGGTGGTGGCGGCACCCGGCCGCCGGCGCAGCGGAGCAACGTCTCTGCCCTGTGCGAACCCGTGTCGGGTGCGCCGCCTACGGTCCGGCCACCTGGAAGCGGAGATCTGCATGCGAACCCCTTTGTCGTTACCCAGCCGGCCGCGGCTGGTGCTGGGCCTGTTGCTGGTGGCGGTGATGACGGTGCTGGCCGCGTGCGGGTCCACCGGGCCTGTCGTCGTCACGGTCACCACCACACCCGGCGTCGGCGGGCAGGTGACCGTTCCCACCATGTCCTCCGGGCAGGAGGCCGGCGGTTCGGCCTCGGCAGGTGGATCGGACAGCTCGGCCACGTCCGGAACGCCGGCGCAGTCCACAGCGGCCAGCTCCAGCGCCCCAGCGGCCCTGCGGGTGAGCGCCAGCCCGGCGTTCGGGAGCACGAACGTGGCGCCCGACAACCCGGTCAGCCTGACGGTGTTCTTCGCGCAGTTGGAGTCCGTCACGATGGTCGGTGACGACGGATCGACCATCGTAGGCACCATCGGCGAGGACAAGCGCTCCTGGACCAAGTCCGAGCGGCTCAAGTACGGCGTGACCTACACCATGGTTGGGACCGCGAAGGCGACCGATGGGTCCGAGCAGCAGATAAGGGGCACGATCTCGACCATCAAGCCGGAAAAGACCACGGCCGCCTACATTCAGATCCCCGACGGCACCACCGTCGGCATCGCCGCACCGATCGTCGTAACGTTCGCCGAATCGGTGAAGGACCGGGCGGCCGCCGAGAAGATGCTCAAGGTCACCGTCAACGAAGGGAAGAAGATCGAGGGTTCTTGGGGCTGGATGCAGGACGAGGACATCCAGGGCAATGGCGTCAAGCAGTCGCGGGTGCACTTTCGGCCCAAGGACTACTGGCCGGCCGGTACCAAGGTCAAGGTGCAGGCGGACCTGTACGGGGTGGACTACGGCAGCGGCTGGGGCCGGGAAGATCTGGTCCGCAACTTCAGCATCGGACCGAAGATGGTCGTGAAGGCCGATGTGGACTCGCACCGGCTGCTGGTGATCCAGGATGACCAGATTGTCAAGGACTTCCCGGTGTCCTACGGTGTGCCCAAATCGGTCGATGACGGGCGGACGACGGTGTCCGGCATCCACGTGATCACCGACAGGCACGAGACCTTCACGATGTGCAATCCGAAATACGGCTACTGCGGCATCCTGGAGCACTGGGCGGTGCGGATGAACAACAACGGCGAGTTCATCCACGCCAACGTCGAGGTCGAAAAGGCGGGCCTGCTGGGCAAGGCGAACGTCTCGCACGGCTGCGTGAACATGTCCATGGCCGACGCCAAGACGTTCTACGACATGGTCTACTACGGCGTTCCCGTCGACGTGCAGAACACCGGGGTCGAGATGACCTACGCCGACTACATCTGGGACTGGACCGTGCCCTACAGCCAATGGCAGAGCTTCTCCGCCCTGTAACGCCCACGCCCCTGTAGGCCGCCCCCATGCATCCCGCTGCGGGACGTAAGCGATCATGCGTCGGGGGGCCGGTTGGAGCCACTGGTCGTAGCCGGTGCAGGTTCGCTGACCGGGCAGTTCCGGTGCACGATCCCTGACCGGGGCACGGCGGTGGGCGGTGCGTTCATGGCCTGGGAGGGCAGCCGGACAGGCCGGATGGCCTGGATGATCGACCCAATCGCGAGCCAGGGGCGGCCTCTTGGAGGGTGGCGGGTAGGCCGAGTTCGGCGAGGGCGGACCGGCGCTGTCGGTAAGTGATCAGCCCATCGATGCCGCCGGCGATTTCGGTGGCCAGGGCGCCGATCGCGACCGTGCGCGGGAGCAGTGATAGGTGGGCGAGTGGTGTCCTTAGGAGCGAAAGTGCCGGTCGAGTTCGTTGGCGTAGCGCGTGCCGAGTTCGGATCTGGGTTCGGTGATCCAGTCGGTGAGTTCGGTGGCTCCGCTTGTCGGTGTCGGCGGCGCGTGAGTCGGCCAGACCGTCTGCCATCGCGTGGTATTCGTCGGGTGTCAGCAACCTGTCTCGCAGGCGCCGGCTCACCGCGCGGGACAATGTCGTCAGGACGGCCCTGGGACAGCGGCGATCACGGTGTGGCTGCCGACGGCGGTGCGGACGATCTCGACAAGTTCTCGGAAGTCAGGCTCTGCGGCCCGACGGCGTCATCGTGTCGGGGTGTTGCGGTGCACGGGTTCGTCACCTACAGCCGCCAGCCGCGGTCCCAGCGGACCGGACCTGCCTGCTGTCCCGCCATGAAATCGGCCGACGGCAACCACCGGCCGGCAGCCCTCGACGAGGCGAGGAAACCCACCGTCGTGGCTACTTCAGGACGGTTCTTCTGCTTCCCTGGTGATGATCTTTGTGAAGTTGGACGTCATGAGGCTACCGAGTCAGGAGTACCGAGGAGGCCCGCACGGGTTGGTGGCATTGCGCTGGAGCCGCGGGGACCGGGTTTGACGGCGAGTACTTGGTTGACGCCGATCCGGTTGGCCTCGAAGCCGAGGGCTGAGCCGGCCATGTAGAGGCGCCAGATCCGGCTGCGGGCAGCACTGGTCGCATGGACGGCTCCGTCCCATCCGTTCTGAAGGTTTGTCACCCATTCGCGCAAGGTCAGCGCGTAGTGCTCGCGCAGGGACTCGACGTCGCGGACCTCGAATCCCGCTGTTTCCAGCGCGTCGATCATCATCGCGAGTGGTTCGAGCTCCCCGTCGGGAAAGACGTAGCGGTCGATGAACGAGGTGCGGGAGAACTCGGTACGTGGCCCTGGACGTCGGGAGATTGCGTGGTTGAGCAGACGTCCTTGCGGTGCGAGCAGCGTGTAGAGGTCTGCCGTATAGGTTGGCAGCATTGCCGCGCCGACGTGCTCTGCCATCCCGATGCTGGAGATCGCGTCGAAGGGCCCGTCGTGGACATCGCGGTAGTCCTGCACTCTGATCTCGATCAGGTCGGTCAGTCCCGCGTCGGTCATCCGCTTGCTGGCGTAGCGGGCCTGTTCGTGCGAGAGGGTGATCCCGACAACCTCCACTTCGTAGGTTCGAGCGGCATGCAACGCGAACGTGCCCCAGCCGCAGCCGACGTCTAGGACGCGCATCCCCGCCCGGACCCCAAGTTTGCGTGCGACGAGGTCACATTTGGCGAACTGGGCCTGATCGAGTCCGAACTCGCCGCTGGGCGGTTGCGGCCAGTAGGCGCAGGAGTACGTCATGTTCTCGCCGAGCATGATCCGGTAGAAGTCGTTGCCGACGTCGTAGTGGTGCGCGATCGCCGACGCGTCACGTTCCTTGCTGTGCCGACGTCCCCTCAACCGCGATTCCTCGGCCGGCGGCTTGGGCGGCAGGCCAACGATGCCAAGTCGGAGCGCGCAGCGGACGATCGCCATCTTGGCGGCCTGATCGACGGTGACACCCAGACCCTGGTCAGGCAGCGCCACCTGCTGCAACGCATCGAGTCCCGCAAACAGGTCACCCTCGAAGTCGATGTCACCGGAGACGTAGGCACGTGCGAAGCCAAGCTCATTCGGCGCCCACAGCAGTCGTCGCAAAGCTCGACGACGTTTGAAGTTTAGACGCAGAGGCGACGTAGCCGCGCCAAGCGTGCTCCCGTCCCAGCAGCGGACACTGATCGGAAAGTCGGCACCGAACACCGCCCGGATCAACGGCTCCAACACCTCAGCGACCGTGGTCCGCCCAGGTCGAGTCCTTGCTGGCGACTTCGAGTCAGGCGACGATTCGTCCAGGCGTGTCAGCCGCAAAGCTAACCCCTATCCAATATGGGTAGGGACCGTTGGCGCCGACCGCAAAGGCCGTGAAACGCGGTTACGGCGAGCCCCACCGCCATCTCTGTTAACCATAGCGACCCAGCGGCGCTGACGTAGATGCGATGCGAGGCCGCTTTCGGGATCGGCCTGCGCCGTCGCGCCTTGGCGTAGGTCTCTATACCCGGAGCGCCTCGTACTGCCGTCGGGCCAGGACTATTGACGACCAACAGCGACCTCGTGTCGCTCCAGCGGGCCACCTGTACCCAGCGCGCCTGACAAGTGAGCGGATGGCGATGGTGTGGCGTCGGTGCCGGCGCCGCGCGATGTTCAGCGCAACGGTGCAGATCCACGCCTCGGGGTTGTGCACGGTGCGCAACCCCGATTGCCGTGCGTAGGCAGGCAGGAACGCCTCCTACCACGCATCGTCCACGGTCAGCGATCCTCCTACAGTGCAGGCCTACCCACCACGAGTCACAGCCAGCCCATCAGGTTCCCGACCTTGCCGAATTGGTTCGACAAATCCTTCAACGCGCTCATCCGGCCGGTTCGGATCCCGGCCCATCCCCGAGGGCATGGTCTCGACCGCCGACGATCTCCGGTCAGTACTCCGCAGCTGCCTGCCACCAACCTCAGTAGCGCCGCGAACGCTCCCGCCCACGCCCGATCACTCCAACCGCGGCGCTGCCGCGGACGAATCGGCCACAGTGTCCGCGGAGACATCATCGGCCACCGCTACGAACACCCGCCACCCCCGAACCGCCATGTTGATCCCGAAGACCTAGCCATCGAGAGTGCATCAGTCGACAACCCCGCAAACCAACCGACAACGGCGACGGTTTCGCGCTGCTGCGGCTGTTGACGACCAAGATCGCTACCGTCGCCGCAGAGCTGATGCTGAAGCGCTCCCTCAGATCGTCTCGCCGCACTGACCACCAGGCTCGGCCAGCGAGAATAGTCGGCGTGATCAATAACCTGTCCGTGCTCGCGGTGCCATGGGTGTTCAGCCAGTCGCACCCGCTGACGACCTCGATCGTCATCTCGGAGTTGGAGAAGCGGAGCGTCTCGCTGAATGCTCAGACGTTGCGAGAGCTGTATCGGCGCGGAGACTTGCGGCCGATCGCCGAGATCACGACGCGGCGAGTGCGTGCTCCGGTCGCTATCACAAGTTTTCCGGCTGCACAGGGCGGTCTGCAATCTGAGCTGCGCCGGGCACTGGCGACAGGGCATGTTCGTGACCCCGGGGCGGACGATTTTCGCCCACGGTTGCGGTTCGATTCCAGGAAGAACAGCGATCCGCCCCACTGGAAGAATGGACTGATCTACAGCCGGTGGCAACTGCTGGCGGCGCCCGAGTTGCGTCGCCGTCTGCCGTCTCGCCGCGAGTTCGGTCCGCACGGACGTCGCCGTGTCGTCCTACCGCCACTGGACGAGTGGTCACGGATGCCCATCGCGCGAATAGCCAGTTGGGTACCCGTGCTCGCGGCTCTGGAAGCCCGCTACCTGCCGACCATCGATCCGGAGTGGCTCCACCTGACCAGCGTCGAGGTCCAGCAGTGGGACGAGTTCCGCGCCGGCTACGACCCGGTGGCCATGGCCAGCCTGCTCGAGGTGACGCCGGAGGAGACGCTGTCCTTCG
>CAJDUM010000099.1_pt1 | contig 15572 bp, 14 predicted proteins | sample 7390781 | NCBI WGS metagenome assembly CAJDUM01 (sample SAMEA7055661, study PRJEB34461) | soil metagenome | biome: terrestrial ecosystem; feature: Peninsula; material: soil | place: Antarctica | collected 2016 | reverse complement strand
ATGTCCAGGCCGGTGTGCATCGTCCCCCAGCGCTGCGCGAACTCGCTCGTCACCGACCCCGTCACTGGAAGCGCATACGAGCCGCTGAGCACAGGGCCGACGATCGAAGGTGGTGCGGTCACGGTCGCGGCGGATCCCTCAGTTTGTGCGGCCATCGTCGCCTTCGTGGCCACCAACCCCTCCAGCTCCGTTTTCGCCGTAGCGAGCTGGGCTTCGATTTCGATCAGGGAAATTTTCGCGTTCGCGGCCGCCTCCTCACTCGTGGACTGCGCCTCTTTGGCCGCGTTCGCGGCGGCCGATTGTTGCCCGTGTGCCGCATCGAGGTTGGCGAGTGATTTCGTTTGATACGCAGAGACCGAGTCCAGAAGCGAGGCCCGGTCAAGAAAATCACGCGGCCCGTTCGCGTCGACAAGCGCGAGCGTGCCGCCCCCGATGTTGTTCTGCATATAGGTCTGGCGCGCTAAGTCCTGCACGTCGCTGGCCGCCTCCGATAGTGCCGTGTTCGCCGCGTCAAGATTCGCCTGCGCCGCAACTGCCGCCGCGGTCGCATTCGCTAACTGACCATTGGCCATCTCATACTGGTCCGCGGCCGCTTGGTTCTGGGCGACTAACTGCCCAATCTTGTCATTGAGAGTCAGCGCCTGTGCCCCAGCCGGACCTGCTGGGTAGGCGTCCGAGGATTCGGTGGGCGCGGCGTGAATCTCTGGTGCCGCGTGTGCGGATTGCGGAATCACGATGAGTGCGATCGCAGATATCGCGGCAGTGACGGTAGTGCGGATGGCGTAGCGATACATGCACGTTTCCTCGACGCGGCGATGGCGCCAAGGGGCGCCGAGGCCCGCGCCATTTGTCGATGTTCGGACGGTTACCAGTTCGTTACTATAAGTGGTAGTAGATGATGGGGCGCGGAAATTCGATCCGAATCACACACGAGACTGGCCCCGACATGACGGTGGTGTCGTCCTGCTCAGGCCGTCGCGGTGTCAGACGTGCCGTGCCGTGTGACTGCGACCGTCTGGTCATCGGCCTGGATAACGACAGCCCATGACTGACTTGCTTTTTTTGCCCGCGTTCGCCGACCCGCTGGATGCCGCACATCTGCGGATGCTCCCGACCTTCCCGATAACGCTACTATGGAGAATAGTAGTACCTTCGCTACTAAGTAGAATAGTAACTGCCGAGGTGCGAAGGTGAGGGCGATCGAGTGCCGAAGAGTCGTGGCAGAGCCACCACAAAAAGACGCAAGAAACCAAGCGCACCGAAGAGCAGCGCGCCGCCGGTCACCACGCAGGACCGCCCCGACCTCTCGGCGTTACTCGCCGCCGCGCCTCGAGGCGCGGCGCGAATACGCCCTCACTCCGTGCACACCAAAAGAACGGCAGCGCCAGCGAAGACAGACCCGTCGGCGTATAGGCGGCCTATCACAGCATCGGCGCCGCCCCGCACGGCAAGCCAGTCACAAACCGTCGTTGCGGACATCAGCGACACCCCCTCGCAGCGACGGCTACAGGTCACGGCAACCGGCTGCGAAGTGCTGAAGGATGCTCCTCACCAGGGCCTCGGGCTCACGTACTGGTTTGAGGCCGCACCAGAAGGTGACCCGTATCCGGTTTCGGTGCGCTTCACAGGCACCCGAACCAGCAAGCGAGGCATCGCGAGCGAACCGGTCAAGAACGACACGTTCGATGTCGTGCGCACCATCAGCGGCGTGGTTTCAGGAAGCGGACTTGTCGCCATCACGTTCCGTATTCTTGATGTTGCACCAGGCGAATGGCGCGTCGATGCAACCCCAGAACCACCCAATGGACCCGGGGTTCCCACCAGCCGCGGGACGCCGCTCGATCGACCGACAGATTCCGCCCTTAGCTCCGCTTCGGGCGCCACGTCCTACGGCCCACTCATCGGGGCGAAGGCGCCCGGAGCGCGGATCGGGGCGTGGCCGACACTCGTCGGCCTGGGTGCGACGGTCGGCCTGACGGTGCAGGCGTTACTGGCGGAGAATCAGCATCTTCCCGCGACACGGCTGCTCATCCTCTCGCTCGTGGCCTGCCTGATGGGGCTGTTCGGGGCGAAGTTCTACTACCTGGCGTCGCACCGCGCAGAAAAGGCCACCCGGACCTTCAGCGGTATGAGTATTCAAGGGTTCGTCCTCGTCGCAATCACCACGATGATCATCGGCGCTCTCACGGCCGCCATCCCGCTGGGCCGAATGTTGGACGTGACAGTGCCCGGACTACTTTTCGGGATGGCGATCGGACGATTGGGCTGCTTCTTCGGCGGCTGCTGCGCGGGTCGACCCACCGCATCCCGGTGGGCTATCTGATCCTCGGATCGCACTCTTGGGGTGCGGCGCATCCCGGTACAACTGGTTGAGTCCGCGATGTCTGCGCTGCTCGGCGTCGCGGCATTGCTGAGCGTGCTGTACACCAGCCCGACCGTCGGCGGCGTGGTATTTATCGCGGCGCTCGCCGCGAACACTTTCGGGCGGCAACTACTTTTCCCGCTGCGACACGTGCCACGCGCAACCTCTTATGGGCGCATCATCAGCATGGCGATAGCCGCCGTTGCTGTTGTCGCTGCGAGCGTGATAGCGGTACTCGGTTAGCAGCAGGGACTGCCGGTGCCTGAAGGTGCCTGGCGATACCTGTCATCAACTTCGGATGGGCCCGCGCGCGTCCTCCGCGTGTGGGGGTCCGGTGTCTCGGTGCGTTTCTTGTCCGCGATGAGCGCCACCTGCGCTGGCCTCGTGCAGGCGTTCCGGTGATCGAGCGCTCTTAGCGCGGCGGCTCGTCATCGCGAACAGCAGATGGTTGCATCGCCACATGGGACGACCACCGATCCTCAATACGACCGAAGCGCCATATAGCCAGGGAGATAATCCACGTCAACACGAACATCACCACGATCGCGTACCCGACGTAGTTCAGGTCCAGGCCGCCTAACACGGCCAGAGGCCCGGACTCGATGCGCAGTTGATCCACCAGAATCGACCCAAGTTCGACGATCCCGATCACCAGGGCAACCAGCACCGACAGCGTGGTGATCGTGATGTTGTAGTACACCTTGCGCACCGGCTTGGAGAAGGCCCAGCCGTACGCAAAATTCATAAACGAGCCGTCGATGGTGTCCAGCAACGACATGCCCGCCGCGAACAGGACCGGCAGCACCAGGATCGCGTACCACGGCAACGCGAACGCGGCCGCGCCGCCAGCCAGGACCAGCAGCGAGACCTCGGTGGCGGTGTCGAACCCTAACCCGAAAAGCAGACCCACCGGGTACATATGCCACGGTTTACTGACCGCCTTGGTGAACCTGCCGAGGATCCGGTTCATAAACCCACGCTTGTCGAGGTGCTCCTCCAGGCCGGCCTCGTCAAACTCGCCGCGTCGCATCCGTCGGAACACCTTGACGATGCCGACGAGCACCACGAGGTTAATCAGCCCGATGAGGACGAGAAATACCCCCGAGACGGCGGTACCGATGAGGCTGGTGGTCTGCTGCAGCGTCGATGCCTGCGACTCAATCGGTCCGGTGAGTGAACGAACCCCGGCGGCTAGCAGCGCGCACAAACCGAACACGACAGAGGAATGCCCGAGCGAGAACCAGAACCCGACCGACATCGGCCGCGTTCCGGAGGCCATGAGTTTGCGGGTGGTGTTATCGATTGCGGCAATATGATCCGCGTCGAAAGCATGCCGCATCCCGAGCGTGTAGGCAGTCACCCCGAGTCCGATCCCGAAAGCCTGCGCACCCACACGGTAGTGCTCGGGGATGATCAGCGCTATTAACGCTCCCCACCCCAGCACGTGCAGGAACAAGATGAACGCCGACATCCCCAGCGCACTACGACGCTCCGAAGCAGTGAGCCGACGCACTCGTTTCTCGCTGACCGCGAGTTGCTGCGTGCTGATACGCAAAATCCCTTCCCGGTTCGAACCGCGTCCCCATAGCGATGGCGACTATTGCACTGTAGTTGCAATAGGGTGAGCATCGCGGAGGTGGGATCCTGGCCGCTACCTCTTACCGCGCGATAAAGGTCATCCACAATCCGGCACCGACCCCGAGGAGGAGCGTTCCCGCGGCCGCGACGTGTGCGGTGATCACCGGTGCCCGATCCACTCGCGCAGAGGTCGGCGTCGACTCGCTACCCGGACCAGCGGCGGCGGTGAGGACCGAACGCACGGCGGGAGCAAACCAGCGCAGGTAGTAGAACAGGCTCGCGACAGTGTTAAGCGCGGCGATCACCATCAACCACCCGAACCCCCCGTCCGTCGCCGCAGTGAAAATAGCGAGCTTCCCGACGAACACGGCCGTCGGCGGCGTACCAACCAACCCCAGCAGCAACACAGCCAGACTCAGCGCCAGCCACGGGCGTCGCCTCACCGCCACCACCCAGTCGCTAATCGCGGCAGTGTCTGGGAATGCCGCCGCCGCGGCGAACGCGCCCAGATTCGTCAGCGCATACGCCGCCAGATACACCGCCAACGCGGGCACCGCCAGATCGGTGCGCGCGGCGACCGCGACCACCATGAACAGGTAACCGACCTGACTGATCGTGGAGTACGCCAGCAGCCGCAGCACCTCGGTCTGGGCGAACGCGGCGAGGTTGCCCACCGTCATGCTGACCGCCGCAATCACCGCGATGATCAGCGGCACATCCAGCGTGGTGTGCGCGAACGGGCCGGCCAGAAGCCGGAACGCGGCGGCGACCGCGCCGATCTTCGGGATAGTGGTGAGGTAGGCCGCGATCGCCGGGGTGGTGCCGGCGGTGACGTCCGGGACCCAGAAATGCACCGGTACCGCGCCGGCCTTGAACATCACCCCGGCCAACACCCCGATCACCCCGAACGCCACCAGGGGCGCGGGCGCGTGCGCGAGACCAGTGGCCAGCGCCGGGTAGCCGCTGGCGCCGGCCGCGAGGATGAGCGCCGCGGTTCCGATCAGCAGGAACACCCCGACAAGCGCGCCCATCAGGTAGTACTTCAGCGTCGCCTCCACCCCCCGGGCATCCTTGACGAACCCGGCCAGCGCATACAGCGGGACACTGGCCAGCAGATACCCCGCGACCAGCATTAGCAGATCTCCGCTGGCGGTGAGGGTGATCGCGCCGAGCGCACCGAGCAGCATCAGCACGTACGCCTCGCTCTCGCGCGGATGCCCGCACAGCGAGCTGGAGCACAGCAGCACCGCGACGGCGGTACCGGTCGCGACGGTGACGCGGACGACACCGGTCGTCGTGTCGATCACCCACGTCCCGGAGAAGACCGACGTATCCGCGCCGCCTAAGTCGATCCCGGCCACGGCCGCGCTGGCCAGCGCGCACAGCACCACCACGACCCGGACCCGGCCTTGCCGGTGCTGGGGTGTCCACGATCCGAGCAGCAGCCCGCCGACCGCGCCGAACAGCAGCAGCAGCTCTGGCGCCAGCGCGAGCATCTCGCTACCCATCGCGGCATCGCTCATCGCGACACCAGGTGCGTCACCATCGCGGCGGCCGGTTCAATGACATCCAGCAACGGCCGCGGGAACAGCCCAATCAGCACCGCCAGCACCAGCAGCGGCACGATCGCCGCGATCTCGCGGCCGTGCAGGTCCTTCCACCCCGCCGCCGGACGTGATTCGGTGTCGCCGACCGCCGGCATGACGCTGCCGCCGCCGGTACGACCGTCGCACTTATCCGGTACTCGGGTCTGCCCGCCGAACAGGCGCTGCAACGCCACCAAGAACAGGGCCGCGGTGATCACGATGCCGGTGACCGCGATGATGGTCGCGACCGTCGCGGCCTGCAGCGCGCCGGTGAAGATCTGGAACTCGGCGATGAACCCCGACAGCCCCGGTAGGCCCAATGAGCCGAACGCCGCGACACCGAACGCCGCGGCGAAGACCGGCGCGACGCGCGCCAGGCCACCCCACTTCGCGAACTCGTAGGTGCGGCCCCGCGACCAGAGCACCCCGGTCAACAGAAACAGCGCGCCGGTCAGCAGCCCGTGGCTGACCATCTGCACCATCGCGCCCACCGTCGCAAGGGTGCGCGCCTGCGCGTCGGCGTGCCCGAGCAGGCCGGCCGCGCCGAGCCCGAGAATCACGTACCCCATGTGGTTGACCGAGGTATAGGCGACCATCCGCTTCACGTCGCGCTGCGCCAGCGCCACGAAGGCTCCCCACAGAACGCTGATCACGCCGAGCACCACGAACACCATTGCGTAGCGCTGCCAGGCCTGCGGCAGGATCGGCATCGCGATCCGCACGAAACCGTAGGTGCCCAGCTTCAGTAACACCCCGGCCAGGATCGCCGACCCGGCGGCGGGCGCGTCGGTATGCGCGTCGGGCAGCCACGTGTGAAACGGGAACAGTGGTGTCTTGATCGCTAGCCCGATCCCGATCGCAAGCAGCACCAGAGCGGCCATCCCCGGCGAACCAGTCAGCGGCGGGTCGGCGGCGAGGGCCACCATGTCGAACGTGTGCGGCGCGGCGCCGATATACAGGCCGATGAAGCCGACCAGTAGCGCCATCGACCCGATGAACGTGTACAGGAAGAACTTCAGTGCGCTACGTCGCCGGTTGCCGTGACCCCAGCCGGCGATGATGAAGTACATACCCACGATGCTCAGGTCGAAGAACACGAAGAACACGATCAGATCCAGCGCGGCGAACGTGCCCAGGCACGCGGTCTGCAAGAACAAGAACAATGCCGCGTGTTGTCGGGGCCGGTCCCGCTCGCGCAGCGACCAGATCGCGGCGGCCAGGAACAGCACGCCGGTCAACGCGATCAGCGGTAGCGACAACCCGTCCACCCCGACGTGGTAGGAGGCACCCACGGTCGGGATCCAGCGGATCTGCGCCTCGTACGCGAGATCCCCCACCACCCCCGCGGCGGCGCGCGCGGGGGTGGGGTCGGTCGCGATGTGCCACCACATCCACCCGATCAGCGCCAGGTCGACAGTTGCAGCGGCGACCCACGCCCAGGACGCGGCCCGCCCCGGCATCCGCGGTAACGCCAGCAGAAGGCCGGCGACCAGGACCGGAAGAAACACCACCACGCTTAGCAGCACAAGCTCACCTCAGCGCAATCAGGAGAAGGAACAGCAGCGCCAAACCGATCACTGCCTGGGCGTAGTACTGGTGCAGCAGCCCGGTCTGCGGGCGCCTCATCGCGGCGCCGGCACGCCGCGTGGCGGCAGCGATGCGGCGGACCGCGCCGTCGACGAGGTGAATGTCGGCGTCCCCCAGCAGGACCGCGGCACGCCCGGTGCCAGAGGCCAGTGTCATCACCGCGCGGTCGATGAGGTGGTCATCGACGTACGCGGCGGCCCGCGCGATCGCCAGCCACGGGCCGGGGGTCAACAGCGCGCGCAGCCCCGCCCACCGCGCCAGGCTCGTCGCCTCCAGTCGTGTCAACACGGCAGGCCATACGGCCACGGCACCGAGCACGACCAGAGTGATCACCCCGGACAGCACCAGGTCCCCCACCGACGGTGACCGCGCGCTCGCGCCGCCAATGGTGGAGCTCATCGCGGCGGTGACGCTCGGGAACGCCAGCACGCCGAGTACGACCGCGGCCGCGGCCAGCACCGCCGCGACCGTTGTGCTGGCCGGTGGCACCCGGCGGGTGCCCTCTTCTTCGGTATCGAGGTGCTCGTCGCTGATCGGCGCCAGTACCACCAGCAGAATCTTCCCGGCGTACAGCGCCGACAGTGCCGCCGCGATCATCGCGACCGCACGCAACCCGCCGCCTTGTACGCCGGCGATCACGTCCTCCTTGGTCGCCCATAGCGCCAACGGCGGTACCCCGGCCAACCCCAGCGCCACGACCGTCACCGCGGCTCCGATCACCCGATAGCGCCGCGCCGCGCCGCGCAGCCCGGCGAGCTGTTTGGTTCCCAACGCGCTCAGCCACGCCCCGGCACCGACGAACAGCCCGGCCTTGACTGCCGCGTGCGCCACCAGCTGCGCCGTGCCGCCGGCCGTCGCGCCCACGCCGGCGGCCAACACGACGAAACCGATCTGCGCGGCGGTGCTGGCCGCGAGCAGCTGTTTGAGGTCGGTCTGCGCGGCGGCGACCGCGCCGAGTACCAGCGCGGTCAGTGCCCCGATCCACGCGGTGACCGGCGCGGCCCAACCGGTCGCCTCCAGCAGCGGCTGGGTGCGGATCAACAGGTAGCCGCCGGCGGCGACCATGGTCGTCGAGTGCAGCAACGCGCTGACTGGGCTGGGGCCTTCCATCGCCGCCGACAGCCACGCCGAGAACGGCAGCTGCGCGGACTTCCCCAGCGCGGCCAGCAGAATCCCGGCCGCCGCGACGTCCCGCCACGATCCACTCGCCGCGGCGAGATCCTCCAGCCGCAGGCTGCCGGTCCCGGCCAGTACCGCGCCCGCGGCGACATACAGACCCACGTCCGCGGCGCGGGTCGTCACGAACGCCGTCGTCCCGGCGGCCATCTTCCCCGCCACGCCCCAGCGGAACCCGATCAGCGTGTAGGAGGTGGCGCCCATGATCTCCCACGCGATCAGCAACGTCGGGACCGTGGTTGCGGTGACCGTGATGAGCATCGCGGCGGTGAAGACCAACAAGTAGCCCAGCAACCGCGCCCGGGCCGCGCCGGGCGGTAGGTCCGCGACGGCGAAGACGATCACCGCGGTGGCTACCAGCGCCACCGTGATCACCAGCACCGCCGAGAGACCGTCGACGGCCAGCGCCAGCTCACCGCCGGGAACGACGCCCAGGAACGGGGCGGACGCCGACGGTCGCGCGAGCGCGGCGAAGGTGGCGAGCCCGACCACGACTGCGGCGATGGTGATGGCCGCCGGCCCGGCGGCCCGGTCGGCGCGGCGTCCGGCCAGCAACAGCGCGACGCCCGTGGCGGCGGGCACCAGCACTAGGGCGGCCAGGCCCGTGGTCGCGGCGGCGGCGCTCATCCGTGCAGGTCCGTCGCCATATCGACCATGTCCACACCCCGTGTGCGGTAGATCGCGACCGTCGCGGCGAACCCCATCGCCATCTCCACGGCCATCACCACCAGCGCGACGATGACCAGGACCTGCCCGTCCGGCCGGGACGGCGTGAGGAAGAACCACGCCGCCACCCCGCCGATCAGCACGCCGTTGATCATCAGCTCCAGGCCCATCATGATCATCACGATCGACTGCTGCGACAACGCACCGAACAGGCCCACCGCGATCAGCGCGGCGGCCACCGTCAGCACTAGCTGCAGAACCACGATGCTGCTCATCAACGCAGACCTCCGCCGGTCGGATCGTCCGGTCGAGCGTTGCGCAGGTCCGGCCCGAACCGGTCATACCGGCCGCGACCGGTGATCAGCACCGTGCTGGAGATGATGGTCGCGAACAGGCCGATGCCGATCACCAGCATCACCAGCATGTGGCTGCCCATGATCGCCTCGCCGAGCTGCCGAGTGGCGTCATGCGGCGCGGTCCCAGACCGCGACGGCCACCGCACGAGCCAGATACCGACGCTCAGCACGACGAAGACACTGGCAGCGATCAGCGCCGAGCCGCGGGCATTGTGCACCATGCTCATCGGCATCAGACCGGCCGGGTTCATCATGAACATGATCATGAAGACCGCCATGATCGCCATCTCGATCGTCATCATCAGCGCCGTCACCAACGCCAGATAGACCAGGTCCAAGGCAAGGAAGATGCCCGCGGTCGCGAGGAACGACGCCAGCAGCGCGAACGTCGCCCGGGCCATCGAGTCCACCACAAACACGGCGATCCCCGCCGCCACCGACACGCCACCGAGCACTAGGACGAGCGCGATGGCCACGCCGCTCAGCACGGCCCCACCAGCGCATGACTACGGAGGGTGACCATCACGAGTAGACCCCCGCCAGCACGAGAACCCCGACCAGCAAGGCCTGCAGCAGCGTCGCGGGTACCAGCACCATCCACGCCACCTCCACGAACCGGTCCGGTCGCAGCACCGGCACCCGGCGGCCGGCCACTACCAGCGCGACGATTACCAGCAGCGTCTTGAGCAGGTACCACACGGGCCCCGGCAGCCACGGTCCCGCATCGCCGCCGAGGAACAACGCGGTCGCCATCGCCGCGGCGCTGCCCACGAAGATCGCCCGGCCCGCGTCGATGAGCAGCCGTTCGATACCGGACAGTTCCGAGTGCACGCCGGAGGCGATGTCCGCGCCGGCCGGCGCGGCGAACGGCCCCCAGAACGTGAACGCGGCCGCGCTGGCCACGAACACCACGAACGCGACCGGCATCGTCACGATGAACCACACGTGTGCTTGGGCGGTCACGATGTCGGTGGTGCGCAGCGAACTGGCCGCCAGGCCCGCGGTGATCAGCGCGAACATCAGCGGTAGCTCGTAGGCCAGGCCCTGCACCAGAAACCGGTATCCACCCACCAGGGCATGCACCGCGTTGGGTCCCCACCCGGCCATCCATACCGCTACCCACACCAGTGCCTCGGTGGCGTTGAACCACACCAGGTCCGCGCTAGTGGACAGCAGCGTCCGGCCACCGAGCGGAACGACCGCAACCGACAGCACCGCCAGGACCGGGACCGCGGCGGTACCGGTCCGCCACAACAGTCGATCTGGCGCGAGTGTGCTGCGGCGCTGCTGGATGAGCAGGCGCAGCGAGGCGCGCACCGGCTCGGCCGCCTCCCGCGACCGCCCGGTCACGACTACCCGATCGGTTGCCGCGACTGCCAGTCCCAGCCCGGCGCTGACGATGATGACCAGCACGAGCGCGGGGACGAGTCCCCACGCCGCCACGGATGTCGCGCTCATCGCACGCCGCCCGAGCGCGGGGACGAGTCCCCACGCCGCCACGGATGTCGCGCTCATCGCACGCCGCCCGGTCCGCGGACAGCCGTGCGCGGATCGACGCTCGCCACGATTAGTCTGGCGGCCGCCAGCTCGGCCCCCACGAGCAGGTCCTGCAGTTCCGCGGCGCCGAGGACGGGCGCGGCCCGCTCCGGTGGCGTCTCGAGGCCGGCGGCGATGGTGCACCAGCGAAGGACCCGCTCCCATACGTCCTCGCCTTGGCCTTCGGCGGCGTGGCCCGGCGCGGATCTGCCGAGGCCGCGTACCGACCAGGCGAGGGTGCGTGAGCGTGACACTGTGCGCGCGAGCCGGGTCGCGGCAGCGGAGCCGCGAGCGGCGTCGGAGGCATCGAAGCCGGCGAGGTCGGTGCGCGCTGCGCGCGCCTGGCGGGCTGCGCGCGGCCATCCGGCGACCACCAGGAAGCGCGCGAGAACGTCCACCGCCCATGCGCGCTGCGCGGCGACGTCGGTCGGTGCGGCTGCCGGCGCGGTGTCGTCGACCCATGACACGGCTGCGCTGCTCAGCACGTCTCCCTGCAGGGCGGCGTGCACGATCAGGCCCGCCGGCCACGCCGGTAGTATCGGTCCGAGCGTGATGTTCAGCTCGTCCAGTTCCAGTCCGTCGCGGTCCGGTGCCGTCCCGGCCATCGGCAGGCCCGCCACGCCGCCGCCGTGGTCCATGTGGTCCATCTGGTGGCCACCGTGCGCACCCTCGCCGTGCGCATCCTCGCCGTGCGCATCGTCATGACCCATCTGGTGACCAGCGTTAGTGTGGTGACTGTGCCCGGTTTCCTCGTGCTCCTCCATCGGGTGGTCTTCGTGACCGGCATGATGCGGTGCATTCAGTAGTGCTGCCGGATCAACCGGGCATCCCGCGTACGCCGCGGGGGCCGCCAGCGCCCGGGCCGCGGCATCGAGTTGCGCGGCGACCTCCTCACGCGTCACGGCCGCGCGGTGCCGCGGAGCCGGGACCTGCGACCACAGGTTGTCGACCGCGACCGAGAGCTCGGGTCCGAGCGGGCCGATCGTCAGTAGCAGGTCAGCGTCGGCGGGCGCCAACGCGAGCGGCCATCCACGCCGGTCGGCCTCCGCCTCGAGCAGCCACCGGAGCCGGTCACTTCCCGGCCCGGCGATGATCAGCACCCGCGGACGGGCCAGGGCCCAGCGCCTGATCCGGTCGCTCAGGCCCATCGCAACGCACCCTCGCGCCAGGCATACACGACCCCGACGAACAGCACCGCGAGGAACCCGAACATCTCCACCACCGCGGAGGCCCCAACATCGCGCACGACGATGGCCCACGGGTACATGAAGACCATCTCCATGTCGAACGCGAGAAACAGTACGGTCACCGCGTACCACCGCACGTGGTAACGCGAGACCGCGTGCTGTTGGGGGAGGGAGCCGGACTCGTACGGCAACGACAGCGCCGGGCCCGCGGACAGCGACAGGGCGCCCGATGCGCCGTACAAGCCGGCGATGAGGACGATCAGCACGATCAGCAGCGACGCGACGGCAAGCACGACCGGCTCCTCTCGTCTTGGTGTAGCACTGTGACGATCTGACCTGATGAACCTATCGGTTCGCCCCCCGTGAGGCCGACTCGTTCCGCGAGCCTCAGCGGGTCGGGGTGAAACCGCGTAGGCGCAGGCTGTTGGTGACGACGAAGATCGAGCTGAAGGCCATCGCCGCGCCCGCGATCAGCGGGTTCAGCAGTCCCAGCGCGGCCAGCGGCAGCGCGGCGACGTTGTAGGCGAACGCCCAGAACAGGTTGCCTTTGATCGTGCGTAGTGTCGCGCGGGACAGTCGAATCGCGTCGGCCGCGGCGCGCAGGTCGCCGCGTACCAGGGTCAGGTCGCTGGCCTCGATAGCGACATCGCTCCCCGTGCCCATCGCTAGTCCCAGGTCGGCCGCGGCCAGCGCGGCGGCGTCGTTGACACCGTCGCCGACCATCGCCACTACCTCGCCGCGGGCCTGCCGATCGGTGATGATGCGGGCTTTGTCGGCGGGCAGGACCTCGGCGATCACGTCCTCGGCAGCGATGCCGACCTGCGCGGCGACCGCGTGCGCGGCGCGCGTGTTGTCCCCGGTCAACAAGACCGGGCGCAGGCCCAGCGCGCGGAACTGCGCGATCGCGTCGGCGGAGGTGTCCTTGATGGTGTCGGAGACCACCAGGATGCCGCGTAGCTGGCCGTCCCACGCGACCCACACCGGTGTTTCGCCCGCTGACTCGGCGGCCTCGGCCGCGGCGGCCAGGTCACTGGGCGTATCGCGGAGCGCCCATTCCTGCGCCAGCCACGAACGGCGCCCCACCAGTACGGCCTTCTCCTTCACGACCCCGGAGACGCCGCGGCCGTCGTGGTTACTGAAGGCGTCGACGGCCGGCAGCGCTTGAGCGGTGCGATCTCGGGCGCCGGTCGCGAGCGCCTTCGCGATGGGGTGTTCCGACGCGTGCTCTACCGCGCCGCCGAGCATCAGGACCTGGCCGGTCGATTCGCCTTCGGTGGCGTGTACACCGGTCAGGCTCATCCGCCCGGTGGTGATCGTGCCGGTCTTGTCGAGTACGACGGTGCTGATGCGGCGCGTCGACTCCAGCACCTGCGGGCCCTTGATCAAGATGCCCAGCTGCGCGCCGCGGCCGGTGCCGACCATCAGCGCGGTGGGAGTGGCCAGCCCGAGGGCACACGGGCAGGCGATGATTAGGACGGCCACGGCCGCGGTGAACGCGGCGGCGGCCGGGTGACCGGTCAGCAGCCAGACCGCGAGGGTGCCGAGGGCGAGCAGGATCACGATGGGCACGAAGACCGCGGAGATCCGGTCGGCGAGGCGCTGGACCTCGGCCTTGCCGTTCTGGGCGTCTTCGACCAGCCGGGCCATCTGCGCGAGCTGGGTGTCCGCGCCGATGCGGGTGGCGCGGATGAGGAGCCGGCCGCCGGAGTTGACGGTGGCGCCGACGACGCTGTCGCCGGGACCTACTTCGACCGGCACGGACTCCCCGGTCAGCATGGACGCGTCGATAGCGGACGTACCGGTGGTGATGATGCCGTCGGTCGCGATCTTCTCCCCGGGACGCGCGATGAACACATCACCGACCGTGAGCTGCTCGATCGGGATCCGCCGCTCGGTGGTGTCGTCGGCCGCATCGATGACGGCGACATCCTTCGCGCCCATGTCCAGTAACGCGTGCAGCGCCGCGCCGGAACGCTTCTTAGCCCTCGCCTCGAAGTAACGCCCGGCAAGCAGAAAGACGGTGACCGCGGTCGCGACCTCCAGATACAGGTGGCTAGCGCCCGAAGCGGCATCCGGCAAGAACGTGAACTGCATCCGCATGCCGGTCCTGCCGGCATCACCGACGAACAGTGCCCACAACGACCACAAGAACGCCGCACCCACACCGACCGAAATCAGCGTGTCCATCGTCGCGGCGCCGTGCCGCGCGTTGGCCCACGCAGCACGGTGAAACGGCAACGCCCCCCACACCGCGACCGGTGCGGCCAGCGCGAGAGCCAGCCACTGCCAGTTGTCGAACTGCACCGGCGGGATCATCGACAGCAACACCACCGGCACGCTCAACGTGAGCGAGACCAGCAGACGCTGCCGCAAGCCGGCCGCCTCATCCTGGCCGGAGTCCGAACCACCCGGACCGCGTGGTGTCGCCGAAGGACGGGACTGCTCACGGGCAGGGAGTTGCGCGGTGTACCCGGTCGCCTCGACCGTGGAGATCAGGTCTGCTGGCGCGACATCGCCGCTGTAGAAGACTTTCGCCTTCTCAGTCGCGTAGTTCACCGTCGCGGTGACACCGTCGAGCTTGTTGAGCTTCTTCTCGATACGGGCCGCGCACGACGCACACGTCATCCCTCCAATAGCCAGTTCCACGCTGCTGGCAGTGTTCGTCGGTGTGGCCGTCTGCGGCTGGGCTGTCATGACCGGTGTGCTCCTTCAGGGAAAGGGGTTCGTACGTCGCGGCGACGCTGCGGCGAGGCTGCGAGTGGGTCTACTTCTTGGCGAGCTGGTAGTCGCCGGCTTCGTCCAGAGCTGCGGCGACTTGACTGTCGCTGAGCGCGATGTCGCTGGTGACCGTGACCGGTGACGGGCCCTCCGGCGCGAGATCGACCGCGACCTCGGTGACGCCGGGAAGTGCGGTGAGCTCTTCGGTGACTGCGCCGACGCAGTGCCCGCACGTCATCCCGTTTACGGCGTATGTGGTGGTGCTGCTCATGAGGTTCTCCTTCAGTTGATCCGCGGCGGGCGCGGAGGTAGGTTCCGCGCCGATGTGTCGGTGCGGTGTATTTCCAGCAGGGTGATCACGATGGCTGGTAATCAGCGCGTGGTTATGAGCGCACGAGCCGAGCAATAGCCGCGGATGCTTCCTTGACCTTCTCGTCCGCCTCGTCGCCGCCGGCGTGGATGGCGTGTGTCACGCAGTGCCGCAGATGCTCCTCGAGAAGGTTCAGCGCGAGCGACTCCAATGCACGTGTTACCGCGGAGGTCTGGGTGAGCACATCGATGCAGTACGTGTCGCTTTCGACCATCTTGTGTAGTCCGCGCACCTGACCTTCGATACGGCGTAACCGCGCCAGATGTGCCTTCTTGTTGCCGGAGTACCCGGGCGCTGCTGTATCCATGACCCGCTACCCCCTTCCATCCTCGCATACCCCGGTGGGGTATGGCGCTAGAGAGACGATACCGTACCCCCGATAGGTATGTAAAGAGATCCGGAGCAGTGATTCTGCTCCCTGGCGCAGCGACCGGGAACGGCCACCAGTGG
>CAJDUM010000077.1_pt1 | contig 15704 bp, 13 predicted proteins | sample 7390781 | NCBI WGS metagenome assembly CAJDUM01 (sample SAMEA7055661, study PRJEB34461) | soil metagenome | biome: terrestrial ecosystem; feature: Peninsula; material: soil | place: Antarctica | collected 2016 | reverse complement strand
CCTCCGGGCGTCCCGGGACGCGCGCCACCAGGCAGTCCGGGCCGAGCACCGGGCGACGGGCGCGGCCCACCGGCACCGGGCGCTCCGACGTGTCCGGCAGGGGGGCGTGGCACGCCAGGAACCGCACCTGCCGGCCGTGACGATGGACGGGCGCCCGCACCGACATTGAATGGGTTGTTGCCGACCCGCGGCGGCCGGGGGGTTCCGGGGACTCCACCGGTGGGCCGAGGCGGCCGAGGCGGGGCCTCCGGCCCTGGCGTCGGATGCTCGACAGGCGTTTCTGCCCGCGGCGCCTCGGCGACTGGGGCCACAGGGCGTTCCGCAGGCGCCGCCGCAGGCGCCGCGGTAGGCACCGAGGGAGCCGGCACCGATGGGGTCGGCACCGATGGTGTCGGCACCACCGGCGGGGGCGCAGCAGGCGCGACTGCCGGCAGCGCAGTCCCTACCCGCGCTGTGCCGGGCTGCCCCGAAGTGGCCGGCTTCGCCGGCGCTGCTTCACGGGCTACCGGTTTGACCGCCTCGGTCGCCGGCGGCGCAGCCGGGAACGCTTCCTTCAGCTTGCGGACGACCGGCGCCTCGATGGTCGAGGACGGGGACTTGACGAACTCACCGAGATCGGTGAGCTTGGCCATAATCTCTTTGCTGGTCTTGCCGAGCTCTTTCGCGAGCTCATGTACTCGGGCCTTGCCTGCCACTGCTCTCCTCACGACGAGGTGGGCGGGCGGGCCGCTCGACCTCTGAGTTAGTTGGGTGCGCTGATCATCGCTGGTGCTTCACAGCATGCTCACGATTGGTCGCCCTGCTTCCTTGGTTCTGCGACGGTCCCGCCCGATGCGGGGACCGACCCGGATTCGCCGTTTCGAGGTGACTCGAGGTACCGGCGCACCCGCTCTGTCTCGACTCCCGCCGGAACCCGGAGGGCTCTGGCGAAGGCGCGACGACGCTCCGCAATGGTCAGGCAACCGGACGTCGGATGCAGCCAGGCGCCCCGTCCGGGGAGCCTGCGCGCCGGATCGGGGACAACCATCCCGTCAACGACGACCACGCGGAGCAGCTTGACATCTCGTTCGCGTTCTCGGCAGCCGATGCAGGTGCGAATCGGGCCAGACGCCCCAGCGCACACCATACCGGCGGCCGGGATACGCGTCCGGGCCGTCGGCGTCGAGTCTAGCGCCTTCACGAGGGTGCCCCTGCATCCGGGCTCAGTTGCATCTGGGCGCGGTTGCATCTGTGGTCACACCGGCTCGGGCCGGTCCGGGCGGCCCTGATCGGAATCGCCGGCCGCCGCCGCCGCTGATTGGTCCGGCTCGGCGTCGCTCCTGATGTCGATTCGCCAGCCGGTCAGTCGAGCCGCGAGCCTGGCATTTTGACCCTCCTTGCCAATCGCCAGCGAGAGCTGGAAGTCCGGAACGATCACTCGGGCGGAGCGCGCGACCGGATCGGTCACGATCACCGACAGTGCTCTGGCCGGCGACAACGCGTTGCCGACGAAGGTCGCCGGATCGTCGTCGTGGTCGATGATGTCGATCTTCTCGCCGTTGAGCTCGCTCATCACTGCGCGCACCCTGGCACCCATCGGCCCGATGCAGGATCCCTTGGCGTTGACACCCGGCACCATCGCACGAACGGAGATCTTCGTCCGGTGCCCGGCTTCCCTGGCCACCGCGGTGATCTCAACGCTACCGTCGGCGATCTCCGGGACCTCCAGCGCGAAGATCTTGCGCACCAGGTTGGGGTGGGTACGGGACAGCGTGATCTGCGGTCCGCGCATGCCGCGCACTACCGATACGACGTAACAACGCAACCGCTGACCGTGCACATAGGACTCACCCGGTGACTGCTCCGCGGCCGGCAGGACCCCCTCCACATCGCCGAGGCTGACCACCACGACGCCGCGTGCGTTCACCCTCGCGTCGGCGCTGACGATCCCGGTGATCATCTCGTGTTCCTGCCCGGCGAAGTCGCCGAACGTGCGCTCGTTCTCCACGTCGCGCATCCGCTGCTGGATCACCTGGCGGGCGGTGGTGGCCGCGATCCGGCCGAAGTCGCCGGGCGTGTCGTCCCACTCGCGGGTCACTTGACCGTCATGATCCAGCTCCTGAGCCAGGATCTGGATTTCACCGGTCTTGCGATCCACTTGCGCCCTGGCGTGGTCGGAGTGTCCTTCGGTGTGCCGGTAGGCGGAGATCAATGCGGTTTCCAGGGTCTCGATCAGCGATTCAAAGCTGATGCCCTTGTCCCGCTCCACCATCCGCAGGGCCATGATGTCGACGTTCATCTGGCGCTAGCCCTCCTCGCCCTGTGGTTCTGCGCGGGTGCCCGCCGTGGGCGTTCCCACTGTCATGCCCACTGTTGACACATCTGCATTCGATTCGGCTGACGTCAATCCATTGCTCTTGGACGCATCCGATGCCGGTACAGGCGACCCGCCGGCATCGTCCGGTTCGGGGCGTCCACTGGCGGCCAGCGCGAGCAACTCCGTCACCGCTGCGGGCGGCGGGTTGAACTCGACTTCGACCCGGCCACGGGTCACTTGATCAAGGGGCACAGCCACTGGCTGCAGGCCTGTCGGTCCGACCAGCAAGTGCAGCGTTCCGTCGGACACCGACAGCACCCGGCCATCGATCGGCTGCCCGTTCACCAGGGTCAGCGTGACGAGCCGGCCCCTGGCCCGGCGGAAGTGCCGCTCCGCGGTCAGCGCGCGGCCGACGCCGGGGCTGCTGACCTCAAGGGTGTAGGCGCCCAACGTGGAGTCGGCGTCCTGCTCCTCGAGTCGGGCGGAGATGTCCCGGCTCACCCGGGCCGCATCGTCCAGGCTCACCCCACGATCCCCGTCGATGACGACCCTGACCTGCTGACGGCGGCCGACGGAGACGACGGTGAACTCTTCGAGGTCGTATCCGGCCCGCTCGACGACGGACGAGGCGACGGCCCGCAGCCGACCCTCGTCATCGAGTGCCATCACCGGGTGCCTCCTCGCCTGTGCAGTTGTGCCCGCTCGTGCCGCAGCCTATCCGGACCGCCGTCGTCCTCGCACTGCTACCCGCGCTCCGGCAATCGCCTGACATGATGTGTCAGTGCACAAGCCACCGACCCGCGGTCTGAGCCGGCGCGCATTGCTGCTGTCCGCGGGAGGATTCGCGGTGGCGGCCACCGCCGGATGCAACCCGTTCTCCACCACCCGACCAACAGTCACCGTCACGCACGAGGCCCCCCCGCCGGTCGACCCGATGGCCAATCTGATAGCAACCACGCTGCTGCATGTGCTGCGGCTCAATGCGGCGATCACGGCGATCCCGGACAACGCGGCGCTGCTCACCGGACTGCGCGACGATCGGCAGGCTCACCTGGACGCGCTGCGCCAGGAGTTCCGGCGAGCATCGCCGGGCAGCCCCGCGGCGAGTTCCTCGGCGCCGGCCACCGGGACGGTGGCCATGTCGTCGGATCCTCAGCAGGTGATGGCCGACCTGCGCCAGGATGCAGCCCGTGGGCAAGTTCAGGTGATCGATGCGATGGGCAACGTCGGACGCTATCGGGCAGCGCTGTTCGGTTCCATCGCCGCCTGCCTGGCAACACACCGAGCGGTGCTGGCATGACGGGCCCCAGCTCCAGTGGCGGGTCAGCTGGCGCTGCCAACACCGGCCCCGCGAGCATCCCGGCAAGCATCGCCTCGGCCGGCCCCAGTGCAGCCGGCCCCAGCCCTGCCGGCCCCAGTGCAGCCAACCCCAGTGCGGCCAGCACCGATGCGCCCGCCGCCTCCGAAACAGCAGCGCCGCCCAGCCAATCGGCGGCAAGTAGCGGCCAAGCATCGGCAGCCGCCCCGACCTCCAGCATCGGCAAGCAGCCAGCAGACACACTGGCCGCGCTGCAGTCGGTGCTGGACGCAGAGCAGGCCGCGTTGTGGGCCTACGGGCTGGTCGCCGCGGTGGATCCGGCCAACGCGTCGCTGATCTCCACCATGATCATCAACCATCAGGTGCTGCGGGACCAGGTGGCGAACCTGGTGGTACAGGGCGGTGCCACACCGGTCGGACCGGCCCCTGCCTACTCAACTCCGCTGCCGGCCACCGACACGGCGTCGGCGCTGCAACTGGCGCTCACCATCGAGGGCGATTGCGCCGCAGCCTGGCGCGTACTGATCGGGTCGACCGACGACTCGGGGCTGCGCGGGACTGGGTTGACGGGCCTCACCGACTCGGCGATGCGCATGCTCACCTGGCGCCAACAGGCCAAGATCACCCCGTTGACGGTGGCTTTCCCCGGGGGTCAGTGACGGTCCGGCCCGATCTACCGCGACTGAACGAGCCGCGTACTCGGTCCTTGTCGGGCCGGGTCTTTGCCGTCGAAACGCCCGACAGGACAGTCGCTGTCAGCCGCGGGCCAACGTCGTCAGCTCTGCGACCACACGCTCGACGGCGACGTCTCGCCGGTCGCCGGTGGCCCGGTCCTTGACTTCGACGACGCCGGTGGCCAGCCCGCGGCCGACCACCACGATGGTCGGCACTCCGAGCAACTCGGCGTCGGTAAATTTCACCCCGGGCGATGCCGACCGGTCGTCGAGGATCACCTGCACGCCCGCCCCGTCGAGTTCTGCGGCAATCCGCTCGGCCGCGGCGGTGATCTCCTCCCCCTTGCCGGCGATCACCAGGTGCACATCGGCGGGCGCGACCTCCCTGGGCCAGACCAGGCCTCGGTCGTCGTAGGTATTCTCGGCGATCGCTGCGACAGCCCGAGATACCCCGATGCCGTAGGACCCCATGGTCACCGTCACCAGCGAGCCGTGCTCGTCCAGCACCTGTAGTCCCAGCGCCTCCGCGTACTTGCGGCCGAGTTGGAAGATGTGGCCCATCTCGATGCCGCGGGCGGTGACCAGGGTCCCACCGCAGCGCGGGCACGGATCGCCATCACGCACCTCGGCAGCCTGGATGACCCCGTCCGCGGTGAAGTCCCGACCGGCCACCAGATCCAGCACGTGATGCCCGCCGCTGTCCGCGCCGGTGACCCACGCGGTGCCAGGCGCCACCCGAGGGTCAAGCAGGTAGCGGATGCCGCTGGCCCGGTCGCTGCCCAGGGCCCCCGGACCGATGTACCCCTTGGCCAGCGCCGGGTTCTTCGCGAAGTCGGCCTCGTCGAACGGTCCGACCTCGGCCGGGCTCAGCTGCGCCTCCAGCCGCTTCGGGTCTACCTCCCGGTCCCCCGGCAAACCGATCGCCAAAGGTTCGTTGGTGCCGTCCGGGTGCCGGACCATCACGATCACGTTCTTCAGCGTGTCGGCCGCCGCCCACTGCCGACCGTCACCGCGCGGGAACCTGTTGTTGAGCAGGTCGACCAGAGTCTGGATGGTCGGCGTGTTCGGGGTGTCTTCGACGTGGGCGGCCGGGATGTTGGTCGCGTCGGTCGCGGGCGGCGTCGGCACCGTGACTGCCTCCACGTTCGCCGCGTAGTCGCAGGCAGTGCACTTGACGTAGGTGTCCTCGCCGACATCGGCGTCGGCCAGGAACTCCTCGGACTTCGAGCCGCCCATGGCGCCGGCCATCGCCGCGACGATCACGTAGGAGAAGCCGAGCCTGTCGAAGATCTTGATGTAGGCGTCACGATGGCGCTGGTAGGACGCGTCCAGCCCGGCGTCGTCGATGTCGAAGGAGTAGGAGTCCTTCATCACGAACTCCCGGCCGCGCAGGATGCCGGCCCGAGGGCGCGGCTCGTCGCGGTACTTGGTCTGGATCTGGTACAGCGCCAGCGGCATCGACTTGTAGGAGGAGCAGATGTCCTTCACCAGCAGGGTGAACATTTCCTCGTGAGTGGGGCCGAGCAGCATGTCGGCGCCCTTGCGGTCCTTCATCCGGAACAGCGTGTCGCCGTATTCGGTCCACCGCCCGCTGGCCTCGTATGGTTCCCGCGGCAGCAGCGCCGGGAAGTGCACCTCCTGTGCGCCCATCGCATCCATCTCCTCGCGGACGATGCGCTCGATGTTGCGGTACACCCGGTACCCCAACGGGAGCCAGGAGTAGATGCCCGGCGCCGCGCGGCGCACGTACCCGGCGCGAACCAACAGCCGGTGGCTGGGCACCTCGGCATCCGCCGGATCCTCGCGCAGAGTGCGAAGGAACAGGGTGGACATGCGGGTGATCACCGATGGGCTCCTCGTGGGCTGACGACAGGTGCTAGTGGTTCGCCCGCCTGGGCGAGCAGCGCCAGCCTAGTGGCGCGGCCCCCAACGCCCCCGGCAGAGTGCCCCTGATCGGACCTCGTCGGGTCCAAGGACATTGCCGCGTGGCACACCCTCGGCGTTGTGCACCGCCCCGTGCAGCATCACGGTGCGTGCGACTGCCAGCGAACCTCGCCATCCTCGATCAGCGGGGTCGGATGCAGCCCCAGCTTCCTGGCGACCGATTGGGATGCGGCATGCGCGGGATGGACGTGGGCAACGAACCGCTCGACTCCCCTGGCCTTCAGCCAGTCGCGCATCACGCCGGCAGCTTCGCTCGCCAATCCCTGCCCGTGGAATTCCGGTGAGATCACCCACGCGAGGTCGGCCTCAAGCGTCGCGCGGTGTTCCTCGACGGTGGCCTGCACGTACCCGACTGTGCGGGCAGGGTCGGCAAGCATCACGATCCAGTTCAACCACCATTGCGCCCCGTCCTCCGAGTGCCCAACAGCTTGCGCGGCGTAGCGCTGCCGCAACTCGGGCAGCGTCGGCGGCTGACCACCGATGAACCGGTAAAGTGCAACATCGGCCAGCACATCGGCCATCGGCACCGCGTGTTCCACGCTGAGCGGCTCCAATCGGACGCGCCCGGCTTCGATCTCCTCGATCCTCGGCCATTGCATGGTCCCGATGCTGACAGCGAGTTCCGGTCTGCACCACCACGGTGCCCTCCGCGTCCACGCCGGCCGGATGCTGTTCCGCCACGCCGAGCTGTGCATCACAGCGCGGTGCACCCTCATGGTGATGGCCCCACTGGCGTTGCTCGCCTGGCTGTTCCCCATCATCATGGTGGCTGTGGTGATCGCCAGCGGCACCCACTACGTCCTGGACGTGGCCGGAAGCGCAGTGCTGCTGACGTTCTAGATCGCCGTTGCCCACGCCTGCGGCCATATCCTGGCTAGGTCGGCTCGCCGGTGGCAGGTCGCTAGAACCGGCGGCCCGCAACCGAGTTCCGCATGATCGTGGCGAACCCCAGGCGCTGGTAGATCCGGCCGGCTCCGGTCGGCGAATCTGCGTCGACGCCCAGTTCGGCGTGCGCGTAGCCGGCGTCGGCCAGGCTGGAAAGGCTCATAGTCAGCACTGCTGAGGCCAACCCGCGGCCCCGTGCGGCCCTGGTGGTGCCGACCAGGCTGACGTACCCGGTTCGGTAGCCACGCTGCTCGGTCTCCGCCTGATATTCGCTCACCATCACGAAGCCGGCGATCGAGCCGTCGGGGGACAGCGCCACGAACGAATGCTCCGGGCGGAACGACGGCGAGGCCTCGAACGCGGCGCGCCAGCGGGCCGGGTCGGTAGGGGTGGAGCCCCAATGGTCGGCGAACGCCTCGTTGCGGGCCAGCCGCACTGCCTCCTCGTCGGCGCTGGCATAAAGACGCAGGTCGAATCCGGCGACGACCGGGGCCGGCACGATCGGCTGCGCAAGATCCCGCTGCATACGGAAGAACCAGCGCCAGGTCTCGAATCCGCGGGAGGTCGCCAGTGCCGCAGTACGGGCCCGAGTACTCTCCACCCAGATCTTCAACTCGCCCGGCAGTGTCGGGTCGTGCTCGTCGCGCAACAGTGCCGCGCGCTGCGCGAGCAGGTCGACCATCGCGCCGCCGATGCCGCGCCGCCCGTAGTCCGGATGCACACCGCCGAACAGAAAGCCGCGCCAGGCATCGGTCGGCACCATGGCTTGCAACACGCAGAACCCGACCAGCCGCTCGCCGTCCAGCACCGCAAAGCTCCCCCGCGTCAGGTCGGTGCCCGGCGAGGTCAACTCCTCCACGATGTCCTGCGCGCTGTAGAACTCATCCGCCGGTTCGGCCGCCTCCATCGCGAATAGAACCTCGACGATGGCGGGCGCGTCGTCCACCGTCACCGCCCGCATCGGTAGGCCCGCCAGGGTGTGCATGCTGATGACGATAGGTGTCCCGGTGCCCGGATCGCGACGGGATTTCCGCGGCGATAGCGTGTCACCTCGTGTTCATCGTGCTGCCCCCGTCGGAGACCAAGGCAGCTCACGGCGACGGCCCCGCGCTGGACCTGGACGCACTGACCTTCCCGGGCCTTCGGCCGCAGCGGGAAGAACTGATCGGCGCGGTGCGACGGCTCGCCGCAGACCCCGCCAGCGCCCGGGCCGCGCTGAAGGTCGGACCGGCCAAGGACGGCGAGATCGCCGCCAACGCGCTGCTGTGCCGCGCCCCGACGCTGCCCGCCGTGCACCGCTTTACCGGCGTGCTGTACGAGGCGCTGGGAGCGGGCCAGATGAGCGCGGCCGAGTTCACCAGGGCCCGCGCCCGGCTGCTGATCGCCTCCGCCCTGTTCGGGATGCTCGCCGCCGGTGACGCGATCCCCGCCTACCGGCTGAGCGCCGGGTCTGTGCTGCCGCGCATCGGTGGCGTCACAGCCCTGTGGAAGGCCGCGCTGCCGACGCATCTGGCCGGGATCGCCGGGCCGGTGGTCGATCTGCGGTCCGGTGCCTATGCGGCCTTCGGATCCATTCCAGGTGCGATCACCGTCCGCGTTGTCACCGCCGCCGCGGACGGGTCGCTGTCGGTGGTCAGCCACTTGAACAAGGCCACCAAGGGCCGGCTTGCCCGACTGCTGGCCACCACCAGGGCAGAGGTCCGCGGAGCGAGCGACGTGATCCGACTCGCCCGCCGCGCCGGGATCGCTGCAGAGCGGACCGGACCGGCCACGCTGCAGATCGTCACCTGACCGGGCGCCACCCGGTACGCCCGCCACCCGACCGTCACCTCACCCGGCAGCCACTCGATACGCCCGTCCCGGATACGAGCCGGTTCCGAACAGCGCTCAGCCAGCGGGTTCCAGCCGGACGATCACCGACTTGGATGCCGGGGTGTTGCTCTCCTGCGCGACCGAATCCAGCGGCACCAGCACATTTGCCTCCGGAAAGTACGCCGCCGCGCAACCCTTGGTGGTCGGGTAGGACACCGCCCGAAAGCTCTTGGCCCGCCGCTCACCGTCATCGAAGACGCTGATCACATCGACTAGATCCCCATCGCGCAGGCCGCGCTCTGCCAAGTCGTCGGGGTTGACGAAGACGACCTTGCGCCCGCCCTTGATGCCCCGGTACCGATCGGACAGCCCGTACACGGTGGTGTTGAACTGATCGTGCGAGCGCACCGTCTGCAGCAGCAGGTGCCCGGCCGGCACATCGACGGTGGTCGGTGGGTTGACCACGAAGTGCGCCTTGCCGTTGTCGGTGTGAAAGGTGCGCGAGTCATGCGGACCCCGGGGCAGCATGAACCCCCCCGGCTGGGCTACTCGCTCCTCGTAGGAGTGGAAACCCGGGACCACATGCTCGATGTGCTTGCGGATCACCCGGTAGTCCCGGCCCATCTGCTGCCAGCCCAGATCGTCGCCGAACAGCTTGTGGCCAAGGCCGGTGACGATGGCGACTTCGCTGCGCAAGTTCGGCGATCCGGGCGCCAGCGGGCCGGTCGAGGCGTGCACCATGCTCATTGAGTCCTCGACGGTGACGAACTGCTCACCGCCGGCCTGTATGTCCTTCTCGGTGCGGCCCAGGCAGGGCAGCAGCAGCGCCTCGGCACCGTGGCACAGGTGCGAGCGGTTCAACTTGGTCGCCACATGCACAGTGAGCCCGATGCGATCCATCGCCGCCTCGGTGACTGCCGTGTCCGGTGTGGCTGCCACGAAGTTCCCGCCCAGCGCGAAGAACACGTCGACCTTCCCGTCGCGCATGGCCCTGATGGAGTCCACCGTGTCCCAGCCGTCCTCGCGGGGTGGTTCGAAGCCGAATTCATCGCGCAGCCCGTCCAGGAAGGAGTCCGGCATCTTCTCCCAGATCCCCATGGTGCGATCGCCCTGCACGTTGGAATGGCCGCGAATCGGGGATGCTCCGGCTCCGGGTCGGCCGATGTTGCCGCGCAGCAACAGGAAATTGCTGATCTCCCTGATCGTGGCCACCGCGTTTCGGTGTTGGGTCAAACCCATTGCCCAGCAAACGATCACACTGCCTGCCTGCACTACGTCGTCGGCGATGTCCTCGATCGCCCGCCGGGACAGGCCCGCCTGCTGCTCGATCACCGACCAGTCAAGGGTCCGCCAGGCCTGCAACACATCGGGCAGACCGTCGCAGTAGCCGGCGATGAAATCCTGGTCGAACACGGTCCCCGGCGCCGCATCCTCGCGCTCGGTCAGCGCCTTGTTCAGGCCGTTGAACAGCGCGAGGTCGCCGTTCACCCGGACCGGGACAAGGCGGTCCGCCAGCTGAGTGCCCGGTCCGGCCAGGCCGCGTGGGGTCTGCGGGTTGTGGAACCGCCCGAAACCGGCTTCCGGCAGCGGATTGATTGCGATGATCCTGGCGCCGCGCTTTTTCGCCTGCTCCAACGCGGTGAGCATCCGCGGGTGGTTGGTACCGGGGTTCTGCCCGGCGATGATGATCAGTTCTGCATGCTCGGCGATGTCCGCGCGGGTGACAGTGCCCTTGCCGATGCCGATTGTCTGGGTGAGTGCGGCCCCGCTGGACTCGTGGCACATGTTCGAGCAGTCCGGGAGGTTGTTGGTGCCCAGCCGGCGGGCCAGCAACTGGTAGGCAAACGCTGCCTCGTTGCTGCACCGGCCGCTGGTGTAGAAGACCGCCCGGTTCGGGTCGGGCAGCGCGGCCAACCGGTCGGCGACCAACTGCAGCGCGTCATCCCAGGAGATCGGCGCATAGTGGGTCGCGCCCGGCGCCAGGTACATCGGGTCGGTCAGTCGACCGAAGTGCTCCAGGTTGTGGTCGTCCAGCTGGCGCAACTGCGCAACCGAATGGGACGCGAAGAAGTCGGGCCCCACCCGCTTGCGGGTTGCCTCCCAGGCGACCGCCTTGGCTCCGTTCTCGCAGAATTCCGCCGCCTTGCGCTCGCCGGGCTCCGGGTCCGGCCAGGCGCAGCTGGGGCAATCGAACCCGTCGACGTGGTTCATCTTCAGCAGGGTCTTGATGCTGCGCCTCGGGCCCATCTCGGTCAACGCGTATCGCACCGATTCTGCGATGCCGGGGATGCCTGCGGACTTTGACGGCGGCGGGTCGACCTGCAGGTCCGGCTCCGGTCCGGAATCTCTCGATGAAGCGGATCTCGAAGTGCTGTCGGTCATTTCGCCAGACTAGCGTCGGGGTGCCCGGGGCGCCCGGTGCGGCGGCGCATATTCAGTTGCGTCCGCCCTGCGAGTGGCGCACCCTGGTCACAGCAGCACCAGGATCACCCGGCGCGAGAGGAGGGACCCGATGGCTGTCCAGTGCGGACCAGACCCGTTCCCGTTCCCCGCGCCCACCGCTGCGTAGCGTCACTCCGCTAGCCGCCGGCGGGCCCCAGCAAGGAGTTCACCGCCGTGCCACGATTCCGCCTGACCGATCTCGACTTCCCAGGTCACCCCGACGACCTGAACGACCCCGACGACCTGCCCCAGACTCAGACCCGCCGCGCCCGACGTCCACGATCCACCCAGCCCCGGCTGGTCGGCGAGGGGCGGTCGGGTCGCACCACGGCGGACACCGGCGCCGTTCCCGACACCACCGACGACGCCCCTGACGGGTTCCGACGCGGCGTTGAGTGTGCATCGCCAACCCTCCTGCCGCATTCGAGCTACGACGTGGCCACCCGCGGGCCGATGCCGGCGCCGGACTGGCTGGTCACCGACCTGGCCGCGCTGGACACGTCACTCGGCGCGCTGAAGTCCGGAAAGGAAGCCGACGTCACCTTGGTGGAGCGTGGACTGGCCGAGGGCCGCAGCTGCCTGCTCGCGGTGAAGACATACCGCGGCCCACAGCACCGGATGTTCCACCGGGACGCCGGCTACACCGAAGGGCGGCGCGTCCGACGGTCTCGGGAGAGTCGGGCGATGGCGAAGCGGACCACCTTCGGCCGCGATCTGCTAGCCGGCAAGTGGGCCGGCGCCGAGTTCAGCGCGCTCGGCACGCTGTGGATGGCCGGCGGGCGCGTGCCGTACCCGGTACAGCTCATCGGGTCCGAGCTGATGATGCAGTTCATCGGCTCGCCGGACGGTCGCGCGGCGCCGCGGCTCGCCGCTCACGACGGCGGCACGGCCGAGTTCACCGATCTGTGGCACGACCTGATCGCCACCCTGGAGATCCTCGCCGCCGACGGCCTGGCCCACGGCGACCTGTCCCCTTACAACGTGCTGGTCGACGACGGCTGCGTGCTGATCGACCTGCCGCAGGTGGTCGACCTGATCGGCAATCCGGCGGGCATGACGTACCTGCGCAGGGACTGTGCGGTGATCGCCGACTTCTTTCGCAGACGCGGGGTCCATGGCGCGGACGGCGACCTGCTCACCACCCACCTGGCCGGACTTGCGATGCCCCGCTGACGGGCCGTCAGACGGACTTCAGCGACCCGCGGTAGCGTCGAACCACAGCCACGACCGTGACCGATCAAGGACTGTGACCGAGAGGACGTCGCGATGTCTCTGGACCGCCCCACCGCCCCCGACCCGTACGACCTGCTGCCACCCGTCGGGTCCTTCACCGTTAGCAGTGACGACTTCGCTGCCGGGGACCAGTTGCCCGGGGCACAGGTGTACGGCCCCGCTGAGCCTGGCGGCGACAACCGCTCCCCGTCCCTGGCCTGGTCCGGCTTCCCGGAACAGACCCAGTCCTTCGCGGTTACCTGCTTCGACCCCGATGCGCCCACCCCGTCCGGGTTCTGGCACTGGGTCGCGGTGGACATCCCGGCATCCATCACCGAGTTGGCGACCGGTGCCGGCGGCAGTGACGCCAGCCTTCCGGCCGGCGCCTTCCACGTCCGCAACGACTTCGGCGACCACTCCTATGACGGGAGCGCACCGCCGCAAGGTGACGTGCCGCACCGTTACTACTTCGTGGTGCACGCGGTCGACGTGCCCGCCTTGGGCGTCGATGCCTCGACATCGCCCGCGGCGGTCTCCTTCAACTTGATCTTCCACACCCTGGCCCGGGCGATCATCGTCGGCACCTTCGCCTGGTGAACCCGGCTGCCACTGAGCGTCCTGCCCGGCGCCTAGATCACGCGGTAGCCGAGGGGACCAACAGCGCGACACCTGCTGAACGAGTGCGCGATCACGGATCGTCCCGCGAGCGGACGATCAGGTCGGCGAGCAGCGCGACGGATCCGATGAGCAGCCCGGTGATCAGCAGCAGAACCGACGATGTGGTGACCCGCAGCGTGTATCGGACCATGTCGACGATGGTCTTGACAACGCCGAGCCCGAAGATCCACAACGCCAACGGCATCAGCACCTTCAACGGGTTGAAGTACATGACCATCCGCAGAACCTGCAGGATGTACCGGTAGGCGTCCGACACGAAGTGGAACTTGGATCGGCCGGCCCGTTTGTAGTATTCGGTCTCGATGAATCCGATCGGATGCTGGTTCGCCAGGAACGCCAGGGTGATCGTCGTCACGCAGGAGAACCCGGGCGGCAGCAGTCGTAGATATGGCAGCGCGACGCCCTTGCGGAATGCGCGCAGACCGGAGTTCAAGTCGGGGATCTTCGAGGCGGACAGGTACTCGGCGAATTTGCGGATCATCCACTTGGCCGGGACCCGCAGGAATTTGAAGGTTCCCTGCTCACTGGTGCGGGCCCCGACTACCTGGTCGTAGTCGGGATTCGCATGCAGGAAGTCCACCAGGTCGGGGATACGGTCGTTCTGATAAGTGAGGTCAGCATCGGTCCACACGATGATCTCACCGCGTCCCTCGCGGGACCCGATCCGGCGCGCAGTGCCCGACCCGCCGTTGCGGAAGAACGGCATCAACCGCATGTTCGGGTAGTACGGCAGCGCCTCCTTCAGAACATCGAGGGTGTTGTCCGTGGATTTGTCGTCGATCACCAGCAACTCATAGCTGTAATCGCTGGCATCCATCGCGGCGGTGATCTTGTCGAGCTCCTGCCGGACGTGTGCGGCCTCGTTGAAGCACGGCAGGACCACCGTGACGTCGATCATCTCGGGCTGTCCCTGCACGGTGCCCAATGCGGCGGATCGATAGAAGCGGTCGGGTGACGGCATCGGTTGTTCGGACTCCCTGCTCTGCGGACGGACGGCGCGCCCGACGGTGCCCGACCAGCCAGCAGCACTCGGGCGTGCACTGATCTCCCGTGCGTTTCCGCGTGCGATGTTACGCCGAGTGCTGGACCCTACCCCACAGCCACTGACACGGAGCGGCCCGTTGGTAGGTTGAGCCGTGCCTACATCACTGTCAGTCATCGTTACCGGCTACCTCGGCGCAGTGCACGCCGCCTGCATGGCCGACCTCGGTCACAGCGTGATCGCGGTCGACACCGACCCGGCCAAGATCGTCGCCCTGCAGTCCGGCAACCCGCCGTTCTTCGAGCCGGGCCTCGCCGAGCTGCTCCGCCGGGTCCTGCCCACCGGCCGGCTCATTTTCACCACCGACTACGCCGCCGTTGCGGGCTGCTCGGTCCACTTCATCTGCGTGGGAACCCCGCAGCGCAAGGGCGAGAACGCCGCCGACACCTCGGCGGTCTTCGCCACCGCCCGATCCCTGGCCCCCTACCTGACCTCCGAGTCTCTGGTCGCCGGCAAGTCGACCGTGCCGGTGGGCACCACACCGAGGTTGCGTGACGTGCTGCGGGCCGGCGCATCGAACGGAACCCGGGTGCGAATTGCCTGGAACCCGGAGTTCCTCCGCGAGGGCTTCGCCATCCAGGACACCGTCGCGCCGAGCCGGCTCGTCTACGGCGTGGACGAGTCCTCGCCCGATGCCGCAGCCGATGTGGCGCTGCTGGACGAGGTCTACGCGCACCCACTGGCGACCGGCATTCCCAGGCTGATCACCGGATACGCCACTGCCGAGCTTGTGAAGGTCGCCGCGAACGCATTCCTGGCCACCAAGATCTCTTTCATCAACGCGATGTCCGAAGTCTGTGAGGCGGTTGGCGGCGACGTCGTTCAGCTGGCCGACGCGATCGGCCACGACGACCGGATCGGCCGAAAGTTCCTCAACGCGGGCCTGGGCTTCGGCGGCGGCTGCCTGCCCAAAGACATCAGGGCGTTCATGGCCCGCGCGGGTGAGGTAGGGGCGGACGAGGCCCTCACCTTCCTGCGGGAGGTCGACGCCATCAACCTGCGCCGCCGGGCTCGGATGGTGGACATGACTCGCAGGCAGTGCGGCGGAGCCCTGCTCGGGAACCGGGTGGCCGTGCTGGAAGCGGCGTTCAAACCCAACAGCGACGACATCCGGGACAGCCCGTCGCTGGACGTGGCGCCGACGGTGCGCCGGCGCGGCGCTACCGTCACCGTCCACGACCCGCAGGCACTGCCGGTGGCCCGGCGGTCGATCCCGGAACTGGAGTACGCCGACACGATCGAGGCGGCCTGCGAGGGCGCCGACGTCGTGCTGCACCTCACGGAGTGGGCGGTCTACCGCGAGATCGAGCCGACCACGCTGTCGGCCGTGGTGAGCCAGCGGCAGATCATCGACGGGCGGAACGCGCTGGATTCCGCGCGATGGCGTCGTGACGGCTGGAC
>CAJDUM010000100.1_pt1 | contig 16219 bp, 19 predicted proteins | sample 7390781 | NCBI WGS metagenome assembly CAJDUM01 (sample SAMEA7055661, study PRJEB34461) | soil metagenome | biome: terrestrial ecosystem; feature: Peninsula; material: soil | place: Antarctica | collected 2016 | reverse complement strand
CTGACCGAGCGGAGCTGGGAGGAACTCGAACTGGTCGCCAACTGGCGGGCGTTCCTGACCCGTCCCGACCAGTACCTGCACCATCTGCACGACTGACGAAACGTCCGCCGATTGACAGAGCCTTCCAGTCAATCGGACCGCAAGCCGAACCCCGAATGACGTGACAATTTCCGTCGTTGTGCTATCGCGCGGGTCAGCCACCGAAACCCAGGTAGGCGCTGACGACCTCTCGCACCTTGGCCAGCGTAGTGGGCCCGACGAATCCGCACCGCTGGCGCAGGTTGCGACGGTGGACTGTCGCGATCTTGTCGGCCTGGATCATGGATGGATCGGTCAGGCCGGTTTGCTTGGTTGCCGGTACGGGGATGCGGGTGAACGCCTCGGTTGGGTCGGTTGTCACGAGCAGGATCGTCACGTAATCGAGGTCTGAGAAGACATCGCTGGTGAGGATCAACGCCGGCCTTGGCTTGCTGGTTAGATTGCCGCCGCCCCCGGCGACGGTCCATAGGTCGCCGCGCTTGGGCTCAACCTTCACTGCTGGTCAGCACATCGGCTTGAATATCGTCCAGGAACGCCGCCGTATGCTCGCGCGTGTCGGCTTCGTTGAGCGCGGGGGCTTCGTCCCGGATTCGGGCGGCGAACTCCCGACTGGTGGCGTCGGGCACCCAGAAGCGGACCTCCTTGTACCCTCGCTGCCTCATACGGTTCCGATAGTCGGCCACACGGTTCCTCATATAACCGATGTTACGCGTAACGCATGTCATTTGCACGTAACGGATGGCGGCCACTGACGGGAAACTTGTGACGGGCATGCCGACGACCCAGCGTTCCACAAGGCGATCCCGCACCGGGCAGTTTCGTAGTACGACTCCTTGGTGGAAGCCCTCAGATCGGCGTTCCGTCATGGAGTGGCCGTCCGCGATATCAGCTGTGGCTAGGTACGGAAAGGTGGCATCGTCGGAGGCAAGCGGCGTCCCGTCAGTCGGAGCGAACCCTCGCCGCACTCGCTCGCTCCAGGCAGTCAGCTGCTGAAACGCATCTCGGATCTGGGCCTCGACGTTCGGTTGTTGCACAGCTGAGAGTTTGTCAGATTGACGATTTAGGGTCGCCACCTCGGCGGACCTGGACCGACGATCGATTGATCGCCGCACTGGGATCGCCGACAGGGCACAAGCGCCGGATCCGCAACCGGCGCGTTGTGTTCGTTCAGCCTGTGACCGTCGGTGATGATCAAGGCCGCCCAGCCGTTCAAGCTGGTGCCGAACGCACCCGCCCTGGCACTGCTGGCACTGATCGCTGATCTCGACAACAGCGACAAACATCGGCAGTTCACGGCCCCCGCAATGATTGACTTGATCCGTCAGGTTGGTCAGCCACGAGACTTCGTGCTTACCGGGTATGAGGGTGTCGGTCAGCTTGTGATGGAGCCCGGTGTCGGCACCGAGCGATGGGCATTCGGCCGGCCGGCGTCGGCCGCAGCGAAGGCCTTGACCATCGCTGACTTTGGAATCGGAATTCTTGCGGCTGGTCGTCCGATCCACGACGCTGCGCTGGTTCCGGCGCGTGGATCTCTGATGCCTGTTGCGGTATCTTGGTTGTTGACGAGCTCGGGTCCGCTCATTCCGCTCACCGAGGTCAATTCAGGGCGGGCGCGTTTGTTTCGCCAATGTCGCCCAGGGCGCGGAGGCGAAACGTGGATGGCCACTAAGCCCGACATGATCGGCGGTGGTTTTGCCGCCGCCCGGCGGGCGAAGGCACACGAGGCCGGCGTTCACGGGACTCATTCGGGGGCGGCCACGGGTGGCACTCAGGTCCCTGGACCCGCTGACCAGCAGTTGGTGGAATTGCACGTCTGCATGGGGTTGAACTCGTGCGCCGCCACGGAGACGACGCGCCACGATCCCGACGGCACTGCGGGGATGGCTGGCATGGGCGGCTGCGCCACGATCTTCCATGCGTGTCACGGCGACAACGCCTGCCGCGGCCAGGGTGGCTGCGGCTATGCGGGCAGCGAGGTCGAGCAGATGATGCCCGGTAACCAGTCCTGCAACGCCAACGGCAGTTGCGCGAGCCCGATCAACGTCGGCCGGGTGAGTTCGGCCGGACCGAACAAGGGCAAGAACGTCTGGCGACTCGCCCGACAAATCTTCGAGCAGCGAATGTACGACGCGGGCGTGGTCTTTGGACCGTCGCCCGGTGAGGGCTACCCCGACGATCTGGTGCCGGGCGGCGGGATCGAATGACCCCGCCTCGGATGGGGCTGCCAAACCTCGGTTTCGGGGTCGGTCTGCGTTCCGGCCACTACGTGTATCTCGAATCCACGTGGCCGCAGGTCGACTGGTTCGAGGTGATCTCGGAGAACTTCATGGACTCCAGGGGACGGCCGCGCCATGTGCTTGATGAGGTGGTCGCGCACTATCCCGTTGTTGCCCATGGGGTCTCGATGTCAATCGGGAGCACTGACCCGCTCGACAGGGACTACCTGACGCGGCTGAGGCAATTTGTCGACCAGATCGGCGCGGTGTGGGTGTCCGACCACGTGTGTTGGACCGGAGTCGCCGGGATCAACACGTACGACCTCGTGCCGCTCCCGTTCTCCGCGGTCAGTTCGATGTGTCTTGCGGTACCGGGGTGTTCGGTGTCAGCAGGGTACGCCGGGCGAGCACGACGAACATCGCCACCAGCAGCAGTTGTAGGACCGCGTCTGCGACGTGGGCGAAGGACGGGCCTATCAGGTAGTCGCCGACCAACTGGAGCGGCAGGCTGGCCAGCACGCCCCATGGCAGCCAGACCGGCACCGAGCCGGCGCGCCGCGCGGCAAGGGCGACCAGGAACGGCCCGAAGCAGTAGCCCAGGAGGGCGATCGGGGTGACCACCGCGATCGCCGGAGATTTGTCGAGCTGGATGAGCAACTCTCGCATTGCCGGGTCGTTGTGCGTGGCGGCCGCGGCGCCGATTACTGCATCGAGCGTCATCTGGACGATCAGCGCGCTGCCCAGTACACAGGCGCACGCGCCGAGGGTGGCCAGCCGGGCGCCGCGGCCGCGGATGCTATTGGAGACCGCGAGGAGGCCTGCCATCATGGCCAGCAGGCCGAACACGGCGAGCACCAGCTCGACAGCGATCTGACCTTGGTGTCCCTGGGCTTGGTCCAGTCGCTGGCCCGGATCGCCACCCGGGAGAGTGACCAGGCGCCCGCCGGCCAGCGCCAGTGCGCCGCCGATCAGGGCGACCGCAGCGAGCCGGCGGCGGGGGTGGACCGCCGAATCTGGGCGGGAGGAGGGGCGGGATAGTGCTTTGGTCATGGCTGGGGTCCTTGGTCGAGAATGTGGCTCGGCCTGGTTGGTCGAGAACGTGGCTCGAGTCTGGGCCGTAGCGGCCCGTCCCGTCGTCGCCCTCGAGAGTGGAGTTCGGGTCACTCTTGAGACCCACGACCAGAGCGCTGATGTCATTCCCGATGATGATGCGGCTGGCCTCGGTTCGTCCCTACACTCAGGCGATGGTGCCCCGTCCGGCTGCGCGTGACCTGGTGGTCGCCGCACTGTTCGCGGCCTGGGCGCTCACCGAGGTATTGGTCGGTGCCGTGTCCGGGCCGATGGTCGTCGACCTCGCCACCGCCCTGCTGGCCACGGTGCCTCTCATCTGGCGCCGCAGTGCCCCGGCACTGAGCGGTCTGGTGTGTGCGGCCGGTGCGGCACTGAAGACCGGCCTTGCGGTGAACATGGACGGGATGGCGATGCTGACGGCCGTGGCCTTCGCGTCGTACTCGGCCGGGCGGCACCTGCCCACCCGGCGAGCCGTCGGGGTGGTCGCCGTGATGATCGCGCTGGTGTCGGCGGTGCTCTGGCGAGTGCCCGATACGGGACTTTACGGCTGGGTGTTCGTGGCGATCTGGGCCGGCGGGCCCGGCGCCGCGGGGGCGGTGTTTCGCGCCCAGCTCGAGCGTGCGGCGCGGCTTGCTGCGCGCGCGGCCCGCGCCGAGGTGCAGCGCGAGGAGCACGCCCGCGAGGCGGTCCGCGTTGAACGCGACCGGATCGCCCGCGAGATGCATGACACGGTGGCGCACGCGGTGAGTGTGATGGTGTTGCAGACCGGTGCTGTACGAAGCCGCCTCCCAGAGGACCTCGCCTCCGAGCGGACCGCGCTGGACCAGTCCGCGGAGACCGGGCGCCGGGCGATCGCCGACCTGCGCCGGCTGCTCGGCCTGTTGCGCAGCGACGACGAGGTCGACCGCGTCGAGCCGCAACCCACCCTGGGGCAGCTCGACGCACTGGTCACGGAATCGCGGCGCCTGGGCCTTGACATCGACCTGCAGGTCGAAGGGGACTGGCCCATCCTGGACCCTTCCTTGGAGGTCTCGGCGTACCGCATCGTCCAGGAGGCCCTGACCAACGTGCACAAGCACGCGCACGCCTCCACCGCGACGATCCTGCTCCGGTACGCGACCGGGCAGGTCCACATCAGTGTGACGGACAACGGCACGTCGGACCCGCGGTCCGACACCGAGGGGTTCGGACTCCTCGGTATCCGCGAGCGGGTCGAGGTGTACGGCGGCCGGCTGTCGGCCCACCGCAACGGCCAGGGCTTCGTGTTGGACGCATCGTTGCCCACGGCGGCGTCGTTGCCCGCGGTGGCGCCGTGATCCGGGTACTCGTCGCAGACGACCAGGAGATGGTCCGCGCCGGGTTCCGGCTGCTGCTCGAGCGGGTCCAGGACATTGAGGTGGTCGCCGAGGCCGAGGACGGCGCGAAAGCCGTGGCCGAGGTCGCCCGCAGCAGGCCGGACGTGGCGCTGATGGACGTGCGGATGCCCCACCTCGACGGACTGACCGCGACCAGGCAGATCCTGGCTGAATCACCGGCCACCAAGGTGATCGTGCTGACCACCTTCGATGTCGATGACTACGTCTTCGAGGCGATGCGGATCGGCGCCAGCGGGTTCCTGCTCAAGAGTTCACCACCCGAGCGGCTAATCGAGGCGATCCGGCTGGTCGCCGCCGGTGACGCACTCCTGGACCCCGGCGTGACCCGGCGGGTGATCGAGAAGTTCGGCAAACAGTATGGGCTCGAGCCGCGTCCGGCGCCGGAACTGGGGCGCCTCACCACACGCGAGCTGGAAGTACTGGCCGAGGTCACCGGCGGCCTGTCAAACGCGGAGATCGCGCAGACCCTGTTCATCTCCGAGGCGACCGTGAAGACGCACGTCGCGCGGATGCTGGCGAAACTGAACCTGCGCGACCGCGTCCAGGCAGTTGTCTTCGCCTACGAACACGGCCTCGCCCCCACTCCCCGGGCGCGCGGATCGGCTCTCGTTCAGCGGCGCCGGTAGCAGCGACCCCAGAGCAGGTGCACCGCGGCGTCAACGCAACCAGTGCTCCGGGTCCACCGGGTCGGCTCGCACGGTCGTGCGAGACTGCCTGGCCGGCCGCGACGACGCGCCGGCCCAAGCCACTCACAGGAGGGCCAGTGAACCGATCGGCCGCGACCGGAGCGATCGGCTGGCCAAACCCCCATCCTCCGACGACAGGACCCTCCGGCCCCGGTCAACAGCCAAACGCGGACTCCGCCGCCCGCAAGCTGTGAGCCTCTACGGCGACCGAAATACACTCTCCGTAAGCGCCATGACCAAGATCGCGTTGTCACCGATAGCGGAACCTGACCGGCGACGGTTCCAGGCTTGTAGTGCCGTTGGCGATCAAGATCGTGAGCGTCGTCCTAACGGGATCGGCTTGCGGCGATGGCCTTGGGCGTTGGGCGTTGGCGCGGCTGATCGTCGGCGTCTTGCGGGTTCGTCGGTTGGAGTCCCGAGGCCCGCGGAAGAATGAGCGGCGCCGGCCGGGCGGAGAAACTGCCCGGGAAAGCACGGAAGGATTGAAGAGTTGGAACGGCGGTCCCGCCGATGAAAACCTGAGCGGCCTGGGCCGTGATCGATCGGATCGGCCACACCGATCTCGGACCGCCGGAGGAGATGCATGACGCAGCACAGGACGGTCACGCTGATCGACGATGTCGACGGCACCAGGGCCGTAGTGACCGTTCAATTCTGGTTGGACGATGAGGGCCTTCGAGATCGATCTGTCTGCCCGCAACGCGAGCCGTCTGCAGGAGGTACTCGCGTCGTTCGCCGCCGCCGCCGGCCGTTCCGTTCCAGCAGCCCGGGCGTTCTAGCCATATAGGCGCCGGCCACGGACCGAGCCTCGCGCCAGCTCTTCTTTGATCGACCGCACGACAACCTTCTCGCGTCCGCTTCGAGATGGGCGGACAAGTATTGGTTCCGACGGCTACTGGCGGTCGAACGTTTTCGACTGGTAGTCGAGCAGCAGCTGATCTGACACATTCAAGCCGAATTTTTGGAGCAAGGACTGGGCCAAAGCAACGCCGACTGACCGGGCGTCCGCGAGAACAGCGGAGGCTTCGAAGGTTCGAGTCGAGTTCATGCGCGCGCTGCTCCACACATAAGGGCCAAAGATCTCACGTGCGTAGTCACCAGAAATCAGTTGGTAGTTCGCGATACCCACGAGCGAGACGTCGAAGTTGACCGCGGTAGCCTGAAGGTCGGTCAGTGTCCGAGCTGCAAACTCTGCGACCTCCACCATGTAGAGCAGAACATCCCACACGGCCACAGCGCCCTGAGCGCCGTCGGGAGTTCTGAGCGCATCAGCCCGTTCGAGTTCGAACGCCAGCACACGCCTGTGCATGAACTGGCCAGATGTGCACAGCCGCCAAGCCTCCAATTGCGGCACCACCCGCGCCTCAATGTCCTGCCCGATTGCACCTTGGAAGCGCAGCATCGGGATGCGGCCGTCGATGAACGGGACCGGCCAGCCTCGAAGCTGGACGGTGCGGGCCTGCACGAACTGCTCGAGCTGGCTCACCGAAAGCCGATCGTTGGCGTACGGCTCTGGGCGGATCATGACCTCGAAGTGAGCGTGGCTTTGGGTTGAGGCCATGATTTGGGACGGTTCGCCCCACGCGGCCGCCGCCTCGTTCGCGAACAGTTCCCGTTCGAGCTCTGCCGGTGAAGCCACTTGGGCGAGCGGCAACCCGGCCGCAGTTGCGCGCCGCAGGAACTCACGCACAGCCTTGTCGGTAGCCAGGTCGAGAAGGTCACGCATCTCCAAGGCGTTAGGGACGATCTCAGTTCGAGGTTTTCCGCGAGGACGGACATACAAGGCACCGCTCCGGATGATGTTCGGGTAGTCGCGTTTGGCCACATGGGGGATCAAGTCGAACTCGTCGACATCCAAGATGACCACGTCGGCGCCACTGTCGAGCGTCATCGGCAACACCGCGAAAGACGCCGGCGGATCGCAGTAGCGGCCAAGAGCGTCGTGCACGTCGTCAACGGCTGACCACTCAATCAGCAGCTCAGCGGTCAGCCCGGGCAGCATCGTAGGAAGCTGGCGGTTGTCGATTCCGAGGCAGACGTACCCTCCGTCTCGCAGATTCCCCATCGCCATGACAGCCTGGGCCACGACTGCGCAGTAATGCTTGTCTTTCCGGCTACCCGGGCCTTTGACCTCGAACCGGCGCGACTCGGTACCGAGGGCGAGATACTGCTGCACTTCGTCACGGGTTGCAGCCACGGGCAGAGCATAACGACATTGTCAGCCCAAGCCGCATAGCGCGACTTCTCCTCGACCACAGTCGCGCAGGTGAAACCGGCCTGTACGGCGCTGGACTCGCGCGATCGGCCCCACCCCGGGGGACTCATCGTGGTCGAATCGACCAGCAGCCAGTACTCCTCGGTCGCCTGCTGCGACCCTTTGTCCTTACCTGCTACGAGGTCAGGCAACATTTACCAAAGCCCCTACGCGCACAGAGCGCCGCCGCCACTTGCCCTCGGCTCATGCCATCCGTGCCGGAACAAGCCGCATCGACTCTCATCTCATCGGCACCACGTCTCGCTCAGGGCCACTGACCTACAAGCCCTTCGACTCGAGGGGTCGTAGGAATCATGGCTGATCAATAGGCAACAGACCGGACCTGTCGTTCAGATGCTCTGCACAGGCTTGGTGGTACGCGACAGCATTCGGGCTCATCCAGGACGGCGCTCGTCCGGAAAAACTCTGCGGTCCGCAGATGGGTCGCCCCATAGGCGGATCCCTGGGCCCCGTTTTGGTCAGCGGCAATTTCACCGACCTGTGGATCGACCTCGCCGCGCCCATCCTCGGCGCGCTCGCCGCGGTCGGCTCCGCGTGGATCCTGCGCAGGCCTAGCGGCGGCATTTCGGGCACCGCCGCAGCGCAGGGCACACTCCGCGGCGACCGACAGCAGATGATGGGCACCAATAGCCACGTCAGCGTTGCCTCGGGTGGTCAGCCGTCTTGCAAGTCGATCTGACCCTGCCGATCACCCGGCGTCGTCGACCTCCTGCAAGTCGATCGAGACGATGCGATCCGGCTCGAGTGCAACAGTTGAGCCGTCGGGGGCGTGCGCCTCGACGACTGGCGCGTTGACATCCCTGCCTTGCTCGACCTCCTCACGCATGCCTGCGGCCAGGGTCTCGGCGGTGTCCAGATCCGTATCTGGTAGGTCGAAGATGAGTGGAGCGGTGACGTCGTTGAACGCGATGGTGATCCGATAGTTGGGCGCGCCCCAGCCTAGATCGCACTGCCGGGAACGGGGTCAGAGGCCATGCTGGCGCACGCTCGGCTCGGCGTGGTGGCCAGGTGCAGGCAGGTGCGATACGTCCAGGCCTGGTAGGTGTCGGGGTCCCAGTGCAACGTGCGGGTCATCAGCACGTAGGTCTCGGCGGCGCCGAGCAAACTGGACGTGTCGATCACCCACTCGAGATCGACGCCCGCATGCAGTAACCCGTCGGCGTGCATCCGCTCCCACATGAGTCGGATCGCGGCCATCGTCGCCGATCGCCCCTGCTGCGCGGAGCGGGCAATCAACGGCTCAGCCGCTTCGGCCTGTTGGGCCACCGCGATCAGGCCGCCGGCTCGCTCCATCAGCCCGCGGGCGCCGGTCGAGTGGGCGATGAGACGGTCTTCCAGGGTGGCCGCGGTCAGCGACCGCCTGCTCCAATCACGACTGGCCACATCCTCTGGCAGTGTGTCCCCGACGATCGCGACATCGATGGCGCGTTTGAGCAGCTGGGCTTTGCTCCCGAACCGCACGTACACGGTCCGCTCGCCCACCCCCGCCCGATGCGCGACACCGGTCAGGGTGGTGGCGGCATAGCCGTCGGCCAGGAACATCGCCGTGGCCGCTTCGAGGATGCGTTGCTCAGTCTCCGCGCGGCGAGCGGCGCGAAGGTCCGCTTTTCCATTGACACATTCAGTCACAAGGTGCAGTCTAACTGCATTCATACAGTCATACTGCAAGGAGGTCGTCATGGAGGTTCCTGCTCTGGCCGGGGTCCACCATCTCAAACTGCCCGTTCGTGATCTAGAACGGTCTCGCGAGTGGTACCGCTCCCGGCTCGGATATGTCACCGAGATCGAGTTCGTGGAATCGGATGTGCTGATGGGGATCGGCCTACGGCATCCGAACGGAGGTCCCGATCTGGCACTGCGACTCGATCCGGAGCGGGCCGCGGCAGCGGCTGGTTTTGACTACTTCTCCATCGGGGTACCCGACAAGAATTCGATCGAAGCCCTGGCCGAGCGGCTCACCGGACTGGGCGAGCAGCATGCCGGCGTCCATTTTGCCGGCATCGGCTGGATCCTGCCCATGTTGCATGATCCGGATGGCCACGAGGTGCGGTTCTACACACTCGCGGCCCACACCGAACATCCCGAGGAAGGCGACAAGATCGTCATGCACGATCCGATCGAAACCTCGCAAGCCCGGGAGCAGGAGTTCCTCGCCGCGCGATCCGCCCGGAGCTGACCACCCGCCCGTCGACGTCCACGGTTCACAACAGTACGGGAGTCGCGCCAGCGGGGGCCGGGTCGAACACGGTGGGCATCGAGCGGCTGAGCCCTCAGAGTCGGCCGGCCCGCGCCCTCGAGAACGGCGAAACGTCCACCAGCAGATACCGTCGAAGCGCTGGCTAGCACGGTCGGAGCCGGGAACAGCGGCATCCGGGAGTGCGAAGTGTCCACCCATTCTCGATGCGGATCAGTGGTCATCGCGGCTGCATCGCGATGACAACCATGCGCGCACTAAAGGGGCGAGCACTGGTGGTATGTCCGCCGGCCCCGCAACTCCCAGCCCACCCGCCACGTCGGGACCGGCCGCACGTGCGTGCCGTCTCCGACCGGCACGGCTGCCAGGTCACAGCGGTCGACGGCTGCTCGGCCCTGTTCGGGGCATGGACCCAGATCCTCGCCACAGCCGCCGACCCAATCCACCCAACAGCAGCCTGACTCAGGGAGCACCACCAACAACGTCGGCGCCGCCGCCCACGTCCCGCAACACCATCGCTGACCGGCGACGATTTTGGGCAGGCGTTTGTCAAGGCCGGTGCCCGTCGCGGTTGGGTTGTGTGGGTTGGCTGCGGAGTTGCTTGGTGTGTCGTTCGAGGATGCCGTCACTGCGGGCGAGGTAGCGATTGATCGCCTGGAGCTCGTCGGCGCTGAATTCGTGTGCGAGTTCGCGCATGTCTTGGGCCAGCGGCTCGTAGAGGCGGGTGACTTGCTCGGCGCAGTCCGGAGTGGCCGCCCCCGCCCGAGGGTGGGTCCGGTTTGCTCGAGCAGCTGTCGGCCGCTGCCGTTCCGCTCTCGGAGCGCAGCAGCGGTGGTCTCGGCGACCTGACCCGCGGTGGTGCTTCCGTGGACGGTGGCTAGGTCCAGGGCCTTGAGGTCGGTGGCGTTGACCCCGAGTTGGTCGGCGACCGCTTGGTGGAAGGCGACGACGAGGCCGCTGTGGCGGCGACCCAGTTGCACGGCCAAAGTGTCGGCGAGCGCGGCTCGAGCCGGATTTGACTTAGGGAGCATGACCGCTTAGTTTCTGTGATATCGATTCATTGTCCATCACAGAGAGAGTAGGTAAAATCATGAGCCAACGCAACGACCCCAGGACCCCGGCAGAGCAGGCCCTGGACAGAACCCGCCGGGAGAACGGTCGGCGTTCACCGGAGGCCGCCGCAGCGGCGGATGGGTATGGCAAGGGGATGGCCGAGCGGATTGCTGCCCAGGTGGAGCAGGACGCAGCGCGGGCCCAGCGGCGCTGGGACCGCAACGGCATGCCGCTGTGGATGCGGATCAAGACCGCGCTGGGGCTGCGCCGTGGCTGACCCAGCCTCGGTTGGCCACGGCTGCACCTACCTCCGCGGGGCACCCGCTGCGGACGGTGGGTCTGGTGGTGGTGCTACTGGCGACGGTGCTGGATTTGCTCGACTCCCTCGTCACCACCATCGCCGGGCCGACGATCATGGCGGACCTGCACGGGGGAGCATCGTTGTTGGAGTGGCTGACCGCCGGGTACACGATTGCGTTGGCCGCCGGGATCCTTGTCGGCGGCCGCCTCGGCGATATCTACGGGCGCCGCCGGTGCCTGCTGATCGGGATGGCCGGGTTCATCGCGCTGTCCCGGGCCTGCGCCCTGTGCCAGAACCCGACCCAGCTCATCATCTGCCGCGTCGCTCAGGGGCTGCTGGGCGCGCTGATGGTGCCCCAAGGATCGCGCAGCCCAGCAACGCCGCCCACATCCACACCGTGTTCACCGTGCGATCACCGGAGGGTAGATGACGAAGGGCGGCACCGTGTTTCGCGTCCCTGTTCAACGCTTCGATATCGGTGCGGTGCCGATACCAAAGCTCGACCGAGGCCAGTTTGGCCGCTGTGGAGCAGTCCAGGTTGCTCAGGATGAAGCTGTAGCCGAAGACGTGATCGATCTTCCCTTGAAGGGCCAACGCGAGTTGGGCCTTGTCGATGGTGCGCAGTTTACGGGCCCGCGCGTCGGTGGGGATCAACTCCACCGGAATCCGGGTGCGCCGGGCGATGCAGACGATGTTCGCGTCCTTGGGCCACGGCCCGGGAAGATAGCCGATGACGGCGACCTCGGCGTGTTCCATGTCGGTGGCCGGGTGCCAACCGTGGGCCGGGGCCGACCGCATCGCGCGCAGCACCGCGGAGTTGCGTTTCACCCCAATGGCGAACTCGATGTCCCGTTTGACGCAGTGCGTGGCCAGATCCGCTGCGAAATACCCGGCATCCCAACGACACCAGATCTTCACCACGCCGGCCGGCAGTTGCGCTATGGCCCGGTCCAACAGGCCTACGGCGACCGGTCTGGGATCCTCATCGGCCCTCATCAAGTCCGCAGCCTGGGTGATGCCGGCCTCGGCCCACAACGCGATGTGCGCCCGGTAAGCCCGCTGACCTTGATAGTTGTAGACGGCGTCCTGCTTTTGCCGGCCGTAGACCTCCACGTCGGTGGTGTCGCCATCGATCGTCGCGCACGCCAGCAACTCATCTGCCCGCGGCGGGCCCACCAACGACAGCACCCGGGCGTTGATCTGGCCGATGCCGTGCTCGATGCCAGCCAGATGTGTCGGGCTGAAACGCTTGGCCACCTGCGCCGTGGTCGTCGAGGCCGGCGTGCGCACCGGTTCCAATTCCTGCCCGGCGGTGTCGGCGCGGCGCCGGTCCATCCCGACCAGGAAATCCTGCCCGGTCAACTGCGCACTGGCCATCGACAACAACAGACCACCCGCACTCACTCCCCGCCGTCGTAATTTGATCGGCCCGATCTGCCCATCCAACGCCGCCGCGATGCCCAGCACCCGGTCCGCCTCAGTGACCGCGGCAACGCCCGCATGCGCGGTCAGACGCTCATCTGCGGCCCCGATCCGGACCGTGGCCGACACACCGCGACGGCGCTTCGTGCTGCGCGCGATACCTGCAAGCGATACCATCGATTCGGTGCCCTTCCCCTACCAGCCAATGATGCCTTCAACAACACCATTGTCCCAGGGAGAAGGGCACTTTCGCGTCAACAACACGAATAAGACCACGCCCTAACCACGGATTCGGGTCTGACTATCACCGGTCGGCGATTGGCTAGCGGCAAGGGTTAGCGGGGCGGTGGTTGGTGTGTTGACGCCACAACATTTGGAGCAGCAAGCTCGTGGTGCCAGCGGCGATGCCGGCACCGAGGTAGAGCGCACTGAGCTGCGTGACGGTCTGGTTCGACAGCAGCGAGTCGTGGAACGCGAACGCCACCGTCCCAGCAGTGCACGCCACGACTGTAGTGATCAGCCAGGTTGGCGGCGTGGCCTGATGCCGGCCGACGACACGCAGGTAGGAGCCCAGCACCACAACGAGAGCAAAAAGGCTTGCCGTGACGAAGACGAAACTCAGCAGTACCAGGGGTGCCGGGTAGCCCTCGAGAACGATCTTGGCGGTCACGAAAGGAAGTGCGAGAACGACGGCGAGCAGCCCTGCGGCGGCCACCGGGTGCACCCGGACTCGGGTGATCACCTGCGCGTCAGTCCAGCGGACCACCCGCATCGCCGCACCCCGGTGCCGCCCCAGACGCCGGGTTGCGTGCAGCGCGAGAGCCACCGCGTCAGCGAGCCAGTCGGGCTGTGCGGCCGAGCAGGCGAGCGGGGTGATGAGGTGACCCGCGCGGCGCACCAGCACGCCCGCCCCGACGGTCGCCGCGGTCAACACGGCCAGTACCAGCACCTGCCCGCTCGTTACCGCTGTCCAGGTCGCGTGATGTCGTCCCAGTGCCACGGCGACCCATTGGGCAACCTCGGTCACCAGGCACACCCCGAGTGCAGTTCCAGCCACCCGCAGCAAGTCCGTCAGCCGCCGCGCCGACAAGGGTTTGTACCGGCGGCATAGCTGCACCCGGAGCAGGCCGATGGACACCAAAAGCGGCAGGAGGGCGAAGTCCAAGGAAACCAGTATGTCGTAGGGGTCGTCCTGCCACGGCTGGCTGCGGTTCAGCGCCGGGATTTCCTTGCTCAGCACCGTCACGGCACCGAACACGGCGGCCAGTGCGAGCGACGCGATGATCGCTAGCCCTGCGGACCTGCGCGCTGGGACGCCGACGGACAAGACAGTCCCTTGCACAGCAACATCATCGCATTCATCGCGGTGCTAGTCACTCGATAGCAAGGTGAGGTGACCGGCCCGCGGCCGACCCCCGACCGGCGTCACATCGGCCCGGTCACCGATCGGCTACCGGGCGGGGTACGCAGCGAGTTCGGCGCGCTGAGCGGCGCCCGCGCATCGCATCTGGTTGCGATATCCGATGGACAACGCTGCGGGGTTACCGTGGCCAGATGGGGACAGTCGGATCGCGTCGTATCGTGATCGGCTTGATCGGCTGGGCGGCTGCCGTGCTGCTGGTGGCCGGCTGTGCCGGCCAGGGCGGCGCAGCCGGCACCGAGCCGACGAACGCGCCGGGGGCGCCCAGCAGTTCGATTGACATGTCGATGCCGGCGATGAGCGGTACGGCGAGCTCATTGTTGGACCCAACGGCGTTCGCTGCGGCCATGAAGCAGCCCAGGACGGTGGTCATCGACGTCCACGTTCCGTTCGAGGGCAAACTCAACAACGGCGATCTGATGATCCCCTACGACCAGATCGCCCAGTATGCCGATGAATTGCCGGCCGACCGGAGCACCCCGCTGGCGATCTACTGCCGCAGCGGAAACATGAGCGCGATCGCTGCGCCTGTGCTCGCCGCCATGGGCTACACCGACATCGTGGAGTTGCGCGGCGGCATGCAGGCCTGGGTGGCCGATGGACGAGACCTGATCACCACGCAGTGACTCCGCCGCGCGTGTATCGGCCGGGGTGGCCGTCAGGTCGAGGACGGGGGGTCTGGTTGAACCGCTCGCTTGTCGCCGGGGTGGTAGCCATCGTGGTGATCATGCTGAACTTGATGATTCTTGCGCCACCACGGGCGACACGGCCGGCCAAAGCAAGACCACCACGACCGGGAGCGGAACCTCCAGCGGGGCGCTGAGCGACCATCCCGATCAGGATCCCACCGCCCCGCGCCAGATCGGCGACCGGGGACAGTGGGTCGGCGGGTCGCCGGGGAGATTGCGGTGGTGTGCCGAGAGGGCGTCGGAGCCGCTCGCCAACGAAGCGCTGAACCGGCGGACAGTCCCTGAACGTGCTTTCGTCTCAAGCGAATCCATCAGCGGCCCATCGGCCGTGGAGGGTGCCGAAGCTGCTGAGGCATAGGGTAAGTGCCCCGCGCTCGCCCTCGCCCCACGACACGATCCGAGAACCTGAGGTCATGGCGGCGGACGGGCCGACGACATCGACGGCACCACCGGAAGCGGATCCGCTACCGGCGTTCGGCGATCGAGGCCTGCGGCCAGAGGATGAGAGCCGGCGAACCCGGCTCGCGGCCGGTTCAACTCGGCGTTCTTCTCCGTCATGGGCGGCTACATCAATTGGCACATGCACAAGCGCAAGGCGAAGGCGTTTGTCGATCTGCCACCGAAGGTTGTCGAACTCGGCTCGGGAGTAGGGGCGAACCTGCGTTACCTGCCGGCCGGGGCGCGCCTGATCGCGATCGAACCCAACCCGTACATGCATGCGCGGCTACGACGCGCCGCGCGCCGTCATGGCGTAGAACTCAAGATCCGCACTGTCGTCGGCGAACGAATCGACCTGCCCAACGCCAGCGCGGAAGTCGTCATCTCCAGCCTGGTCTTGTGCACAGTCAGCGACCCGGCCGCCGTTCTCGCCGAGATCCGCCGGATTCTGGTACCCGGAGGACGGTTCAGCTTTGCCGAGCACGTCGCCGCGAAACCGCGCACGCCGACGCGGTGGTTACAGCGGATCCTGCGTCGCCCGTGGGCGTGGGTCTTTGAGGGCTGTTCCTGCGAACGAGACCTGACGAGCCTGATCGCATCGGCGGGCTTCGCGAGCGCCGCCATCATCCCTTACCGGATCCACTCGCCGTTCATCCTGTTCAACACCCAGATCGCAGGCACGGCCATCGCTTGACGGTCGTCAGCAGCAGCCGTCTCGTGAGCCTTCCGCGGGTCGGCAGCGCCTGCGGTCGTGAGCCGATCTCGGCCGGCGGTGATCCGCCGCTCGGTAGCGCCGGCTCCGTTCGCTCGCGGCAACGTGTATGTCGTCAGCGACGGGTGTCCATAAGCGGAACCCCCTACGGCGACGGTTCCAGGCTCCCCGCGCCGTTGGTGACCAAGATCGTCAGTGTCGCTGTAACGGGATCGGTGACCGGTCAGCGATCCTTGACCGGTGCACTGATCGGTGTGACGGGCGGGTCGTTGCTGGACCGGGACCTTGGTGGGTTTGGGGTGAGCGTGGTCGGGGTGGTCCCGGCAC
>CAJDUM010000073.1_pt1 | contig 16242 bp, 15 predicted proteins | sample 7390781 | NCBI WGS metagenome assembly CAJDUM01 (sample SAMEA7055661, study PRJEB34461) | soil metagenome | biome: terrestrial ecosystem; feature: Peninsula; material: soil | place: Antarctica | collected 2016 | reverse complement strand
GTTGACTTCCGTCGCCCCGTCACAATTCCGGGAAGTTCCCAAGCGCTGACGAAGTTGATAAGCGTGGAAGTTGCTGCGGCAGGGGGCCGTCGGGTTCAGGGGGTACCGGGCTCAGCGGGTAGCGGCTGCCGGATGGCGGCAACCGCCAGCAGCGCACCACCGATCACGTTGGCCCGGTCCCCGAACGCGGCCAGTTCCAGCCGCGGAGCCGGCCGATGACCGGCCCCGGTGATCAGCGAGGCCAGCGCGGCCCTGGCCGCCGGCAGGAACAGCGCGGCAGCGCCCGACACACCGCCGCCAACCACCACAACATCGGGATCAAGCACATCGACAGCAACCGCGAGGCCGACCGCGAGCCATCGCCCCAGGTCCGCGACGGCCTCCATCGCCACCGGATCGCCGTCCGCAGCGGCGGCCGCCACCATGGTGCCGGTCACCGCATGCAGATTGCCGTCGGCCATCTCGGTCAGCACGGTCGGCCCGCCGGCCTCCCACAGCTCGCGGGCGGTGGCGGCCAGCGCAGTCCCCGAGCAGTACCGCTCCCAGCAGCCCCGCTTGCCACACGGGCAGGATCGGCCGTCCGGAACCACCACGATGTGTCCCAATTCGGGCGCGACCCCGAACGCCCCCCGATAAACCGCGCCATCGATCACCAACCCGGCGCCGATGCCAGTGCCGACCGCGACCAGCAGCGCCACCTTGGCGCCGGCCGCCGCGCCCAGCTTGTACTCCGCCCACACCGCGGAGTTCACGTCATGATCCATCACCACCGGCAGACCGATCCGGCCCGCCAACCGCTCCGGAACAGGATCCCCGCGCCACGCCAGGTGCGGAGCAAACATCACTCGCTGCCGATCGGCGCTGATGAAGCCGGCCACTGCCAGCCCCACCGCGGCGACATCGTGCTCGCGGCGGAGCGCCTGGACGAGCTCCACCAGCAGATCCTCAGTGCGCGTGACGGTTGCCGGCGTCGACCCGCGCACCGATGCCAGGATCTGCCCGGACCCGCCGACGACTGCCGCGCGTACCGAGGTTCCACCGATGTCGATCCCGATAGTAGGCCGGGCGTCGCCGGCACTGTTCCTCATCCGATATCGATCCGTTCCAGGTGAGGGGTGGCCTCCGCAATCCGGTGCGCGGTGGGATCCCGCACACCAGCATTCCGGGTGGCAGGATCCCGACCGGCACTCTCGTCTGCGTCGGAGCCGTTGTCGGCAGGAGCCGGGATGGCCGGCAACAGTGCGCGCAGCGACTGGACCACCGCCAGCGCACCGTCGACCAGCCGGGCCGTCGTCTCCGGGCGCTCACCGCGAAGTACCGCGATCAGCGCACACACGGGGCAGGAGGTGCAGACCACGGGCCGCGCCGGGTCGTGACCGCAGTGCCCGCATGGACCCTGCTGGGCGGATCCGGTGGCCTGCTCACGGCCTGCTCCCTCGGTCTCCGCGTGGCCTGTCGGAGCGCCGTCGACCCAATCTTCCGCCCGACCGGCACCTGAGATGGCCCCGTCGTCCGCTCGACCGGCACCTGCGTCGGCCCCGGCAGGCTCAGCACCTCCGGCGGCCCCGTCCGACTCGGCACCTCCGGCGCCGGCGGGCTCAGCAGCTCCGGCGGCCCCGTCCGACTCGGCACCTCCGGCGCCGGCGGGCCGGGCCGCGGCCAACCGCACAGCGAAGGCGTCCAGCAGCAGCGCGACCTCGGCTGCCAACGATCCGACCGGCGCGCTCACCGCCCAACCGCCATCGCCTGCGCTGCGCCGACCAGCGCCTGCGGCCACTGTGCGACGTCCGGGTGGAAGTCGACGATGAGGTCGTCCCCCTCGAACCGGGCTCCGCCGGTCCGACAACGACGGCACACCGACGGCAAGGTGATCCGGCGGCGCAGTGGACCCACCGTCACCACCAGATCGTCTCCGGAACGAGCGAGCTCGACGGCGGCGCGGTCTACGCCCGGCAGCGGGAGCGTCAACTGATACCCCTGCGGCGAAGCCGCCACAGCGAACGCCGCCGAGCGCGCCGATCCGGCCATCGGGTCGGCGCCGCCGAACACCGTCAGTGCCAGGTTCGTCAATGCGGTGACACCGACCGGCTCCGCGCCCGTCATCGGCACACGATGCAGGGGCAACTCACCGAACGACTCTTCGATCCCGTGCATGGCCAACTGCTGGGCCGCTCGCCATTCGGATAGGAAGTCGCCTTCGGCGCTGTCCGGCAGTACCCGGTTCACCACCACCCCGTCCATCGGGTATCCGTGCAGGGTCAGTGCCGTGTACATCCGGCGGCCCTCCGCGATCACCACCCGCTCCGGGGTTAGTACCAGTCGGAAGCTGGACTGTCTCGCGTCGGTCAACAGCGTCCGTGCGGCCGCCAAGTTGTCCAGCAGGTCACCGACCGCGTCCCTGACCTCGGCACCGGGCACCGCAGCGCCCGCGCCGGTCAACGACGCGGCCAGCGTCCGCAACAGCCTTCCGGGAGTGCCCCTCAGCCGGGCCGCGTAGAAGCCGATCGTTTCCGGCAGCGCCAAGAGTCGCAGCGTGTCGCCACTGGGTGCACAGTCCACCACTATGCAGTCGAACTGCCCGGACGAGGCCCACCGCTGCACCTCCAACAGTGCGACGACCTCCTCGGTGCCGGGCAGCACCGTCAACTCCTCGGCCTGCACCTCGGCCATGCCCCTGGCAGCCAGCACACCCACCAGGTAGCGCCGGATCGACGACCACGCCTGCTCGTACCTGGCCATGGTGTCCACCTGGGCGGCGAACAGGCCGTCCACCCCCGGCACCGGCGTCGGGTCGGCGCCGACCGGGCAGTCCAGCACGTCGGCAACCGAGTGAGCAGGGTCCGTTGAGAGCAGCAGGGTGCGTGCCCCCAGCGCTGCCGCAGCCAAGCCGGTGAGTGCACTGACAGTCGTCTTGCCGACGCCACCCTTGCCCGTATGCAGGGCGATCCTCATCACAGCGCTCCGGCATCCGTAGCGCCGCCGGCAGCGCCGTCCTCGAACGGCGTGGCCGCGTGGTTCGGCGTCATCTGCGGACTCCGCATCGAAGGCAGGTCACGCGGCCTCCACACGCTTGCGCAACTCCTTCAGCGCGGTGTCCATGATCGTGCGCTCCGCCTTGCGCCGAAGCATCCCGATCAGCGGAACGGTCAGCTCGACGGACAGGCTGTAGGTGACCTCGGTGCCCTCGCTGACGGGGCGCAACACGTAGGACCCGTGCTGCCCCTTCTGCATATGTCCGCTGACCAGGTCCCAGGACACCGACAACCCGTCCTTGGCCCAGTCGTAGACCAGCTCATACGTGTCGGTGATCAGACCGGCGTCGATGACGAACCGCACCTGCCTGGCCCGACTGCGACTTCCCGGATCGATAACATCGACCTGCTTGATGGCGCCGGTCCATTCCGGGTATGCGGCGAAGTCGGCAATCACCGCCATGATCGCGGCGGGTGTGGCGGCCATGGTCAGCGACTGCGAGGAGGATTCGGCCATGACGGAAGGCTACCCAGACGGTGAGCCCTCGGCTCCCCCACCCGGCCGCGGACTGCCGCCGGCCTGATGGTCAGTGACAGTCCAGCAGGTCGGAATCGAGCTGGAACGGCCGCTCGGCCCGTTGGAAGTGCCCCACGTTAATGCACTCGGTGCGGCCACGCCTGGCCCGTCCGGCGAGTGGCTGGTGCACGTGCCCGAACAGCGCCAGGGCCGGATGGTGCGCGTCGATGGCCTCCAGCAAGCCGGGGCCGGCCATCTCCAACCGGCCTGGGACCACATCGAACCGCAACTGCGCGAGGTTCGGCGGGATGTGCGAGCACAGCACATCGACCGGGCCCAATTCGGCCACGGCAGCTGCGAAGTCGGCGGCCGGGCGCACCATCGGACGCCACACCTGTCCGGGCGGATAGACCGACCTCGCCCGGCGGGAGGCGCCGCCGGCGACGAACCCGAAGGTATGCCCGGCGATGGACACAACCTCGCCGTCCAGGTACGGCAGCACCCCGCCGGCGACCTGGTTCCAGATCTCCGCAACATCCACGTTGCCCAGCGTCAGCAACGCGGTTGGCCCGACGGCGTCCAGCACCTGCCGGTAGCGTGCCGCCACCACTTCGGTCAGCGTGCCGACCGGATCGGCCAGTCGGTTCCACAACCCCTGGTTGTAGGCGTGCAGGGCGCCGAAGTCACCGGCGCCCCGCATGGCGATGAACGGTGCCACCAGGTCGGCACCGAAGATGCCGCCGAGGATGCCACGTGCCGGCTCGTGGTAGTCGACGTAATCAAGCAGATCACCGAGCACGATGAGCTGCTCGGCCTGATCGGCCACCCTGGCCAACGCCTCGATGTTGCCGTGGATGTCCGCGACCACGCTGATCCGCACCGGATCACGCTATCGGTCGGCGGACAGGCACGGTTCAGCCGTCCAGCAGTGTGGCCAGCCGATCCGCGGACGTCTGCCAGTTCCACCGCCGGCGGACCCATTCCCGACCGGCCCGCCCCCAGCGGGATCGCATCCTCGCATCCAGCAGTAGCGTGATCGCCGCTGACGCGATCGCCTCGGGGTTTCGGCCGGGCACGATGAGGCCGGTCGCACCGGGTTGCACGGTCTCCGGGGCCCCGCCGGAATCTCCGGCGATCACCGGAAGCCCGGCGGCCGATGCCTCCAGGAATACGATGCCAAGTCCTTCGACGTCCAGACCACCGCCCCTGGTACGGCAGGGCATCGCGAACACGTCCCCGGCGGCGTAATAGGCGGCCAGTTCATCCAGCGCGACTGGGCCGACCATCGTCACGGCGTCGGCAACCCCGTGAGACAAGGCCAATCGGCGCAACCGATCCTCGTCACGGCCACCACCGACGAGCAGCAGCGACACCTGGGGTACCGCAGCCCTGATCGCGGGCAGTGCGCGGATCAGCATGTCCTGGCCCTTGCGCGGCACCAGCCGCGACAGGCACAGCAGGACCGGCCGGTCCGCCAGCCCGAGGCGGGACCTGACCTGCCGCCGTGCCGTGTCATCCGGGCGAAAAATCGTGGTGTCCACACCGGGCGGCAGGTACTCGAGGGCGGCCGCCGGCCCGAGGGCGGAGGCGATCCGACGGCGCGAGTACTCGCTGACAAATGTCACTGCGTCCACCGTGGTTCCGATGCGACGCAGTGCCTGGCGCGCGCCCGGCACCATCGACCAGCCCACCTCGTGGCCGTGGGTGCTGGCAACCACCCGAACGGCACCGGACCGTCGCAGCCCGGGCGCAAGCAGCGCCAGGGGAGCAGCCGCGCCGAACCAGACCCCTGATAACCGATGCCGTTTCATCAACTGTGCGGCTCGCCGTCGCACGGACGGAACGGGAAGCATCAGTGAGCTGGGATGCCGCACCACGGCGAACGGTTGTGCAGCGTCAAATTCAGCGGCCCCCGGCCAGGCCGGCGCGTAGACGACGAGGTCGTCGCACGGAAGCCCACCGGCCAGCTCGTACAGGTAGGACTGGATCCCGCCGGTCCGCGGCGGAAAATCGTTGGTAACCAGCAATGTCCGCCGCACGGAGGAAGGCTACGGGTCAGTAGTTGACCCGGTGACCGGTGGGGTTAGGCCCGCCGCGGGCGACGGTGGTGATGAAGATCGGCTTGCTTTCCGTGGATGCATCGATGATTTGGCCGTTGCCGATGTACAGCGCTACGTGGTGCACCGGCGAGTAGTAGGTGACCAGATCGCCTGGCTGCAGCTGATCCAGCGGAACGTACTGCAGCTGCGCCTGGCCGGCCGAGGTGCGCGGGATGGAGACGCCCGCCTGTGCCCAGGCCCAGGATGTCAGGCCGGAACAGTCGAACGCCCGGGGTCCGGCCGCGCCGTAGACGTAGGGGGCGCCCTCCTTGGTCAGCGCGGCGGCAACGGCGATCTGCGCCTTTGTCCTGGGGCCTGCGTCCTGCGGTGCTGCGGCAGCAGGCTGCGCACTGCTCGAGGACGCTGCCGCTGAATCTGACGGGGCGACGGAGCTGGATGCAGGTGCCGCCGGCTCGGCGGCTGCGGGCGCTTGGGCTCGCTGCGCGGCGGCTGCCTGCGCGTCCGCCCTAGCCTTGGCCTCGGCCTCGGCCTGCTGTTGGGCCTGTGCTGCCCACGCCGCGGCTTGCGCATCCAGCGCCTGCTGCCGCTCCGTCTCTGACAGCGACGCGTACAGCTTCTGATATCCGGCGACCTTGGCGTCCAAATCGGCCTTACGCTGCACCACCGTGGCAGTGGCCTGCTCGGCCGTGACTGCCGCGGTGTCTGCGGCGGTCTTGGCATCAGCAGCCTGCTGCTCCGCCGTTGCTGCGGTCGCGGCGGCAGTGGCCGCCTTGTCCTTGGCGGCGACGGCCTCGTTCATCAATTGCTGGACGTGGGCTGCCACCTGGTCCATCGAGGAGACCTCGTCGAGGTACTCGTTGGAGGACTGTGCGGTCAGCAGGGCAGACAGTTGGCCCAGCCGCGCTCCGCGGTAACTGGCGCTGGCGAACTGATCAAGCTGGTCACGGTAGGAGGCGACGGCAGCAGCGGCCTGCACGGATTGCGACTGTGCGATGCCTGCCTGCAGGTGGGTACGGGCGACCGTCACCTTCGTCGTCGCGGCCGCTGCTTCAGCGGTCTGCTGCGCATCCTGGGCAGCAAGCACGTCCTCGTTGGCCTGCTCGGACTGGTCCGCCGCGGCAAGCCACTGCTGCTGAGCCTGGTCGGCAGTAGTCGGTTGGACGGCCGGCTGGACGGTCGAACTGCTCCCGGCTCCCGGGTCCGTCGGATCCGCTGCGGCCGGTAGCGCACTGAGCAGGCTCAGGCCAAGGGCCGCCGCAACTGTGATGATCAAGGACCTGGACCCGATGATGTGCCGGGTCCGATTCGAACCGGGGAACTGCGTCGCCAAGGCGGGCGCCCTTCTTCCTCGCCGCCTACCGGGTTAGCTGACGGATTCGGGCCAGGAAGTAGCCCTACGCCACCGCGCGCACGCGGCAGCGATTCACCCCAGAAACCTGGATCCCCGGCTCGACGCCCCGACGTCGATTCGGCGGTGACCCCGGGACTCCCTGTATGGCAGCCCTTCGAAGGTCTCGATCAGGTTACGATAAGAACACACTCCAGTCCAATCAAGGTTCGAAAACGATCATGATTTCCCCCCGTGAGACGCCGACTACGGCTCCACGCCTTATCTCTGACCTGCAATGATGTCCGGTAACGGGCGCTGAAAACTTTCTTCGCACAGCGCGTGTCGAAAATGAGACATTGGGTAAAGGCATCGTCAACGAATCTACGGTCCGTGGTGTGTTTGTCACCGTCAGCGACCACGGATTGTGATGGGCCGAATCACCCCACTGCCCGGCGATCGGAGTCGCTGCAGCTGACTGGGACCAGCCGCAGCGGCGGCACCAGGCCGGACCTGGCCAGCACGCCGAGCGCGGCAGCCTCCGCATCGTCCCACTCGACACCGTCGGGAGGAGCGCCGAGCATGACGGTGATGACGCATCCCGTGCAGGCAGGCCCACGGACCGTGCAGGTGTCGCAGTCGACATACATCGCCCCTCCAAGGGTTCTTGTGCGCCACGAGGCGCGAATCGGTACTGGCGTCGTCCTGGTCGGAACGGGTGACGCCGTCCCCTGGAAGATAGAACGCACGTACGACAGGCGGGTCTGCGCCTAGCCGAGGGCTGCCAGCAGCACCGACGAAGGCGCCGTGCGGGCGCCGTCGACACGAACACCATCGACCACTTCCCGGTCGGAGCTGACCACGATAACTGCGCGCCCGGCCGGCTCGGCATGAACCAGTTGCCGGATGACGTCATCGGCGATCACGTTCTCCGGAGAGAACAGCACCCTGATCCCATGGCTTCGCGGTGGCGCAACCGTCACGGCGGCCCCATCGAAGACGACAGTGACCTCGGCGGACGTCCGCGATGCCAACGCCCCCAGCGCATGGATCAGCCTGTTCCGCTGATCGGCCAGCGACAAACCCGGGTAGCCGGTCTTGGTGACGTTGTAGCCGTCGACGACCAGATGGACTCCGGGCACCGAGAGCCAGGCCGTCAGCAGCGCCGGGTCGGCGGCCCGTTCGGCCCTGACCGGCAATCCGGGCAACGTTGCCGCGACCACATCGGCCGGGTCGGGGCCTCCAGACGTCAGATCCCACTCTCGCCGTAAGCCGGCCGCGCTCTGCTCCAGCGCCGTCAACAGCAACTCGATCCGCCGATCTGACGTCGCCCTCGCTGTGTGATCGACAGCACGCTGCCGATCCAACGATCGACGGGCCTGCTCGACCTGAGCCAGGGCTGCATCCGCGCGCTGACGCTGCGCCTGTGCGTCCCGCTGAGCGCGGTCGAGTGCGGCGACACCAGCCGCCCGCTGCTGCTCGTCCCGCTCTCCCGCCGCAGCGGCTTGACGTTCCAACACACCCAGCCGGCTTCCCTGTTCGCGCAATCGCCGGCGCAGTCGGTCCACTTCCTGGGTGGTATCCGATTCAGCGTCCGCTGTCACGCTGAGCGCCTCGTCGCGTTCGCAGGCCAGTCGGGACACCTCGGCCGTCAATCGCTGCACGGTGCGGGACAGACCAACAACCTGGGCGTGCAATGCTGCACTTGTGGTCGCCTCTTCGACCGCAGTCAGGGCCTGCAGTAGACCCGGTAAATGCAGCAGGAAGGCCCTGGCCGCAGCCCCGACCCGATCGTCGCCGGTCGGTGTAGGGCCGTCCGCATCCATGGCCTGCCGGGCGACCAACGCTCGGAACGCATGGTCGGTGCGCACTGCGCTGGCCAAGGCCGCCGCCGCTAGCTTGGCTCGCTTGGCCGGGGCGAACCGGGCCACCGGGACCAGCGATGCGGGAAGTTCTCCGGGTGCTATCGCGCCAAGCGCCTGCGCCGCGAAGGACAGCACCCTGGACCGGACTGCAACGGGGAGATCGTCGAAGTGCACGGAGGATCCGGCGCCGACCGTCGGCGCGCTGTCCTGCGCCCCCTCGCCGATGGCATCGGACTGGGCACCCGGCGCTCCGCCCTCGCTCGGTGCCGATGGTTCGCTCGGCGCTCCGCTCACGGCACCTGCCTTCCGCTTGTCCCCCATCGGGCGCCGCTACTGCCCGCGGCGGCTCTGCCTGCCATCCTGCCGCCGTCCGTTCCGGCGCGCCGACGCCGCATCGTCGAGAGAGTGTCTCAGCATCGATCTACCGTCACGGCTGTGCCAGCAACCACCCGGATGACGATCGCCGGCCAGCGCAGCTTCGACGAGTTGGGCGACCCACTGCGCGAGGTGACGTTCGTGGTGGTCGACCTGGAAACCACCGGCGGCTCCGCCGCGTCCGAGGCGATCACCGAGATCGGCGCGGTCAAGGTACGCGGCGGCGAGGTACTCGGCGAATTCGCCACCCTCATCGATCCCGGCCGGTCAATCCCGCCGCAGATCGTCATGCTCACCCATATCACCGACGCGATGGTCTACGACGCACCGCGGATCGGAGCGGTGCTGCCGTCGTTCCTGGAATTCATCCGCGGGTGCGTGCTGGTGGCCCACAACGCTGGTTTCGACGTCGGGTTCCTCCGTGCTGCCTGCGCCGCAGAAGGCGCGGTTTGGCCGAATCCGCCAGTGATCGACACGGTGCGGTTGGCCAGGCAAGTACTGACCAAGGCGGAGGCGCCGAGCGTTCGACTGGGCGTGCTGGCGCCCCTGCTGGGCGCCAGCGTGGCACCCGACCATCGCGCGCTTACCGATGCCAGGGCCACGGTGGACGTGCTGCACGCGCTGTTCGAACGCCTGGGGCCGCTCGGGGTGCACAACCTGACCGAACTGAATTCAGCGGTCCGCGGCGTCGACCCGGCACGGCGCCGTAAGCGGGTGCTGGCCCGGGGTCTGCCCGCGGCACCCGGGGTGTACCTGTTCCGTGGGCCCGCGGATGAGGTGCTGTACGTCGGCACGTCCGGAAACCTTCGACACCGGGTGCGGCAGTACTTCACCGCGGCCGAAGTGCGTGGCCGAATCAAGCAGATGGTGCTGCACGCCGAGCGGGTCGACCACGTGGAGTGTGCGCACTCGCTGGAGGCACACGTCCGCGAGCAGCGGCTGATCGCCGCCCACCAGCCGCGATACAACAGGCGCTCGCGCAATCCGGGCAAGGTGCTGTGGGTGTGCCTGACAGCGGAGACGTTCCCGAGGCTGTCCGTGGTTCGCACCACACCGACGTCCGACACGGTGTGTCTCGGCCCGTTCACTTCGCGCGCACGGGCCCAGATTGCCGTCGACGCGCTGCTGTCCGCGATACCGCTGCGCGCCTGCACCCAGCGAATCCGACGCGCGTCACCAAACGGCACACCCTGCGCGCTGGCCGGGCTCGGCCGATGCGGGGCTCCATGCTCCGGCGCGGAGACCGAGCAGCACTACGCCGGTCACGTAGCCAGGGTCGATGCATTGATCACTGGCAGGTCCGACGAAATCCTGACGCTGCTCGCGAGCAGGCTGCAAACCCTGGCAGACGCCGGTCGATTCGCTGAGGCTGCCGCCGCGCGGGATCGGTTGGCCGTGTTGATCGAGGCGCTGGGCCGCCACCAGCGTCTCGGCGCGTTCGCGGCGATTTCCGAAGTGGTGGCGGCCAGGCCGGACGGCGCCGACGGATGGGAGCTGACCGTGGTGCGGCACGGTCGGATGGTCGCTGCCGGGCGAGCACGCCGCGGCGTCGACCCGATGGCGGTCGTCGCCATGCTGCTGGCCAGCGCGGAGACGGTGCTGCCGGGCGCCGGGCCGCTTCCCGCCGCCTCCGCCGAGGAGACGGCCACGGTGCTGTCCTGGCTGGAGCAGCCGGGAACCAGGCTGGTGCGCTGCTCGAGCGGCTGGGCGATGCCGGCAGCCGGAGCCGGTGGCTGGCACCGATTCGCCGCTGCCGCTGCTGTCGCACGGGGGTTGCTGTCCGACGCCGAGCTGACCGCCACCGGCGGCGTGGGCTGGCGTCGGGCGGCAGGCTGATCGCCCGGCAAGCATCAAGAACGCGGTGCAGCGCCCCTGGCAGGGCCCAGATCGAAGGTCACACGGCCTCATAAAGTCGCACGGCCCCACAAAGTCACCCGGTCCCAGTCGGAGACCACCGGACCGAGCGGGGATGCCCCGTCCGGTCGGGCGATAGCATCGGCGTGCTGGCGTCGGCCGGCGCCCGACGAGGAGGTCCGTGCGATGGTGACTGCGATCGTGTTGATCGACGTCGAAGCCGATGCGATTCAGGAAACCGCGCAGCGAATCGCCGCCCTGCCAGGAGTTGAGCAAGTTTACTCGTGTGCCGGCGACGTCGACCTGATCGCGGTGGTCAGCGCGGCCGACCACGAGGGCATCGCCGAATTGATTCCCGGACACATCTCGAAGGTGGCTGGCGTCACCAGGACGGTCACCCACATCGCATTTCGTTCTTACAGCCGCAAGGACACCGAGGACGCGTTCTCCATCGGCATGCAGGCCTGACAGCGATCCAGGTCGCCGGCGCCGCACCTGCGTGACAGCTCGGTGGCGGTACCGGCCCCTGTCCCGGTGACACTCGTTCTCCTCACGGCGCCGTCACCGTGGCCACTTTGGCCAGCTCGTGGACATGAGCCAGCACAGCGGCCACCACGGCGCTGTCTGCGCCGATGTCCGGGTCCAGGTAATCCAACACCGCGACCACCGCGGCGGGCAGCGGACCGGAGGCCAGCGGCACCACTGCGGCAGAACCGACATCGGTGAGCCGAGCCCCCCGCCCACGCAAGTGCAGTATCCAGGCTGCCAGAATCCTGGTGGCAGCCAACGGAACCCGACCCGCCGCGCGCTCCAACCTCAACACCGGCAGCACTCGGACTGGCAGCTTCTGCGAGCCGTCCGCGGCAATCTGCGCGAGCAGGTGCTGCATCGCAGGGTTGTCGAATCGCCTGGCCAGTGCGTCGGTGTAGTCGGTCAGCGACCGTCCCGGCAGATCCAGATGCGCCCTCGCTTCAGCCCACCAGCGCCCGACCCATTCTCGGCATTCGTCATCTGCCATCGCTTGCGCGACGGTTCGGTGCCCCTTGATGCTTGCGACGTAGGCCAGCAGCGAGTGCGCGCCGTTCAGCAACCAGAGCTTGCGTCTCTCGAAAGGCGCTATGTCATCAACGATCTGAGCGCCGGCATCCTCCCACTGCGGTCGCCCGGCTGGGAACTGGCCGGACAGCACCCACTCGCTGAACGGCTCGGTGATCACCGGGCAAAGGTCGGCGCGGCCGGTCGCTGACAGCACCTCCGCGACATCGCGATCGGTGCTGCGGGGGGTGATCCGATCAACCACAGTGGTAACGAATGAAACATGTTCCGCGATCCACTCGGCAAGGCCAGGGTCCACGAGTTCGGCGGTCGAGAGCACTACCGTGCGGACCGCGGCGCCATTGTTCGGCAGATTGTCACAGGGGATGACGGTGATCGGTCCGGCACCTGAGCAGCGGCGCGCCGCAAGCCCAGCAACCAACTTGGCAGGCACCGTGGTCACCAAGGAGGCGGGATCATGATGCAGCGCAACAATATCCGAGGATACCGCCGGATCGGCCCGATCAAGGTCGCCATCGGACCCCCGACGGTAGGCCGCCTCGGTGACCGTGAGGGTGAGCACCCGGGTCGCCAGCGCGCCGATCGCCCGACGCCAGGACTGGCCGTCGCCGCCGCCGTGTGCCTCGGTAATGCTGCCGATCACGTCGTAGCGATTCCCGGTGGCCGCCCGGGTAACCAGCGTGTACAGCCCGTCCTGGGCAGTAAGCCGGTCGGCCAGACCGGCGCTGCGGCCGGTGAATGCGCAGATCCCCCAGCCTCCCGCATCCGGCGCATTCTCGGTGTACCAGGCCTGGTGGGAGCGAAAAAAGTTGCCAAGGCCCAGATGCACTGCGGCGATCGGCGCGGCCGGCAATCGGTCACCGCACCGCCGAGACAGCAGTCCTCCGGCACCGGCGTCCAATCCGGCGCTCATGCACACCTTCGCCCGGCGACCCGAATTTCGGCCCCGGGCAATCTGATCACGCCAGTTCCGCAGCCAGCCGTTGAGACACCCGCACCCAGGACTCGAGCAGCGCGGCGGCCCGGCCGGCATCCAACGCCGCGCCCGCCCGAATCACCCCGGCTGACAGATCGGCGTGCAGGTCCCCGGTCAGCCCGGCGTGCGCAGCCAGCGCTGCTGCCGCGTTCAGTACCACAGCATCTCGTACCGGGCCCGACTCACCGGCGAACACCCGTCGGGCCACCTCCGCGTTGAAATCCGGCTCTCCACCGCGCAAGTCGTCCGGATCGGCGGGCGGGATTCCGATAGCGGTGGGGTCGAGCGTGGCGAGGGTCACCGTACCGCCCCGGACAACTTGCACCGTCGACGTCGTCGTCGTGGTCAACTCATCCAAGCCGTCGTCGCCGCGGAACAACAGGACGTCTGCGCCGCGGGCGGCGAACACCTGCGCCATTACCGGCGCCATTCGCGGATCACCGCAGCCGATCGCGCCGGCGGCCGGCTGGGCCGGGTTCGTCAGGGGGCCGAGGAAGTTGAAAACAGTCGGAATGCCCATCTCTCGGCGCGGCGCGCCGGCGTGCCGGAACGACGGGTGAAATACCGGGGCGAAGCAGAACCCGATGCCGACCTCATCGATGGTGGCGGCCACCCCTGCGGCCGGCAGCGAGATCGCCACGCCCAGCGCCTCCAGCAGGTCAGCCGCGCCGCACTTGCTCGACGCGGCCCTGTTCCCGTGCTTGACCACGGTGGCACCGGCTGCCGCAGCGACCACGGCCGCCATCGAGGAGATGTTGACGGTGTTGGCCCTGTCCCCGCCGGTGCCGACCACGTCGACCGCGCGCTGCGGGATGGCCAGCCGTATCGCGTGCCCGAGCATCCCGGACACCAGACCGGCCAGTTCCTGCGCGGTCTCCCCCTTGGCGCGCATGGCCACGGCGAAGGCGGCCAGTTGGGCTGCGCTGGCTCGGCCGGACATGATCTCGTCCATCACCCAGGCGGTGTCATCGGCCGCCAAGTCGGTGCGAGCCAGCAGCCCGGTGAGCACGGCGGGCCAGGTCCGGCCGGGCAGCGTCAACGAGCTGCGCCCGAAGCCGTCCGCACCGCCGGTAGTCGGCGCAACACCGCGGCCACCGTCTCCGCAGCCGTCACCGGATCGATCGGGTACACCATCACCTCTTCGGCCTTGGCCCAGGTGGCCAGCCACCGGTCGTCGGCCCGCCGCACGGCGAGGATGACCGGCGGGACCGGCGAGACCTCCATGTGGATCTGCCTGCTGATACCCATACCGCCGGTCGGTTGCGCCTCGCCGTCCAGGATCACCACGTCGGCTGCCCCGGCGTCGATCGCCATCAGCACGTCCGACACGCCGGAGCACTCCAGGAAGTCGATTCGCCCGACATCGGGCGCCGGGCGGTGGCCGATGGCCATCATCAGGTGCTCTCGGACTGCGGCGTGGTTGCTGTACACCAACACGACCGGGTTGCTCATCGGCTCGTCCACCTTCGATGACGGGGGCTGCGGCGGTGGTTGCGGGCGACGGCTGCCGACCGAGACCGGCGGGCACGGCGGCCCATACCACTGCCGATCGTAGTGGGCACTGTCTCGTGGTGGACACCGGCCGGCGAGGCACTGCCGGTCGACGAGACACCGGCACCCTGCACCGGCCCTGCGCGCCGCCCGACGACGAGGTCCAACGACGATGGGGCCACCGGCACCCTGCCCGCACCGCGGACCCGCCGTTTCGGCTGCACCCGACCGGGCAAATTCCGGCCGAAGGTCACGACTTGCGACCCGCCGGGCCCCCGGAGGCGCGGGATGGTCAGGGACGGGCCATAATCTCCGTGTGACGACAGCGACCACCCCCACCATCGGCGCGCGTATCCACACGCTGAACCGACCGAACATGGTCAGCGTCGGCACGATCGTCTGGCTGGCCAGCGAACTGATGTTCTTCGCGGGCCTGTTCGGGATCTACTTCACCGCTCGCTCCGTCAACGAGGGCCCCTGGCCCCCGCCGCCCACCCACCTCGAGGTTCCGTACGCGTTGGTCTTCACCATCGTCCTGGTGGCCAGCTCGTTCACCTGCCAGTTCGGTGTGTGGGCCGCGGAGCGCGGTGATGTGTTCGCACTGCGCCGCTGGTACACGCTGAGCCTGCTGCTGGGCTTGACCTTCGTGATCGGCCAGGCGAACGAGTTCCGGATGCTGGCGGAGGAGGGCACCACATTCTCCTCTGACGCCTACGGCACCGTATTCTTCCTGACCACCGGGTTCCACGGACTGCACGTGATCGGCGGCCTGATCGCGTTCGTAATACTGATCGCCAAGACGAAACTGGGCAAATTCACCCCCGCCCAGGCGACCAGCGCCATCGTGGTCTCCTACTACTGGCACTTCGTCGACGTGGTGTGGATCGCCCTGTTCGCGACGATCTACATCATCAGGTGATGACGTGCCGACTGACGCCGAGACAGACAGCCTGACGAAGGGGCGCCCCGCATGACCGACCAACAACCGGGACGCCGACCCCGGTTCGGACGCAGATCCAAAGCCATGCGCCGGATCAGCGGCGCGCTGGGGCTGCTATTCGCCCTGGTGGCAGTTGGTTTCGCGTACACCGCGCTGGCTCCGTCCGCGCAGACGGCCGCAGCTCCCGGACCCGATCCGGCGGCTGTCGCCCGCGGTCAGGCGCTGTACGAGAACTCCTGCATCACCTGCCACGGCGCGAACCTGGAGGGGGTCAAGGACAGGGGTGTCTCGCTGATCGGGGTTGGCCAGGCCGCTGCGTACTTCCAGCTGGCCACCGGCCGGATGCCGGCGAACGAGAACGGCGCGCAGATGGCCCGCAAGCGCCCGGTGTTCGACCCGCAGCAAATCAGCGACCTGGCCGCCTACATCCAGGCCAATGGCGGCGGCCCACAGGTGCCGGACGGTCCCCTGGAAAACCGCGCCGACCTGGCCAAAGGCGCCGACCTGTACCGGCTGAACTGCGCCTCCTGCCACAACTTCACCGGCAAGGGCGGTGCGCTCTCCCAGGGCAAGTCCGCGCCGGCGCTGAACCAGGCCACCGACAAGGAGATGTACGCGGCCATGCTGTCCGGCCCGGAGAACATGCCGACGTTCTCCGACGCGCAGCTGACGCCGGATGAGAAGAAGGCGATCATCACCTACGTTCTTGCCACCAACGACACCCAGAGCCCCGGCGGCTACGACCTGGGCGGCTTCGGGCCCGCCCCCGAGGGCCTGATCGCGTTCCTAGTCGGAATGGGCGCCATCGT
>CAJDUM010000110.1_pt1 | contig 16527 bp, 12 predicted proteins | sample 7390781 | NCBI WGS metagenome assembly CAJDUM01 (sample SAMEA7055661, study PRJEB34461) | soil metagenome | biome: terrestrial ecosystem; feature: Peninsula; material: soil | place: Antarctica | collected 2016 | reverse complement strand
CCACGGTATCCCGACGGCCGGTGCGCTGTTATCCAGCGGGCGGGCAGGGTGGCCACCGACCGGGAGAGTTCCGGGTCCGAGCCGGTGAATGTGGCGGTAGGTCGAGCGGTCGCGATGTCGGGCGGTCAGCAGCAGGACGACCGCTCCGGGCAGGCACGAGCAGATCACCAGCACGCCGTACACGGTGGCGACCGCCACGCCCTGGGCGGCGCCCAGTCCGGCCGCGGCGAAGGCCCACGCCGCCACGCCCTCGCGCGGACCCCAGCCGGCCACATTCAACGGCACAGCCGCGGCGAGTAGCACCACCATCCCGAGCGGCAGCAGGCGGTCGAGCGAGATGGCCGGGTCGATGAGTTGCGCGGCGATCAGGAAGATCGCCAGGTAGCCGACGACGGCTATTGCCGAAGAGATCCCGACCTTCGGCCAGACATCGCGGGCCAGCAACACCCGCAGATCCGAACGGATCGTGCCAACGGCGCCAGCGAATCTGGATCTGCGGCAGGGCTGCTCGCTTCCGGAGACCGGCCCGGGCTGACACGGAGCCAGGCTCGGGCTCCGGCCCAGTCCTTGGTCCCGACCCGGGCTACGGCCCTGGCCATGTCCCTGGTCTCGACCCTGGCTCCGGTCCCGACTCTGGCGCTGACGTTCGCCGCGGTTCGGGACCAGGCTCACATCTCGGCCTCGACCCCGGCCGCGGCTTTCGCCCGGGCCACGGTCTCCACTCCCTTCTTGGCCCCGGAGTATGCCGTCGCTTCCGGCGTCATCCCGGGCGCTGCGACGGACGCTACCCACGGCGTCATCCCGGGCGCTGCGACGGACGCTACCCAGCACGAGAACCACTGCGACGATAGGGACCACCCCGGCGCAAACAAGCTGGAGAGCGGACCGGACAGCCGCGGGAAGTACTGATGACGGCAAGACGACCAGCACGGCAATCGCGAGGATCGCCTGAACCAGCTGGCCGGCGGTGCGTTCCCACACCACCGCCCGAATGCCGCGTCCGACGTCGCCGATGGTGCGGCCCTGGTCTACCGCGCGATGGACGTCGCCCAGCACACCAGAGGGCAGGGTGGTGTTCAGAAACTGCGACCGGTAATAGTCAGCAACTGCGTGGTGCAGCGGAAGTTCCGCTCCCAGCGCGCGGGACACCACGACCCACCGCCACGCCGCGCAGGTCGTGGTGAGGGCGGTGATGGCCCCCGCCGCCGCGATCGACCCGAGGTTGACTGCGCGCAGCCCGGCCAGAAACGGTGCAGCGCCCACATGCCAGATGATGACCGCGATGATGACGGCGCCCGCGACGGTCTTGCCCGCCGCCCGCGCAGCGCTCCCCGCCCGGCGGCTCATGACCGGCTCGTTCGGATGCTCGGTGAACTTGTTGAGCCGGATCCGATCAATGAACTGACCCTCGGGTCGGATCCCGTTCGTGTCTTCGGCACAGGTGTCGAGACCGGTCCGACGCGCCCCGATGGATCCGGCCCGGCTTTCGAGGAAGGAGCCTGATCATGCGCCTTCGGGAATCCGGCTGTGGGTTCGAATTCCTTGGCCGGCAGGCATTCCGTCCCCCGCCCGGCTACGGCGCTTGCTACCTGATCACGTCGGCTGCCGGGCGCGGCTACCGCGCTGTGCCCGACCACGGGGCCTGACCCTGGATCAGACCCGCTGTCCGGCAAGCACTCCGCTAAGCGGCAGAGCGTCGCGTCGGCCTCCGCCGCATCGAGGGCGACCGCCACCTGCGCGCAGGTCCGGTCCCACCCGGCCAATAGGGGGCGGCGCTCGCGTGCGGCTACCCGCAGTCGCCGACGGGTGTTGGCGTCGTCGAGCCATAAACGCACGGCTGCCGACAGGGCCGCGGGATCGCCGGGTGGCACCAGCAGCCCCGGCCGGCCGCTCGGCGCGCTGCCGAGAGCCTCCGGGATTCCGCCGACTTCGGTGGCGATTACCGGCAACCCGCGAGCCAGGGCCTCGGTAATCACCATGCCGTATGTCTCCGCGTGGGATGCCAGGAGCAGCAGATCGGCCTCGGCGTAGGCGCGGTCCAGGGCTTCGCCGGTCAGCGGACCGGTGAAGTCGATGCGATCCGCCATTCCTGTGACGCGTGCCTTCTCGCGCAGTCGCGCTACGAACTCCGGGTCACGGTCTAACGGCCCGACGAAGCGACACCGCCATGCCCGGTCGGTCAACGACGCCAACGCGGCCAGCACCGCGTCCTGACCCTTATGCGGCGCAACCGTTGCCACGCAGAGCAATTCACTGCCGGTTGCGGTACGCATGGCCGGTTCCGCATGGTCGACACCCGGTCGACACACATGGATTATGTCGGCGGCCAGCGGGTACCGCGCGAGTAGGCGTGCGCGGGTCCATTCACTGGTGGTGATGACCGCTCGCGCTGCGGACAACACCGCCGACTCCCGCCGCCCCGCATCGTCGACATGATGCCCGGGGAACTGCTCGCCCAGCGGCATATGCACCAGCACGACCACTGCCAGCCGCCGGGCCGCCGGAACGACGACGTACGCGGCCGCCGAAGCGATCAGCCCGTCGATCAGCACCACCGCACCGTCCTCCAGCGCGGCCAACTCGTCGGCGAGGCATTGCTCGGCGGCGCGGTCCGGCCACGGCCACGAGCCCCGCACCGGGTGCTGGACAGCCCGCCACCCGGCCGCCGCCAGGCCGGCGCAGACCCGACCGTTGTAGACGTGACCACCGCTGGGCCGGTCTGGGTCGCCGCCGTCGACCGGCACGACCACCTGCACGGTGCGCCGACCGGGAGCGAGCGGCAGCGTGTTGTCGGACGCTGCGCTGTCCGGGCTCGTGCTGCCGTACCTCGTGCTGCCGTACCTCGTGCCGCCAGCCCCGATGTCGCGCGGCGAAGTCCTGTCCGGTGCAGTGTTGGGCGGCCCCGTTCCGTCCGGCGCGGCGCCGTCGTGCCGGGAGTTCATAGCGCGCGCTCGTACCCGGCCCAGGCGATGTGCGACTCGTGCAGGGTGACCGCCAGCCCGGTCAACCCGCTGGCTGACGGCCCGAGGGCACCGGACGCGATCCGATCGGCCAGGCGGTCGGCGATCACCCTGGCTAGTTGCTCGGTGGTGGTATTTACTCCCGCCAGGCTCGCATCGTCATCGAGGTTTCGATTGGTCAGCTCGGCCAACAACGCGTGCAGTTGCTCGGCGGCCAGCGCGATGTCGACGACGATGCCGTCGGCGTCGACGTCGTCACGGCGAAAGGTGGCATCCACCACGTAGGTGGCTCCGTGCAGGCCTTGCGCCGGACCGAACACCGCACCATGGAGGCTGTGGGCGATCATGATGTGGTCTCGCACGGTCACGCTGAACATACCGAACCCCCTGTGCTCCAGTGGATGTTGTCGTCGGTGATGATGCCGATTTCACCATCGACGGCGGCCCGGTCGCTGCCGTCACTCCTGCTGCCGTCACTCCTGCCGCCCGCACTGTCGCCGCCCATGCGGCTGGTGATACCGATGTTCCGATCATTGTCTGATCTGCCAGGGCCTGTTCCGCCAGCGTGTGTTCCGCCAGCGTCTGTTCCGCCGGTGTCACTGGCCCCGGTGTCCCTTTCGTCGGTGTCACACCTGTCAGTGTCCCAGTCCTCGGCCCCGCTGTAGTCGATGCTGTGACACAGCGCCGTCAGCTCCCCCGATGCGAGCCGGGCCATCACTGACGGCAACTCGGCAAACGGCGAGACGCCGGTGAGCAGGCAGTCCAGCGCCGGGTCACGGAGCATCGCCAGCGCCAGGGCCAACCGGTCGGTCGTCGTACGGCTGCCGCGCCGGGCCGGTGCGATCATGCCGACCTGGCTCGCCCGCAGTCCGAGCCGGCGCGAATGAAACGCGCTGCCCAACGACAGCGTCACCGGTGTGTCGCCGTACCAGGACAGATCGATCACGCTCGCCTCGGTGGCCAGCAGGTCCAGCGACAGCTGCAATCCGGCTGACGACGCGCTGGCGTGCACCACCAGGTCGCGATCGCCCGGCGCGTCGGCGGGAACTGCGAAGTCCACCCCCAATGCTGCCGCGATACGAGCACGCCCCGGGTCGACATCGACCAGCGTCACCTGCGCGCCCGGTATCCGGGCCAGCAGCCGGGCCACACAGCAGCCCACCATTCCGCCGCCGACCACCGCTACCCGGTCGCCGATCAGCGGCGCCGCGTCCCACATCGCGTTGACCGCAGTCTCCATCACGCCGGTCAACACCGCCCGCTCGATCGACACGCCGTCCGGCACCGGCACCACCGAGCTCGCCGGCACCACGTATGCGCTCTGGTGCGGGTAGAGGCAGAATACCGTGCGGCCCAACAGGTGTCGTGGTCCCTGTTCGACCATGCCGACGTTGAGGTAGCCGTACTTGACCGGTCCAGGAAACTCGCCGTCCTGAAACGGTGCCCGCATGATGGCGTACTGGTCGGGCGGGACGCCGCCCCGGAACACCAGCGCCTCGGTGCCGCGGCTTACGCCGCTGCGCAGCGTCCTCACCAGCACGTCATCAGGGCCGGGAGCTGGCACCGTCACGGTCCGGATCTCTCCGCGACCCGGTTCGGCCACCCAGAAGGCGCGCGCATGAGGTGACACTGGCCTCGACCTCCGTCGCGTCCTTGCGGTGAGCCGCATGATGGGGTGTGGGTATCTCCATATCTACCCCAACGCGCCGGGCCGCGCCGCGGACGGTGGCACTCGTGACGGTCGGCGCCTTTGCGGCACAGGTCGTGCTGCTGGGTGCGCTCGCGGCGACTGTCGGCCTCACGGTCGCGGGATGGGCCGCCGGGATCGCCTGCGGTGCCACGGTCAACTTGCTACTGGCCCGGGGATTGCTACGGTCCGGCGCGGCTACCGTCAACCCCGCGAACGCCGTCACCCTCACCCGCGCCACCCTCGTCGGCGCGGTGACTGCGCTGGTTGCCGACGGATGGGCCCGGCCGGTCCCGGTGGTGACACTCGTCGTGCTCTCGGCCGTTGCGCTGAGCCTGGACGCGGTCGACGGGCAGGTCGCCCGCCGAACCGGGTCGATCACAGCACTGGGGGCGCGCTTCGACATGGAGATCGACGCGTTCCTGATCCTGGTGCTGAGCGTGCTGGTGTCAAGGACGTTCGGCCCATGGGTGTTGGCGATCGGCCTGGCCCGATACCTGTACGTCGCCGCCGGTTGGAGCTGGCGATGGTTGCGGGCCACGGCGCCCGCGCGGCACTGGCGCAAGACCGTCGCTGCGATCCAAGGCATCACCCTGACGGTGGCGGTGGCAGACTTCCTGCCCCGCCCGCTCACCGCCGCGGTGCTGGCGCTGTCCCTTGCCCTGCTGGCCGAATCGTTCGGCCGCGACGTCTGGTGGCTGTGGCAGCGACATCGCGGCCTGACGCCCAGCGCCGCACCGACCAGCGCCACGGTGCTGCGGGGGAGTGCCGCGGCGGCAGCGGCGATCTTGCTGTGGGCGGCCCTGGTCCTGCCGCAGAACGTCACCGACCTGACGCCGGGTGCGTTCGTCCGTATCCCGCTCGAGGGAGTGCTGATCGTCGCGATTGCCCTGATCCTGCGCGGCCGGTCGCGGACGATCTTCGCCGCGGTCGTCGGTGCGCTGATCGGCCTGGCGGCGGTGCTGAAGATCCTGGACATCGGGTTCTCCTCGATCTTGGACCGGCCGTTCAACCCCGTCATCGATCTGGGCACCTTCGGCTCGGCCATCGGGGTCCTGCGGGACTCCGCGGGGCAGTTCTGGACCGTCGCGGCAGTTGTCGGAGCTGTCCTGCTGGTCCTGACGCTGCTGGTCGTCGATACTGTGTCCGCCGTGCGGCTGGCCCGCATCGCTTCCCGGCATCGGCGTCGAACGGGCCGCACGCTGACCGCCGTTGGCGCCGTCTGGCTGCTGTGCGCGGGTGTCGGCCTGACGGTTGGCGGTGGTCACGTCGCGTCGGCCGGAACCGCCGTCTTCGCCTATCAACAGGTGAGCCAGATCAGCACAACGCTGGCCGACCAACGCACCTTCGCCCACACCCTCGCGGCGGAGGATCCAACGTCCAGCACTCCGGCCGGCGATCTTTTGGCGGGGCTGCGCGGTAAGGACGTGATCATCGTGGTGGTGGAGAGCTACGGGCTGGTCGCGGTGCACGATTCGCCGATCGCCCCGGGCGTCGACGCCGCGCTGGCCGCCGACACGGCGACCCTGCGCTCGGCCGGGTTCGACTCGCGCAGCGGGTTTCTCACCTCGCCGACCTTCGGTGGCATCAGCTGGCTGGCGCACTCCACGCTGCAGTCCGGGCTGTGGATCGACAGTCAGCAGCGGTATGACCAATTGCTGGCCAGTGACCGGTTCACCCTGTCTGATGCGTTCAAGCGCGCCGGGTGGCGGACCGTCGTCGACATACCGTCCAACACCGAGGATTGGCCAGAGGGCCGTTCGTTCTACCACTACGACCAGATCTACAACGCCACCGACGTCGGTTATGCGGGTCCCCACTTCAGCTATGGCTCGATGCCGGATCAGTACACCCTGGCCGCTTTCCAGCGCAATGAACTTGCTCGGCCGGATCGTGGGCCGGTGATGGCGGAAATCGACCTGGTGTCCTCGCACACCCCTTGGGCGCCGCTACCGCGAATGGTGGATCCGAGCTCGGTGGGCGACGGGTCGGTCTTCGACCCGATGCCGGCGCAGGGCCGCTCGCCCAGCGAGGTCTGGCGCGAAGACAGCCAGGTTCAGCAGGCGTACGGCCAGTCGATCCAGTACAGCTTGGCCGCGATCACCTCGTTCGTGCAGAACTCGCACGACGACAATCTAGTGCTGGTCGTCTACGGCGACCACCAGCCGTCCCAACCGGTCACCGGGGCCGGTGCCAGCCACACGGTGCCCATCTCGATCATCGCCCACGACCCGGCAGTGCTGGATCGAATCTCCGCCTGGGGCTGGCAGGACGGTCTGCTGCCCGGCCCGCAGGCGCCGGTGTGGCAGATGGATCAGTTCCGGGATCGGTTCCTGTCCGCGTACGGGGGACCGTGACCGCGGGAGGCCTGCGCGCCCGCCGTGACAGGCTGGGGAAGTGGAAGACCCCGGTGTACGCGCGGCCGGCGCGGCCGGTCCGGCGCTCCCCGGGTCGGGTCCGGGGCTGAGCCTTGTCGATTGGCTTGCGCTGCGGGAGGGCGCAGACGCGATCGCCCGCGCGCCGGAGTTGATCGAACCGTTGCGGCGCCACTTGGCAGCGAGCCCGCCGGTGAACGAATTGCTCATCAGGGATCTCGGCGCGGGGACTGGGTCGATGCTCCGCTGGCTTGCTCCGCGGCTGCCCGGAGCCCAACGGTGGATCCTGCACGACCGTGACCCGGAGCTGCTGGCCCGGGCCCGTTCGTCACTCCGCGTCGCGGATTGGGGACCTGCTGGCGTTGGACCTGCTGGCGTGCGTGCTGCGGGCGTGCGTGCTGCCGGCATTCGCGCAACGAGCCTGAGCGCGGCCGACGGCAGCTCCGTCACGGTGGTTACGCAACTCGGCGACCTCACCGAACTCAGGGCCGCCGACCTGGCCGGGACTGCGCTGCTGACGGCATCCGCGTTGCTGGATGTGCTGACGAACGACGAAGTCGACCAGCTCGCAGCGGCGTGCGTCTGCGCTGAATGCCCTGCGCTGTTCGCCCTTTCGGTGGATGGCGTGGTGATGCTGACCCCGGCCGATGATCTGGATACCGAGATCGCCGACGCGTTCAACGCCCATCAGCGGCGCACCACCGGTGGGCGGCAACTGCTCGGTCCGGACGCTGTCGCCGCCGCGGCTGACGCGTTCGCCACCCGCGGTGCCGCGGTGCTGACCCGGCCGAGTCCCTGGCGACTGGACGCGGAACGGACCGGGCTGACGGCCGAGTGGTTGCGTGGGTGGGTTGCCGCCGCGGTTCAGTGGCGACCGGAGCTTGCTGCGTCGGGTGATGCGTACCTGCGGCGGCGACTGGACGCGTGCGCGGCGGGTGAGTTGCGGGTCGTGGTGCAGCACACCGACCTGCTCGCACTTCCGGGCCGACCGGCGGTCGCCGTGCGGAACCAGGCGGGATAGCAGCAGACGAAGCCGGTGCTGGACCGGCGGGAATAGCACCCGACACATGGCTGGGCGCTAGCTGCGAACTCATCCGGCGGATTAGCGGCCGACGAACCGATGGGCTCGACGGCGCACCACTCACTCAGCCGCCAGCGGGAGTCAGATCGGGGCAACGGCGGACATATCGGCGACGGCCGGGGATCAATCGGTGACGGCAGCCCGATGGGGCGGTTGATCCGCCGTGCGCCGCTCCCTCAGGAACAGGACGATCGCACCGATCACCACCACCCACTCGACGATCTGCCCGACGATCTCCGGGGTGCCGCCCAGGGTCTCCTTGTCTGCGCCGATACCCCAGATCACCGCGATGTAGAAGAATAGCAACGTGACCGCGCCGAAGCCGAAGGCCAGAAGCACCGGGATCCAGTGCCGGGACACCTGCAGCGCAATGCCGATCAGCACTCCGGCTGCGGCGTTGACCAGGAACAACTTCCCCGCCAGCCCGAACTGGGCGTAGTTGCCGAACGCATATAAGTCGAAGTGCAGAACGGCGGAGATCAGCACCCCGGTCACCACCAATGCCCGCACAATCGTGGTGGCGCCTTGCTGACCCGTTGCACTCATGGCTGCCCTACCGATCTGTCGCTGCAGGCGCCAGGCTCGTCATCTGCCGCCGTCACGACAACCCGCCGGGCAGCAGGCGAGCGGTTCCTGTACTGGTTGCCTCGTCAACAGAAAAGAACAAGACCACCGCACCGTTTAGTCCCGTTACCCGAACCGCACGGGTCCGAGTCGTGGGTGTGGCGACGCGCCCTGGCGCGTCCTGGCACCCACGACTCGATTCGACCCTGCTGTAATGATCCGGTGGGTGACGAGCCGAGTCAGGATCCGTTGTTCGTTGCCAAGGACTATCAGGCGGCGTCGGTGTTTCAGCCGGCGAACCTGCTGCGGGAGGCTCGGCGACAGCGGAAGCTGACGGATGAGCCGGTGCCCGCCGTGTGCCTGCTCGACCCCGACGGGGACATCGCTCGGTACCTGGCGGCTTCCGGTCGCGGCCGGAAGCATCCCGGTTGGGCCTGCTATCACACGGACATGTGGACTGTGGACCTTGCCGGGCTGACCATCGGGGTGGTCGGAATGGCCGTCGGCGGCCCCTTCGCCGTGCTGATCGCCGAGCAACTGGCCGCATCCGGCGCGAGCCTGGTACTCAGCATCACCTCGGCCGGCAAGATCGCGCCGGAGTTGACTACACCGTCGTTCGTGCTGATCGAGGCGGCGCTGCGGGATGAGGGAACGAGCAAGCACTACCAGCCGCCGTCCCAGTGGAGCCACCTGGATGCGGGCCTGCTGGCACGACTGGACGGTGCGTTCGGGCACCTGGGACAACCGGTGCGCCTCAGATCCTCCTGGACCACGGACGCCCCCTACCGCGAGACGGGGACCTCGGTCGCCCACGCGAGGGAGCTCGACATCGCTTGCGTGGAAATGGAAGCTGCTTCGCTGTACGCGTACGCGGCAGCCCGCGACGCGGCAGTCGTCTGCTTCTGGCCGAGGCCGCCGCTCGCGCGCTGACCGGCACCGCTCGATAGCCTGGTGCAGTGGGGGCACCGCAGGATCACGAGTCGAGCGAGCCCCGGTGGCCGAGCTCCGGATGAGCGGGCCCCCGATGGGGCGGCCGACCGGTCATGTCGTGTTGACCACCGTGGACGGCGAGCCCTACGCCTCGCTTCGGCATCGACCGATCCCCCGCGCGCAGCGTTACCTGCTCGGTCGGAGCCTGCGGGAACGTGCACCGCGCGCAGCGTTGGGCGACTGGCGACCGCCCGTCGGGCGGCGCGACGTCGTTGCGCAGATCAACGAATCCCACCAGGGTCGGCAGGATTGGCTGATCCCGGTACGGGTCGCCCGGATGGCCGCTTCCCCGTACGGGTTCCTGCGCGGCGCCGCGACAGTGATGGCCGAGGATCTGGCCCCGCTGCCGGCCACCGGCATCCAGCCGGTGATCTGCGGTGACGCGCACTTCGGGAACTTCGGTTTCTACGGCTCACCCGAACGCGACCTGGTGTTGGACCTCAACGACTTCGATGAGGCCCACCCCGGAAGCTGGGAATGGGATCTGCGCCGGCTGGTCGCCAGCATCTGGGTAGCCGGCCGGCAGAACAATTCGGCCGAGAGCGTCTGCGCCGACGCAGTTTCCGCCTGCTCCGCGGCCTATCGCCGGCAACTGCGGCACCTGGCCGGCCAGCCATTGCTGGCCCGCTCCTACGAGCGGCTGGACCTGGACCGACTACAGACGGCCGCCTCGGATTCCAAGCTTCGAGCCCAGATCCGCCGCGCCGCCCGGCGGGCGGAGGGCCGCACCAGCGACCGAGCGCTGCCCCGGTTCACCGAGCAGCACGACGGGCAGCGCCGCATCGTGGAGGAGCCGCCGTTGATCACCCGGCTCGCCGACGCTGATGCCGAGCGGTTGGCCGAGGGGCTGGATTCCTACCTGGCCACGTTGGCCCCACACTGGCAGCGGGTCCTGGGCGGCTACACCCTGCTCGACCTGGCGCACAAGGTGGTCGGGATCGGCAGCGTCGGCCTGCGCGCCTACGTGGCACTATTAGAGGGCAGCAGCCCCGATGACGTCGTGTTCCTGCAGCTCAAACAGGCGCGGCGTTCGGTGCTGGCTCGCCACGTGCACGGCGAGTCGGCCAGGCACACCCACCAGGGGCAACGCGTGGTGGAGTACCAGCAGGCACTGCAGACAGTCAGCGATCCGCTGCTGGGCTGGACCACTGTCGGCGAGCACCAGTACTACGTTCGGCAGTTCCGCAACATGAAGGGCACCATCCCGCTGGATGCGCTCACACCGGCCGCGATGGCCGACTACGCGGGCATCTGCGGTCAGCTGCTGGCCAAGGGTCATGCTCGGACCAGTGGCGCGTCGATGATTGCCGGCTATGTCGGCAAGTCGGACAGCCTGGACGCCGCGATGTGCCACTTTGCGCGCGCCTACGCTGACCAGACCGAACGTGACCATGCGCGGCTGCTCGTCGGGGTCCGCCGCGGCGAGATCCCCGCCGAACCCGGCGCCTGAAGCCGTCGCCCTCGCACCGCCCAGTGCCGCTTTGCACTCAGCCGCGTGTGCAGTTCCACGGCCCCGGCGGTTCCACAGCCTGTGCAGTTCCACGACTCTGTAATTCCACCGCCGGCAAAGGATGGCGATGATCGTATTGTTCTAGTACGATGCGAACTATGTTGTTCCGTATCGACCCAATTAGCAGCGTGGGGTTGGCCGAACAGATCGCCGCGCAGGTTCGCGGCGCGCTGGCGTCCGGCGCGGCCAAGCCAGGGGATCGGCTGCCGCCGGCCCGGCAACTCGCCGCCGGGCTCGAGGTCAACATGCACACAGTTCTGCGCGCCTACGCGACGCTCCGGGACGAGGGCCTGATCGATATCCGGCCCGGACGCGGGGCACAGATCCGCGCCGATGCGGATGGCGCGGGCGTGGCACTGAGTGAACAGATCCGTCAGCTGATCCGGACGGCGGGCCGCCTCGGTATAAGTCGCGACGAATTGATTGGCCACATCAAGGAGGTTCCGTGGTGAACGATCAACCTGGCAAAGCATCTGCGTGTGACGATGACGGTCGGGCGGGCCGGACCAGCAGCAACCGGAACTCTGGTATGGAAGCGGACGGAGCTGTTGCGGCGCAAGTAGATCCTGGCCCGATGCGTCGTGTGGTTGTCGTGGCTGTCGCGGCCATCGCGCCGATCGTGGTGCTGCTGGTGCGGCTCACGACCTTCGGCCACACTCCCGATCCACTGCCGACGCACTGGAACATTCAGTTCCACCCCGACGCCTTCACCTCGGCCACCGGGTTCTTTGTCGCCATTCTCGTCATCGCCCTGACTCTTGCCCTGGCGACCGCTGCATCCGTGCTGTTGGCCACCTCCGTGCTGGCCGGACGGATGCTGGCAACTGTCTTCACCTACTCGGTGTGGATCGTCGCCGCCGTGTATGCCGTCTCGGTCCTGGTGTCGGCAGGTGCTACCGACGCACACGACGTTGACTTGCCCTGGTACGGGCTGGCGCTGGTGTTGGTGATCCCCATTGCCCTGGCCGCGCTGTGCTGGACGCTGTTGCCGAGCGGCTGGCGCCGTTCGGTGAGCGGTGTGGCGCCGCGACCGCTTGCCTTGGCGCAGGGCGAGCGAGCGACCTGGATCGGGCACGCTCACTCCACGGTTTTGCGCTGGGCGTGTGCGGTGCTGGCACTGGCTGCGCTGGCATTGCTGATCGTCAGGCCGGAGTTGGCCATTCCCGCATTCGTGCTGGCAGTGCTTTCCGCGTTCTTCTCCGAAGTGGGAGTGCGGGTGGATGCGGTGGGGCTGCACACCCTGTGGGGTCCGTTCAACTGGCCGCACAGCACGGTGGCCCTCCGCGACATTACGACGGTGCGGACCATGCTGATCGAGCCGATGCAGTGGGGCGGCTGGGGATACCGGATCAGCCCCCGCGGGGTCGCCGCGGTGGTGCGACGTGGCCCTGGCATCGTGGTCGACCGGGCAAAGCGCCCGCCGTATGCAGTCACCGTCGATGATGCCGAGCAGGGCGCCGACCTGCTGAACGCCCTCCTGGTCCGCAACAACCGCTAGCCCTCTGGCTCCTGTCCCGCCCCGCGGCCCGCTGATCTCTGCGCAATGAGCATCCGGCGCACTCGGGATGTGACTTGTCGTTGAAGTTGTCCAACCGGACGGATAGGTGTCGAACGGGTTGCGCGTGAGCCGTAGCGCTGAGCGTGCCGGTGATTCTGTCCAAGAATCGTGATTCGGTAACCCGGCCAGGGCGATGTGACGGCGAAGTGGTCCAAGAGGTCGGAGGCGCAATAGTGCTTGACGAAATCGAGCGCCTGTCGGAGAGTCAGCTTCGTCGCCGTCGACGAACTCGGTCGACGCAACCGTTGTGTCCGCTGCAACAGCAAAACTCCGCTGGTCCAAATCGCCTGGATCAATCGAAAAGACGAGCCAGAATGGTTCTACGACTTACACGCATCAGTGGGCGGACTGATCAATGGTAACGGCGACGTGCCGATCATGGCTGGTGTGTATCTGGCTGGCTTGGGTAAACGAGGGTTTGCCGACGTTCCGGAGCTGGACTTCGTGAGCAAGCGGCCGAGGCCCGACGAGATCGACCTGATCGCTCACTCCAACAACCAGCTCGTAGTCGGCGAGGCGAAGTGCGTGGACTACATCGGCGAGACTCCGCGCAAACGTCAAGACGCAGCTAGCAAGTTCATCCGAGTGGCCAAGTTCCTGCACGCTGATCAGATCGTACTACTGTCTTCTGGAACCGCACCATGGAAGGCGGCCTCTGTGGAGACTCTGAGCAAGGCGGTCGAGCATTCAACCTGGACCTATGGTCCTGCACCGAAGATCAGGTCAATTGTGGGCATTGGAACTGAGTCGGTCAGCGACCTCGACGTGTCGGGCCAGCCTTGGAAGTAGGTCCGGGTCCCGGCGGATACACCACGAGGCGGACCTGCTCCGGACATTCGTTGGTGCCCCCGAATTCGCCTCTGCTGGCGGATGGCAGCCATTCGACGTACAAGCCTCCGGGAGAGCGAACCCGCCCAGAGAATGGTCACCGACTCTCGATCGATGATTCAACTGAAGCCTGCGGAAACGTGATCGCCTCGACCCGGTCATCGATGGTCATGCGGGCGAAGAGATCATTTACGGCGGATACCGTTGCTGGCGGCGATCGTCACCGTAGGGACCTCGAACCCGCCACGAAAGATCGAGGCTAGCGTGACCGGGGAAGTATGATGAGGCGCCAAAGGCTGGGACGTGGTCCGTTGGGGGCTGCGACACTTCGACTGAGGTCGTGGGCATTTGTCAGTCACCACACAGCAGGGCGGGGACCGGAAGCAGGAGCTGGGATCGGGTCGGCGGCCGGATCCCCAGCCCGCCCCTCTGGATCAGCAGGAACTCCCGCCGCTGGGGCTCCAGCCGGTTCCTGGTTTGCATGGCGCCCTCCCGGGGCTGCGACGTCGCCTGGTGCCTGCCGATCCGCTCGGCTTGATGGCGGTGGGCGGTTCGATCAACGAGGCGCTGCGCAGGCGCGACGGGGGCGGTCGGCGTCTTTCCGACTCGGAGGCCGAACCGGCGGAGGGTCAGCAACTCGGGATCGACACGTCGGCACTGCGTCGGCATGCCGGTTCAGAGTTTGGATCGATCGCCGGATCGGCCCAGGCGGGAGTGTTCACCTCGAGGGCCGGCGTCCATGGCGCGGTCGGTGAAGAAACCGATTGGCCAACCGCCCGGGTCGCCGCGAGCAGGCTTGCCACGCTGGTACAAGCCAAGCTGGAAGTCGGTCCCGCCGGCGATGCCTACGAGCAGGAGGCCGACCGGATCGCCAACAGTGTCGTCGACGTGCTCCGGCGCGGTCGGGCCGCGGACGGCCGTACAGATGCCCGTGCAGATGGCCAGGACGATGAGCCAGCGGTGGTGCGTCAAGCCAGCCCCGTTCTGTCGGCGCAGGTTTCACGTCGCGCCACACCGGGTCCGATCGGCGCCGAGGGCGGCGTGATGGACACCGGACTGGAGGCGTCGCTACACGCCGCCAGCAGCGGCGGCGCAGCCCTGGCCGAGCCAACCCGCCGACAGATGGAGGGTGCGATCGGATCGGACTTCAGCGCGGTACGGGTGCATACCGGCCCGCCGGCCGCCACGCTGAACGACACTATCTCGGCGGAGGCGTTCACCACGGGGAACAACATATTTTTCCGCGACGGACTACCCGACACGGGCACCGCTGCCGGACAGTCGCTGCTGGCGCACGAGCTGGTACACACTCTGCAGCAAAGCGGCAACGCCCGCCGCTCGGTGCAAGCCGTGCAACGCCGGGGCGATAAGAAGACGCGGGCTCCGCTTGACGTGATACAGGACTGGGAGAAGTACTCCGCCGTTTCCGGGAAGAAGCGCTCCAGTGAACTGAAGGCGATTGACAACGCCGTGAAGACGTGGGTCAAGGGTGGCCGCACAGCGCCGGGCGCGCTCGACCTGAACATCAACCAGATCCAGGCAATCTTCGATGCGATCATCGTCTGGAAGAACTCCAAGACCGGCCAGTCGGTCCGGGACGCGGCCGTTGCCGACCTCCGCCGGGCGCTCGTCCCGGTCGCAGAGAACGCGGTGGCACGCCGCACAAAGCAGATCGACGACCAGCAGGTAGCCGCGCCGTTGTACCAGAAGTTCAAGTCCATCGATGCGAACACCGCCCAATTCGCCGGTAAGAATGTCACCGACGTCAAAGTCGAGCGCTTCGAACCGGACAATCAGACGGCCGGCTTGATGGCGCACACCAAGAAGAACGACGACGGCACCCTCACCGATGAAGCGCTCGATGAGCTGGACGCAGACCAGATCGAGGACGCCAAAAAGCTGATTGAGACTGCGCGGGGCGCCTCGATCGTGGTCGACCCGAGTATCGACGAAGCCCAGCTACGGGAGGTGATGGACTCCAGTAAGAATGCGCTGACCGGGCGCACCCAGATACCTGAGCTGGCCAATATCTCCGATGCCAACGCTGAACCCGAGGGCGAGGTGACCGAGACCATTCCTGGGACAGTGATAAACGTGACCTACGACAAGAGCGACGTACATGCAGCCGAGCGCGTCGCGGCTCTCACAGCCGCGATCGACCTGATCCATGAGACGCCAGTCGGGCTGCCTCCATTGGACGTCTACTTCCCCAAGTACGGCCGGAAGATCACTGTCAACAGCGACTGCACCACCCAGGTGGGGGCGAAGATCGCCGACGCCGTGTTCCACCCGCCCGCATTCCTTGCCGTCAGCTCCGCCAACACCGGCAACCCCAAGACCGACGAGGTTGGCCCAGGGCAGCTCAAGTTCCTCTCGGCGGCGCTCGGAGCGGACGACGCGTTGATTCACACGATCATCCACGAGATCGGGCATGCCGTGCACTACCACAACGATCGTGGACGCTTCTACAACCTGAATTTCGCATTCTTCAAGGGCAACGCCGAGGACGGACGCAGCTATCAGCAGATTGCGCAGACAGAGGTCAGCGGCTACGGGAGCAATCCACGCGAGATGGTCGCCGAGGTATTCGTGGGTGCGGTAACGGGGAAGAAACAATTCTCCGACACGATCTGGGAGATGTATCTGGCGTTCGGCGGAGCCGATCCACGCTGACCTGAAAGGTCCCTGTCGGCGGACGGCGCCGGCCTGGTGCCGCATCACACCGTCGCGTTGCGGGAGGTCCCCGGGCGCGACCCACTCGACCCCGACCTACTCGCCAACGGCCCCAGCGGCCAGCCACTCGACCCTGACCGCAGCCCAACGCTGACCGGTGACGATCGGTGGCCCCGCCGGAGCCCTGCGGCATGATCGCGGCGGCGCCGTTTGAGGATCGGTGGATTCTGGTGGTGGTCGCAACACTGCCTACGCGAGTTGGTCACTCGCTGGTGTCAGGGTAGCGCTGTGGGGGTCGGCG
>CAJDUM010000068.1_pt1 | contig 16681 bp, 16 predicted proteins | sample 7390781 | NCBI WGS metagenome assembly CAJDUM01 (sample SAMEA7055661, study PRJEB34461) | soil metagenome | biome: terrestrial ecosystem; feature: Peninsula; material: soil | place: Antarctica | collected 2016 | reverse complement strand
CGCCGTCGTGGACGAGTTCGGGCTGCGCCCCTTCTGAGGCGCCAACGAAACAGCCGGCGCACGCCGTACCGTGGGCGTCACCTGGCACTGTTACGACAAACAGTCCTGGAACACACTCCCCCGCAACGTAATCGGCAGGTTCGGACACCTCGAGCACCATCACGTCGCACCCGGCGCGGGCGGAGATCTCGGCACCCATCGTGCCCCCGCCGATCACACCCACCTTCTCGAAGCTCATCGGTCTTGCCTTCCGCAGTTCATCCACCAGCGCCGGGTGCTGCCCATTGATGGTTGGTTGGTTCCTCCGTCCAAGGATGGTAGCTGCGTTCGCCTCCTGGTGAAGGTTGCCTTTCGGAGCTGGCTGCGCTCGAGGACGGGCGCGGCAGCGAGCCGTGGCACAGCAGTCGAGCAGTACATAAGAAAAAGCGACGTCACTCTTGACAAAGCGGCGCGACGAGCCCATCCTTGTGGCTCTGATCACACGCTTGCCGCCCGCCGTCGGGCAGCAGTCAGAAGGAGAGCAACGGATGCCAGCATCGTCAACCCGCCGGCCGCGTCGAGGCATCGGCGACGGTTTCCGGGTCATTGCCACGCTGATCGCGCTCGTCGTTGTGATGTCGGCTGCGGCCGCTTGCTCCAGCGGCTCGTCGGGCAGCACCTCTAGCGGGCCGATCAAGGTCGGGATCATCTGGCCGTTCACCGGTTTCTCCTCCAACTACGGACCGGACGGCCTGGCCGGTGCCCAGCTCGCGCTGAACGAAGCGGGCATGAAGGTCGGCAACCGGCCGATCGAGCTGGTTCAGGGAAACGAGAACGTCCTCGACCCGTCGAAGACGCTCGCCGAGGCGAAGCGTCTGGTGCAGCAGGAGGACGTCAAGATCATGCTGGGGCCGGTCTTCGGATCGAGCCAGCAGGCTATCGCGCCCTACCTCAAGCAGCAGAAGGTGATGTCGTTCGTGCCCTACGGTGCCACCAAGGACCTCGGCGGCAGTGGCAATACGGTGAGCTGGCCAACCCTTGATACGGCGTTCTCCACGCCCCTGGGCGATTTCATGAAGAACACCCTGCATTACTCGAAGATTGCGACCCTGACCGCCGACTACGTGTACGGCCACGACGTGATCCAGGGCGCGGTCGACTCCTTCAAGAAGGAGGGCGGCAGCGTCGTGCAGCAACAGGCGGTGCCGCTGGGCACCACGGACCTGTTGCCCTACGCGTCGAATTTCGATCGCAGCGCCGACGCGCTGGTGATGTGGCTGGTGCCCCAGGACGCGGCGACGTTCATCAAGAGTTACCAGGCGCTGAAGATCGACAAGCCGCTGATCCTGGTCAACGGGCTGTTCGACCCCACGTTCCAGGACGTCGGGAGCCAGATCATCGGGACCTATGGACTGGTCGACTGGTCTGCTGCCCTCGACAACCCCGCGAACAAGGCCTTCGTGAGCGACTTCAAGGCCGCGAACGGCGGCAAGTACCCCAACAACAACAACGCCGCCGCCTATGTGGACACCAAACTGGCACTCGCGACCATTGCCGGCTCCGGTGGCTCGACGACCTTCGACGACCTGACCAAGGCCGTGAAAAACGTCAAGCTGGACACGCCCTACGGCCCGGGCAGCATCGACAGCAACTTCTTCGGCGTCACCAACCGGACGGTGGTCCAAGCCGAGAAGTCGCCGGAGGGCCGCTACGTCTGGAACCCCGTCAAGACCTACACCAACGTGCCGAACAATGGGTCCTGAGACCTGCCGGCGCCCTGAGCTAGGCGGAAGCCGATGCTGACACTACTGAACGGCATCTCACTCGGATTCATCCTCTTCCTGATCGGGAGCGGGTTGTCCTTGGTGATGGGCGCCATGGGCGTCATCAATCTCTCGCACGGTGCGTTGTACATGGTCGGCGCCTACGTCGGGTGGGCTGCGGCGACCCAGGCCCACCTGAACTTCGCCATCGCGGTCTTAGCCGGAGCGGCGGCGGCAGGCGTGATCGGTCTGCTCACCCACCAGGCCTTCTTCCGCCACCTGCAGGGCTACGTCGATGAACAGATCCTTGTCTCGTTCGGCTTCATCTACATCCTGACCGACGCAGTGCAGTGGATCTGGGGCCCTACGTCGAAGCCGCCCTTCTCGGTCGGCGCGCTTACCGGCACCCTGACGATCGGCAGCTTCTCCTATCCGATGGTCCGGGTGTTCATCATCGCCGTCGGGGTCGTCTTTGCGGTCGGGCTGTGGCTCCTGCAGCAACGAACCCGGCTCGGCGCGGTAGTGCGCGCAGGGATGGACGATTCGCCCATGGTGCGGTCGATGGGCATCAACCTCGAACTCATCGCCGCCGGGCTGTTCGTGATCGGCTCGGCCGTCGCGGGGGCCGCCGGCGTCTTCGGGGGTCTCATCATGGGTGCACAACCGAGCTTCGGCATCGACATCATGCTGCTGGCGCTCATCGTCGTCGTGCTCGGTGGCGTCGGCAGCATCCCCGGAGCGCTGATCGGCGCGCTCGTGGTCGGCATCACCAGCACGGTGAGCGTGGTGGCGTTCCCGGCGTTCTCCTCGGCGAGCTTGTACGTCGTGATGGCGGTCGTCCTGTTGTTCAGGCCGGCCGGTATCAGCGGAAGGATGGTTGACGCATGAACATCGAGGACACCGCGGTGGTTGCCGGGCCGGCCGACGACGCTCCGGCCGTGCGAGAGCCCGCTCCTCACCGGCGGCGCCGGCCGCGGGCCGGACTGATCTGGTCCGTTGCCATCGTCGCCGTACTGGTCTTCCTGCCGCTGCCGCTTGCTCCCTATCTGCAGGACGGCGCGACGCGGGTGCTCATCTTCGCGCTCCTCGCGATGAGTCTCGACCTGGCCTATGGGTACGCCGGGATGATCTCGCTCGGTCACGCCGCGTTCTTCGGTGCGGGAGGCTATGCGGTCGGGCTGCTCATGGTCCGTGGTGAGATCTACAACTTTTGGATCGGCGCCGCCGCCGCGATCTGCGCGGCCGCGCTGCTGGCGGCGATCATCGGCTTCATCGCCCTGCGGACCCGGGGCATCTACTACATCCTCGTTACCTTCGCGCTCGGGCAGCTGGTCTACAGCCTCGCGCAGCAGTGGAGCGTGCTGCACACCAGCGGGGCGGAGGCCGTCGTGGGCATTACGCAGCCGGACGTGCCGCCGTTTGACATTGTGTGGAGCAGCCAGAATGTGTACTACTTCACGTTGGTGGTGGGTCTCGTCGCCACCGCACTGTTGTTCTGGATCGCCCGCTCGGGTTTCGGGTCCGTCCTTAAGGGGATTCGGGAGAACGAGGCGCGCATGTCGGCGATGGGCTTCAACACCTGGCTGTACAAGTATGCGGTGTTCATCGTCTCCGGTGCGTTCGCCGGTTTGGCAGGCGTCTTGTTCGCCTACTCCAGCGGCATAGTGGCTCCCTCAAACGTGGGCATCGCCGAGTCGGGCCTCATTGTGCTGATGATCATCCTGGGCAGCACCGGGCGCTTGTACGGGGCGGCGCTCGGTGGCGCGGTGATTGTCATCGTCCAGTTCATCGCGGAGCAAAAGATTCCCGAGCACGAGAACATGGTTCTCGGTGTCGTGTTCGTCCTCGCGGTGCTCCTGCTGCGAGGGGGAATCGTGGTTCGTTCGGAGCAGCTTGTCGCCACGCTGAAAAGGAGCCGTCATGCTCACCTTGGATAGTGTGGCGTTGAGCTACGGGGGCGTTCATGCGGTGCGTGACGTATCCCTGACGGTCGAGCCGGGTACCCGGCTGGCCCTGATCGGTCCGAACGGCGCCGGCAAGACCAGCCTGCTCGCACTGCTGGGCGGCCAGTCCCGTCCCAGCTCGGGCAAGATCTTGCTCGGCGGCCAGGACATTTCGCGCCGCAAGGCCTACCGGCGCGCCCACCTCGGGGTCGCACGGTCCTTCCAGATTGCCAGCCTGTTCCCTAAATTGACTGTGCGCGAGCAGGTATCGTTGGCGTTGCGCAGGCCGAACCGCTTCGGCTGGGTAGGCCACTCCGGGGGGTCGTCGCGGGAGGCGGTGGACGGCCTGCTCGAGGACTGGGGATTCGCCGGCGACGTGTGGGATCGCCGTCCCGGCGAGTTGTCCTACGGCCAGCAGCGGACATTGGAACTGGCCCTGGCGCTGGCGCGGCGGCCGAAGGTGCTCCTGCTCGACGAACCCAACGTCGGACTGACGACCCGGGAGAACGCCGCCCTGGTCGACCGTATTCGTGCGTTCGACCGCGAACTGACCGTCATCCTGGTTGCCCACGACATGGACGTGGTCTTCGGGGTGGCCGATCGGGTGATCGTCATGCAGCGCGGTCAGATCGTGGTCGACGGAACACCGGAAGCCGTCCGCAACGACCCCCTCGTCGCGGAAATCTACTTCGGAAAAGCGGAGGCATCGTGAGTCTGCTGGAGATGGACGGGGTCTGCTCCGGATACGGTGAAACCCCGGTCCTGCGCGAGGTGGCGTGCGCCATCGAAGCGGGGACAGTGGTGGCGCTGCTCGGCCGCAACGGCATGGGCAAGTCGACGACAGTTTCCACGATCGCCGGTGTCCTCCCGATGACCGCAGGCACCATCCGCCTTGATCATCGCGACGTGACCCGGCACAACGCCGTCAAGCGGGCCCGTCTGGGCATCGGCCTGGTTCCCGAGAAGCGTCAGGTGTTCCGCTCGTGCACGGTTCGTGAGCATCTCACGATGGGTGCACGTCACCGCGGTAATCGGGATAACCCCTGGACTCTCGACCGGATTTACGCCACGTTTCCTGTGCTGGAAAGGCGTTCCCGTGCCAGGGGCAACGAGCTCAGCGGGGGAGAGCAGCAGATGTTGGCCATCGCCCGGGCGCTGAGCGCGAATCCTGAACTGTTGCTGTTGGACGAGCCGTCCGAAGGCCTGGCCCCCTCGGTCGTCCAGGAGATCGCCGGGGTGATCCGGCAGCTCGCCGTCGAGCACGCGGACGGCGCGATCCTGCTTGTTGAGCAGAACGTCGCACTGGCACTGTCGATTGCGGACCGGGTCATGGTCATGTCGCACGGCAAGATTGTGTTCACCGGAACCTCGCAGGAGTTCAGCGACCGACCGGACGTCCAAGCCAGGTACATCGGTGTCGGCTGACTGGCACCGCTGGTCGCTGGCCGAAGCCGCCCGGCGACTGCGCAGCCGCGAGATCGGTGCTGTGGAATTGTTCGACGCCGTCCTGGCGCGGGTCGCCGAGGTCGACGATGAGGTGCGCGCGTTCGTCACCGTGACCGCCGAACTTGGCCGCCGGCAAGCGCTGCGCGCGCAACGCGTCCTGGACCGCGAAGGTTCCTCGTCCCCGCCGCTGGCCGGCATACCGGTGGCGCTCAAGGATCTGATCGACGTTCGGGGCGCTCGCACTACGGCGGGAAGCAGAGTGCTCGCCGAAAATGTTGCCGACTCCGATGCTGTGGTCTGGGCGCGGCTGGCCCGGGCGGGGGCGACGCTGGTCGGGAAGGTGAACACCCACGAGTTCGCCTACGGCGGTGCCACCGAACCCACCCGCAACCCGTGGGACACCACCCGCATGGTCGGCGGATCCTCCGGCGGCAGCGCGGCGGCGTTGGCCGCCGGAATGTGCTTCGGTGCGCTCGGCAGCGACACGGCCGGATCGGTCCGGATTCCCGCCGGATTCTGCGGCGTCGTCGGGCTCAAGCCCACCCGAGGGGTCGTGAGCACCCGTGGGGTGATCCCGTTGTCTCCCACTCTGGACTGCGTCGGTCCGATGGCGCGCACGCCGGCCGACGCAGCGCTCCTCTTCGCGGCGCTGGTCAGTCCCCGCCGTGCGCGCACGGTGTGTGACCGTCCGCTCGGCACGTCCCTGCACGGTCTGCGGGTCGGCGTGGTGCAGAACAAGGAGCCGGTGGCGGCCGAGGTGCGGAGCGCCCAGGACGATGCTGCGGTGGCTCTCGTTGCCGCCGGCGCGACCCTCACCACGATCGACAGCAGCACGCTGGACACCACGGCCGCCGCCCGCGCCAACTTCACGATCATGGCGGCCGAGTCGGCCCGCGTCCATCGCGACTGGCTTGCCACCAGCGCGGAGAAGTACTCGCCCTACGTCCGCGAGCGCCTGCTGCTGAGTGCCCAAACCACCGCGGTGGACTACCTCGACGCGGTGCAGGAGGCCCGCACCGTGCGTCGACACTGGGACGCGGCCCTCGCCGGCTGCGATGTCTTGCTGCTCACCGGCATGCCGTGCGTGGCGCCCGCCGCGTCCAGTACGCAGATCGAGCTGGACGGGGAATCCTTCGACCGGGACTGGCTGATCTGCCGGGACACCGCGTTCGCCAATCTCACCGGACACCCTGTCCTTGCCGTGCCGGCCGGGTGCGTCGGTGGCTTGCCCGTCGGCGTGCAACTGGTCGCCCGCCACCATGGGGAAGCGGTGCTCTTCCGGGCGGGACAGGCTGTGTTCGACCGACTTGGCTCAGCCATACCGTGATGCCCACGCCCTCAGTCGAATGCCGGTTCCCGACTGGGGGAGCAGCCGGCAAAGAAGAGGTTGTGCCATGCGTGCGTCACAATCTTGGCTGCGTCGTCGAGAGAAACGGTATTGCCGCGCAGTGCTTCTTGGGCGTACCAGACGTAGGCGGACTGTTCGACCAACGCCGCCGCCGCCTCGGTCGCCACCCGGGCCGAGACACCATCGACCTCCTCTATGCCGTGCACCAGCCGCAGCGCCGTCACGAAGCGCTCGACGTGCCGGTTGCGCATCGACCACCAGACATCGCGGAAGCGGGACTCCACCCCCGCCGCCTCGATCAGTGCGCGCATGACATCCCGGTTCGCGTAGTACTTCTCCAAGTATCCCCGGTTCGCGTCGAACAGCACCTCGTACGGTTCGGTGGCGAAGTCGTGCGCCGTTTGGCCGCTGGCGCGGTACAGCTGGTCATGGATATCGCCGACAACAGCTTCGAAGAGGTCTTCCTTGTCAGTGAAGTACCGGTAGAGGCCGCCGAGGGAAATGTTCGCCTCGTCCTTCACCGCGCTCATCGTCGTGTTGACATAGCCGTCGCGTGCGAACACCGTGCGAGCGCCGTCCAGAATGTGCTCGAACGTGCGACGCCCTTTGGGGGTTGTCGGCGTGGCAGCCACGGCGGGCTTGCCTCCTTCGTGCGGCCAGCGGAACGGTGTGCACCGTCCTTCTTTCGAAGAGTAGAACACATTCGATAGGAAAGCGAGGGTGTCATCACAAAAAAGTGACGTCGCTATCTTGACAACAGCCGTGAAGGGGCGAACCATGGGACCTGACCGCCCGCCGGCGCCGATTGTGCGTGACCAGGCAACCGAGGAGTGAGGTTATGACAGAGAGCGCTCGAGCACGGGCTGCTCGCTACCGTGCCGCCGGGTGGTGGCCGGGTGAACCACTGGTCGAGTGCTTCCGCCGCCACGTCGAGGATCGGCCGAACGCCCATGCAGTCCGCGACAGTCGCAGCGCTTGGGTGAGTCGGGCCGAGCTCTGGGCTCGGGCCGGCGGGCTGGCCGAAAAGATGGCCGGCCGGGGCATCGCGTCCGGCGACGTCGTCATGATCTGCCTGCCCAACCACGTTGGCTGGCAAGTGAGTTTCCTTGCCTGCCTGCGTCTCGGTGCGGTGCCCGCGACCTTGCCGGTCACCTCCGACGCCGCGACGTTGCATTACGCCGGCAGGCTCGTCGGTGCGCAGCTGCTGGTCGTACCGCAGCGGCACCGTTCGCGTGACTTCGCCACCGAGCTACTGGGGGACGCCGACATGCCGGCCTCGTTGCTCGTGCTCGGCGGCGAAGGCAGCGAGACCTGGCGGCAGGCAGCAACGGAACAGCGGGTGCCGAACACCGCGATCCCGGGCCTGTGCCATCTGATGTTCACCTCCAGCACCACCGGGATGCCGAAGGCGGTCGCGCACACCGAGGACACCTTGGCGGCCGTCAACATCGCCTTCGCGGAGCGCTTCGGGATCGACGGCGCCGAGCCGATCTTCATGGCCTCCCCGCTCGGCCACAGTGTCGGGGCCTGGCACGGTGCGCGACTGTCGCTGTTCACCGGCGCGCCCCTGGTCCTACAGGAGCACTGGGACCCGGCCGACGCGCTCCGCCTCATCGCCGAGGAGCGCTGCGGATTCACCGCCGCGGCAACGCCGTTCCTCAAGGACCTGGTCGATGCCCCATGGGCGGAGGCGGAGCCGAAGCTGGCCAGCATGCGGGCCTTCCTCTGCGGCGGCGCGCCGGTGCCGCCGGCACTGCTGTCCGCCGCCGCCGTGCAGATGCCTAGGACCTTCGTCACCGTTCTGTGGGGAATGACCGAAGGAGGAGTGACCACCTGCCTGCCGGGAGACCCGCCCGAACGGATCACCGGGACCGCCGGCAGAGGCCTTCCCGGCCTTGAGCTGTGCACGCTCTCCGCGGACGGCACGCGGCAACCGCCGGGTTCACCGGGCGAGCTCGCCATGCGCGGGCCGGGCGTGTTCGTCGGCTACTACGGCCAGGACGAGCTCTACCGTGAGCACCTGACGTCGGAGGGATTCTTCCGCACCGGCGATATGGCCGAGGTCGGTACCGATGGCTACATCCGGCTGACCGCCCGGCTCAAGGACCTGATCATCCGCGGCGGCGTCAACATCTCGCCGATACCGCTGGAAAACGCCCTGTCGGCTCATCCGAACATCCAACGGGTCTCCGTCATCGGCACCCCGGATCCGCGGATGGGCGAACGTATCTGCGCGGTGATCGTGCCCCAGGGCGAGGCGCCGACCCTGGACGGCCTGCTCGGCTGGCTGTCCGGCACCGAACTATCCCGCCGGCAATGGCCCGAACAACTCGTCGTCGTCGACGCCATGCCGGAAACGGCCGCCGGCAAGATCCGCAAAGCCGCACTGCGGACCGAGATTCTGGAGGAGCGCACATGACACCCCATACGCACACCACCCCTCGTACCGCAGCCGTCGGCGACATCACCGTTGCCTTCGTTGAAGGCGGTGCTCCCACGGGCCCGCCGGTCGTGCTCATCCACGGCCTCGCCGAAGACTCGCGCACCTGGCAGCACCAGCAGGGGCAGCTGGGTGAGTTCCACACCTACGCCTACGACCTCCGCGGTCACGGCGGCACCTCGCTCGGTGATGCCGACGGCACCTTGGCGCAGCTCGACACAGACCTCTGTGCCTTCCTGGAGACGGTGACCGGCCCGGCGGTATGCGTGGGGTTCTCGCTGGGCGGCACGGTGGTGCTGTCCGCGGCGGCCAGCCGCCCGGATCTGGTCACCGGGGCGATCGTGCTCGGTACCTCCACCGTGGTCGGCCGGGCCGCCGTGCCGTTCTACGAGGAACGGATCGAACGCGCGAGCTCGGGCGATGCCCAGCGTGTCGCGGAGGCGCTGCGCGAAGACACCGCGGCCGGGTTGTCCTCCTCCGAACCCGACGTCGACGCCCTCACCGCGCGGCGCGTCGAGGCGATCGGTGACGGACGCGGTTACATCAACGCCTCCCGCGCGATGGCGGCGCTCAACGCCGCGCCGCTCACCCCACGGTTGGCCGACATCCGCTGCCCGGTCACGGTGATCGGCGCCGAGCACGACACGTTCTGCCCCCGCAAGGCGGCCGACATCATTCGCAACGGACTGCCCGCCGCCGACTACCTGGAGATTCCCGCCGCCGGGCATCTCATGAACATCGACAATCCGGTCGCGGTCACCGCGGCGCTGACCAAAGCTCTGAAAGGGATGAACTGACATGGATCGTTGGGGACTGTCTATGGGGGTAAGCCCCCGGGAGCCGCTGAGCAATGTCGCGGACCTGGCGAAGGCCGGCGAGGACTGCGGGTTCGAGGCGATGTGGTTCATCGACTTCCAGCTGGGTATGAAGGACGTCTACGCGGCGATGTACCTCGCGGCGCTCGCGACCAAGCAGATGCACATCGGCGCTGCGGTGACCAACCTGGTCACCCGCCATCCCACGGTCACCGCTAACGCCACGGCCGCGCTGGACGAGCTGTCGGACTCCCACGCCATGCTCGGGCTGGGGGCCGGATGGTCGGCGGTGTACGGGGCGGGCGGACAGCCCTCCAAGCTCGGCGATCTCCGCTCCGGGATCGGCGAGTTCCGCGAGCTGTTCACCGGGGAGGAGGTCGAGCTGTACGGCACCAAGGTCAAGCTCGCTACCGCGCAGCGGCAGGTGCCCATCTACCTTGCGGTCTCCCAACCCGGGATGCTCCGCCTGTCCGGTGAGGTCTGTGACGGGGCCGTGCTCATGGGCGCCGCCGACCCGGAGTTCTGCAAGTGGCAGCTGGACTACATCTACGAAGGTTTGGCGAAGGCGGGCCGCGACCGCTCGGAGATCACGATCGATCTCCTCGTCACGATGAGCATCGACGACGACGAGGAGAAAGCCCTGTCGGACGTCCGGGCCTGGGCCACCAGCCAAGCCGCCACCTTCGACGTCTGGAAGCACATGCCCCCGGCCTGGGAGCGGTTCCGCCCGGAGTTCGCCGCCGCCAACCAGGGCTACCACCTGGTGGAACACTTGTCCCGGCACGCCGGGCACAAACAGGTCGTCAGCGACGAGTTCGTCCGGTCGGTGGCATTGGCCGGCACCGAGGAGTTCTGCATCGGCCGACTGCGTGAGCTCGCCGCGCTCGACATCGACCGAATCACGTTCGCGCTGCTTTCCGGTGGCCGCCGCCGCCGGATGGATCAGCTCGCCGAACGCATCATCCCGCGCGTCAACGCCTGAGCCACGAGGAGCCCACGATGGATAACCGCAAGGTCGCGCTCGTCACCGCCGCTGCCGGGGCCGGCATCGGCGCCGCCATCAGCCGGCGCCTCGCCCAGGACGGCTTCGACGTCGTCATCACCGACGTCCATGAACGCCGCGGCAAGGAACTCGCCGCAACGCTCGCGGCCGAACACGGGCGCCCGTTCGGCGCTCTGGTGCTCGACGTCACCGACCCCGACACGGTCGCCCGAGCGGTGGACACCGTCGTCAACCAGCACGGTTCCCTCGACGTCCTGGTCAACAACGCCGGCTGGAGCAAGATCGAGCCGGTCGCGGAGATGGACCTCGACACGTGGCGACGATGCCTGGACGTCGACCTCAATGGCACGTTCTACGGCATGCGCTACGCCCTCCCCCAGATGATCAAGCAGAAGGGCGGGGCCATCGTCAACATCAGCTCGATCGCCGCCTGGGAGACCAGCGTCGAGCACGGCGCCGCCTACTCGGCCGCGAAGGCCGGAGTGCTGGCCCTGACCCGCGTCGCCGCCGCCGAGAACGGCAAGTTCGGTGTGCGGGTGAATGCCATCGCCCCCGGCCTGATCTACAACGACTTCCTCCGCAAGATCTACCCCGACAGCTTCTTCGACGGCTACATCGAGGACCGCTCGAAGGTCGGCCGCGTCGGTCAACCCGAGGACGTGGCCGGGCTGGTGTCCTTCCTCGTCGGCCGCGACGCCGGGTACATCACCGGCGAGGTCTACGGCATCAGCGGAGGGGTCTTCCCCCATGCCTGAGCGCAGTCCGTCCACGCTGCCGGCCGCCGCGCTCATCGCCGAGTTCCAGGCCGGACGGCTCACCCCCAGCGACGTGCTCGAGGCGACCCTCGAACGGATCGAGGGCCACAACGACGAGCTGCATGCCTACGTCACGGTGACCGCCGAACTCGCCCGCGCACAGGCCGCCGAGGCCACGGCGGCCTATCAGCGCGGCGAGCACGCCCCGCTGCTGGGCGTCCCGGTGTCGGTGAAGGATGCTTTCCACGTCCAGGGAGTCGAGACGACACTGGGATCCCTGCTCCACAAAGGACACATCGCCAAGACCGACTCCGGGGTGGTGCGTCGGCTGCGCGCCGCCGGCGCGGTGTTCACCGGGAAGACCAACACCGCCGAGTTCGGGCAGTCGGCGACGACGGACAACATGCTAGGCCCCGACACCGGCAATCCCTGGGACCCCAGCCGCACGCCCGGGGGTTCCAGCGGTGGCGCCGCGGCGTCGGTGGCGGCGGGCCTGGCGAACATCGCGGTCGGCTCCGATGGTGGCGGTTCGGTCCGTATCCCGGCATCCTTCACCGGGCTGGTTGGCATCAAGGCGACGCCCGGGGTGTGCCGCGACGAGTACGGCTTCCGTGCGATGACCGAGTTCGTCAGCCCCGGACCGCTGGCGTGGCGAGTGGCCGATGCCCGACTGATGCTGGGGGTGCTCGCCGACCGCGACTACACCCGGGCGGCACCGCCGAGGCGGCTGCGGATCGGCTACTGCGCCCGCCCCGAGGGCCGGCCGGTCGACGCCGGAGTGGCCATGGGTGTGAGCGCGGCCGCCGTCGCGCTAGCCGATCTCGGACACGACGTCACGGAGGTCGACCTCCCGATCCAGGGCTGGAACGCCGTGTTCGGCCCCCTGGTCCTGGAGGACGAGCACCGCGAACGAGGCCACCTGCTGGCCACCGCCGACCGCCTGAGCGGCTACGAGCGGGCGTCACTCATCGCGGCCCGGTCCCTGGACCCCGCCGAGGTCACCCGGGCGCGTGAGGAACTGCCGCGCTACCGGGCCGCCGTGGCGGGTATCTTCGAGCACTACGACGTCCTGCTGACCCCGACCGTGGCGGTGCCGGCTTTTCCGTTGGGCGAACGACCTAAGGTGATCGACGGACAACGGGTCAGCTCGCTGTGGGGTGCGTTTCCCTTCGCGGCCCCGTTCAACGTCGCCGGAACCGCCGCCCTGTCGCTGCCCTGCGGCCTGTCCCACGGACTGCCGGTTGGTGCCCAGCTGGTCACCGCAGCGAACACGGAACAGCTGCTGCTCGACGTGTCCGAAGAGCTGGAAGCGGCCCTGGGCTTCGATCCGGACCCAGTGCTCCGGCGGTGGGCGGACCCGGCAACTGTCCCGGCCACCGTCCCATGACGCAGCAGGTGCTCGCAGAGGCCCGCGACAACGTGTTGCACGTGACGATGAACGTTCCCGAGCGGCGCAACGCATTGTCCAAGGACGTGCTCGAGCAGCTCGGGGTGGTGCTGGGTGCTGTCGAGGACGCAGGCGTGCGGGCCGTCGTCCTGACCGGGGCGGGAAACTTCAGCGCCGGAGCGGACTTCGCGGACCTCACCGGAACCGTCGCCGACCTCGGCTACGACGATCTGCTGGCCGAGACCACCCGCGCCGTTGGCGCGGTGTCGGTGCCGGTATTCGCCGCGATCGAGGGCGCCTGCATCGGCGCCGGGTTGGACCTCGCCATGGCCGCCGACGTCCGTGTCGCGGGCGAGTCGGCGTGGCTGCAGGTACCCGCCGTCCGCCTCGGCCTGCTCTACAGCCCGGCCGCGATCGCCCGGCTGCACCGCAGCCTGCCCCGCGAGACCGTCACCCGGCTGCTGGTGCTGGCCGAACGATTCCCCGCCGCCGCAGCGCACACCGCGGGTTTGGTCTCCCACGTCGTCGCCGACGGCAGCGCCCTCGAGCGCGCGCACCGCCTGGCCGCAGCGGTCGCCGGATACCCCACCGACGCCCTCCGGCAGACCAAGGCACTGCTCGGCGCGCTCGATGCCGGCACCGTCGAGGACACCCACTGGCAACAGGTGCGCGAGCGTCTGCTCGCCTCACCCGCGCGCCGCGACGCCGTGGCCGGCGCGCACGCGCGATTCAGCGTGCACCGCACATCGGAGGAACCAGCATGAGCTCATCCACTCAAACCAAAATCGCCACAGATCCGCGGGACTTCCTCGAGCTGGACTGGTTGCTGACGGAGGAGGAGCGCCAGATCCAGCAGACCGTACGCCGTTACGTTCGGGACCGTGCGCTGCCCAAGATCGGTCCGGCGTACGAGGACGGGGTGTTCCCGCGGGAGTTCATCAAGGAGATGGGCGCCCTGGGGCTGCTGGGCATGCACCTGGACGGCTACGAGTGCGCGGGCACCAACGCGGTGAGCTATGGCCTGGCCTGCGTGGAGCTGGAGGCCGGCGACAGCGGGCTGCGCAGCTTCGTGTCCGTGCAGGGCTCGCTGGCCATGTTCCCCATCCACACCTACGGGTCTGCGGAGCAGAAGCAGGAATGGCTGCCCCGGATGGCCGCGGGCGAGGCGATCGGCTGCTTCGGGCTGACCGAGCCGGACGCGGGCAGCGACCCCTCCAACATGCGCACCAATGCGCGGCGTGACGGGCAGGACTGGATCCTCAACGGCACCAAGATGTGGATCACCAACGGCGGTATTGCCGACGTCGCCGTCATCTGGGCCCGCACCGATGACGGGGTGCGGGGCTTCGTCGTCGACACGACGACCCCGGGATTCAGCACCCACGACATCCACGGCAAGCTCTCGCTGCGGGCGTCGGTGACCTCCGAGCTGGTGATGCAGGACGTCCGCCTGCCCGCCGGAGCGGTCCTGCCCGAGATCCGCGGCATGCGCGGCCCGTTGTCCTGCCTCAGCGAGGCACGGTTCGGGATCCTGTTCGGCGTCGTCGGCGCCGCCCGCGCCTGCTACGAAGCGGCGCTGGAGTACTCGCTGACCCGGGAACAGTTCGGCCGTCCGATCGGCGGATTCCAACTGACCCAGCAAAAGCTCGCGAACATGCTCGTGTGCGTCAACCGGGCCCAGCTCCTCGCCATGCATCTGGGGCGGCTCAAGGACGCCGGGCGCATCCAACCGGCGCAAGTCAGCTTCGGCAAGCTCGACAACGTCCGCCAGGCGATGACAGTGGCGCGCGACGCCCGCTCGGTGCTCGGTGCTAACGGCATCACCCTGGAGTATCCGGTCGCCCGGCACATGGCGAACCTGGAGTCCGTCTACACCTACGAGGGGACCAACGAGATGCACACCCTGATCCTCGGGCAGGCGCTGACCGGAATGGCGGCGTTCACGTGAGCGCCGGCGTGCGCGACGTCGCCGGACTGGCCGGCGTCGACCTGGGTACACGCACTGTGGAGTACACCGCGCGGGACGCCATCCTCTACGCGCTCGCCGTCGGGGCTCGCGCGTCCGACCTCGACCTGGTCTACGAGCGCGACCTGCGGGTGTTGCCTACCTACGGGATGGCCCTCGGGCTCTGGGCGGTCGAGGCGGCCGGTGACCTCGGCGCGTACGACCGGCTGCGGTCGCTGCACGCCGCGCAGCGCCTGGAGGTACGTGCTCCCCTGCCACGAGCCGGGGCCATCGAAATGTCGGCCCGGGTCTCCGCAGTGTGGGATAAGGGCAAAGCCGCGATGGTCGACATCGAGGTCGAATGCCCGTACTTCGCCGCGACCTATTCGATCTTTCTGCCCGGACTCGGCGGCTGGGGCGGTGAGCGCGGGCAGTCGGTACGTACGGCAGCGAGCTCGGCGGCACCCACCGAGATCGACTGCGCCACCTCGGAAGACCTCGCCGCCCTCTACCGACTCACCGGCGACCGGCACCCCGTCCACATCGACCCCGCCACCGCCGCGGACTACGGATTCACCCGGCCGATCCTGCACGGACTGTGCACCTTGGGCATCGCCGTGCGCGCGGTTGCTGCCGTGGGCCACGCGCATCCCGGTGACCTGAGCTACCTCGAGGCGCGCCTGGCCTCGCCGGTCTATCCCGGCGACACGCTCCGGCTCAACGCCACCGCAGGCCCAGCGGAGATCCTGTTTCACGTTCGGGTCGGCGACACCGCGGTGCTCGGGAATGGGCGTGCCCGGTTCAAACCAATGGAGGCGTGATGTCGGTGAGGTTCGGGTACAAGGCGTCGAATGAGCAGTTTCCGCCGCGGGAGTTGTTGCGGTATGGGGTGTTGGCCGAGGAGATGGGGTTCGACTCGGTGTTCGTGTCCGATCATCTGCAGCCGTGGCGACACGACGGGGGGCATGCGCCGTTCGCGATGACGTGGTTGGGGGCGTTGGGAGCGCGGACCGAGCGGGTGATCATTGGGACGAGTGTGCTGACGCCGACGTTCCGGTATCATCCGGCGATCGTGGCGCAGGCCTTCGCCACGCTGGGGTGTCTGTTCCCCGGCCGGGTGGTGCTGGGTATGGGCACCGGGGAGTCGATGAACGAGGTGCCCCTCGGGTTGACCTGGCCCGAGGGCAAGGAACGCTTTGCCCGTTTCCGGGAAGCGGTGGCACTGATCCGCCAGCTGTGGTCGGAGCAGCGGGTGAGCTTCGAGGGGCAGTACTACCAGACGGATAAGGCCACAATTTATGACCGCCCTGAGCAGCCGGTGCCGCTGTATCTGGCCGGCTCCGGTCCGGCGGCGACCCGCTACGCCGGGCGGGTGGGGGATGGCTACATCACCACCTCGGGCAAGGCCCCGGAGCTGTACACCGGCACCTTGTTGCCCGCGGTGGCCGAGGGGGCGGCCAAGGCGGGGCGCACGACGGCGGATCTGGACATGATGATCGAGGTGAAGGTGTCCTTCGACCACGACCGGGACGTCGCGATGGACGCCACCCGGTACTGGGGAGCTTTGGCGTTGTCCCCGGAGCAGAAGTCAGGGGTGGAGGATCCGGTGGAGATGCAGCGCCTGGCCGACGAGCTCCCCGCCGAGCGCACCGCAAGCCGGTTCATCGTCTCCACCGATCCCGACGAGCACGTGCGCGCGATCAAGCGCTACCTGGACCTCGGCTTCACCCACCTGGTGTTCCACGCGCCCGGCCCGGACCAGGAGAAGTTTCTGCGGCTCTATGGCGCTGAGATCCTGCCCCGGCTGCGGGCATCGTCGAGGTAAGGGTGCGTCGCGGTGACCGCACCGGGCTCGTC
>CAJDUM010000088.1_pt1 | contig 16695 bp, 13 predicted proteins | sample 7390781 | NCBI WGS metagenome assembly CAJDUM01 (sample SAMEA7055661, study PRJEB34461) | soil metagenome | biome: terrestrial ecosystem; feature: Peninsula; material: soil | place: Antarctica | collected 2016 | reverse complement strand
GCGAGAAGAATACCGAGGACGCGCAGCCGTGCGGAACCGTTGCCGATGCCGAGTGCCACCGCCGCACCCTTCGTGGCGGCGAGAACGACGGCTTCGTCATCACTGTCGAGCACTGGTACGTCCCACCGCGCGGAGGCCTGCCCGGATACGGCGAGGAGTCGGTCCCCCCGCCGCGCGATGACGTCCGCAATAGATCGGGCGTGTCCACCGGCCCCGACAACGACCCAATCCGTCATGTCGGGCCGGTGTGGTGTGCCATGTTGGACATTCTATCCTCCGGCGTGCGTCGGGTGAATCCAGGTTTGTGGTCCATGTAGGGTCCCGAAGCAGGGTCCCGAACGACCACAGACCCACTACCGACCCGAGAGGACGCAGCAATGCTCGGGTTAGTTGTCGTCCGTGGGATGGGCTCGATCGGCGCACGGCACGCCCGGGTCTTCCGGTCTCTCGGCTACGACGTCCGCGGATGGCCGGTCCGGCCACGCGGAGCGGCTACCGAAACGGGCCGATTTCCCCTGCTGACCGATCACGAGGCCGCCGCACTTATGGGTTCTGCGGAGCTCGTCGTCATATGCACCGATACCGCCCGTCACGTTGACGACGCACTCGAAGCCTTGAATGCCGGCGCGCCTCGAGTGCTCGTAGAGAAGCCCCTTGCTCCCGTCGTCGCCGAAATCGATCGTCTGCTGGCCCACCCTGCGTCCGACCGCGGTGTCACGGTGGCTGCCCCACTCCGCGCCCATCTCGGCTTCCTGCACTTCCACGCCGCCGTGGCGCGGTTAGAGACCCCGCGATTTGCGACCGTGTACGCCCAGTCCTGGCTACCATCGTGGCGCCCTGGACGGGACTATCGCGAGTCGTACTCAGCTCGGGCCGACGAGGGAGGCGCGCTGCGCGACCTCGTCCACGAGATCGACTACGCGACCGTCGCCCTCGGCACCCCTCGGAAGGTGCTGGCCGTCCTCGAGCACAGTGGACCTCTCAAGATTCAGGCGGAGCAGGCGGCCACGTTACTGTGGGAAACGGACACAGGTGTAGTCACAATTCGTGTCGACTACGTGACGAGGCCCTCACGTCGCGGCGCCGTCGTGACCTCGCCCAGCGGCAGCGTCGCCTGGAACCCAGCGGCAGCGTCGGTCACCGTCGTGGATGCCGACGGTAGGTCTAGCACAACAATCACCCACGAGGACCTCGATCGCGACCTCGTGATGGCCCGCCAAGCCCAAGCGGCGCTGACCATGACACCCGCGACCCCGCCCCCCCTCCGGCTCGCAGCGGGCGCCCCGGCATCCTTGGCCGAGGGCGTGCTGGACGTGCAGATCTGCGATGATGCTCGGGCGTTTCGTCCGGAGCGAGGAGCAGGACCATGACTTATCGCGTGTCAAACCCCGCAGGAAGCTTCCGCGTCCTCGCTGTCATTCCCGCCCGAGAGGGCTCGCGCGGGCTGCCAGGCAAGAACACTCGGCGGCTCTGCGGGCTCCCGCTCATCGCCCATGCGATCCGCGCGGCCGCGATGACGTCCGCGGTGTCCCGCGCTATCGTAACGACAGACTCCGAGCATCTCACATGCGCTCCGAACCGTCGAGGAACAAGAAGGTTTGGCCTACGACGCCGTGCTGTTGCTCGACCCCACGAGCCCCGTCCGCGATCCAGCGCAACTAAGCGTCGCGGTCGATCAGCTGTGGACGGATGACGACCTCGACGGCGTCATCAGCATCTCGGAGCCGAGATTCCAGCCCGAGTGGGTCGGCGTCCGCCAAGAAGGGGCAACCGTCTCCCGATACTTCGCGAGTGGGGTGGGCGTTACCCGACGCCAGGAGGCGGAGCGCTATCTGCGCATCAACGGTAACTTCTACGTGTGGCGGTCCGCCTTCGCCCGCGGACTGCGGCGGTCGTGGTTCGATGAGGGCCGGCACGCGGGGATCGAGATTCCGGAGGCCCAAGCCTTTTCAATCGACGACGACTTCGAGTTCCGCCTGATAGAGGCGCTCGTAACTGCTGGCCTCGTGCGTCTTCCTTGGATGGAGGCGTCGTCATGAGCGACCGCCTCGTCGGGCGGACCGCCGTCGTCACCGGAGGCGCCGGTCCGCTGGGTCGTGTACTCACGCAGGCGCTGGCGGCGGCCGGTGCCACCGTCTTGGTCGTCGACCGAACTGGCGCTGAAGCACAGGCTCGCCGACTCGGGGAAAGGCACATCGGTATCACTGCCGACCTTATGCTACCCGGTGACCTGAACGCGGTTGAGGATGAAGTCGTGCGTCACGGAGCGTGCGACATCCTGATCCATAACGCGGCGTTCACCGGTACTTCCGGAGTCCCGGGGTACGCCGTCCCCTTCGCGGAACAGACCGATGAGGCATTCGCCGCAGCCGCCTGGCTCAACCTCACGGTCCCATTTTCGCTTACCCGTCGGCTTTCACACATACTGGCTCGGGATGGGCATGGCAGCGTCATCATGGTGTCTTCCATCTACGGCATCGTCGGTCCAAACATGGGTCTCTATGAAGGCACCACCATGGGAAACCCTGCCGCATACGGCGCCACAAAGGGCGGACTCGTCCAATTAACCCGTTACCTCGCAACAGTTCTCGCCCCCCGGGTCCGAGTAAACGGATTCGCCCCAGGCGGCATCGAGCGGGGTCAGGATCATGATTTCGTCAACCGCTACAGCAAGCTCACCCCTCTCGGACGGATGGCCACCGAAAAAGACTTCGCCGGGGTTGTGCTATGGCTTGCTGGTGATGAATCTTCTTACGTCACCGGGCAGACGGTAGCCGTCGATGGCAATGGTGAAGGTGCCGTTCAGCACGCTGTTCATGGCGTTCTCCACCTCTCCCCGGTCACCGACGCAGGCCCTGTCCGTGCCGATCATTCTGCTGGTGGTGGCGGAGTCGGCGGTGATGGCGACAACCCCGCTGTGGGTGTTGCACGCCTGATAGGAAATGCGACTGCCGTCGATCCTCATCGTCGCCGTCTCGTCCGCGAAGTGTGTGACGCCCTCGCCGGTGATGACACCCTCCAGCCTCCAGGTCGTCTCGGCGAGCGGGAGGTTGGGTAAAACTGCCGAGCGATCCCGCATCGTGATCGTCGCCTCGTCACTGCTCAGCACCAGCGTGTCGCCATGCACGTCGAGCGCGAGGCCCTTGGCGAACAGGCGGGAGACCCAGGTGTCCTGGGCCATCAGCGCGGGCTCGCAGCCTATCAATGTCGAGGTCATCTGGAAGATGCGCAGCACTGCCCCGCCCACGGTGGCTCGGCCCATCATGGTGTTGCAGCCGGCGTTCATCGACACCGTGCCGGTGCCGTCGAAGGTGAGGGTCAACGCGCTCCCGGCGACCAGGTCGTGACCGCTGACGCCGATGGAGACAAAAGTGCGCCCGGTGAGTGAATCAGGAACTGTCAGCTGCCCACTACTCGATACGCCCGGCGGGCCGGCAGCGGCAGAACTACCACCCGTGCCCGGATTCGACGAGGAGGTAACCTGGCCGGCCGAGGGCTCGCCGTCGTTGCTCGGTCCACCGGTCGACGGGGTGGACGCGCAGGCTCCGAGAACTGTAGCGACCGCAATGGCCAGCCCGGCGACCGCGATCACGGCGCGGAACACGGGTGGCCACTTCGTCGATGTCATCCTTGATGTCACCCTTCACCCCTCGGACTGGATGTCAGCATCCGGTGGAAGGACGGTTACATCAGCATCGAGGGTTGCACGGTTCGCGCGATCAGGCGGGGCACCGGCTAAACCGCTCCGAACTGCCGGTCCCCGGCGTCGCCGAGGCCGGGCACGATATAGCCGGAGTCGTTGAGCCGCTCGTCCACCGCCGCGGTCACCACGCGCACCGGCAGACCCGACTCGGCCAGCGCAAGCAGGCCCTCCGGCGCGGCCAGCGCGCAGATCGCCGTCACATCCGTCGCCCCACGCTGGGTGAGCAGCGAGATGGTGTGCACCATCGAGCCGCCGGTGGCCAGCATCGGGTCGAGCACCCACACCGGCCGTCCGGCCAGCGACTCCGGCAGCGACTCCATGTACGGCGTGGGCAGCAGCGTCTCCTCGTCCCTGGCCAAGCCGACAAACCCCATCTGCGCCTCCGGGATCAGCGCATGGGCCTGGTCGGCCATGCCCAACCCGGCCCGCAGTACCGGCACCAGCAGTGGCGGATTGCTCAACCGGGTGCCCTGCGTGCGGGCTACCGGAGTGTGGATCGGAATCTGCTCGGTCTGCAACGTGCGGCTGGCTTCGTACACCAACATCAAGGTCAGCTCGTGCACCGCCGACCGGAAGGCGGCGTTGTCGGTGCGGGCGTCCCGCATGATGGTCAACCGGGACGCCGCCAGTGGGTGATCGACCACTGTGACGTCGAGGTGCGCTGGGATCTCATGCGGTGCTGGCATCGGGGCGCTCGATTCCGGTGGGGGGGTGATTGCGCTGTCCAGCACGGTAGCCGGTGCGGCTGGGGGCGGGTACCCGTGGCTGCCGGCAGCGCACAGCGCAGCAGGCACCGCGGTGCCATCGATTCTAGGATGGACGGTATGAGCAGTACTGCGAACGAAACGGTCGGCCACGCGGCGCTGGCCACCGCCCCTGTCCCGCCGAACCGGCCGCCGTTGCCCCGGCAGTTGGCTGATGCCGTATCGGACGAGGCGGCGTTGCGCCGATTCCTGCACGGGCTGCCCGGCGTCGACCCGGTCGGGGTGGAACAGCGATCCGCAGCCCTGTCCACCCGTTCCATCAAGAAGGCCTCCAAGCTGGCAGCCATTGACCTGGCCATTTCTATGGTCGACCTGACCACGTTGGAGGGCGCTGACACACCGGGCAAAGTCCGCTCGCTGTGCGCGAAGGCCCGCAGGCCCGACCCCGACCGTCCGGACACCCCGCACGTCGCGGCGGTCTGCGTGTACCCGGACATGGTCGAGTATGCGGTACCCCAGCTGGTCGGCACCGGCATCGGCATCGCCTCGGTGGCCACCGCTTTCCCGTCCGGTCGCTCGTCGCTGGCAATCAAACTTGCCGACGTCGAACTGGCCATCTCCGCAGGTGCCACCGAGGTGGACATGGTGATCGACCGCGGCGCCTTCTTGGCCGGCAACTACGGCAAGGTGTTCGACGAGATCGCGGCCGTCAAGGCGGCCTGCGGACCGACCCGATTGAAAGTGATCCTGGAGACAGGCGAGCTCGCCACCTACGACAATGTGCGCCGGGCCTCCTGGCTCGCCCTGCTGGCCGGCGGCGACTTCATCAAGACCTCCACCGGCAAGGTCTCCCCCGCCGCCACGCTGCCAGTCACGCACGTCATGCTGCAGGCCGTCCGCGACTGGTGGCACGAGACCGGCGAGGTCCGTGCAGTCAAACCCGCCGGCGGGATCCGCAACACCAAGGACGCCATCCGCTATCTGGTCGCGGTCCACGAGGTGGCCGGTCCACAATGGCTGGACCCCTACCTGTTTCGCTTCGGCGCCTCCTCCCTGCTCAACGACCTGGTGATGCAGCGGCGCAGTCAACTCGACGGCCACTATTCCGGCCCCGACTATGTGACGGTGGTCTGATATGCCCGACGTTGGTCAAGAACCGGCCCAGCGCGGGGAGCACCGCGCCGATCCGATCAGTCGGAGTGCCACCGTGATGGACTGGGACTACGCCCCGGCGCCGGAGTCCGCGGCCATCGGGCGGCTGCGCGCGCGCTACCAGATGTTCGTCGGCGGGCAGTTCGTCGACGGTCGCGGCGCAGACGTCGCCACGATCAACCCGGCCACCGAGAGCCCGCTGGCGACGGTGTCCTGGGCCGGCGTCGATGACGTCGACATAGCGGTCAAAGCGGCCAGGACCGCGTACTCGCGGGTGTGGTCCAAGATGTCCGGCGCGGAGCGAGGCAAGTACCTGTTCCGGATCGCCCGCGGCATCGCGGAACGGGCCCGCGAGCTCGCAGTGGTGGAGACGCTGGACAACGGCAAGCCGATCCGGGAGTCGCGAGACGTCGACGTGCCCACCGCATCGGCGCACTTTTTCTACCACGCCGGCTGGGCGGACAAATTGCAGCACGCCGGATTCGGGCCGTCACCCCGGCCGCTCGGCGTTGTCGGGCAGGTGATCCCGTGGAACTTTCCGCTGCTGATGGCGTCGTGGAAGATCGCGCCGGCGTTGGCCGCCGGGAACACGGTGGTGATCAAACCGGCCGAGACGACGCCGCTGTCCATGCTGGTGCTGGCCGAGATCATCGCCGACGCAGGGCTGCCGCCAGGGGTGGTGAACATCCTGACCGGCGCGGGGGACATCGGCTCAGCGCTGGTGAATCACCCCGGCATCGACAAGGTCGCCTTCACCGGGTCGACCGCTGTCGGCAAGGCGATCCAGACCTCGCTGGCCGGCACCGGCCGGAAGATCACCCTCGAGTTGGGCGGCAAGGCAGCGAACATCGTCTTCGACGACGCCCCGATCGACCAGGCGGTGGAGGGCATCGTCAACGGGGTCTTCTTCAATCAAGGTCACGTGTGCTGCGCGGGATCCCGCTTGCTGGTTCAGGAATCGATAGCCGATGAGGTGATAGGCAAGCTTCGTGACCGGGTGTCGACGCTGCGCCTTGGCGATCCGATGGACAAGAACACCGACGTCGGCGCAATCAACTCCGCCGCGCAGCTGAAAAGGATCCGCGAGCTGACGGCGGCCGGTGACAGCGAGGGCGCCCAGCGCTGGACCTCACCATGCCCGCTCCCCGATCGCGGGTACTTCTTCCCGCCCACCGTCTTCACCGACGTGTCCCAATCGATGCGGATCGCCCGCGAGGAGATCTTCGGACCGGTGCTGTCGGTGCTGACGTTCCGCACACCGGACGAGGCCATCGCGAAGGCGAACAACACCCCCTACGGACTCTCGGCCGGGGTGTGGACGGAGAAGGGTTCACGGATCCTCGGCATGGCATCTGCCCTGCGGGCCGGTGTGGTGTGGGCCAACACGTTCAACAGGTTCGACCCCAGCGCCGCGTTCGGCGGGTACAAGGAATCCGGGTTCGGCCGCGAGGGCGGCCCGGCCGGGCTGGCCGCATATCTGGACACCGATGACGAGGGAGAACGGTGACGCGGCTGCGCTCCGCATCCCGTTTCAGCACAGCGAGTTTCGTCGCATGGCCCGCTGTGATGCTGATCGTTGGAGCAATGCCGAGTGGGAGGGCCACGAGATGACACCACGGACCAGAAGGACACCGGCCGCGGCGGGGTCGGCGAAACCAACGGGAGCCAAAGCAGTACCGGCGAAGTCAGCGGCCACGAAGGCAGCGACCACGAAGGCAGCGCCGGCGAAGCCAAGTGCGGGCTCGGCTCGATCCGCCCGAGGCGCCGCCGTCCTCGCCGGCTCCGATGTTGCAAAACCGAGCGCGCTCCCTGTGCTGAAGTGCTACAAGCTGTTCGTCGGCGGCGCCTTCCCCCGATCCGAGTCCGGTCGAACGTACCCGGTCCGGGGCTCGAAGGGCGAGTTCCTGGCGAATGTCGCCCAGGGGTCGAGAAAGGACGCCAGGGACGCGGTCATCGCCGCACGCAAGGGATATCTCGGCTGGAGCAAGGCCACTGCGTACAACCGGGGCCAGGTGATCTACCGGATCGCCGAGATGTTGCAGGGCCGGCGGGCGCAGTTCGTCGATCTGCTGGTAGCCGAGGACGGTGCCCGGCCTCGGGCGGCGCAGGCATCGGTCGACGCGTCGATCGATCGCCTGGTGCACTACGCGGGCTGGACCGACAAGCTGGCCACGGTGTTCGGCGGCACGAATCCCGTTGCCGGGCCGTTCTTCTCCTTCACCTTCCCCGAACCAACAGGGGTGGTTGCCGCCTTCGCGCCCGCGGACGATCCGATGCTCGGCTTGGTGTCCGTCATCGCCCCCATCATCGCCTCGGGCAATGCAGTGGTGGTGGTCGCCGCCATGGACCGGCCGCTGCCGGCGGTCACCCTGGGCGAAGTGCTCGCCACCTCGGACCTGCCGGCAGGCGTTGTCAATATCCTGACCGGCGACGCCGCCGAGATCGGCCCGCATCTGGCGGCCCACGGCGACGTCAACGCGCTGGATCTGACCGGAGTGGACGGCGATCTGCGGACCGAGTTGGCCCGGGCAGCGGCTGGAACCGTCAAGCGGGTGTACGCGCCTGCCGCCCCGGACTTCACCAAGGCACCCGGAACCGCGCGGCTGCGCGCGTTTCTTGAGTCCAAGACTGTCTGGCACCCCACCGGAGCAGTCTCACTGGCCGGCGGTGGCGGGTACTGACGGCAGTGCGTACTTGATGACCGGCAGTGCGTACTGACGGCAGTGCCTGCTGACGGCGCTCAGCGGGTCTGGTACGCGCCGCTGGAGAGGGTGAAGCCGTGGCCTGCCTTGTTCACGCATGTCACTCCCGACTCCTGGACTTCGCAGACGAATCCGCCGCCGACCGCGAGCCGCCCGTAGGAGATCGCCGTCTGCGGGCTCCCGACGAGCGTGTACCCCAAGCAGCCATCGATGGCCGGTGCGTCAGCGCCCAGCAAGACCCGCACCCCACGCAGGCCGGCCGGCACTTCCGTCACCGGCTTGGTGCAGGTGCTCACCGAGAAGTCATACTGCTTGACCGTGCAGCCCAGTTGACCCGCGGACACCACCGCGCAGGCGATGTTTCCAGAAGGCGTGGCGAAGCCGCCCATCGAGACGAGCGGGTGAGCCGACGCCGACCCCCAGCCGGAAATTTGCGGAGTGCCCGAACAGGGGCCTTGCTGTGCAGAGTCCGGCGCCGGCGGGGTGCGGTACAGCACCGGGGTCCCGCACCCGGTGCTCTTCAGCGACCCGTCCAGCACCCAGGTCCGAGAGCCGACCGGAGAGTCGGACGGCAACAACCCGTAGTCGCCGAACCGCTGGCTGCCACTGACCATCAGCGTGCCGGAGACCGACGTGAGCGCCAGCGGGCCGGCCGAGCTGATCTGGTCGGAGGCCACTCGCAGCCGCGATCCGCTGACCTGCGCCAGGTCGCCGAATACCGGTGCGCCGCCGCTCTGGACCAGGCAATAGGACCCCACACAGGACAACGCCGGTGCCGCCAACGCGGCCACCGTCAGCGCGTCCACTGCCTTGCCGCCCACTTCCAGGATCAGCACAGTGGTCTTGCCGTCCGGCGGCGCCACCGCCACCACGCTGCCGCCGCCCGCGTCGGCGCGCGACAGCGCACCGCACGTTCCGGCGGCGTAGCAGTCCGGAGGCGGCGACGCGATATCGGACGGCTGGGTGACCGTCGGCTGGGTGACCGGCGCCAGCGAGCTGAACGTCAGCGTCAGCCTGGTGGTGGTCGGCGCGGTGAGCGGTGGCGCACTGGTGGTCGACGGTGCCTCGGAGCTGCTGGAGGTCAGATACTGCAGTGATGGCGCGCCCGTGCTCGCCGGCAGCGAGCCGAGCGTGACCGAGGGCGGTCGGGCGCTACTGGTTGCGGTCAGCGCTCCCGGAACTGGCGCGGAACTGGTCGGCACCTCGTCGGATCCAGTGTCCAGGCCCAGTGCAGAACAGCCGGTCAGCACAGTCAGCACAGTCAGCACGGTGAGGACCGTCCGTACCGCGTGCGCCGCGGACAGCGGACCGCCCGCGGAACGCCGGATGTCGACGGATCCGTCGACGGGTCGCCGGTGGATGGGACGAACCTTCATGATTGCACCTTCATCGGGTCGAGCCACTCCGGTAGTCGAGCCACTCCCGTATCAGACGTCACCTCTGTCACTCGCAGCACGCGCGTAACCGCCCTCGACCATAACCGTCAGCGGCGGGTGGATCCGGGAGGACGGCTGCGAACTCGCTCACCATGGCGTCGGATTGCACCGAGCCGCCGGTAGCCTGGAGCGGTTGCCCGTGATGAGGAGAAACGCATGTCCCTGCCGCTGCGCGTGGCCGTCGTCGGCGCCGGGCCTGCCGGCATCTACGCCTCCGACATCCTGACCAAGTCGGATCCCGATGCGGTGGTGGACATTTTCGACCGGATGCCAACCCCGTACGGGCTGATCCGGTACGGCGTCGCACCCGACCACCCGCGGATCAAGCAGATCATTGTGGCGCTGCACCAGGTGATGACGAACCCACGGATCGCGTTCTTCGGGAACGTGCACGTCGGCGTCGACATCACGATCGACGAGCTGCGTCAGTTCTACGACGCTGTGGTCTTCGCCACTGGCGCCGAGCGCGACAAGGCGGTCGACCTGCCCGGCGCAGACCTGCCCGGATCGCACGGAGCCGCCGAGTTCGTCAGCTTCTACGACGCACACCCCGACCGCGAGCGTGCCTGGGACCTGTCCGACGCATCGTCGGTGGCGGTGATCGGCGTCGGGAACGTCGCACTGGACGTGTCGCGGATCCTGGCCCGCAGCGCAGATGAGTTGCTGTACACCGAGATACCCGAGCACGTGCACGCGGCGCTGAAGCACTCCGCGGTGGCCGACGTGCACATGTTCGCCCGGCGCGGGCCGGCCCAGGCCAAGTTCACTCCGGTGGAACTGCGCGACATCGACCGCTCCGCCCATGTGCAGGCGGTGGTCGATCCGGCCGGCATGGAGTTCGACGAAGCATCGGAGAAGGCGCTGGCCGGATCGAAGTCGCTGCGCATGGTGGTCGACGTGCTCAGCGAGTGGGCGTTGCGCGAGCCGACCGAAGACCCACAGCGACGGCGTATTCACATCCACTTCCTGCAGAACCCGGTCGCCATCCTCGGACAGGACCGGGTGTCCGGCCTCCGGACAGAGCGACAGGAACTCGCTGGCGACGCCAGCGTCCGAGGAACCGGAGAATTCACCGACTGGGACGTCCAGGCTGTGTACCGAGCGGTCGGGTACCGCTCGGAACCACTGACCGATCTGCCGTGGGACGCCGCTCGCAACGTATTGCCGAATGCCGCTGGCAGAGTTCTCGGACCGGACGGCGAGGTGCTGGCGGGTGTGTATGCCACCGGCTGGATCAAGCGGGGGCCCGTCGGGCTGATCGGATCTACTAAGTCCGACGCAGCTGAGACGGTCGCGAATATGCTGTCTGACGCCTCGTGCCTGCCCCGCGCCGCCCACCGCGATCGCGCGGCCGTCCGCGCGCTGCTGGACGCCAAGGGCCTGATGGTCACCGATTTCGCCGGCTGGGACCGGCTGGACGCCCACGAGCGGGACCTCGGCGCTCCACACGAACGGGAGCGGATCAAGATGATCTCCCGCGAAGAGATGACCGACATCGCCAGGGCCGAACAGCAGTAGCCGCGCGGCCCGAGCCCACCCCGGACTCGCGTCCAGGCCCGCCGGTCCTCCCAACCCCCGCCACACCTCCCAACCCCCGCCCCGCCACACCTCCCAGCCCCCGCCACAGGTAGCCCGAAGTTGACGCGACACGCCGAACAATTCGAGCTACCCCTGACAACTTCGGGCTACCCCTGGGGCGGGGTGCGGCGCGACGGGGGCGGACTACCTCGGGGAGCACGGGCCGCAGCGGGATACGGTGTCCGCAACCGCCACTCGATTCACCCAGGAGGAACAGCATGCCGCAGCAGGTCCAGGGCGTCATCTCGCGAGCCAAGGGCGCACCAGTCGAACTCACCACGATCACCGTGCCCGATCCGGGCCCTGGTGAGGCCGTAGTGCAGGTACAGGCCTGCGGCGTGTGCCACACCGACCTGCACTACAAGCTCGGCGGAATCGGTGATGACTACCCGTACCTGCTCGGGCACGAGGCGGCAGGGATCGTCGAATCCGTCGGCGACGGCGTGAGCGACGTGGCACCCGGCGACTACGTGATCCTGAACTGGCGCGCAGTCTGCGGCTCCTGCCGGGCCTGCCTGCGCGGCCGGCCGTGGTACTGCTTCAACACCCACAACGCGACTCAGAAGATGACGCTGACGGACGGAACGGAGCTGTCAGCCGCGCTTGGCATCGGCGCGTTCGCAGAGAAGACACTGGTCGCGGCCGGACAGTGCACCAAGGTCAACCCAGCGGCCCCGGCCACGGTGGCCGGGCTGCTCGGCTGCGGAGTGATGGCTGGACTGGGCGCCGCCATCAACACCGGCGGCGTCGGCCGGGGTGACTCTGTCGCGGTGATCGGCTGCGGCGGAGTCGGGGACGCGGCGATCGCCGGCGCCCGGTTGGTCGGCGCCCACATCATCATCGCGGTCGACAGGGATCAGCGGAAGCTGGACTGGGCCAAGGAGTTCGGCGCCACCCACACCATCGTCGCCGGTGACGGTGACGTGGTGGAGAAGATCCGCGAGATCACCGGCGGATTCGGCGTGGACGTGGCCATCGACGCGGTCGGACGCCCGGAGACGTGGCGGCAGGCCTTCTACGCTCGTGATCTGGCCGGTACCGTCGTTCTGGTCGGTGTGCCCACTCCGGAGATGCAGTTGGAGATGCCGCTGCTGGAGTTCTTCGGTCGCGGCGGTTCACTGAAGTCCTCGTGGTATGGAGACTGTCTGCCCAGCAGGGACTTTCCGGTGCTGACCGACCTGTACCTGCAGGGCAGGTTGCCGCTGGACAAGTTCGTGTCCGAGCAGATCGGCATGGCGGACATCGAGCAGGCGTTCACCAAGATGCACGACGGCGATGTCTTGCGGTCGGTGGTGGTGATCTGACGTCGCCCTGGCCGGTCCACCCACCAGCTTGTGCAAAAGTCGCGGGTCGATGCTGGCCGTCGCACGCTCTGAGCGTGCGGCGGCTGCTGAACACTCGTCGAGTTGCAACTTTCTCGCGCGGACGTCAGAGCGCGGCGAACGTCAGAACAGGTAGGAGAGGAAGAACGAGTTGGCTATCGTCTGGTAGCCACGGTCGGTCGGGTGGATGTCGCCGTTGCCGCAGAAGTAGGTCAACAGACACAGCCCCGGTCGTTTCAGCACGTTGAACGGGATGAACGCGTCGGCGATCCTGGCGTGATTGGCCAGCGTCGTCTCGCCGATGGTCAGGTTCAGCTGCACCGCCAGCAGGTTGCTCTCGGGATAAGCCACCGCAAACGGGTTGTACGGCGTCAGGACGATGATCTTGGCGGTTGGCGCCGCGGAGTGCAGTTCGGTCAGGATTCTCGTCAGGTTAGAGTGCAAAGTCGCGAGGTCGCCGGCCAGTGCGGGACAACTGGTGGCGCCCAGGCAACTCTTGGTGTCGGCCAGCACGTCGTTCGCGCCGATCGACAGCGTGATCAGAGGGACGGCGGCAGGGTGGCCCTGCAGGAACGCCACCGCCGCGGCCAACTGAGGTCCGGTATAGAAATTGTGCAGCACAGTAGCGGGAACGAGCACCGGCGGGTAGTTCGTTCCCGGGCATCCCCCGTTGATCATCGTTCTCGACGACTCTTCGGGGCAGGAATAGTTCACCACGGCGATTCCCGGCTTGACCCACCTCATCAGCTTCGCCAGGTCGTCCGTATAACCGGTATTGAACGATGCGGGGCTGGTCGCGGTCGGCACCTTGATGTCCTGATATCCGTACCCGAGCGAATCGCCCAGAGACAGGTAGTACTGCTGCGGCGCATGCCACTGATGCGCCGCGGGCGCTATCGGACCGGCCGCAGCGACCGGAGCGAGGGCAAGCGCCGTGCACACGGCAACACACCCAGCCAGTACGAGAGATCCCAGGCGACGACGCATCACGCACCTCCGTGAAACAGTGTCCCCGGCACTACGGGGTAGCGCGGACCCTACTCACGCCATCCGATAGCGCAAGCCCCGCCGCCCGGAATACGCCATCAAAAGCGATATATCCGGGATTCCAGGCATCGAATGCAGAACCGGACGGATCCTGGCCGTGATGAGTACTACCGTTCAGCCGGATTTGCGCCGGAAGGTGCGGCTGGTCTTGTGGCTCGCCGTCGCCCCGCCCACCTTGGCCCCGCCATCCAGGTGCCCGGCCCTGGCCGCGCCCGAGGCCTTCTTGCGCTCGATCGCCGCAGCGAACACCGACTTGGCATCCGACGGCGCGCTGCCTCCCGCAGTCGAGTCCGCAGGTTCAGCACTTGCCGACCCGGAACCTGCCGAAGCACCCTCCGGCGAATCCCCGTTCGTTGACGCGCCGTCAGCAGATGCGCCGTCAGTAGATGCGCCGTCAGTAGATACAGCCATAACTTCCTCCTGGTTGTCCTGTTGGTGACATTCTCGTCGCGCAGACATCGTCGTACACGCACGGGGCCCTGGCCATTGGACCATTCGGACCCGGTTGGCCCCACTCCAGGGTATCCGCCGAGTGCGGTACGCCTTCGGAATCGGATTCGGTCGCCGATCGAGCACCCCGCAACGCAATCCGTAGCGTTGCCGCCTTCCGACAGACCCTCTGCTCATGGGAGGCTGTACCAGACCGATCCGTTGTACACCCGTGGAGGGACAGATCATGACCGGCAGTGTTCGGAACTTGCGGAATTTCGTGGACGGCAGCTTCGTCGACGCCGTCGACGGCAGCACCAGCGACCTGACCAACCCGTCTACCGGCGAAGTGTTCGCCACCGCGCCGGTGTCCGGCGCTGCTGACTTGGACGCCGCGTACGCCGCGGCCGCGCGGGCGTTCGGCTCCTGGGGGCGGACGACCCCGGCGCAGCGACAGCTCGCCCTGCTACGGATCGCCGACAAGCTCGAGGAGCGCGCCGCTGATTTCGTCGCCGCGGAGAGCGAGAACACCGGCAAGCCGCTGGGTTTGACGGCTTCGGAGGAGTTGCCGCCGTGCGTCGACCAGCTGAGATTCTTCGCCGGTGCGGCGCGGACGCTGGAGGGCCGATCTGCCGGGGAATACTTGGCGGGGCACACCTCCTACGTCCGGCGCGAACCGGTGGGCGTCGTCGGGCAGGTGACGCCGTGGAACTACCCGCTGATGATGGCCATCTGGAAGATCGCCCCCGCGCTGGCGGCGGGCAACACCATCGTGCTCAAGCCGAGCGACACCACCCCGGTGTCCACCCTGATGCTGGCCGAATTGGCTGCCGAGTTCCTGCCTGCAGGCGTGTTGAACGTGGTGACCGGCGACCGGACCACCGGCGCCGCACTGGTGTCGCATCCGACGCCGGCGATGGTGGCGATCACCGGCAGCATCAGGGCCGGCATGCAGGTGGCGCAGGCGGCGGCCGCCGGAGTAAAGCGGGTGCACCTGGAACTGGGCGGCAAGGCGCCGGTGGTGGTATTCGACGACGCCGACATCGCCGCGGCCGCCGCGGGCATCGCCGTCGCTGGATACTTCAACGCGGGGCAGGACTGCACTGCGGCGACCAGGGTGCTGGCCGGGCCCGGAATCCACGACGAGTTCGTAGCGGCGCTGTCTGAGCAGGCCAAGGCCACGGTGACCGGACCGCCGTCCAATACGGACGCGCTGTACGGGCCACTGAACAACCCTGGCCAACTGGAGCGGGTGTCCGGCTTCGTCGACCGGTTGCCGGACCATGCAACGGTCGGCGCCGGCGGCACTGCGGTCGGTGCCCGCGGCTACTTCTTCGCACCGACGGTGGTGTCGGGGTTGCACCAGGACGATGAGGTCATCCAGGACGAGGTATTCGGCCCGGTGATCACCGTGCAGCGGTTCACCGACGAGGCCCAGGCGTTGTCCTGGGCGAACGGGGTGCGGTACGGGCTGGCGTCATCGGTGTGGACCAAGGACCATGGCAGGGCGATGCGGATGAGCGCTGCGCTGAACTTCGGCTGCGTCTGGGTGAACACCCACATTCCGATCGTGGCCGAGATGCCGCACGGCGGCTTCGGCAGATCCGGCTACGGCAAAGATCTTTCGGTGTACGGGCTGGAGGACTACACCCGGATCAAACACGTGATGCACGCCATCGGGGATTGGGCATGACCGCCGCGCGGCCGAGCGTCCGCAGCGACCTGGCGCAGCGGCGGGAACTGGTGACGGCGATTCCGGGGCCGCGCTCGGTGGCGCTGCATGCCAGGCGCACCGCGGCGGTGGCGGCCGGAGTCGGCTCGACACTGCCGGTGTACGTCGCCGACGCCGGCGGCGGGGTGATCGTGGACGTGGACGGAAACTCGCTGATCGACCTCGGTTCGGGGATCGCGGTGACGTCGGTCGGAAACGCCGCTCCCGCGGTGGTGGACGGGGTAAGGGATGCGGTCGGCCACTTCACCCACACCTGCTTCATGGTGACTCCGTACGAGGGGTACGTGGCGGTGGCCGAGAAGCTGGCCGAGTTGACCCCGGGCCGGCATGCCAAGCGTTCGGCGCTGTTCAACTCCGGCGCCGAGGCCGTGGAGAACGCGGTGAAGATCGCCAGGGTCGCCACCGGGCGGCAGGCCGTAGTGGCGTTCGACCACGCCTACCATGGGCGCACCAACCTGACCATGGCGCTGACCGCGAAGGCGATGCCGTACAAGAAGGGCTTCGGCCCGTTCGCCGGCGAGATCTACCGGGTGCCCATGTCCTACCCGTTCCGGGACCCGGCCGGGCTGTCCGGTAAAGAAGCCGCCGACCGGGCCATTTCGATGATCGAGAAGCAGATCGGCGCCGACCAGGTGGCCGCCGTGCTGATCGAGCCGATCCAGGGCGAGGGTGGGTTCGTGGTGCCGGCCGACGGCTTCCTGCCTGCGCTGTCCGCGTGGTGCACGGCGAACGGGGTGGTGTTCGTCGCCGATGAGATCCAATCCGGCATGTGCCGAACCGGCTCCTGGTTCGCCGTCGACCACGAGGGTGTGGTGCCCGACCTGGTGACGACCGCCAAAGGATTAGCCGGCGGGCTCCCGTTGGCGGGGGTGACCGGCAGGGCCGAGATC
>CAJDUM010000069.1_pt1 | contig 16901 bp, 13 predicted proteins | sample 7390781 | NCBI WGS metagenome assembly CAJDUM01 (sample SAMEA7055661, study PRJEB34461) | soil metagenome | biome: terrestrial ecosystem; feature: Peninsula; material: soil | place: Antarctica | collected 2016 | reverse complement strand
CCGGACCTGCCGGATCTGCCCGCAGGAGTGGCTCGGTTGCACCCTACGAGCCACGCTTGGACCCCTGTCGCCGCCCGCGTGCAGATTCGTCAGCGCTCCCATAGGTTCGGGGACGAATAGCTCCGGTGTGACCGCTGACCTTCGGGTCACGTCCCCGGGGCTTTGACATTCAGGAAGCGCGACCCGCAACTAATCACCTCGGACCTTCACCCGACCGGCCCCGTCACCGCCGAGAACTACTCGCATAACGTATGGAACAATGCGTTGTGTGAGTATCGCCCCTCCCCGGCTCGCCCCAATCTTCCGCAGCAACACCCAGCTGCGGATCCTCGGCGCGACCTACCTCGATCCGGAGCGGCACTTCACGATCCCCGACCTCGTCGAGCGCACAGGACGGCCGCAGCCCACGGTGGCCCGCGAGGTGCAGCGGCTGGTCACGGCGGGGCTGCTCGAATCGGAGCTGCGCAGCGGACGGCGAACCGTCTGGGCAGCGGTCACATCGCCGATCTTCGATGAACTGCGGTCCATCCTGCTCAAGACCATCGGGCCCGAACCGGTCCTGGAACGCCTCCTGCGCACGGTGCCCGGCATCGAGCGAGCCGTGATCTACGGCTCATGGGCCCGCCGCTACCACGGCGAGGCCGGCCCATTCCCCGGTGACGTCGACCTGATGGTGATCGGCAACGCCGACGTCGCGCGCATCCGGGCAGCCGCGGACGAAGCGTCCCGCGAACTCGGCCGCGACGTCAACGCCACCGTCCTGACCCGGCAGGAATGGGACGACGAACAAAGCGGCTTCATCGCGCAGGTCCGGTCCGGGCCTCTGGTCGAACTGGACCTGTCGTGACGCCGCTCCCGAAACCCCTTGCGTCACTCGTCACCGCACATCGCATCGAGCATGTCCCCGCGGACCCTCCCAGCGCCGCCAGCCGACAAGCGCGCGCCGAGGAGAAGCTCGAGGCCGCCCGGCGCATCGCCGACATCGACGTCGAGGTCGCCTACGTCACCGCCTACGACGCGGCCCGGATCGCGGTGACCGCGCACATGCTCGCCCGCGGGTACCGGGTCCGCGCCACCGCCGGGGCCCACGAGGCCGTCGGCATCTACGCCGAAGCGATGATCAGCACCGCGAGCGTTCAATAGTTCCAACGGATGCGACGCCGACGGAACCAGTCCGAATACGGCGACACCGTCATCGGCCGGGCAGACCTCACGGCCGATCTCGGCCACGCTGCGGCAATCGTCCAGGCGGTCCGCGACGACCTGTAGACAGCGTGCGTTCAGAGTGCCGCGTGACGAGCCAGCGATCGGTCGCCAGCTACCGTGAAGTCCACAGACCCGGCAAGGGCAGATGACTAGGGCACTGGGCACCGGTGGTAGGCAATAATTGCCTTCGACATACGTCCTGAATGTGGTTCCTGAGCTGGATAAACAACGGGTGGGCAAGGGGGGAGTTGAACCCCCACGTCCTTTCGGACACACGGACCTGAACCGTGCGCGTCTGCCATTTCGCCACTTGCCCGAGCGACGTCGACAAGGCTAACACGGCCGGCGAGGTGTTCCCTCGGAGGGATTTCGCAGTCCCGACCTGCGCTTCACCAGGCCGGCGTGCTCGGCCGGGTACAGACGCCGCCGGTTGGCAACCCGGTTGCCGCGCTGGTCGGGGTGGTAGTCCCAGGGTTGGAATCGGCAGGCCAGGGCCGGAGCAGCTGCGACCACGGCGGTCCGTGGAACCCGACCCGCCCGTGACCGTCCCCACTACGATCGAGGATTGAGCACCGGAGGGAGGTGACGATGGGCGTCATCCAAAGTTTCGAGCGCCGGCTGCAAGGCGCGGTCGGCAACACCTTCGCGCGGATCTTCGGCGGATCCGTGCAGCCCACCGAAGTGGCGGAGAACCTGCAACGGGAGGCCGCGGGTCACCTGCAGCATCAAGGCGACCGCACCATCGCACCGAACCGGTTCCTGGTCCGGCTCGGCCCCTCGGACCGCCAGGGCATCGGCGCCGACTCCGCGCGGGTCGAAGCCGCTCTGTCGGACATGCTCACCGAGTACCTGGACCAGCAGGGGTGGCAGACCTTCGGTGACGTGGCCGTTACCCTGCAAGAGTCCGATGTCCTGCACACCGGCCAGTTCCGCATCAGCTCGCTGATCGATCCCGACGTCGGCCGGCCTACCAGCCCGAAGAGCGCAGGAGTGGGACCCATGACCTACCCGCCCGCAGACCCCGGCTCCCAGCCTGCCCAGCCGGACAGTCCTCCCCATGGCTATCCCGCGCAACCCGGGCCGTCGCCTGCGGCGCAGCAAGCAACAGCCGCCGCGGCAGGCGCGGGCTCGACGCAAGGCCAGCCCGTCTATGGGCAGAGCCAGTACGGCGAGTCCGGTCAGCGCAGCGGCGCCCAGCAGTACGGTCCGCCGCCGAGCGGGACTCAGCAGTCCAGCCCGGCGAGCGGTGGCCAGGTTCCGGCGCAGGGCTCCGGGTCGGCGTACCCGGCATTCGCGACGCCCCCCGGCCAGGCTTCTGATTCACAGCCTTATGACGCACAGCCTTATGACGTACAGCCGCTCACCGGTCAGCCGCCGACCGGTCAGCCGCCGACCGGTCAGGCGCCGACCGGTCAGGCGCCGTACGGAGCACCCACGTACGAGCACAGCGGCCAAGGTCCCTATGGCCAGCAGCCTGCTCAGCCGTCAACCGGCCAGGCCCAGCCCGGCTCATCCCCGTACGGCCAGCCCGAAGCCGGTGCGCCGGCCTCCGGCGCGCCCGGGTACGAGCAGTCCCAATATGGCGCACCGCAGTCCGGTCAGCAGCCCTACGAGCAGCCGCAGTACGGCGCACCGCAGTACGGCGCACCGCAGTCCGGTCAGCAGCCCACCGTGCAGCCGGGATATGGCCAGCCTCAACAGGGGTATGGGCAGCCGGACTCTGGCCAGCAGCCGTACGTCCAACCGGGATATAGCCAGCCTGCATCTGGCCAGCAGGCTGCTCAGCCCCCAACGGACCAGCCTCAGCCCGGGTACCAGCAGAGCCAGCATCCAGCGGACCAGGGACAGCAGCAGTACTCCCAGCAGCCGTACTCGCAGCAGCAGGGGTACCCACAGCCCCAGCCGGGATACGGCCAGCCCGGTTACGGTCCGCCCTCCGGCCAACAGCCGTACGTTCAGCAGCCATACGCTCAGCCGGGATACCCACAGTCCCAACCGGGGTACGGCCAGCCACCCTATGGCCAGTCCCCCTACCCACGGCAGGATCCCGGGTATGAGCAGAGCCAATACCCGGCGAGTCAGAGCCAAGGGCAGCAGTACGGAAACTACGGACCCGTACAGGGTCAGTACGACCAGCCCGGATACGACCAGAGCGGATACGGCCAACAGCAGTTCCAGCAACCGCCCCCCGACCTGCGCGCAGTGCTGAGGGTGGACGACGGCTCCAACCGCACCTACCAATTGCTGCACGGTTCGAACGTCGTCGGCCGCGGCCAGGACGCGTCCTTCCGGCTGCCGGACACCTCCGTTTCCAGAAGGCATGTCGACATCTACTTCGATGGCCAGGTTGCCGTGATGCACGACCTCGGCTCCACCAACGGCAGCACCGTCAACGGATCGTCCGTGCAGACCTGGCAGCTCGCCGATGGCGACGTCATCCGCATCGGGCATTCAACTGTCGTGTTCAACCTGCGCAGTTAGCCCGGGCTCGACGTGCCGGCACTCGTCCTGCAACTGACCAGAGTGGGATTCCTGATCCTGCTCTGGCTATTCATCTATGCCGCGATCAGGGTGATCAGGACCGACCTGCGGACCGCGACCGATGGCCGGGTCGCCGACCGTGAGGGGGGATCCCGGCGGCGAACCCGCCGGGAAGATGCAGGAATGGCCAGGCCGAGCGCAACGCCGACGATGCTGGTGGTCACCGCCGGTGCGCTGGCCGGGACCCGGCTGCGGCTCGGCTCGGGCCCCATCCTGATCGGCCGGGCCGACGATTCGACACTGGTACTGGACGATGACTACGCCTCCACCCGGCACGCGCGGCTGGTGCGCCAGGGCAACGGGTTCGCCCTGGAGGACCTCGGCTCCACCAACGGCACCTACCTCGACCGGTCCAGGATCACCGCCCCCACGCCGGTGCCGGTCGGCGTGCCGATCCGGATCGGCCGCACTGTGATGGAGCTGCGCCCATGACGGGGCCGCGCGCTGACCCAGCTGCGCTCGTGGACGGAGCAGCGCCCAGGGACGAAGCAGCGCCCAGGGACGAAGCAGCGCCCGCGATGAAGCAGCGCCCGTGACCGAGGACGGGAAGCGGATCGACCCACCGGACGACGCCTCCGGTGGTCGTTTCGACCCTGTTCCGCACCGGTTGCACTACACGGCCCGGTCCGATCGCGGCCTGGTCCGCGCCAACAACCAGGACTCGGTCTTCGCCGGCGATCGGATGATGGTGGTCGCCGACGGTATGGGCGGGCACGCCGCCGGAGACACCGCATCGCGCCTGGTGGTCGCTGCGTTCGCGCCGCTGGATGAGCGGGCGCCCGGACCCAACCTGCTGGCCCCGCTCAACGCGGCCACCCGGGAGGGCAACGCGGCGATAGCCGATGTAGTGGACCAGCACCCGGAATTGGACGGGATGGGCACCACCGTCACCGCCCTGCTCTTCGACGGCAACCGGATGGGCATCGCGCACGTCGGCGACTCCCGCGCCTACCTGTACCGCTCGGGGGTGCTGCACCAGCTCACCCACGACGACACCTTTGTGCAATCGCTGGTCGACGACGGCCGCATCACCGAGGAAGAGGCCTCCCGCCACCCGCAGCGCAACCTGCTGCTGCGGGCGCTGAACGGCACCGACCTTGACCCGTCGCTGACCCTGCGCGAGGTTCGGGCCGGCGACCGCTACCTGATCTGCAGTGACGGACTGTCCGGGGTAGTGGCGCCTGAGTCGGTGGCGGATGCGCTGGCCGAGGAGGATCCGGCCAGGGCGGCCGACATCCTCATCGAACTGGCGTTGGTGGCCGGCGGCCCGGACAACGTCACCGTGGTGGTGGCCGACGTGGTGGACACCGGCGTGGTGGGTACGCCCCGACCGGTGCAGACGGTCAGCAACGACCCGGACGCCACCGGCCCGATCGACGGCCTGCACATGACGCGCGAGATGCTACGGGTGCCGTTGCCACCAATCCCGGAGGAGCCGGCGGCGGCGCCCGATTTCGTCGGCCTGGACGACGCCGACGACGACGAACCCGACGACGGTTCCGATCTCGAAGGCCCCGTCGAGGATGACGAGTTCGACGAGGTTGAGGGCAATGGACTCGGCAACGGGCAGCCCGCCGCCGGACGCACCGGCGGATCCGGGTCCTCGTCCCGATCGCGCGCGGCTCGGCGGGCCGTCTACCCGCCGGCGCGACGGTGGCGGCGGCGCGGTGCCCTGACGCTGGCGATCTGCGTGCTTATTGTGGTGGCCCTCGGCGGCGCCGTGCTGTGGACGCGATCGCAGTACTACGTGGGCGCCCAGGCGGGCCAAGTGACGGTGTTCCGCGGGGTCAACGGATCGGTGTTGAGTCTACGGCTGTCCTCCCCGCAGGAGGACAGCTGCGCCGGGGCGGCTGCCGGCTGCGTCCCGATCACACTGGACGACCTGCAGCCCGCCGCCCGCGACCAGGTGCTGGCCGGCATCCAGGCCGGGAGCCTGGCCGAGGCTCGCCAGGTGATGAGCCGGTTGGCCGGCCAGCTGCTGCCGCCCTGCCCGCCCGTCGGCAGCACCGCTGGAAACACCGTCGGCAGCACCGCCGGCAGCACCGTCGGCACCGCGCCCGCAACGACCGGACCGGCTACCACCGGGCTCAGCACCCCAGGCCTTACTTCCGAGGGCCCCGCGACCAATGAGCCCAATGCCGAGTCGGCGACGGCGCTCACTTCGGATGGCGCCGCCGCGGCTACCGGGGACGGGCCAAGGACTGCGCTGACGACCCAGGCCGCGGGCGCTGAGGCCCCGAACGTTGTTGGCGGCCAACCGCGCTCGCTCGCTGCGATCGGCCCGGCGGAAATCCAAGGACTGGCCATCCTGGCGACGGGGACAGCGTCGTCGGCTGCTATGTCACCGCTGGCCACCGGCTCGCCAGCGGCGAACCTGTCGACCGTGACATCGACCGAGGGAAGCTCGCAAACCAGTGCCACCGGGCGGGGCGGAGCGAGCAGCGCCGAACAGTCGCAGTCGGCGACCGTGACCGTGACGCGGACCGTGTCGGAGCCCAGCGGCACCCCGCTGGCGCCGTTGCCGGCTCAGCCGGGCATCACCTGTCGGGTGGTCGGCTGATGAGCCCGACGACACGAACACCGCCCCTCGTCATCCGCGGCGGTGATGCGGCATGAGTGCTGCCGGACTGATCACCCGGGTCCGTCGGCGCACCGGCCGGGCGGCCGAACTCGGCCTGCTGATCTTTGCCGTCGTCATCGTCATGTCCGCGCTGGTGATCGTCGAACTCAACCAGGGCCAGACGCTGCGCTTGGACCTGCTCTGGTACGGCGGCGGGTACCTGCTCGCGTTGACCGTCGCGCACCTGGTGATCCGCTGGCTGGCCCCCTATGCCGACCCGCTGCTGCTGCCGCTGGCCGCGCTGCTGAACGGCATCGGCCTGGTGATGATCTACCGGCTCGACCTGGCGAACGCCGCAAAGGCGGCCGCCGGCGTCGCGTCCGCGGCAACCGCACAGGCCCCGCTGCAACTGCTGTGGACCGGCATCTCGCTGGTGCTGTTCCTGATCGTGCTGCTGGTGGTCCGCGACCACACCGGCTTGCAGGCCTACTCCTACACCCTGGCCCTGCTCGGAGTGCTGTTCCTGGCCGTGCCCGCGGTCTTGCCGTCGCGGTTCTCGGAGGTGAACGGCGCCAAGATCTGGATCAAGATCCCGGGCGTGGCGTCCATCCAGCCGAGTGAGTTCGCCAAGATCGCGCTGATCATCTTCGCGGCGGCGTTCCTGACGTCCAAAGCCACGGTGCTGTCCACTGCGGGCCGGCGATTCCTGGGCCTGACGCTGCCCAGGGCGCGCGATCTCGGGCCGTTGGTGGTGGCGCTGGTGGTGGCCCTTGCCGTGCTGGTCCGCGGCAACGACCTCGGCACCGCGCTGCTGCTGTTCGGCGTGCTGCTGGTGATGATCTACCTGGCCACCGGCCGGATCTCCTGGCTGATCATCGGGCTGATTGGGTTCGCAGGTGGCGCCTATGTCGCCTACCACCTGTTCGCCCACTTGCGGGTCCGGGTCGACATCTGGCTGCACCCGTTCGCCGACCCGTTGAACACCGGCTATCAGCTGGTGCAATCGCTGTTCGGGCTGGGCACCGGCGGCATCTTCGGCACCGGGCTCGGCGCCGGTCGGCCGGACATCGTGCCGTACGCCTCGACCGACTTCATCACTGCGGCGCTCGGCGAGGAACTCGGCTTGGTGGGACTGGCCGCCATCGTGTTGTGCTACCTGCTGCTGGTCGGCCGCGGGCTGCGCACCGCGATCGCAGCCAAGGACAACTTCGGCTCGCTGCTGGCCGGCGGCCTGAGCTTCGCCATCGCCCTGCAGGTGTTCGTGATCATCGGCGGCGTCACCCGGCTGATCCCGCTGACCGGGCTGACCACACCGTTCCTGTCCTACGGCGGGTCCAGCCTGCTGGCCAACTACATCACCTTGGCGCTGCTGCTGCGGATCTCGGACTCCACCAGGCGGCCAGCCGCGCCGCCGGCGCCCCGGCCGGAACCGCTGGACGCGGCGATGACCCAGGCGCTCCCGGTCGGCGGCCATGCCGGAGGTGTCGGATGAGACGCCCACTGCGCCGCCTCGGCACCGCCGTCGTGGTGCTGATGACGATCCTGCTGGTCAATATCACCTACATCCAGGTGATCAAGGCCAACGCCTACCGCAACGACCCCAACAACAAGCGGACAGTGCTGGAGGAGTACTCCAGGGCCAGGGGCCAGATCACCGCAGCGGGCGGCGTGGTGCTGGCCCGGTCCGACCCGTCCGCCGACCAGTACCGCTACCAGCGGATTTACCCCGGCGGCGCCGAGTACGCCGATCTGACCGGCTACTACTCGATGCGGTACGGGCCGACCGGGTTGGAGCGGTTGCAGAACGACCTGCTCTCCGGTGACGACCCCGAGTTGCTGGTGGACCACCTGTCGGACCTGATCACCGGCCGCGAGCCGCGCGGCGGGAACCTGGAGTTGACGGTGGTGCCGGCGGTGCAGAAGGCCGCGTATGACGGCCTGGCGAGCAAGGGGTACGTCGGGGCGGTGGTGGCGATCAGGCCCAGCACCGGCGCGATCCTGGCGATGGCATCGACTCCCTCCTACGACCCCAGCCCGTTGGCCAGCCACAGCGAGGCCACCCAGAAGACCGCCTACAACGCGCTCGTCACACAGGACGGGCCGTCACCGCTGACGAACAGGACCATCGCCGCGGTCTACCCACCGGGCTCCACCTTCAAGCTGGTGGTGACTTCGGCCGCGCTGCAGCACGGATACACCCCGACCACCCCGGTGACCGGGATCGCCACCATCACCCTGCCCGGAACCGGCGGCGCAACCCTTTCCAACTACGCACGCGAGACCTGCGCCGACCAGGGCGGTCAGAGCGTGACGCTGACCCAGGCCCTGGCGTTCTCCTGCAACACCGCGTACGCCCAGGTGGCGATGGCGGTGGGGGGGACCGAGTTGAAGAGCGAGGCGGCTGCCTACGGGGTGGACGGCACCCCCTGGAACCTTGACGGGTTCGACGTCGCCGGCTCCCGGACCGGACCGATGGCCGACGCCGCTGCGGTTGCACAGTCGGGCATCGGTCAGCGGGATGTGGCGCTGACGCCGCTGCAGAACGCGATCATCGCGGCCACCATCGCCAATCACGGCGAGAAGATGCAGCCGTTTGTGATCGCCGAGACCACCCGCCCGGACCTGTCGGTGATCAAGACCACCGACCCGGTTTCGGATGGCCAGGTGATTCCGGCGACCGTGGCCGACCAGATCACCGCGATGATGGTGCAGGCGGAGACGGACGCCCCCGGCAGCGGGAAGATCTCCGGGCTGACGATCGCCTCCAAGACCGGGACCGCCGAGCACGGCACTGACCCGAAGGGCACCCCGCCGCACGCCTGGTACGTGGCCTTCGCCCCGGCGGTCAACCCGCAGGTGGCGGTCGCGGTGCTGGTGGAAAACGGCGGCGATCGGGGTCTGGCCGCGACCGGTGCGACGGTGGCCGGGCCGATCGGCCGGGCCGTCATCGCGGCGGCATTGGCGGGTCCCTGATGCCCCGGGGAGCGGACACAGCCGGTTCGGGGTCGAGGTCGTCATGGCACTGACCCCGGGGCTGCTGCTCGCCGACCGCTACCGGCTGACCCACCGGATCGCGGTCGGCGGCATGGGAGAGGTCTGGGCGGCCGACGACACCAGGCTGGCCAGGGTGGTCGCGGTCAAGATCCTCAAGTCCGAGCTCACCTCCGACCCGGAGTTCGTCGACAGGTTCCGGTCAGAAGCCAGGATCACCGCCTCGCTGAACAACCCCGGGATCGCCGCGGTCTACGACTACGGCGAGGTGGCCTCTATCGTCGGCGGCCCGCGGGACACCGCCTACTTGGTGATGGAACTCGTCAGCGGCGAACCGCTGTCCGCGGTGCTGGCCCGTACTCCCAGACTGTCCGCCCCGCGCACGCTTGATGTACTGGAGCAGTCCGGCCGGGCGCTGCAGGTGGCCCACGCCCGCCACCTGGTGCACCGGGACATCAAGCCGGGCAACATCTTGATCACCCCGACGGGCCAGGTGAAGATCACCGACTTCGGCATCGCCAAGGTCGCCCATCAGGTGCCGATCACCCGCGGCGGTCTGGTGATGGGCACCGCCCAGTACCTGTCGCCGGAGCAGGCCGCCGGGCGGGAGGCGGTGCCGGCCTCGGACATCTACGCACTGGGCGTCGTCGCCTACGAATGCCTGGCCGGCCGCCGACCCTTCATCGCCGACCAACCGCTAGAGGTGGCAATCGCGCACGTGCAGGAGCAGCCGCCGCCGTTGCCTCCCGACATACCGCCGCCGGCCGCAGCCCTGGTGATGCGGATGCTGGCCAAGGACCCGTTAGCGAGGTTTCCGGACGGCGCGTCGCTGGCCGCCGCGTGCCGTGCGGTGCGATCGGGTGCATCCCCGGGTGGGGCGCCTCCGGCGAGCCGCCATCCGGCGCGCCCATCCGGCCCCTATCCGGCGAGCGTCAGCGCGTCGGCCCCTACCGCGGTCCCACCGCCGGTGTACGTGATGCGGATGCCTCCGGCACCACCGCCCAGGCGCCGCACCGGGCTGTCCTGGCTGATGGTTCTGCTGATGCTGGTGATCACCGCAGTGGTAGCGGTGATCCTGCTGACGCTGGGTGCCCGGTCCGACGCGGCTGCGTCCTCTGCGCCGCTGTTCGCGAAGACCTGCCCGACCCCAGCCGCTGCGCCGGCCACAGTGCGCGGGTCGGTCGGCGGGCCGTTCTCAGTTGTGCCCGCGTCGGAACCGGACTGTGACCTTCCGCTGTCAGGATCGACCGCGGACCGCCGGCACGGGGGGATTACATGACGGGCGCCGCGGGCGTTGCCCCGCACGGTCGGCGGGCCGGGTGGGCGGGCGTATCGGTCAAGCCGACCGGGATGTGGGCCGGAGCCTGCGACAATGGTCCGCTGGGGCGTGTTCGGCGGGCGGCGAGGAGCTGCCGGGCCGGGCCCGGCGGGGCAAGGCTCGACAACCGGGGCATGACCCGAAACGTGACAGCAAGGGAAAACGAAAGACGATGACGGGACAACTGTTCGGCGACCGGTACCAGGTCGGCGACACGCTCGGCTTCGGCGGCATGTCGGAGGTCCATCGGGGCCGTGACCTGCGGCTGGGCCGTGACGTGGCGATCAAGGTGCTGCGCGCTGACCTGGCCCGCGACCCCTCCTTCCAGACCCGGTTCCGCCGTGAGGCGCAAAACGCGGCGTCGCTGAACCACCCGGCCATCGTCGCCGTCTACGACACCGGGGAGACCCAGGGCCAGACCGGCACGCTGCCGTACATCGTGATGGAGTACGTGGACGGCGAAACGCTGCGCGACGTGCTGAAGCGCGAAGGGCCGCTGGCGCCGAAGCGGGCGATGGAGATCGTCGCCGATGTCTGCGCCGCGCTGGATTTCTCCCACCGGCATGGCATCGTGCACCGCGATGTGAAGCCGGCCAACATCATGTTGAACCGCGCCGGGGCCGTGAAGGTGATGGACTTCGGCATCGCCCGCGCCGTCGCGGACGGTCAGGCGACGGTGACTGCCACCGCAGCCGTCATCGGCACCGCCCAGTACCTGTCGCCGGAGCAGGCCCGCGGCGAGGCGGTCGATGCCCGCTCGGACGTGTACGCGACCGGCTGCGTGCTGTACGAACTGCTGACCGGGGCGCCGCCGTTCACCGGCGACTCCCCAGTGGCGGTGGCCTACCAGCACGTCAGGGAAGAGGCGAAGCCGCCGAGCGATGCGCGGCGGGGGCTGCCCAAGGAATTGGATTCCATCGTCCTGAAGGCGTTGAACAAGAACCCTTTGAACCGCTATCAGACGTCCGCCGAGATGCGTTCGGATCTGGTCAGGGCGCTGTCCGGGCAGGCGGTGCACGCCACACCGTTCATGAGTGACGCCGAGCGCACCGAGATGCTCCGCGCCACCCCGGCCAGAGTCGGTGCCCCGGTCGCCGCCCCGGCGCCGCTGCTGGCTCCGCTGCTGGCTCCGCCGAGCATCCTTCAGCCGAGCGACGACTGGGAGGACGAGGACACCAACAGGAACAGGCGAGTTTGGGGATTCGTCGGCATCGGGGTGATCTGCCTGGCACTGCTGGCCGGCGCCATCTTCTTCACCCTGAAGATCACCGGTGCGCCTGCCCCGATACCGGATGTGCAGGTGCCCGATGTGATCGGGCTGACCCAGGAGCAGGCGACCTCGACGCTGCGGGATCACAACCTTGGCGTCGTGTTGCCGGTCAAGATGGGCGCGTCCAGCACGGTACCCAAAGGTGAAGTGATATCGACCGATCCGAGCAAGGGCACCTCGGTCAAGCAGGGCAGGCTGGTCGCGCTGGTGATCAGCGAGGGCGTCACCACTGTCGATGTGCCCAACCTGGTGACCATGGACGCGCAGCAGGCCAAGGACACGCTGACCAAGCTGGACCTGCAGTACAAGGAGGAGACAGTCGTCTCGGAAGGCCGGGCCGGGCTGGTCGAGAAGCAAGACCCGGCCCAGGGTGTGCCGGTGCAGCCAGGTGCGGTGGTGACTGTCTACATCGGCACCGGTCCGGCAATGACTGTCGTTCCGGACGTGACGGGCAAGCAGCTGCCGGAGGCGCAGACGCTCCTGACGGCGGCTCACCTGAAGTGGGTGACGCAGGCCCAGGACAGCACCATGATCAAGGACTACGTGCTGGCCCAGGACCACAAGGCGGGCGAGGTCGCCCAGGAGGACACGGTAGTTGTCCTGTCGGTGTCCAACAACGCGCTGATGGACATGCCCGACCTGACGAACCAGACCAAGGATCAGGCTTTCGCCACTATGCAAAAGGCCGGCTGGCTCGGTGATGGCGGCGCCCTCGTGGCGACCGACAAGCCGCTGCCGGACAGCACCCTGTGGGGAAAGATCGTCGGCCAGGCCCCTGCGGCCGGGGCGGTTATCAACAAGACCTCGACGCCTGTCATCTCGGTGAGTGTCGGGTCGATTCCGAACATGACGATGCCGATGCTCATCGGCCAATCGGTCAGCCAGTCAGGCAAGCTGTTGGGCGCCGCGGGTCACCTGGGAGACGTCGAGGTGATCACCGACCCGACGCCGGCGTTGACGCCGCAGGACGCCAACAAGGTCTACCAGCAGGACCCGCAGCCGAGCACCGTGGTGCCGGCCAATCAGAAGGTCACCATCCATGTCAGCGGTCCGCCGCCGCCGGTGACCACTGTGGTTCCGCCGACCGTGCCGCCGACCGTGCCGCCGACCGTGCCGCCGACTGTGCCGCCGGGCGGGTGACAGTCAGTTCCCTCCCGGTCAGTTCTCACCCGGGGGACTCAGGCTGGACTCACGGATTCCACAACTGGTGGGAGCACGGTTGACGTCATGAGCGAGCACGATCCGAGCCCCGCTGGATTCGACGACAGTGCCGCGCGCGACAGCGCCGCGGACCGGAGCGGCGAACGGACTTCCGAAGCGAGCACCGGCCCGATCTCTGGGATCCGCCCCGTCGGCGGCGTCGGATGGCAGGCACGGCCCAGCGGGGCGCTGTCGGCACCGCACGGGATGTCCGGGCCGCTGTCCGGGCCGCTGCCTTACCCGGAGTCGCAGCCTCATCCGGAGTCGCAGCGCTACGCTGGCCCATCGCCCGCCGGGCCGTCGGCGTACGCCGCGGAGCCGCACCCCTGGGCGCCCAGCCCTGCCGACCCCTGGTCCCGTCCCGGGGAGTATTCGAGCGCGTCCGCCTGGTCGGCTGCCTCGCCGATGGATCCGCCCGTTACCCGCCTCGGCGCTCCGGCACCGGCCTGGACCAGACAGTGGTCGGGGTCTCAGGTCCACCCGATGACGGCCGGCGCCATTGGCGCCCGCTCATCGACGGATCAGCCGGGCCAGGGTGCGCCTGCGACCCTGACTGCGCCGGCGCCGCACCGGGGCCGCCGGTGGATGACCACGGCCGCTGTCGCGGCGCTCGTGCTGGCAGCGGGCTTCGGCGGGGGCGTCGTCGGCGGAATGGTGCAGGACAACGGCTCCCAATCTGCGGCGGCGGACAGCTCGCTGAGCCAGCAGACGCCGTCGGCTCCAGCGTCGGACAGGGCCACGCAGACGGCCCCGACCGGCTCCGTGCAGGCGGTCGCGGCCAAGGTGCTGCCGTCCGTGGTATCGATCCTGGCGGTGTCGAACAGCCAAAAGGACGAAGGGTCCGGCGTGATCCTGACCCCGACCGGACTCATCCTGACCAACAATCACGTGATCGCCGGCGCCAGCGAGTTGACGGTCCAGTTCAACGACGGCACCAGCGCCAAAGCCACCGTGGTCGGCGCGGACGCCACCGACGACCTGGCGGTGATCCAGGCGCAGGGCGTGTCCGGGTTGCACCCGGTAACCCTCGGCCGGTCGGCTGATCTGCAGGTCGGCCAATCGGTGGTCGCCGTCGGCTCTCCACTCGGGCTGTCCGCGACGGTGACCTCGGGCATCGTCTCCGCACTGAACCGGCCGGTCCGGACCGCTTCCGACCAGCAGGCGCCGGGCGGGCCGGATCAGACTCAGGGCCAGACCAAGGACACCGTGTTGAACGCGATCCAGACCGATGCGCCCATCAACCCCGGTAACTCCGGGGGTCCGCTGGTGGACATGAACGGCGAAGTGATCGGCATCAACTCGGCGATTGCGACGCTGTCCACCGGCGGCTCGGGTCAGGCCGGGTCGATCGGCGTCGGATTCGCCATCCCGATCGACCAGGCGCATCGCATCGCCCAGGAACTCATCAACACGGGCAAGGCATCGCATGCGGTGCTCGGTGCCTCCGTGGGGGACGCGGTGGCCTCCGGTAGCGGGCTCACTACCGGGGCACTGATCGCGTCGGTAGCCAGTGGCAGTGGCGCCGAGAAGGCAGGGCTGGCCAAAGGCGACGTGGTGACCAAGGTCGGCGACCAGTTGATCGAGTCGGCCGATGCGCTGGTCGCCACCATCCGCTCGTCGACGCCCGGGGGCGCTGTTCAGATCACCTACCAGCGCGACTCGCAAACGCACACGGTGTCGGTGACGCTCGGCTCGGCAGCGAACTGAGAGATCCGAGTCGTGGGTGCCAGGACGCGCTATAGCGCGTTGCCGCACCCACGACGCTAGGACGCTGATAGCCGCAGCCGTTCCACCTCGGCCGCCAACGGCGGTACCAGCGCCGCTGCGGCGATGTCGCCGCAGCCGCCGAGCCAGTTCGCGAGTAGCCGATGGCCGCCCTGGGTGAGCACCGATTCCGGGTGGAACTGCACCCCTTCCACCGCATACTCGCTGTGGCGCAACCCCATGATCACCCCGCTGTCGGTCCGCGCCGTAACCTGCAGAGCCTCGGGCACCGTTGCGGCCACCACCGCGAGGGAGTGGTAGCGGGTGGCAGTCAGCGGATCCGGCAAGCCGGCGAACAGCCCGGTTCCGTCATGGCTGACCGGCGACGTCCGCCCGTGCAGCAGTTCCCCCGCCCGGTCGACCACCGCCCCGTACACCTCGGCGATGGCCTGCAGCCCGAGGCAGACACCCAGCACGGGAACGCGCCCGGCGGCCCACCGGATGACGTCCTCGGTGACGCCCGCGTCGGCCGGCACACCCGGCCCTGGCGAGATCAGGATGCCGTCGACGCCCAGCTCAGGGATCTCCTGCGGCGTCACCGCGTCGTTGCGGCGCACCACGCACTCGGCGCCGAGCTGGCCCAGGTACTGCACCAGGTTGTAGACGAAGGAGTCGTAGTTGTCGATCACCAGGATGCGCGTCACCGGCACAGCCTGGCACGAGCCCCGGCGCGCCCGGCCCATACCCCCGTCAGCCGGTGGTGCCGCCCTGGTCGATCGGCAGGTACGGCTCGGCCCACGGGAAGATGACGAAGAACAGCAGCGCGACCACCGCCAGGAACAGCACCAGCGCCTGCAGCACGCGCGCCGCGGTCGGTCCGGGAAGGTGCCGCCAGATCCATCCGTACATGTGTCAGCTCTCCGACAGCTCGGGGGGAAGGAAGTTCGGCGCCTTGGCGTAGGACTTGACCAGGATCCCGTGGATGATCATCCGCTCCCGGTCGGAGAACTTCGGATTGCAGGTGGTCAGGGTGATGAGTCGTTCCGCATTGGGCGGCACGGTCGAGGAGTTGACGTGTGGAACGGGCAACACCTGGGCGTAGTCGGAAGGTGAGGTGATCTCGCGGCCGTAGACGCCGGAGTACTGGCCGGTCTGTGCAGGCACATCGGCGCAGTGCGGTTGCGCGGTCGCCGCCCAGCTCGCCGCCTCGTCTTGCATCGGCAGCACCCGGTAGACGAACCAGTCGTCCTGGGTCTCCACCACTATCGCGTCGCAGGACTTCAGCAGCCCGAGGTCGTTGAACGGCGCGCCCTTGTTGACCCGGTGCCCGGCCATCGCGAAGTTCCCCGGCTGGCCGGGCAGTTCGGTGTCGCTGTAATGGCCGGGTCCGGCGTACAGGTCGTTCTCGTCGGTGCCCTCGATGATCGTCAACTGAAAGTCGGGGCCGAACGCGGGGACGTACATCCGGGCAAAGCCGGCGCCGGCCAGGGTCTGGTAGTGCGGCTGCCTTTCCGCCGGGTCCACCGTGAGCTGCTCGGGATCGGTGACGACCACGGTGGCGCCCGCGGAGGTGACGACCACCTGCGTTCCGCTGGTGGTGACCGCACCGGTGGGCTCCCACAGCTTTTCCAGGGCCGCCGCCGCCGCCGACTGCTTCTGCTCGCCGAAGACGTTCGTCACCCACAGCTCGTAGACGACGAACAGCAGCACCACGATCCCCGAACAGCAGCACCACGATCCCCGCGGTGATGAACAGTTGCCCCAGCCCGCGGATGGTTGCCCGGACGGGCTCCCGGCGCCGCGGCTGGGACGACGACTGTGGGTGGGACGGCGACTGTGGCCGGGACCGGGACCGGGACCGGCCGGCGGCGTGCCGGTGACCGGGCGACGGCTGCGTACCCCAATCCAGGAAGTCACCGGGCGCCGACAATCCGGGCCCGGTGTTGTCAACCCCAGAGTCGCCGGGCCCGGTGTTGTCGAGCCCCGTGCCGTCGAGCCCCGTGCCGTCAAATCCAGTGTTGTCAAGCCCCGTGCCGTCCGGTTCAGCTCCGTGCGACTCGGGTTCGTCGGGCCCGAGTCGGCCCGGTTCTGTCGGTTCACTCACTGCGGCT
>CAJDUM010000066.1_pt1 | contig 16953 bp, 13 predicted proteins | sample 7390781 | NCBI WGS metagenome assembly CAJDUM01 (sample SAMEA7055661, study PRJEB34461) | soil metagenome | biome: terrestrial ecosystem; feature: Peninsula; material: soil | place: Antarctica | collected 2016 | reverse complement strand
TTCCCCACTGCTGCCTCCCGTAGGAGTCTGGGCCGTGTCTCAGTCCCAGTGTGGCCGGTCGCCCTCTCAGGCCGGCTACCCGTCGTCGCCTTGGTAGGCTATTACCCCACCAACAAGCTGATAGGCCGCGGGCCCATCCCTAGCCGAAAAACTTTCAACCACCGCGGATGCCCGCAGAGGTTGGTATCCGGTATTAGCATCTGTTTCCAAATGTTATCCCAGAGCTAGGGGCAGGTTGCCCACGTGTTACTCACCCGTTCGCCACTCGAGTACCCGCAAGCGGGCCTTTCCGTTCGACTTGCATGTGTTAAGCACGCCGCCAGCGTTCGTCCTGAGCCAGGATCAAACTCTCCGTTGAATGTCTATATAACCGTGGTCGCAAGCGACCCGATTGACATAGGAGAACGGCATCCGCAATAGCTGCGGACACCAGATCGCTGGTCCATATGAGCTGGTTTGCTCGTTATGTACCAAAGGAATCCCTCACCCGTGGCACCGGCCAAAGCCGGCGGAATCCCCGGGTTACGGGGTTTATAAAACAATTGGCACTGACTTTCGGTACGCTGTTGAGTTCTCAAGGAGCGGGCGCGCACCTATCCGAGTCTCTCGACTGTTCAAGGGGCAACCTGCGCAACGCTACCCGGTTCGGTTCGCAGTGTCAACCTGCCCGACCCGGTCCCCCGACCGCTGCGACCCGCCCGAGGGCGAGCGCTGCCCGCTCCGTCTGACCGGAGTTGGACCGCTCGGGGATTGTCGCTCCGGTCTGTGTGGACCGCAGGCAACTGATTGAAGACTACGGAGCACCGAGCGGAGTGTCAAACTCGCAGATGGCGGCCCTGCGCTGCCCTATCGCCGCTGGTCAGCGCTCTGACGGTAGGCGCCACTTGGGTTCCGGGGGCACATCGCCCGGAGTGAGCGTGGCCACACTCAGTCGGCCACACTCCAATCGGAGCCCTCCGGCCGGGACGGTCCCGGTCGGCTATCGGCGGACCTGGAGGCCGGCTACCCGCCGCCGACCCTTGCGCAGCACCAGGTAGGTACCGTGCAGCAGCTCGGTTGCCGTCGGCTGTTCGGCCGGGTCGTCCACCCTGCGGTTGTTCAAACTGGCTCCGCCCTCGGCCACGGTCCGCCTCGCATCCGACAGCGAGGTCGCCAGCCCCGCGACGACCATCAGGTGCGCGAAGTCCGGCAGCGGACCGTCGACCTGGGCCAGGCCGGCCTCGGCCAGTGCCGCGGCCAGTGTGGGTTCATCGACGGAGCTGAGATCCCCCCGCCCGAACAGTGCGGCAGCAGCGGCCACCGCCGCATCGGTGGCCTCTTGGCCGTGTACCAGGGTGGTGACCTCGTCGGCGAGTGCCCGTTGCGCCGCTCTGGCCTGCGGACGCTCGGCCAATTGACGGGCCAAGTCCTCGATTTCCGTGGGGTTCCGATCGGTGAAAACCTTCAGCAGGTTGAGCACTGAGGCGTCCTCGACGTTCAGCCAGTACTGGTAGAAGGCGTAGGGGCTGGTCATCTCTGCGGAGAGCCACACGGCGTTCCCCTCCGACTTGCCGAACTTCTGGCCTGCGGAGTCGGTCAGCAGCGGGGTGGTCAGCACGTGCACCTGGTCTCCGGTCACCTTCCGCACCAGGTCCACCCCGGCCACCAGGTTCCCCCACTGGTCCGCGCCGCCGGTCTGCATCGTGCAGCCGTACTCCTGGTGCAGGTGCAGGAAGTCCAGGGCTTGCAATATCTGGTAGCTGAACTCGGTGTAGCTGATGCCCTCATCGCTGGCCATCCTGGTGGCCACGGCGTCCTTGCGGAGCATGGTGCCGACCCGGAAGTGTTTCCCGATATCGCGCAGGAAGTCCAGCGCGCTCATCGGCGCAGTCCAGTCCAGGTTGTTCACCAACAGCGCCGGGTTGGGGCCGTCGAAGTCCAGGAACGGGCGGACCTGCGTCGCGATGCCGGCGACCCAAGCCGCGGTCTGCTCCTTGGTCTTGAGTACCCGCTCCGAGGTAGGTCGGGGGTCCCCGATCAGCCCGGTCGAGCCGCCGACCAGGCAGATCACCCGGTGGCCGGCCCGCTGCAGCCTTCGCAGCAGAACCAACTGGACCAGATTGCCGAAGTGCAGGCTGGGCGCGGTCGGGTCGAATCCGCAGTACACGGTGAGCGGGCCGGCGGACAGCGCGGCCGCGACGGCGTCGCGGTCGGTGGTCTGCGCGATGAGCCCGCGCCAGGTCAGCGCGTCCAGCAGCGACGCAACGGAATCGGCGGACGGCTGGCTGTCGAGGGCATCGGCACGGTGAGCGGGTTCAGTTGCGGACACGCTGGGCATTGTGCCAGCCGGGCACCGAACACCGGGCACCGACGCGACGACCCCCTCGCGGCCAGGAGGCTTGCCGCACGCAGCGTCACCTCCGGTCATCCGCAGCATCACCGCCGCCCGGTGAAGCGACCGATCGGCCGACCGACCACGCAACTGACTGAATCCCCAGCCGCCCGGCGGTCCGCAGCATTGCAGCATCGGCCGGCCCAGCGAAGCGTCGTCATCGCGACGTGATGGCGCCAAGCGAGCGCATCCTCCGCGACCACTCCGCTACCAGCAGGGTGATTCCAGCCGAAAGTCCCTGCGCACTGGGAAGTAGCGCGGATGCGGGGGGTAGCAGGCGGTGAGCCCGCGAGCAGCACAGCCAACCGGCTACCGGGGCTCGGTCGAGGCCACGGCGACGCCCGCCAACTGCGTCACCGAGTGCGCTTGCGGCCGCCAGCCCGGTAGCTGGACACCGCCGGGGAATCGGCATCGAAGAATCGCCACGGGACATCGCCGGCCGCGGCCACGCCCACCCTCGGCCCGGTATGCACGACCGTCGAGTCCCCGGAGCCCGCGTGCACCCGGAATGGGGCTGCCGGCCGGCACAAGTCGGCACCGGTGTTCTCGCCGGTCAGCCCGAGCACAGTCGCCAGCACGGCGGGACCCCGGGCAAGGTCGACGTCCCGGCGCGGCGCTGCCCCCCTGGGCGAGGTGCGCCGCAGCCGGGCGGCGTCAACGCCGGCCAGCACCTCACCGCCCCGCAGCAGCACCGCGGAGGCCTCGCCATCGCTACCGGTGACGATGTTGGCGCACCAGTGCATGCCGTACACAAAGTAGACGTACAAGAATCCGGGCGGGCCGAACATCACCGCGGTGCGCGCGGTGCGCCCGCGGAAGGCGTGCGAGGCCGGATCCCGCTCGCCGTGGTAGGCCTCCACCTCGATGACCCGGACCGCAATCCGAGGCGCGCCGACCGTCACCAACACCGTCCCGATCAGGTCGCGGGCGACGGTATCGGGCTCTCGGGCGAAGAACGACCGCGGCAGGGTCGGCCCGAACCCGGAGCCCCCGGCAGCGGGCGCTACCCCAGTCACGCCGGTTCCACCAAGCCAGCGATGACGCCCGACACGCTTGTCCCTGACAGCATCAGCGCGGCCCGCCGCCGGCCCAGGCTCGGTCGGCGACGATCCGGGCGGCCAGATCGGCCAACTGCTCGGCCACCCGCGTCGGCGCCGTTCCGCCGATCCCATCGCGGGAGGCCAGTGACCCGGCCACTGTCAGCACGTCCCGCACCGCGGGTGTCAGCGCCGGGGAAATCGCCGCGAGTTCGTCATCGGTGATCTCGTCGAGGTCGCGGTGAGTGGACTCGGCCAGCGCGACGCACTCCCCCGCGCTCTCGTGGGCCACCCGGAACGGCACGCCCTGGCGGACCAGCCATTCGGCGATGTCGGTGGCCAGCGAGAACCCGGCAGGTGCCATCCGCGCCATCCGGTCGGTGTCGAACGCCAGAGTGGCGGTCATTCCGGTCACCGCCGGCAGCACCAGCTCCAGTTGCGTGACGGAGTCGATCAGCGGCTCCTTGTCCTCCTGCAGGTCCCGGTTGTAGGCCAGCGGCAGGCCCTTCAGGGTCGCCAGCAGTCCGGTCAGATTGCCGATCAGCCTGCCCGCCTTGCCCCTGGTGAGTTCGGCGATGTCCGGGTTCCGCTTCTGCGGCATGATCGACGATCCGGTGGCCCAGGCGTCGTCCAGTCGCGCGTAGCCGAACTCGGCAGTAGTGAAGATAACCACTTCTTCCGCCCAGCGGGACAGGTCGACCCCGAGCATGGCCAGGCAGAACGCCAACTCGGCGGCGAAGTCCCGAGAGGCGGTGCCGTCGATCGAGTTCGCGACGGCGGCACCGAGTCCGAGTTCCTCGGCCACCGCAGCCGGGTCAAGGCCCAGCGACGAGCCGGCCAGCGCCCCTGAACCGTACGGGGACACGGAAGCCCTTGCGTCCCAATCGCGGATCCGATCGACGTCCCTGACCAGCGCCTGAGCGTGGGCGGCCAGATGATGGGCCAGCAGCACCGGCTGGGCGTGCTGGAAGTGAGTGCGCCCCGGCATCGGGGCGCCGGGATGGGCCAGCGCCTGACCGAGCAGCGCGTCCTGCAGGTCGGCAACCAGAACTGCGATCCGCCTGGCCGCGTCCCGCAGGTACAGCCGGTACAAAGTAGCCACCTGGTCGTTACGCGAGCGACCGGCCCTGATCTTCCCGCCGAGGTCGGTTCCGGCTCGCTGCAGCAGGCCTCGTTCCAGGGCGGTGTGCACGTCCTCGTCGCCGAACTCGGGGCCGAAGGCGCCGCTGGCCACATCGGCGGCCAGCAGATCGAGCGCGGCCTGCATCCGGGCCAGCTCGTCCTCGGTGAGCAGCCCGGCGCTGTTCAGCGCCCTGGCGTGGGCCTTGGACCCGGCGATGTCGTAGGGCGCCAGAATCCAGTCGAACTGGGTGGACTTGGACAGCGCGGCCATCGGCGCAGACGGTCCGCCGGCGAACCGGCCACCCCAGAGCTTCACCGGCTCCTGCCCGCTCATCGCTCACCGGCCGGTATCTCTGATGCCGTCATCGCCTAGCGCACTCCCTGTCATTCAGGTGGGTCATTCAGGTGGGTCATTCAGGTGGGTCATTCAGGTGGGTCATTCAGGTGGGTCGTGCAGTCAGTCGGGCGGTGCCATTGCTGCCGCAGCCAGTGACCGAACCATTCGCCGCGCCACCGCGGTCGCTCCCTCCGATGGTGTCAGGCGGAGGTTCGCTCGGCGGCAGCGGTCAGCGTGACGGTCAGCTCGGCCCCGGTGACGCCCTCGCGGGCTATCAGCAAGATGGTGTCGTCACCCGCGATCGATCCGATGACGCCGTCGACGGCGGCCCTGTCGATCGCAGAAGCCAGAAATTGGGCGGCGCCCGGCGGGGTCCGCAGCACCGCAATATTGCCCGAGGCCTCGTGGGACAGCAGCAGATCGGCCAGCAATCGACCCAGCCGACCGGTGCCGCCCGCCATCGGGCGCGGCGCACCGTCCTCGGGGATCAGGTAGCTGCCGGCGCCGCCGTCGACACCGCGCAGCTTCACCGCGCCCAGCTCCTCCAGATCGCGAGACAGCGTCGCCTGAGTCGCCTCGATGCCCTCGGTGGAAAGCAGCGCGGCCAGTTCGGTCTGCGAGCGGATGGGTCGTTCGCCGATCAGCGCGGTGATCCGGCCATGCCTGGCCGCCTTCGTGGCCGGCACAGTGGCCGGCACAGTGGCAGGTCCTGTGGCAGGCGCCGTGGCCGTCCCCGCCTGCCCGGCGGCTGACTCCTGGCCGCGCCCCGCGCCGGCCCCCGCGGGCGACCCCAGCACCCCCGCATCCGCTGCCGTCATGCGCCTCGCGCCAGTCCGGACTCGCGGAACAGGAACGCCAGCAACGCCTTTTGCGCGTGCAGCCGGTTCTCCGCCTCGTCCCACACGGCGCTGGCCGGCCCGTCGATCACCTCGTCGGTGATCTCCATGCCGCGGTGCGCCGGCAGGCAGTGCAACACGATGGCGCCGGGCTCCGCCAGGGCGAGCAGATCCTCGTTCACCTGGTACGGACGGAACGGGGTGTTCCGGTCCAGCCCATCGTTCTCCTGCCCCATCGAGGTCCAGGTGTCGGTGACGATCACATCGCAGTCCGTCACCGCCGCCCGCGGGTCGCCGATCAGCTCGATCGACCCGCCGGTCTCACCGGCTCGATTCTTGGCATCCAGCATGACGTCAGGCTGCGGCCCGAACCCGTCGGGCGAGGACACCCGTATGTGCATCGCGGCGTTCGCACCGCCGAGCATCAGCGAGTGGGACATGTTGTTGGCGCCGTCACCGAGGTAGGTCAGCGTCAGGCCGCCCAGCGTGCCCTTGCGTTCCCTGATGGTTTGCAGGTCGGCCAGCACCTGGCAGGGGTGGAACTCGTCGGTCAACGCGTTCACCACGGGAACGGTGGAGGCACCGGCCATCGCGTCGATGCGACGCTGGGAGAAGGTGCGGAAGATCACCCCGTCGGCGTAGCGGCAGACCACCCTGGTGGTGTCCTCGATGGTCTCCTCTCGTCCCATCTGCGAGGTGCGGCCGTCCACGATCACCGGCTGCCCACCGAGCTGCGCGATGCCGATCTCGAAGGACAGCCGGGTCCTGGTGGAGTTCTTCTCGAACAGCGCCACCACCGCCCGGCCGGCCAGCGGTTTGCTGATATCGGAGCCGGATTTGTACGCGTCGGCGAGATCTAGGATGACGGTGAGTTCGTCCGGGGTCAGATCGTCGTCGCGCAGGTAATTGCGGATCACGCTGATTGCTCCTCATCAGTGTCCGGCGCGGTCGACGACTGCGGTGCTGTTGTGGTGATGATGGCCGAAGCGGTGGCGTCGGCGACGGTCGTCGCGGCGCGCACCGAAGACGATGCGGCGTCCAGGATCGCCGGCAGGGCTGCCACGAAGGAGTCGGCCTGCTCGGCGGTCAGGATCAACGGCGGCGCCAACCGGATGACGTCCGGCGCCGGCGCATTCACGATGAACCCAGCATCCCTGGCGGCCAGCTGCACGGCAGCAGCGATCGGCGCAGTGAGCACCACGCCGAGCAGCAGCCCGCGACCGCGAACCCTGGACACCGCCGGATGACCCAGCTCGGCAATCGCGCCACCGATGTGCTTACCAAGGGCCGCAACGTGATCCAGCAGATGGTCGGCCTCGATGGTGTCCAGCACCGCCAGCGCGGCGGCGGCGCACACGGGGTTGCCGGCAAAGGTGGATCCGTGCTGGCCGGGGGTCAGCAAGTGTGCCGCCGGTCCGATGCCGATCACCGCGCCGATCGGCAACCCACCGCCCAGACCCTTGGCCAGCGTGATCACGTCGGGCCGGATGCCGGAGCTCTGGTGGGCCAGCCAGGACCCGGTGCGGCCGATACCGGTCTGAACCTCGTCCAGGACCAGCAGCGTGCCGTGCGCCGTGGTAATCGCCCTGGCCGCGGCCAAGTAACCGTCCGGTGGCTCGATCACCCCCGCCTCGCCCTGGATCGGCTCCAGCACCACCGCTGCGACATCGTCATCGACGGCGGCGGCCAGCGCATCTGAATCGCCGTACGGCACGAACTCGACCCCGGCCGGCATCGGCTCGAACGGGGTGCGCTTTGCCGGCTGTCCGGTCATTGCCAAGGCGCCCATCGTGCGGCCGTGGAATCCACCGTGCGCGGCGATAATCCTGCTGCGACCGGTGCGCCGGGCAATCTTGAATGCAGCCTCGTTGGCTTCAGTGCCGGAGTTGCAGAAAAGCACCCGCCCGTCCGGCGCGGCCCCGGAAATAGCGAGCAGTCTTTCGGCCAGCGCGATGACTGTCGGGTGGGTGAAGAAGTTCGAGACGTGCCCGAGGGTGGCGACCTGCGCTGACACCGCTTGCACGATGGCCGGATGGGCATGCCCCAGCGCGTTGACCGCGATGCCACCGAGCAGGTCGAGATATTCTCGGCCGTCGGCGTCCACCACCACGGCCCCGTGCCCGGAAACCAGTTCCACCGCAGGGGTTCCGTAGTTGTCCATCAGCGACGCGGTCCAGCGCTGTGCGGCCTGCCCGTTCCGCGACTGCTTCGTATCTACTTCAGGTTGCGTCACGATGCGTTCTCCTCCAGGTACGGGACCACCATGGTGCCAATGCCCTCGGTGGTTACGATCTCCAGCAGCACCGCATGCGGTCGCCTGCCGTCAATGATGTGCGCGGCTGCCACTCCGCCGGTGACCGCGCGCAACGCGCCTTCCATCTTGGGCACCATTCCTGCCTCCAAGGTGGGCAGCAGCGCGGTCAGCGCATCGGTGGAGATTTTGCTGAGCAACGATGTTCGGTCCGGCCAGTCCGCGTACAGCCCCTCGACATCGGTGAGGATGACGAGCTTGACCGCCTTCAACGCGATCGCCAATGCTGCCGCCGCAGAGTCTGCATTCACGTTGTGCACCACCCCGTCCGAATCGGGGGCCACGGTGGCGATCACCGGAATCCGGCCGGCCGCAACGATATCCAACACCGCGTCGGGATTCACCTGCACCACATCACCGACCAGACCGATGTCGGTGAGCTGCCCGTCGACCAGGACCTGCCGACGGGCCGCGGTGAACAGGCGCGCGTCTTCACCGCTCATGCCGACTGCCAGCGGTCCGTGCGCGTTGATCAGCCCCACCAGCTCCCGACCCACCTGACCGACCAGCACCATCCTGACGATGTCCATCGTCTCCGGCGTGGTGACCCGGAATCCGCCCTTGAACTCACCCGGCAATCCCAGCCGAGCCAGCATCGCGCTGATCTGCGGACCACCGCCGTGGACCACCACCGGCCGCAGTCCCACCGTGCGCAAGAACACCATGTCGGCGGCGAACGCGGCCTTCAGCGTCGGGTCCGTCATCGCGTTTCCGCCGTATTTGACCACCACCAGCGCCCCGGCGAAGCGCCGAAGCCACGGCAGCGCACCGGCCAGCACCGCCGCCCTCGCGTCCGCGTCGGCCAACTCCGCGACGTCCCTCGGCTCAGCCGTAGCGGCCGGGGCTGTTGCAGCCGAATCACTGTCAGCAGCACCTGTATCAACTGCGCCCGTATCAGCCCCGCCTATATCGGCTGCAACCAAATCGGCGCCGGTCATGTCGAGTACGCCGAGTTCTCGTGGACGTAGGCCAGCGACAAGTCGTTGGTCAGCACCGTCGCGGACTGGTCTCCGGCGTGCAGGTCGATCACCACATGCACAGTCCTGCCGGACAGGTCGACGCCCGCGCGGTCGTCACCGGTGGCGCCTGCGCGGCAGATCCACACGCCGTTGATGGCGACGTCCAGGAGCTCCGGGTCGAAGGCGGCAGCCGTGGTGCCGACCGCGGCCAGGATCCGCCCCCAGTTCGGGTCGCACCCGAAGAATGCGGTCTTCACCAAGTTGTTGCGGGCCACCGCTCGACCGACCTGGACGGCGTCTTCCTCGCTGGCCGCACTCCTGACCTCGATGGAGATTTCTTTGGTGGCACCCTCGGCATCGGCCAGCAGTGCCCGGGCCAGCCGGTCGCAGGCTTTGGTGACGGCCGCCGCGAGCTGGTCTGTCGTTGCGGTGATCCCGGAGGCGCCGGAGGCCAGCAGTAGCACGGTGTCGTTGGTGGACATCGCACCGTCGGAGTCCAGCCGATCGAAGGTGACGGCGGTTGCCCGGCGCAGCACCACGTCCAGGTCGACAGGTTCAGCCACCGCATCGGTGGTGAGCACCACCAGCATGGTGGCCAGGCCGGGCGCCAACATTCCGGCGCCCTTGGCCATCCCGCCGACGCTGAAACCATCCGCGTGAACCAGCACCGTCTTGGCGACGGTGTCGGTCGTCATGATCGCTACCGCGGCGTCCGGCCCGCCGTCGACAGACAGCGCCAACACCGCGTCGGCAGTACCCGCGATTATCTTCGCCATTGGCAGCCGCTCACCGATCAGACCCGTTGAGCAGACAGCGATCTGCGCTGGATCGACGCCCAACAGGCCCGCGAGGTTCGCTGCGGTGGCGACAGTGTCGGCGTAACCGTCCGGGCCGGTGCAGGCATTGGCACCACCGGAGTTCAGGATCACCGCTGCAACCTGACCGCCGGCCAGCACGGTCCGGCTCCATCGAACCGGTGCAGCCTGAACCCGGTTGCCGGTGAAAACGCCGGCAGCCATCCGCGACGGGCCGTCGTTGACCACCAGCGCCAAGTCCCGCTTGCCGGACTGCTTCAGTCCCGCGGTGACGCCCGACGCCCGAAACCCGGCCGGGCCGGTGACGCCTGCCATCCCGACCTCGCTCACGCCCTCGCTCTGCGCCCGTGGTTCGCTCGGGACTCCGCTCGACAGGCCTGCGACTTCGTCGCGACGGCCCTGCCTCGCTCCGCCCTCGCTCACGGTGCCAGGCCCACGAGCGGCAGGCCGGTGGTCTCGGGCAGTCCGACTGCCAGGTTGAAGCACTGCACGGCGGCACCCGCGGTGCCCTTGGTCAGGTTGTCGACAGCGGCCACCACCACGACTCGGCCCGCCACTTCGTCCAGCGCGACCTGCAGCACGACAGTGTTGGCGCCCACCGTCATAGCGGTGCTGGGCCACCGTCCCACCGGCAGCAGGAACACGAAAGGCTCATCTGCATATGCTTTCTCATACACAGCGCGGAGCGCCTCGGTGTCCACCCCGTCGATCGCCGGCGCGCTGACAGTGGCCAGGATGCCCCGCGGCATCGGCGCCAGCAGCGGCGTGAAGGAGACCGTTACTTGCTGACCCGCCGCTGCGCTGAGGTTCTGCACCATCTCCGGCGTGTGCCGGTGGCCGCCGCCGACGCCGTAGGCAGAAACCGCACCCATCACCTCCGAGCCCTGCAGGTGCGGCTTGGCCGCCCGGCCGGCGCCCGAGGTCCCCGACGCCGCGACGGCCACCACCTGCGGCGCGACCAGTCCGGCGGCCAACGCGGGCGCCATGGCCAGGCTGACCGCCGTCGGGTAGCAGCCGGGGACGGCGATCCGACGGGCACCGGCCAACACCGCCCGTGCCCCGGGCAGTTCCGGCATCCCGTAGGGCCAGCTGCCCGGGTGCGATCCGCCATAGAACCGCTCCCAGGCCGCTGGGTCGATCAGTCGATGATCCGCGCCGCAGTCCAGCACGATCACCTCGGCAGGCAACTGCGCGGCGAGCGCATGGGACTGGCCGTGCGGCAACGCCAGGAACACCGCGTCGTGACCGGCAAGCACCTCGGCCGTGGTGGCCTGGAGAATCCGATCGGCCAGCGGCAGCAGGTGCGGCTGATGCTCCCCAAGGCAGTCGCCGACACTGTGGTGTGCCGTCACCGCGCCGATCTGCACGTCGGGATGGCCCAGCAACAGGCGCAGCAGCTCGCCGCCCGCGTACCCGCTAGCACCGGCGACCGCCACCCGGTACGTCATCGTCATCGCTCCCGTTCCCACCTGCACTAGCCACCGCGGCCACCGCACTACTCACCCGTTGACTATACACAGCAGCGCATGACCATACGTCGGCGTCGGTCAGCCGGCGTGCACCAGCAGCGGCACCAACTGCTCGGCCTCGGACAGGGATCCGTGATGCCCGATGAGTTTCAAGATGTGCCGGTGTGTAGTGGCGGAGTCGACCAGCGCGAAACCCCCGCGGGCGGCCACCAACACGTCGCCAATTCGCGGTCGCACGCGATCCGAAACCGGCCCAAACCAGCCGGCTCCGATCGCCTCATCCCTGGTACGGACCCAGGCATGGTCGTCGAGCGCATCGGCAAGCCGCTCGGCCACCGCGGCGGACCGGCCCGGAGTGCAATACAGCTGCCCCATCCGCGGTTCGCCCCCCAGGATGACCACGTCATGCTTCAGCGCGGGATGGTCCTGCAGATCCAGTCGGCCGGCATGCGGCACGTCAACCATCCCGTGGTCGGCGGTCACCACCAACAGACCGCCCGCCGGCAGCGCGACCGCCATCGCCGCCAGGCAACTGTCGAGTTCACGCAGCGCAGCCCGCCACTGCTGGCTTCGCCAGCCGGCCACATGCCCGGCGGCGTCCACCTCTCCCCAGTACAGGTAGACCAGCGCGGGACCGCCGGCTGCCATCGCGGACACTGCCGCATCGACCCGGTCCTGCAGCGTGGCCAGCCCGATGAAGTCGCCACCGCGCTGCGCGGCCACCGTGAGCCCGGAGCCGGCGAACTCGGGGTTTCCGAGGCGGGTGACCGCCACCCCGCGGGCCACCATCATCTGGAAGATGGTGGGGAAGGGCTGCCAACGCAACGGATCGGTCAGCGGGTCCCAGCGCAGTTCGTTCAGCAGCACGCCACGGTCGGGGTCGAGAACCTCGTAGCCGACCAGTCCGTGCTGCCCGGGCGGCAGTCCGGTGCCGAAAGAGCCCATCGACGTCGCAGTCGTCGTCGGGAAGCCGACCCGCAGCGATCTACCGGCACTGACCAACTCGGTGAGAAACGGTGCGTCGGAACCCGCCTCGGCCAGCAACTGCCAGCCGAGGCCGTCCACGATCACCACGCAGACGGACTGTGCCGTCGGCAGGCTCACCGCGGTCAGGCCGAGGTCCGCCCCGAGCGCTCGCGCTGCCCCCGGCAAGACTGCGGCGAGCATCGACTGGCCGTAACCGGGCACGATCGGCGGCTCGCTCACTGCACGGCGCGGGACGAAGGCCGATCGCTGGGATTCCGCCGGAGCGGCAGCCGTCGCTGGGCCGCTGTCCGCCTCGCCCGGCACTCTCGTCACACCCGGGTTGCTGCCGTCGCCGCGGACAGCGTCCTGGCGAATTCGAGCGCATCTCGCAGCGCCCGCTCGCCGTCGGCGTCCGCGCTGATCCGCAGGCTCAAGTCGTCTCCGGTGAGGGTCCCGGAATAGCCATGATCCGCGTCGCACTGTGGATCGCCGCAGCTCGCCGGCTCCAGGTCGATGCGGGCCACCGCGCCCCAGGTGATGGTCAAGCTCACCTCACGACCCATGCTGCCCGGCTTGTACTTCTCCGGTTGCGCTACCACGTGGGTCACCATCACCGAGCGAACCTCGCTCAGCGCAACCGATTCGCTGGTGGCAATCCCGTGCGCCTCCTCGCCGTGCTCGGGATCGCCGCCGTGATCGTCGGCGTGCACGAAGATCAGCCGACTTGGCGTCAGCGCCACCACCGACAGGTGCCGACGCACGGTGTCCATGTCGAACGTGGTCTCACCGTGGACCAGATGGGCCCTGATCTCCTCGTCGGCCAGCGCGATGTCCAACACATCTGAAACCAGTGCCGGGTAGTACCCGGCCTTCTCGATGCGTCGCTTGAGGTCTGCAGTCAGTGGTGCACGCATAGCAGTCATCGTGACATCCCGGCGGCCACCCCGCCCGGTGATATCCGCATCGCAGCGCGCCAGTTCGCGTCGGTTGGCACTGTCACGCCCGCAGCACCGCGCCGACGCGCTCACCAGCCGCGGCCACCGCTGCATCCCGGACCGCTACTGCTTCCGCGGCCGTCAGCGTCCGATCGGCCGCCCTGACCACCAGGGCGAAGGCCAACGACTTGTGCCCGTCACCGACCTGGTCACCGGCGTACACGTCGAACAGCCGAACCGACTCCAGCATCGGGCCACCGCCGGCCCGCAGCGCTTCTGCGACCGAGGCGGCCGGCACGCCGGTCGCAAGCACCAGTGCCACATCCAGGTGCACCGGAGGGAACGTGGAGACGCTCGGCGCGGTCGGCGCAGCGGGCTCGCCCATGCCGTCCAGGTTCAGCTCCAGCGCCGCGGTCCGCGGCGGAAGTCCCAGTCGCTCGATCACCGCGGGGTGCAGCTCCCCCGCGTGACCCAGCGGCCAATCGCCCAGCCGGATAGAGGCGCAGCGACCCGGGTGCCACGGCGCCAGGTGGGCGGCCACCGCATGCAGGGTGACGCCGGCGACGGTGCCGATCCGACGGGCCAGCTCGATCGCATCGGACCAAGACGCCGCCCGACCCTCGCCCCACCAGCCGGCCCGTTCCCAGTCGCCGGCCAGCACCACGGCGACGTGCCTGGGCTGGTCAGGCACCGAGGCGAACAGCACCCGCTGCGCGTCCTGGCTGGGCCGGGCACGCACGCCCAGTTGCGGCGGACGTGGTGCGTCGTCTCGCGGGAGCACCACCTGACCGATCTCGAACAGCGCCAGGTCCCTGGCACCGCGGGACAGGTTCCGCATCGCCGTGCTCAGCACCCCCGGCAGCAACGTTGTCTGCATCATCGGCCGGTCCGCGTCCAACGGGTTCACCAACCGGCACGCCTGCCAACGAATGTCGGTGTCCGGGATACCGAGCGCAGTCAGGTCGGCCGGTCCGGTGAACGGGAACGACAGCACCTCCATCAGCCCCGCCGAGGCAAGATCGGCCGCCACCCGCCGGTTCCGACGCTGGGTCGCGGTCCAGCCGGTTCCCGGCGGAGCCGCCGGCAACACCGGCTCGATGGTGTCGTACCCCTCCAGCCTGGCGATCTCCTCGACCAGGTCCACCGGGCGGGTCAGGTCCGGTCGCCAGGACGGCGGTGTGACCAGTAGGTTGCCCTGCTCACCGGCGGCCGGCAGCACTGTGCAGCCGATCTGGATCAGCCGCCTGGCCGAGGCATCCCCGTACTGCCGGCCGGCCAGCCGCTCGGCCTCGCCGGCGGGCAGAGTGATCGCCGGCGGCATCGGCGGCGCGCCGACGTCGGTCCGCCCGACGACGCGCCCGCCGCCATGCGAAGTCAACAGCGCGGCGGCTGCCTCGGCCGCCGTAGCGGCCACCTGCGGGTCGACGCCGCGCTCGAAGCGCCGGGACGCCTCGCTGGGCAGCCGATGCCTTCGCACCGTTCGGGAGATTCCCGACGGGTCCCAGTTCGCCGCCTCGATCAACACCTCGGTGGTGGCAGCCGAGATCTCAGTGCTCTCACCACCCATCACACCGGCCAGCGAGATGGCGCCGGAGGAGTCGGCCACCACCATGTCGTCGGCGGTCAGCACCCGGTCCTGCCCGTCCAGCGTTCGCAGCTTCTCCCCCGCCGTCGCGCGACGAACCACGATGTCGCCAGCCAACGTGCCCGCATCGAAGGCGTGCAACGGCTGACCGTACTCGAGCATCACGTAGTTAGTGGCGTCCACCGCCAGCGAGATCGACCGGATCCCGGCCGCCTGCAGCCGTCGCCGCAGCCAGAACGGGCTCGGCGCAGCAGCATCGACGCCGGCGACCGCGACCACGACGAACCGCGAACACCCCGTCGGATCGTCGATCAGCACCCCCTTGGCGGGTCCTGCGGGCGCTGCCAGCGCACCGGCGGCCACATCGGTGTAGCCGACATCCAACGCCGCAGCGAGGTCTCTGGCCAAGCCGCGGATCGACAATGCGTAGCCGCGGTCTGCGGTGATCGAGAACTCGATCACCGTGTCGTCGCTACCGATCAGGCCCCGCGCATCGGAGCCGACGACCGCGTCCGCATCGACCACCAGGATCCCGTCGTGCTCCGTACCGATGCCCAGCTCGCGGGACGAGCAGATCATCCCGTCGGAGATGTGCCCGTATGTCGGCCGGGAGGCGATGGCGAAACCGCCGGGCAGCACGGTGCCCGGCAATGCCACGACGACCTTATCGCCGATGACGAAATTCGTTGCTCCGCAGATTATTCCGCGCGGTTCCGCGGAACCTTCCGGCCCGTTACCCGCACCGACGTCGACCGTGCAGAACCGGATCGGCTTCTTGAACCCGGTCAGTTCCTCGATGGTCAGCACCAAGCCGACCAGCAGGGGGCCCACCGTGGGCGGCACCGTGTGCAGTGCCTCCACCTCAAGGCCGACGCGCACGAACGTGTCCGCGATCTGCTCGGCGCCGACGGTGTCGGGCACATCGACGTAGCGCCGAATCCACTCCAGCGGGGCTCGCATCGTCAGACCTCCGCGGGGAAGGCCGCGGTGAACCGCACGTCGCCCTCGATCAGATCCCGCATGTCGGGGATGGAGTTTCGGAACTGCAGGGTTCGTTCCACGCCCATGCCGAAGGCGAACCCGCTGTACTGTGCCGGATCCAGCCCGCAGGCCTGCAGCACCGCCGGATCGACCATGCCGCAGCCACCCCACTCCACCCAGCCCGGCCCGCCCTTCTTGTCGGGGAAGTACACGTCCATCTCGGCGCTGGGTTCGGTGAACGGGAAGAATGAGGGCCGCAACCGGGTCCGCGAGTCGGGCCCGAACATGGCCCTGGCGAAGTGGTCCAGTGTGCCCTTGAGATGCCCCATGGTCAGGTGCCGATCGATGGCCAGCCCCTCCACCTGATGAAACACCGGAGTGTGCGTGGCGTCCAGGTCGTCTTCCCGGTACACCCGGCCCGGGCACACCACGTAGATCGGCGGGGTTCGGGTGAGCATCGTGCGAACCTGCACCGGCGAGGTATGGGTGCGCAACACCAGGCCGGACCCTGCGCTGCCGTCGGGGTTGGCCACGTACAGGCTGTCCTGCATCTCGCGGGCCGGGTGATCCGGCGGGAAGTTGAGCGCGTCGAAGTTCAGCCACTCGGCCTCCACTTCCGGGCCCTGCGCCACCTCCCAGCCCATCGCGACGAAGATGTCCCCGATCCGCTCCATCACTGTGGAGATCGGGTGCCGGGCGCCGTTCGGGCGGCGGCCGGACGGCAGCGTGACGTCGACGGCCTCGGCAGCAAGGATCCGGTCGTTCCGTTCCGCGGCGAGAACTGCCTCGCGATTGGCCAACGCGGCATTGACCCTGGCCCTGGCCGCGCCGATGGACTTGCCCGGCCCGGCCCGGCCGTCCCTGGGTAGGTCGGCGATGGCTCTGTTGGCCAGTGCCAGCGGGCTGCGGTCCCCAGCGTGGGCCAGTCGAACTCGTTTCAACTCCTCCAGGTCCGCGGCCACGGCAATGGCCTGCTCCGCCGCCTGCACGGCGACCTGCACCGCTCCGTCGTCGGTCGGGTCGACGGGGCTGTACTGGTCAACAGGACCGGACTGGTTCACGGAGCTGTGCGGGGTCGTCATCAATGCCTTCCGGGGCGGGATATCAACGCGGTGAGTGTAGAGGCCCCCCAGCCTCGGGCCGATGGTGCGTGCGTCCCGGTCAGCCACAGGGTCCGGAAGCGGACCCGGGAGGTCGAGACTGATGCCGATGCTGGACGGTGAGCGACG
>CAJDUM010000098.1_pt1 | contig 16979 bp, 16 predicted proteins | sample 7390781 | NCBI WGS metagenome assembly CAJDUM01 (sample SAMEA7055661, study PRJEB34461) | soil metagenome | biome: terrestrial ecosystem; feature: Peninsula; material: soil | place: Antarctica | collected 2016 | reverse complement strand
GGGCCACTGCAGCGCCCGCCGACCCGTCCAGCAGCAGCATGCTCACACCGGCCAGCAGCGCGACCACCACGATGTTGCGGCCATGACCGCGTCGACGAGTGAGGCCGGGTCTCGCACGGGCGATCAGGCCGGTGGCGTTGCCGCATGCGGACTAGGTCGAGGGCGGACCTTGCTGCGTGGGTGTCCTGGGCAGGTGATCCATGGGCCGGTCCTGCCGGAGGTTTGGAAGATCAGCGCCATTGCCGCCGGCGGCTGCGCACGGTCCCGGGAGGCCTCCGTGACCGGGCTGGGCGGTACCGGGTGTTCAGTGGTCGTCCTGGCTGTTCTCGACGTAGTGGTCAGACCGATCGTGATGGTGATCCTCGTTTTGCCATCCGGTGACTGATGGCAGCACCAGCACCAGGGCGATCACCGCGGCCAAGGTGGCGGCGGTGAGGACGGCTATCCGGGCCGAGCGCCCGGCAACAGGTGAGTTGGCTGCGTCGGGTCCTCGCCGTCCGACCGTGTGGCGCACCGCCGGGACGAAACGGGCGAGCAGGTGGAGACCGGTGACGATCGCGAACAGGATGAACGTGGTCTGGTGCAGGTCCTCGAGGCTGATGGATTGGCCCAGCAGGGTGATCATTGGCCGCTGTGCGGCCTGCGAGCCGATGACGATCAGCGCGATGCCAGACCCGAGCACGCCCAGGGTGCTGGCGATGACCAGGGGCCCGAGGATCCGCAACGCCAGTGGGGGTGGTCCGGCCCTGCGGTAAGGCTGGGATCGGGTGTAGTAGCGCAGGATGCGCCAGCACACGCTGGAGATCTTGACCAGGACCAGCGCTGTGATGAGGAATCCGATGGCGACGTGCCAGCGGATCAGGCCGGTCACGTCGAGCAGCGTGATGAGCTCGGCGGCGATCAACGCCAGCAGCAGCAGCCCGGTCCAGGAGGTCAGCCGGGCGTTGCCGGCGGGTCCACCAGTATGTGGCAGGTTCGGGTTGTCCCGCTCGCTGTTCCCGACGGCCTCGGCGACGACAGTGTCGATGATCGGGATCCCGGTGGGCTTGATGGTCACCGGCACGCCCCTGAGCTTGATTTTCACTGGCGTTTCCACCAGTGGCGCGTCGGCTCCATGGACATGTGACCACTCATGAGCCCAAGGCTGCCGCAGCAACCTTGGATGAAGCTGGACGATTCCTGGCAGTCGGCCGTCACCGCGGCGATCAAATCTGTGGAGAGTCGAACTGCGCGGATCGCGTCGAGGCACCGATGAGCACCGATGAGCACCGCGTCGTCCACACGATTGTCAATGGCGAGATCCGCATCGCGGCACGCCGCTCACACTACGAGGGCTGAACCAACCCGGCGCCAAATCGGTCATGGACGGCTTTACGGGGAGCAACCCCCGCCCCCGAGAACGGCACCGCCGCGTCGTTCTGCCCGATTCGCTTGCGGTAGTGCGCAATGCTCCGGGCGGTGGTAGACCTGTCACGTCCCGGCCCGTGAAAGGCACCGATCATGCGCCTCGTCCGCCTCGTTCTCATCGCACTTTTCACCCTGGTCCTGGGCGTGGTAGTGGCCGTCCCGGCGCGCGCCGCGTCCCCCCGAAGCTACGTCGCGTTGGGTGACTCGTACTCCTCCGGGGTGGGTGCCGGCGGGAGCTATTCGGGAGGCAGCTGCGATCGGAGCAACAAGGCGTATCCGGCGCTGTGGGCTGCTGCCCACACGTCCACCTCGTTCCTGTCGGTTGCCTGCTCTGGCGCAACTACGTCGACCGTGTTGACCAGCCAGGTGCCTTCGTTGTCGGCGTCCACGACCTTGGTTAGCGTCACCATAGGCGGGAATGACGTCGGCTTCTCCTCTATCATGACGACCTGCGTCATGGACGGCACGAGCAAATGTGTCAGCGCGGTTCAGGCGGCCGAGAACACCGCCACGTCGGTGCTGCCCGGCCGACTCGACTCGCTGTTTGCGGCCATCCGCGTTGCCGCACCATCAGCCAGAGTGGTGGCGCTGGATTACCCAGCTTTCTACCAGCTGGGGGTGTGGTACTGCGTCGGGTTGTCCAGTACGTCACGGGCCAAGATCGATGAGGGGGTCAACCTGTTGGACGGTCTACTCCAGCAGGCCGCGGCGCGGGACGGGGTGACCTTCGCTGACGTCCGGAGTGCCTTTGTCGGGCACCAACTCTGCAGCGGCAGCTCGTGGTTGCACTCCCTGGACGTCTTCAATCTCACCGAGTCCTACCACCCCACCGGCACGGGCCAGTCACGCGGCTATCTCCCGGTATTCACCAGCGCAGCAGGCTGACCTCACCGGAGGGCGCGTCGCGATCCGGTCGCCGAGCCGCCGTCAACGACCATCACCAACGACGTCGGACGCCAGAACGACGCCGGTCAATCCGTGGGTCAGGCCCGCCGGGCCGGTGCGGGCGGGTCATTACCCTCGGCCATTGCAGCGAGCCGGTCGAGCGAGGCCCGAAGCTTGTCACCGGTGGTCGCGCGCGCACGAGCAAAACGCTTCTCGTCCGTCAGTTGGGACCAGTCGTAGGTGTGGGTGACACGGGTTCGCGACGCGTCGATCGCCTCGAGTTCCCACCGCCAGAGATGTCCCGGCGGCTGCTGACCCGGCTCGGCGGGTCGCCACGCAATACACCGGCCCTCATCGAACTCGACCACGTGATTCTCTCGCACCACGCCGTCACCTGTGAGCGTCATGGTGAACACCTCACCGACGTTCCGGATTCGCTGCCCAGCGGCAGCCGCGGCCAGGTTGCCGTTACCGTCCCAGCGAGGCTGAAGCGCCGGGTCGGCAATGAGCTCAAAGATCCGCTCGGTGCCGGCCTGGATCTCCCGGCTTGCCCTTGCGACGTGCGGAACATCCTCGTGATCGGTCATGCCCACCATCCAAACACCAGAGGCAGACCTGCCCGGCAGCGCTGGTAAATGCGGCTACCGCCCTCGCATGCGGAGTCGCCGATCCGGCACAATCTGCCCATGACGTCGGCCGGGTCTGCGATCCGAGTTGTTCCGGCTAACGAGGCGAGCTGGGATGACTTGCAGGCGGTTTTCGGCGCGCGCGGACCAGGCTCCAGGTGCCAGTGCCAGCGGTACAAACTGCGGCCGCGGGAGTCCTTCGCCTCATTCCCCGCCGAGGAGCGCGCCCACCGGCTGCGCGAGCAGACCGACTGCGGCCACCCCGCCTCGCCCACGACCTGCGGCCTGATCGCCTACCTGGCGGACGAGCCGGCGGGCTGGTGTGCCGTCGAGCCGCGCACTGCTTACCAGGGGCTGCTGCGCAACAACCGCGTCCCCTGGGACGGCCGCACCGAAGACAAGGCAGACGACAGCATCTGGGCGGTGACCTGCCTGTTCACCCGTGCGGGCTTTCGCAGGCGCGGGGTCAGTCGCGCGCTCGCCAGCGCCGCCGTCGACTTCGCGCGCAAGCACGGCGCGCGGGCGGTCGAGGCATATCCCATCACCAACACGAATGTGATCCTGGAGGAACTTCACGTCGGCACTGCCGGCGTGTTCGCCGAAGCCGGCTTCAGCGAAGTCAGCCGCCCCACGAAGCGACGCTTGGTGATGCGGGTCGATTTCTGAGCCACCGACTCCCGGCGACGGCTGGTCAGTCAGCCAGTCCATCGCGCCCTGCGTTGGCAGCGTGGGCAGAAGTAGGAGGAGCGGTTCATGAACGGCTCGCGCCTTATCGGGGCGCCGCACCGCGGGCACGGCAGCCCTTCCTGCCCGTAGGCGGCCAGCGACCGGTCGAAGTATCCGGAGTCGCCGTTGACGTTGACGTACAAGGCGTCGAACGACGTGCCCCCGGCGGCCAGGGCTTCAGACATCACCGCGGCTGCGGCATCCAGTACTGCTCCGACGGTGCGGCCAGGCAGCACCGCGGTCGGCCTGGTGTAGTGCACCTTGGCCCGCCACAGCGCCTCGTCCGCGTAGATGTTGCCGATCCCGGAGACCAGTGACTGATCCAGCAATGCCCGCTTGATCTCGGTGTGCCTTGCTCGGATCGCCCGTACCGTGCCCGCCCTGTCGAATGCGGGATCCAGCAGATCGAGAGCGATGTGCGAGATGGCAGCGGGCAATTCGGCGCCGCCTGGCGAGAACGCCATCCCGCCGAAGGTTCGCTGGTCGACAAAGTCGACGTCGGGGCCGCCGTCGTCGAAGGCGAACCGCACACGCAGGTGCGGGCTGTCGCCGGCACCGACCCGGAACTGCCCGCTCATGCCCAGGTGGGCCAGCACCGCATCGCCGCCGTCCAGCACCAGCCATAGGTACTTGCCGCGTCGGCGCACCTGCAACACCGTTCGCCCGATGAGCACGGCGGCAAAGTCTGCGGCCCCGCCAGGGTGCCGGCGCACCGCCCGATCGTTCAGCACGATCACCGAGGCGATAGTGCGTCCGGCAGCATGGACTTCAAGGCCCCGGCGGACTACCTCGACCTCGGGAAGTTCAGGCACCGCGGTTGGCGGATCCGGCGGCACCGTCCCCGGGGGCATCGTCCGCTACCGCGGCATGTACAGCAACTCCGTCCCCGCGGGCAGCGCCGGCAACGGCGCCACCCACAGTGGCGACAGTGGCGCCGTTGGCGCCGGCGAGCCCGGCGGAGGCATCGTCAGATGCATCGTGCGGGGAACCGTCACCGCCATCGGCCTGCAGCGCCCGGTACGCCGTCGCAGCCGCCTGCTGCTCGGCCTCCTTCTTGGTGTGGCCCGAGCCGTTGCCGCGGATCTTGTCACCCACCACGACGTCGGCGGTGAAGGTCTTGTCGTGGTCGGGACCATCTTCGGCGATCAGGTACTCCGGAACGCCAAGACCACCGGCGGCCGCCAGTTCCTGCAGGGACGTTTTCCAGTCCAGGCCGGCGCCGAGCCTCGGCGCGATTGCCAGCAAGTCGGCGAAGGCGCGCAGGATCACTCGCCGCGCGACGTCGATGCCGTGCTGGATGTAGATCGCACCGATCAGTGCTTCAACCGAATCCGCAACAATCGACGCCTTGTCCCGGCCACCTGTCAGCTCCTCACCGTGGCCGAGCCGGAGCATGTCGCCAACCCCGATGGTCCGGCCGACACCGGCCAGCGCGTGCATGTTGACGATGGAGGCGCGCAGCTTCGCCAGCTGACCTTCCGGGAGGTCCGGATGGGCGCGATAGAGCTGGTCGGTGATCACCACCCCGAGCACCGAGTCGCCCAGGAATTCCAACCGCTCATTCGTCGGCAGCCCACCGTGTTCGTACGCGAAAGACCGGTGAGTCAGCGCTAGTTCCAACAGCTCCGAGTCGAGTTCAACGTCGAGTGCGCTGGTCAGCAAGGCGCGATCAGGCCGGCCGTCACCCGTGGGAGATCCACCGACCACCGTCGTCAGACCCCGACGACCTGACGGCCGTCGTACTGACCGCAATTCGGGCACACGGTGTGCGGCAGGTGCATTTCCCCGCAGGCGCGGTTGCTGCAGGTGACCAGCGTCGGCGCAGTGGTCTTCCACTGCGAGCGCCGGGAATGGGTGTTGCTGCGGGACTTCTTCCGCTTCGGGACAGCCACTGTTACTTCTCCTCGGTGTTGGTGTCGCCGGTGATTGCTCCTGGCCTTCGATCGGCCAGCGCTGCCCAGCGCGGGTCCATTGTCTCATGCTGATGGTCGGGTTCGAGCTCGTCGAGGCGTTCGCCGCAGTCCGGGCACAGCCCGGCGCAGTCCGGCCGGCACAGCGGCGCAAGCGGCAGCGCCAGCACGATCTCATCCCGCACCAGCGGCGTCAAGTCGATCAGGTCGTCCTGCAACCGTGGTATCTCGTCTTCGTCGGTGGTTGCCGCCGTCGTCGAGTCCGGATACGCGTATAACTCCTGCAACCTGGCAGAAACCGGCAACTGCAGGTCGGTCAGACAGCGGGAGCACTGACCGCTGGCCGAGGCGGATGCCGTTCCCGACACCAGCACGCCCTCGGCCACCGACTCCAAGCGCAGGTCCAGGGTCAACTCTGATCCGACTGGAACGGCGATCACTTCGACGCCGATGCTGGTGTTCGCCTGCAGTTGGAGGTGAACCTCGCGCATGGTACCCGGACGACGCCCCAGCGGTCTGGTGTCAATGACCCAGGGCGAGGCGTGGTTCAGGCGGGTGGCAGGCATCGTCGGCAGAAGTTTCGGCTAGCAGGATCGTTGATGATGTCAGACCGGATCAGTCCAACCGTCCCAGGGTAGTCGAGATCGCCGGGATGGCCAATTCCCCTCGATCGACCAGGCGCCGGCCGGGCGAGCCTCAGTCGCGAAAATCGGCGGCAGTGCCTGACCGCAGTGCGGTACGGCCCCGTCCCACCGTGCGCAGCGTCTTGGTCAGTGTTTCCTCCAGCCGGCCCAGCCGGTCGTCCACATAGCTGTCGCACTCGGCGCGCATCCGGTCGGCCTCGGCGTGCGCGGCGTCCAGGACCTTGGCCGATTCGCTGTGCGCGGCCTGGACCACGTCGGACTGCGACACCAACCGGGACTGCTCGGCTCGGCCGTCGGCGACCGCCCGCTCATAGCTGGCCCGACCGGCCGCCACCTGCCGCTCGGCTTCGCCATGGCCACGCGAGACCAGGGAATCGTGCTGATCCTGGCCCGCCTGGACGGTGCGGTCCGCGTCGGCCTGAGCCCGCGCCAGGATCGACTCCGCTGCCGCGGTGGCCTCGTCGACCAGCCGGTCCGCTTCCGCCTGGGCGCCGCTGACGGTGGCTGTGGCCTCCGCGCGGGCGCTCGACACCAGACGCTGTGCCTCCGTAGATGCGTCGGCGATCGTCATCTCCGCCGACTGTCTGGCCTCATCGATCATCTGATCGCGGTGGTCCAGCACGTCTTGGGCGTCGTCCAACTCGCCGGGAACTGCGTCGCGGACGTCGTCCAGCAGGTCGAGCAGGTCACCCCTGGGGACCACGCAGGATGCCGTCATGGGCACGCCGCGAGCCTCCTCGACGATCGTCACCAACTCGTCGAGCGCCTCGAATACCCGGTACACGGCGTGTCCTCCCGTTCAGCTGCGGCGGCCGTGTCACGGCGACCGGCCAGCTCAGTCTGTCAAGGGTGACGGCCCTCGACGGGGAGGCACGCCCTTGCCGAGCGCTCGCGTCTGCCGATGGCTCAGCGCAGTCCGATATGGGAGGGGAGTTTGCGGCTCAGCGCGGCGACCACCTCGGGTGGCAGCAAATGCGAAACATCGCCGCCGAATGTCGCCACCTGCTTGACCAACGAGGATGACAGGAAGGAGTACTCCGGACTGGTCGGGATGAAAAGGGTGTCAACGCCGGCCAGGCCGGAGTTCATCTGCGCCATCTGAAGTTCGTAGTCGAAATCCGACACCGCGCGTAGGCCCTTGACTATCGCGTCGATGTTCCGCCGGCCGCAGTAGTCGACCAGCAGCCCGGTGAATGAGTCGACGGTGACGTTGCTCCAGGTCGAGGTTGTCTCGCGGAGCAATTCGAGTCGCTCCGCGATGGAGAACAGGCCCGACTTGTCCGGGTTCACCAGCACCGCGACGGTGACCTGGTCGAACAACCGACAGGCGCGGCCGATGATGTCCAGGTGCCCGAGTGTCGGCGGATCGAAGGATCCGGGGCACACTACGTGGCTCATGCCTGCACCTCTTCACTCGCCGGCCCGCCGGGCCGGCGGGTGCTCATGGAGCGCGACCGTAGCAGAGCACTGTGTCGCCGTAGCGCCTGGTCCGCACCTCGACCAGCGGCACCGGCCAGCGCAGTTGCCCGGACCGCCGACCGCGCTCGACGATCAGATCCGCACCCGGCGCCAGGGCGGCGATCGTGTGCAGCGCCTCGAACACGCCAGTCAGGTCCTGGTCAGCCAGTTCATATGGCGGGTCAGCCAGCACGATGTCGAACTGATCGCGCAGCTGCCCGGCCACCACCACCGCCACATCGCCGACTACCAGCCGCGCTGTTGTCACGCCAAGGGCAGCGATGTTGGCCCGCGCCGCGGCGACCGCCGCAGGGTCGCGCTCCACCAGCACCAGCGAGTCCGCACCGCGGGACAGCAGCTCCAGGCCCAATGCACCAGACCCCGCGTACAGGTCCAACACTCTGGCACCGGCCAGCCCGCCCGCCGCGGTGAGCGCATTGGCCAGCGCCGCCCTGACCCGCTCGGAGGTCGGCCGAGTCCGCTGGCCGCGAGGCGTTTCCAGCAGGCGCCCGCCCCAGGTGCCGCCGACAATCCTGGTCATCGACTCAAGCTCCAGGCGCTCCGAGCACCAGCAGCAGGTCGCCGCCCTCCACCTGCTGGACCGCGCTGATTGCCGCCCGAACGATGGTGCCGGCCCGCGGCGCGGTGATCGAAGCCTCCATCTTCATCGCCTCGATGGTCGCCACCGTTTGCCCCGTCGTCACCGACTCCCCCTCGGCGGCTGTGAGCGTGACCACCCCCGCGAACGGCGACGCGACATGGCCCGGATTGGTGGGATCGGCGCGCTCGGCCACCGGCACGTCTACCTTGATGGTGCGGTCGCGGATCTGCAGCGGCCGGAGCTGACCGTTCAAGGTGGTCACCACGCTGCGCATACCACGCTCGTCCGGCTCGCCGATGGCCTCGATGCCGACCAGCAGTTGCACCCCAGGTTCCAGGTCGATGACGTGTTCGACACCGGGGCGCAACCCGTACAGGTAGTCCACGGTTGGCAGCACCGAGACGTCGCCGTACTCGCCGATAGCGGCCAGGAAGTCCCGCGTCGGCCCGGGGAACAGCAGCCGGTTCAATGTCGGCCGAGGCGAGGCGGCCAGGTCCGCGGCGTCCTGCGCAGACAGCGTTGCCGGGGGTGCCTGCCAGCTCCGCCCGGCCAACGCGGCGCTGCGGAACGGTTCCGGCCAGCCGCCAGGCGGCACGCCGAGCTCGCCGAACAGGAACCCGATCACCGAATCAGGGATGTCGAACCGGGCGGGCTCGGTCTCGAACTCGGCTGGGTCGACCCCCGCGCCCACCAGGTGCAGCGCCAGGTCACCGACCACCTTGGACGATGGTGTGACCTTGATCAGCCGGCCGAGCATCGCGTCGGCGGCGGCATAGACCTCTTCGACGTCCTCGAACCGGTCCCCCAGTCCCAGTGCGATGGCCTGCTGCCGCAGGTTGGACAGCTGCCCACCGGGAATCTCGTGGCGGTAGACGCGGCCGGTCGGCGCACGCAAACCGGACTCGAACGGGGCGTACACCGCGCGCACCGCCTCCCAATACGGCTCCAGGTCCTGCACCGCACGCAGGTCAAGGCCGGTCGCCCGGTCCGTGTGGTCGGTGGCGGCCACCAGAGCGGATAGCGGCGGCTGCGAGGTGGTGCCGGCCATCGGCGCGCTCGCCGCATCGACCGCGTCGACCCCCGCCGCCGCTGCCGCCAGATAGGTAGCCAGCTGGCCGCCCGCGGTGTCGTGGGTGTGCAGGTGCACCGGCAGATCGAACCGTGATCGCAAGGCGGCGACCAAGGTGGCGGCCGCCGGCGCCCGGAGCAGACCGGCCATGTCCTTGATCGCCAGGATGTGCGCCCCGGCGCGGACGATGCCCTCGGCCAGGTGCAGGTAATAGTCCAGGGTGTACAGGGTTTCCGCCGGATCGGACAAGTCGCCGGTGTAACACAGCGCAACCTCGGCGAGCGCGGTGCCGGTGCCACGAACGGAGTCGATGGCCGGCCGCATCGCCTCGATGTCGTTCAACGCGTCGAAGATCCGGAAAATGTCGATGCCGGTGGCCGCTGCCTCGTCGACAAATGCTCGGGTGACGGCCTCGGGATAGGGCGTGTACCCGACGGTGTTCCGGCCGCGCAGCAGCATCTGCAGGCAGATGTTCGGCACGGCCTCGCGTAGCGCGGCCAACCGATCCCAGGGGTCCTCACCCAGGAATCGGAGCGCCACATCGTAGGTCGCCCCGCCCCAGGCCTCGATGGACAGCAGATCCGGCGTCATCGCCGCGACCGCGGGTCCGATGGCGACCAGGTCGCGGGTGCGCACCCTGGTCGCCAGCAACGACTGGTGCGCGTCACGAAACGTGGTGTCGGTGACGGCCAGCGCGGTCTGTGCGCGCAGGTCGGCGGAAAAGCCGTCAGCGCCAAGGGCCTGCAATCGTTGCCTGCTGCCGTCCGGCGGCGGACCCTGGCCGATCTTCGGGATCTTCGCCGACGGGTCAGGCAGCTGCGCAGGGGCCGGCCCGTTCGGCTTGTTGACGGTGACATCGGCAAGGTACGTCAGCAGCCTGGTCCCGCGGTCCGCGGAGTGCCTGGCGGTGAGTAACTGCGGGTGGGTCTGGATGAACGACGTGGTCACCCCGCCCCTGGCGAAGTCGGGATCGTCCAGCACCGCCTGTAGGAACGGAATGTTCGTCGCGACGCCACGGACCCGGAACTCGGCGAGCGCGCGACGGGCCCGAATCACCGCCTGCGGCCAGTCCCGCCCTCGGCAGGTCAGCTTGACCAACAGCGAGTCGAAATGGGCGCTGACCTCCGCACCGGCGTGCACCGTGCCCCCGTCGACTCGTATCCCCGCGCCCCCGGGTGAGCGGTAAGTGTTGATCTTCCCGGTGTCCGGCCGAAAGCCGTTGGTCGGGTCCTCGGTGGTGATCCGGCACTGCAGCGCTGCACCCCGGATGTGGATCTGGTCCTGGGACAGGCCCAATTCGGCCAGGCTGGCTCCGGCGGCGATGCGGATCTGCGCGGAAACCAGGTCGGCGTCGGTGATCTCCTCGGTGACGGTGTGCTCGACCTGAATCCGGGGATTCATCTCGATAAAGACGTAGCTGCCGTCGGGACCCAGCAGGAACTCGACGGTGCCGGCGTTGCGGTAGCCGATGTGCCGGGCGAACGCGACAGCATGGGCGCACATGGCGTCTCGGACCGCGGGGTCGAGCCCGACAGCCGGCGCCACCTCGATCACCTTCTGGTGGCGCCGCTGCACCGAGCAGTCCCGTTCGTACAGGTGCACCACCGTCGAGTCACCGAACGCGGACTCGGCCTCGCGCATCGCGGCGTCAAGGGCCTCGGCCAGCCCGCCCGGTTCCTCGACCCGGCGCATGCCCCGCCCGCCGCCGCCAGCCACCGCCTTGACGAACAGCGGGAAGCCGACCTGGCCGGCGGCCGCTGTCAACTCTGCCGGGTCGGCAGAGGGCGGGCTGGAGTCCAGCACGGGAAGTCCCGCCTCCCGGGCCGCGGCCACCGCGCTGGCCTTGTTGCCGGCAAGTTCTAGCACCTGCTCCGGCGGGCCGATAAAGGCGATGCCCGCCGCCACGCAGGCAGCTGCCAGCTGCGGGTTCTCCGACAAGAACCCGTACCCGGGGTAGACCGCGTCGGCTCCTGCCCGGCGGGCGGCCGAGACGATCTCGTCGACATCGAGATAGGCCCGCACCGGGTGGCCGGGCTCACCGATCTCGTAGGCCTCGTCGGCCTTTTGCCGGTGCAGGGAGCTACGGTCCTCGTACGGGTAGACAGCCACCGAGGAGATGCCGAGTTCGTAGGCAGCTCGGAAGGCGCGGATCGCGATCTCGCCGCGGTTGGCCACCAGGATCTTGGAGAACATGTCGCGCGTCTGCCCCCGTCGGTCGTCGGCTGCTCGGGATCGGCCTTCGGCCGCGTTGACGGTATCGCGCCGCGCCGGGCTGCCCGATGGCCGACCCTCGAGGCGGGCCCGGTCAGACTGGTCGACGTGCCTTGGCGCGGGCCTGCTCCTCGCAAAGGTTCCGACATCCTCGCATTTGCTGCAGCGGCTGCGAGGATGACAGGACGCGCGCCAGGACAAAGCCAGGGGCGGCGCGGCTGGCCCGATCAGCTCTTTTCCAGGAAGCCCTGGTTCTCCCGCGCGATCACCGCGTCGGCCATCGCCGCCAGGTCCGGAAGCTCGGCCAAGACCGGGTCCTCATCCACCAACCGGGCGGCGTCCTGCCGCGCGGTTTCAATCAGCTCTCGGTCGCGCAGCAGAGACAGCTGACGAAGCGAACTGGCCCGGCCGGCCTGTGCGGTCCCGAGCACGTCGCCCTCACGGCGCAGCTCCAGATCCGCCTCGGCCAGCGCGAACCCGTCAACAGTGGCGGCGACGGCAGCCAATCGGGCCCGGCCCGCCGACGACTCGTGGGCCTCGGTCACCAACAAGCAGACCCCCTCGGCCCGGCCCCTGCCCACCCGGCCGCGCAGCTGATGCAGCTGCGACATGCCGAACCGCTCGGCATCCAGGATCACCATCATGGTGGCGTTGGCCACGTCGACACCGACCTCGATCACCGTGGTGGCCACCAGTACATCGATCTCGCCGGCGGCGAATGCGCGCATCGTCGCGTCCTTCTCGTTCGCCGGCAGCCGACCGTGCAGCACCTGCATCCGCAGTGCCGCCAGTGGTCCCGACCGGAGTTGCTCAGCAACGTCCAGCACCGCCAGCGGCGGGCGCCGCGCCTGGCCGGGCCCGTTATCCGGTTCCATGACAGCAGCATCCTCACCGCCCTGCTCCGATGCGTCGTCACCGATCTTGGGGCAGACCACGTACGCCTGGTGCCCCTTGGACACCTCTTCGACCACCCGCTGCCAGGCCCGGTCCAGCCACTGCGGCTTCTCCGCGGCGGGGACCACCGTGGTCCGCGCTCCCGCCCTGCCGAGCGGCAGTTCGGCCAGCACCGAGGTGTCCAGGTCGCCGTAGACAGTCATGGCCACGGTCCGCGGGATCGGCGTGGCCGTCATCACCAGCACGTGCGGCGGATTGTCCTGCGGATGGCGGGCACGCAGTGCGTCCCGCTGCTCGACGCCGAAGCGGTGCTGCTCGTCGACCACGATCAGTCCCAGGTTGGCGAAGACCACTCCCTCAGCCAGCAGCGCGTGGGTGCCCACCACGATGCCCGGCTGGCCGGAAGCGATGTCCAGCAGCGCCTGTCGACGCACCGAGGTCGGCGTGGACCCGGTGAGCAGCGTGATCTTCGTCGCCGCCGGCGGAGCGCCCAACTCCCCGCCGTGCCCGAACCGGCCGAGCGTTGCCCGCAACGACCGCGCGTGCTGGCCGGCCAGTACCTCGGTCGGCGCCAGCAACGCGGCCTGCCGGCCGGAGTCGATCACCTGCAGCATCGCCCGCAGCGCCACCACGGTCTTGCCGGAGCCGACCTCGCCCTGCAGCAGCCGGTTCATCGGGTGGATGGTGGCCAGGTCGGTGGCGATCTCCTCGCCTACCACGTGCTGCCCGGTGGTCAGCGCGAACGGCAGGTTGGCATCGAAGGCGTCCAGCAGCCCGCCGGCGATCCGCGGGCACGGCTCAGCGGGGAAGGCGCGGGCCGCCGTCCGGCGCCGGGCCAACACCAGTTGAACCGCGAGCGCCTCGTCGTAGCGCAGCCGGGCCCTGGCCGCGTCCAGGTCGGCCGGGCTCCGCGGCCGGTGCACATCGCGAAGAGCGGTGTCCAGGTCGACGAGGCTGTGTCGGTTCAGCAACTCAGTGGGCACCGGGTCCGCAATATCCTCCAGCACCGACAGCACCAGCCGCACCGACGATTGCACTGTCGTCTGGGTGATGCCCTCGCTGAGCGGGTAGACCGGGATCAGCCCACCGGGAAAGGACTCCAGCAGCTCCAGCATTCCGTCCGGCGCACCGATGGCCTCGTCGACCGCGACATCGGGGGAAGTCATCTGCAGCTTGTTGTTGAACACGCTGACCTTGCCGGAGAACAGTGCCTCGACGCCCGGCCGGAACTTCTCCGCCATCCACGGTTGATTGAAGAAAGTGCAGCCGATCGTCTTGGCGCCGTCGGTAACCGCGACCGTGGTAATACTCCGCGGGCGATGCCGCGGCGTCCCCTGCCTCGGCGGCAGCTTTCGGACCGCGACGGTGGCGATGCGGCCCCACACCGTCGCCCGCTCCCCGATCCGAAGCGACGCCAGGTCGGTGAGCTTGCCTCGCTGGTCGTACGTGCGGGGAAAGTACCGCAGCAGGTCCCCCACGGTATGCAGGTCCAGCTTCTCGCGGAGTTTGACGGCTGTGCGATTGCCGATGAGAGAGGTCAACGGGCCCGCGAGAGCGGACCGCCCTTCCCGTTCGGGCTCGCCGACTGCCATACCTGCTCCACATCCCGGGCCGCCGGTCGCGGTCCTGCCGTCTCACATCCTGCCCTCGCGGGCTGACAGTCCCCGCCAGGGCGCACCGCGACGTGCGCAGCCGACCGCGAATGAGCGAGTCGTGTTCAACCCTGCAGGCTGCTCACGGTCAGGTCGAACAGCAGGCCGTGTGCGTACGCCCGAGCGATTGCCTCCCCGGCCTGGACCGTGTGTAGGTGGAAACGGTACGCGGGGCCGTCCGGCCAGACCCTGACGTCGTCAGCGATCCCGACCAGCGCCGCTGCCAGCTCCGCCGCCCCCGCTGCGTCCGAAAACACCTGAAAGGTGACCTCAGCGAGGAACTCGCGTCCTGCGTTCTCCCCCGGGCCCGCACCGCAACTCGCCGGGTCTCCCGGCGCCAGCACCGGGCGGCTAGCGCTTTCCAAGCCGGCCAACAGGAGACCGATCAGCGCGCGGAGCCGATGATCGTCGGCGCAGCTCGGGTCCGTCGGCGCAGCCAGGACCAAGCCCTGGATCACATCGGCGGCGGCGCTGCTGGCGACCCGGTGCAGATCCGCCCCATCTCCCGCAAGATCGGCTGCGCCGATCGCGGCGCTACCGGCGGCCTGTGCGGCGCTGCCCGTTCTGCCATGGAGCTGCTCCCCGTTGGTCGGGTCGTAGCCGATGGCGGCGGCGCCCGTGAGAAGCCCGGCCACCAGCGACAGCACGGCGACCGGCGAGCCGGCCCCGACGATCCCGGAGGCCACCCCCAACAGGTAGCACAGCAGGTCGCCGGCCACGTCATCACCGAGCGCGGTCGGGCCGTCCGGCATCTGTCCGTCGGTGACGGCAGCGCGGACAGCCGAATGTCCGAGGGCGAGCGCCCGCAACTCCGCGGCGGACGCCGAGATCCGCAGGTGCCGCAGCGTTCCGGGAGCTGGGCTGCTAGCAGGATCAAAGACCGAGCCAGTGGCAGCGGCGAACCAGGCATCGATCAAGTCGGCGTCCACTGCTCTCATGCCACCATGATGCTGCCCGCACCGACCGCTCCTCCGATTGCCCGCGTCGAACGCCCCTCCGATTGCCCGCGTCGAACGCCCGGCGCGCTCCGCGCTTCCACCCCGGCTTCCACCCCGCCGAGGTAGCCCGATGTTGGCGCGACACGCCGGACAATCCGAGCTACCCGTGACCGCATCGGGCTACCTCGACAGGCGCCCGGCCCGCGGGACGTTGCGCGCGGGTCACACCGGGGCCCGGGTGGCTTGATTTGGCCGTCGTCGTTCTCGCGGCTATCGTGGTGTGGTTGCCCGGTCGACTCCGGGCCTTTCCATGATTGTCCTGACGGCCGCGATGCCGCTCGCAAGATTGCAAAAGGGGTTGAGCCGTGATGGCCGCCGTGTGTGACGTGTGTGGCAAGGGCCCAGGCTTCGGGATGAGCGTGTCCCACTCGCATCGCCGGACGCACCGCCGCTGGAACCCGAACATCCAGCCGGTGCGCGCCCAGGTCGCCCCCGGCACCGTGCGCAAGATCAACGCCTGCACCTCGTGCCTGAAGGCCGGCAAGGTCGCCCGCGGCTGACGGGGATCGGGGATCGGGCAGGGTGGACTCCCCCGCCCGCAACATCCCCAGCGCATCGCCCATGCAGTTCGGGCGCAACGCGTGAGGCTTCAGTCCGAGCGCACGCCCTAAGGCCCGGTGTGCCTGAGTCACCGTGCACGCGCCGCCCGCGCACGTCCAACAGTCGCTCAGACAGTCGGCCAGCCACTCAGGCAGTCGGCGCCTCGGCCAGCGTCATCATCCAGCGGTGCGAGTCCGGCCGCAGCCCATGCTGCAGGTCGGTCAGTTCCTTGCGCAACCGCAGCGTCACCGGACCCGGTTCCCCGCCCCCGATCTGGAACTCGCCGTCGGCATGCTTGACGGACCCGACCGGTGTGATCACCGCCGCGGTGCCGCAGGCGAACACCTCCGTCAGCTCTCCGGAGTCCACTTTCTTGGCCCACTCGTCGGTGGAGATGCGCCGCTCGGTTGCGGTATAACCCAGTTCCCGCGCCAGATCTAACAGCGAATCCCTGGTCACTCCGGGCAGTAGGGAACCGGTCAGCTCCGGCGTGACCACCTCGACGTCAGGCCCGCTGCCGAACACAAAGAACAGGTTCATCCCGCCCATCTCTTCGACCCACCGCCGTTCCACCGCGTCGAGCCAGACGACCTGGTCGCAACCCTGCGCGCTGGCCTGGGCCTGGGCGGCCAGCGACGCGGCGTAGTTTCCGCCGGTCTTCGCGGCGCCGGTCCCGCCCGGCGCGGCGCGGACGTACTCGGTCGACCACCACACGCTGACGGGCTTCACTCCGCCGGCGAAGTACGCCCCGGCCGGAGAGCCGATCAAGCAGTAGACGTACTCCTTTGCCGGACGAACCCCGAGCCCCACTTCGGTGGCGAACATGAATGGGCGAAAGTACAGCGACTCCTCTCCGCCGGCCGGTGGTACCCAGCCGCGGTCCGCTGCCACCAACTCACGCAGCGACTGCAAGAACAGTTCCTCGGGCAGTCGCGGCATGCCCAGCCGATCTGCGGACCGCATAAAGCGTGCGGCGTTCGCATGCGGCCGGAACGAGGCGACCGACCCGTCCGGCTGCGTGTAGGCCTTCAGCCCCTCGAAGATCTCCTGCGCATAGTGCAGCACCATCGTCGCCGGATCCAGCGAGAACGGCCCGTACGGCACTACCCGCGGGTCGTGCCAGCCCGGCCCGTTCCGGTAGTCGATGACGACCATGTGGTCGGTGAAGTGCCGTCCAAAACCTGGCGCCGCCAGGATCTCCGCGCGGCGCTCCGCAGAAACGGGGCTCGGATTCTGGGTGCGAGAGAACGCCATCATGTGCCCACGGTATCGCGATTGGTCGGACTTCCGACGGTCGGGTGACCTGCCTTCGATCCTGGCCTCTCTCGGCGATCACGATGCTCAGCAGCAGCATCCGC
>CAJDUM010000064.1_pt1 | contig 17502 bp, 15 predicted proteins | sample 7390781 | NCBI WGS metagenome assembly CAJDUM01 (sample SAMEA7055661, study PRJEB34461) | soil metagenome | biome: terrestrial ecosystem; feature: Peninsula; material: soil | place: Antarctica | collected 2016 | reverse complement strand
GGAACTTGGACGAGACGACCAGCGCGGGCCGATCTTTGCCTTGCTCGCGACCGCGTACCGGATCGAAATCACAGAACCACACCGAGCCAGGTTCGATCTGCGGACGGCTCACCCCGCAAACCACTCGTCGGTGACCGGCGCGTCCGCCGCCGACAGATCTTCAGCCTCGGCGAGGTACTTTGCCCAGCCCTGCGGGTTATCGTCCCGATACCGCCCAACGGCCGCGAGTGCGGCAGCCTCCCAGTGCTCGTCCAGCAGCCGCTCGATTGCTTCGTTCGCGCTTACGCCTCCGAACTCCTCACGAGCGAGGTGCTGTACCCGCTCGCGGGTCTCATCACTCACACGCAACATGACCGAAGTATACACACACGTAAACGTTCCGGTAAACATCATGCGACGCCGCATCCCGCTGGTCCAACGTGGACCGGTGACGATCGACGTCGACGATCGCACTACGGGGAAGACGACCATTCTGTTCGTAGCGGGATCGCCGACCGGAGCGGCCGTCTCAGCACGCAGGTATTCGCTATAGGAATCCCGACCGTAGCCCTGTCATCCAGGAACCTCGGTAATCCCGGCCCAGGTTCCCCGAACGTGGGCGATGTGCCGTCGCATCAACGATGCCGCCCCGTCCGCATCCTTAGCTAGCACCAGGTCGAGGAGTTCCTCGTGCTCGCGCGCCGAAGCACCCAAGGTGCCGCGCTCCACGAGCTGCTGCAGCCCGTACAGCCTGCTGCGCGAGCGCAGCTCGCCCACCACCGCGACAAGCTGAGCATTCCCGGCCAGCGCCAGCAGCTCGAGATGGAAGCGGCGGTCGGACTCCACATATCCGATCAGGTCGCCGCGCTCGGCGTCCGCCACGATCTGTCTGGCGACGGGTCGCAGCTCGGCGACTATGTCGGCAATCGGCCCGTGACACCGCTCGGCGATCGCGGCCACTGTCGGCACCTCGATCAGTGCCCGAATCTGGGTGATGTCGTCCAGCTCATGTTCGGACAGCTCGGTGACCCGAAATCCCTTGTTGCGCACAGCTTCGATCAGGCCGGCCTTGGCCAGATCGAGCATCGCCTCGCGCACCGGTGTGGCCGAGACGCCGAATTTGGCGGCCAGCGCCGGCGCCGAGTACAGGGCACCGGGACGCATTGCCCCGGTGATAACCGCAGCCCGCAGCGCCTCCGTCACCTGTTCGCGCAAGCTGGCCCGCTCACCGAACGCCGGAAGGTCCAGTTGGTCCGCAATCGTGCCGACCGATTCCGCAGTCATCGGAGCACGAACCCGGTGCCGAGCGGGTCGTCCGTGTCGAGCAGGAATCGGTGTTCGCCGGTTCGGTAAGCGCTGCCGCGGATCTCGGTGATCACCGGGGCACCGCCGGCCGGGTCAGGTGCCGGCTCCGCGACGGTGGCAGTGAACCGGGTGCCGATGATCGACTCGTGGGTGAATACCTGGCCCGGGCCCAGCCTGCCGTCGGCATGCAGCAGCGCCATCCGCGCCGACGTGCCCGATCCGCACGGCGAGCGGTCGACCTCGCCGTCGGCGAACACGGTAATACTTCGCTGGTACGGTCCGGGCGCGATGGCCGCCGGCATCACCAGCCCCGGCGCGTGCGCGGCCGCGGCACTCCGGGGGGCCAGCGCCCCGCCTGCCAGAACCGGCCCCCGGCCGCCCAGATCGTCAGCTACCCCAGGTTCGTCAGACGGCCCAAGCTCATCGAACAGCATGGTGCCGTAGCAACCGGACAGTCGCGCATCGTCAGGGTGTTCCGCCAGGCCGGCCTGCTGCACCGCCCACTTGATCTCCCGACCGATAGCCGTCAGCTCGGCGATCGCAGCCGGCTCCACCCGGAGCCCAATGGCCGACGCAGGCAACGATGCGTAAAAGGCGCCGCCGAAGCTGACATCCACCAGCACCTGTCCACGGCTCGTCGTCACCGAAACCTGGCGGTGCAGCACGAAGCTGGGCACGTTGCGAAAGACGGTGTCCAGCACCCGGCCGGCGGCGCAGCGCACCTTCGCTATCACCCGGCCGGAAGGCACGTCGATCACCACGTCGGTCTCGCCGTCCGGATCAGCGGGTACCAGCCCGGTCCGCACCGCCCAGGTGGCTAGCGCGATGGTGCCGTGACCACACGCGGTGGAGAAGCCGTCTTTGTGCCAGAACAGCACACCCAGCGCCGCGCCGGCGTCGTTCGGCGGAACCGGGAAGCAGCCGTACATGTCGGCGTGACCCCGCGGCTCATGGCAAAGCAGCGCCCGGATTCGCTGCAGCTCAACAGATCCGATGGCGTTCTGCCGCCGGTCGGCGACGTCGACCCCGGGAATGTCCGGCACGCCGCCGGTGACGATCCGGAACGGCTCCCCCGCGGTGTGATAGTCCTGCGTAAGGATCTCGACGTCCACCGTCATGCCCGGACGTGCGTCCCGGGCCGCCGCGCGCCTCTCTCCGTCACTGGGGCACCAGGGCAATCGTGTGGGTGGAGGTGTAGAACGCCTGAGCCGCCTTGCCCTGCTCCCGGCCGCCGATGCTGGAGTCCTTCTCGCCACCGAACGGCAGGTAGAAATCCACCCCTGTGGTGGGGGCATTCACCTTGACCAGCCCCGCTTCCAGCCGCGCCGATACGGCCAGCGCGTCTGCCAGCCCCGCCGTGTAGACGGCGGCGGCCAGCCCGTAAGCGACTCCGTTGGCCAGCGCTACCGCCTCGTCGACACTTGCCGCCTGCTGCAACAGCGCGATCGGCCCGAACACCTCGTCGCGGGCCAGCACATGATCCGCGCCGACGCCCTCGACCAGCGCCGGGGTGACGAAGTGGCCAGGTCCGTCGACAGGTGCGCCGCCGGTCAGCAACCGGCCGCCGGCTGCTGCCGCGGATTGTGCAACGGACACCACGCGGTTGCGAGCCGCGCCGTCGATCACTGGGCCCACCACTGTCCCGGCGTCGGCGGGGTCGCCGACCGTGAGACCTCCGATGGCCGCGACCAGTGCGTCGCGGAACGGCGCCGGGTCGCCGACCACGATCACCCGCTTGGTCGCCGTGCACTTCTGTCCGGCGAAACCGCCTATCGCCGAGGCTATTTGCGCGGCCGTCGCGGCAATGTCGGCGTCCGGCAGCACGATGGCCGGATTCTGCCCGCCCATCTCCGCCTGGACCGGCACGCCGCGGGCCGTGGCCGCAGTCGCCACCGCGCGGCCGGCCGACACCGAACCGGTGAACGAGATGACGTCGGCGGCATCGACCAATGCCTGCCCGGTGGCTGCGTCACCGGGCAGCACGCTGAACAGCCCGTCGGGCAGCAGCGGGCTGATCAGTTCGGCCAGCCGCAGGGCACACGCCGTTGCCTCGGGCGCCGGCTTCAGCAGCGCTGCGTTGCCGAAAGCCAGCGCCGGTGCGGCTTTCCACAGTGGGATGGCCAGCGGGAAGTTCCACGGGGTGATCAGCCCGGCGACGCCGCGCGGCCTGCTGATCGAGTACAGCAGCCCGGCCCCGGACGGCTCGTGTAGCTGCCCGATCGGGTCGAACACCTGTTGCGCGTAGTACCGCAGGATCGCCACCGACCGGCCGACCTCGCCGCGGGCCTCCCCCAGCGGCTTGCCCACCTCGCGAACCATCAGATCGGTCAGCTCTGTGGCGGCTGCGGCCACTGCGTCCGCCGCCGCCGACAGCGCGGCCGACCGCGCCGCGGCGCCGCCGGCCATCCAAGCCGCCTGCGCGATGCGCGCCGCTCGTACAGCGGCGCCGACCTGCTCCGCTGACGCTTCGGGCGCCGACACCACCACATCGTCGGGGCGCTGCGGGGAACGACTCTCGATCATCGGCTGCACCTATTCATGACAAACCTCTCCACTACAGAAGGAATCCCGCCGGGAATGGATCGGTGGGGTCGAGCATGTACTGCGCTGTGCCGGTGACCCAGGCCCGGCCGGTGATCGTCGGCAATACCGCGTCGATCGCGCCAACCGTGGCGGTGCCCACCAGCCTGCCGACGAATTTCGTGCCGATGAATGATTCGTTGACGAAGTCGGTATCCAACGCGAGCAGCCCGCGGGCATGCAACTGCGCCATCCTGGCGCTGGTCCCCGTCCCGCACGGCGACCGGTCGAACCAGCCGGGGTAGATCGCCATCGCATGCCGCGAATGCTTCGCGTCCGATCCAGGGGCGATGAGGGCGACATGATGACAGCCGCGGATCGTCGGGTCCTGCGGGTGGACCGGTTCGTCGTGCTCGTTGATCGCGGACATGATCGCCAGGCCGGCGGCCAGCAGCTCGGACTTGGCGGCCCGGTCGAATGGCAGGCCGATCTCGGCGAGTTCGACCATCGCGTAGAAGTTGCCGCCGTAGGCGATGTCGTACCGAACCTGGCCGAGCCCTGGCACCTGCACCGCGGCATCCAGCGCAAGCGAGAAGGACGGCACATTGTGGATCGTCACCGCATCGGCATGCCCATCACGCACCGCCACCTCGGCGACCACCAGACCGGCCGGGGTGTCCAGCCGGATCGTGGTCACCGGCTCTGTCACCGTGACCATGCCAGTTTCCACCAGAACCGTTGCCACTCCGATGGTTCCGTGCCCGCACATCGGCAGGCAGCCGGACACCTCGATGTACAGCACGCCGTAGTCGGCGTCCGGCCGGGTGGGCGGCTGCAGGATGGCGCCGGACATCGACGCATGCCCGCGCGGCTCATACATCAGCAGCGTGCGCAGATCGTCGGAGTTGGCCAGGAACCAACTCCGTCGCTCCGCCATGGAATTGCCTGGCAGCACGCCGACACCGCCGGTGATCACCCTGGTCGGCATGCCTTCGGTGTGCGAGTCGACTGCGTGAAGGACTCGAGTCGATCGCACGGATCAGGCCAGCCCGGCCGCGACCGCACTCTCGGTGGCCGCTCGCACGGACGCCTCCTGCTCCGGCAGCAACGGCTGCCGCGGTGGCCGGCAGGTGCCGCCCTTGCGGCCCACCATGTCCATGCTCAGCTTGATGGCCTGGACGAATTCGAACTTGGAGTCCCAGCGCAGCAACGGGTGCAGCTGCCGGTACAGCGGCAGCGCCTTCTCCACATCGCGGGCAACCGCCAGCCGGTACAGCTCGACGCAGGCCCGCGGCAGCGCGTTCGGGTAGCCGGCGATCCAGCCGACGGCGCCGGCGATGCCCAACTCCAACAGCGCATCGTCGGTCCCGATGAGAACTTCGAGATCCGGTGCCAGTTCGGCGATCTGATACGGCCGGCGCGGGTCTCCGGTGAATTCCTTCACGGCCACGATCAGGCCCTCACCGTGCAGCCGAGCCAGTATCTCCGGGGTCAGGTCGATCTTGGTGTCGTACGGGTTGTTGTAACCGACCACCGGCAACCCGGCCTTGGCCACCTCCCGGTAGTGCTCGAACACCGCCCGCTCGTCGCCGTGGTAGGTGTTGGGCGGCAGGCACAGCACGGAGGTGGCGCCGGCCTCCGCCGCCTGATCGGCCCATCGCCGGGCCTCGCCGGCCCCGTAGGCGCCGACCCCGGGCATCACCTGGAACCCGGCCGGCGCAGCCTGCACCGCGGTGGTGACCACCTTGGCCCGCTCGGTCTCCGTCAGGGTCTGGTACTCACCGAGCGATCCGTTGACCGAGATGCCATCGCAACCTTCCTCGGCGAGCCAGCGGACGTGCTCGGCCAGCGAGTCGAAGTCTACGGACAGGTCGTCGTTCAGTGGCAGCGCTGACGCGACGATCACGCCGTGCCAGGGCTTGGATTCGGTCATGACGGGGACCCTTCTGTGTCGGTATCGGTGTTCAGTTACGGTGCTGTTGCCAGCAGCCGATGCGCGCAAGTGCGGCAGCCGGTGCCGACTTTCGCTGCTGACCGCGGTGTCGAATCAGTGCTGCTGACTCCAGCGTTCCGCCGGCGGTACAGCCCTACACACGACCGCGGCGAGACCACCGGTTGGCCGTGACGTGCGGGCAACTGCCCGCTGACCGGCTATGCCGCGGTTGCCCGAGGCGGGCCGTGTGACGTCACGACGTCGGAGTGGCATATTCGCAGTGTCGGCGCGAGAGCTGCTCGCAGACAAGTGCGACTCTACCTCGCTTTGAGCAACAGTGCAATGTTACACATTACTGAACTTCGGAGGTTCTACCGTGACGCAGTTGACCGAGGCAGCAAAGACGCAGCCCACCAAGCTCACCCCAGGGCTCCCCACTGGACAGCCCGCTGAGCCCCCCGCTGCGCCGCACGGTGAGCGACCCAGTGAGCGACCGTTGGATACGGGATCCCACGATCTGCCGGTGACTCCGGCCCTGGTCGATTTCATGCGTGAGGGCTGGGCGCCAGAGCCATCCAGCCCGGCGGCCCCCGATGGCGCGGTGCCGGTCGCAGTCTCTGCCGCCCGGCGTGCCGCACTGTCCGCAGCCTTCCCCGGCGAGCGGCTGGTGATCCCGTCCGGCTTGTACGCCCGGCGCTCCAACGACCAGAACTACGCCTTCCGGCCACACTCGGACTACGTCTACCTGACCGGCGACCAGACGTCGGATGCGGTCCTGGTGTTGGAGCCGGCAGGCACCTCGGGGCATGACGCACTGCTGTTCCTGCTACCCAGGGCTCCGCGTGCCACGTCGGACCAGTTCTGGCGCAGTCGCAGCTACGGCGAGTTGTGGTCCGGTCGGCGACCGAGCCTTTCCGAGGTGAGTGCGGCGACCGGCGTGCCCACCCGGCACCTGGACGACCTGGCGGCACTGCTCCGCTCCGGGCCGGTTACCAGGGTCCGGCGCGGCGCCGACCCGTCGATCGAAGCGCTGGTGCCCGGCGCCGGCGCGGGCGCTGACGCCGAACTGGCCGCGGTGCTCGCGGAGGCCCGGCTGATCAAGGACGCCTGGGAAATCGACCAGCTGCGCAGCGCCGTCGACATCACCACGCGCGGATTCGCCGACGCCGTTGCCGAATTCGGCCAGGCGACCGCCCAGGGCAGCTACGGAGAACGGTGGGTGGAGGGCACGTTCTGGCGGCGCGCCAGGTACGAGGGCAATGACGTCGGCTACATCAGCATCGTGGCCGGCGGCCCGCATGCCACCACCTTGCACTGGATCCGCAACGACGGGGCGCTGCGCCCAGGCGATCTGGTGCTGTTGGACATGGGCGCGGAAACCCGCTCGCTGTACACCGCGGACATCACCAGGACGCTGCCGGTGGACGGCCACTTCACCACGCAGCAAAGAGATCTGTACCAGTTGGTGTTCGACGCGCAAAACGCCGGCATCGCCGCCGTCCGGCCGGGTGCCCGTTTCCGCGATTTTCACCGCGCAGCGATGACGGTGATCGCCCACGGCCTGGCCGGTCTGAACCTGCTGCCTTGTTCCGCGGAGGAGGCGCTGGACGAGGACTCGTCCATCTACCGCCGCTGGACGCTGTGCAGCTCGGGGCACATGCTCGGGCTGGACGTGCACGACTGCGCCACCGCCCGCGCCGAAACCTATCTGGACGGGGTGATCCGGCCGGGACAGGTGCTGACTGTCGAACCGGGCCTTTACCTGCAGGCCGACGACCTGCTACTGCCGGATGCGCTGCGCGGCATCGGGATCCGTATCGAGGACGACCTGCTGGTGACCGATGACGGCAACGAGGTGCTGTCCGCTGGCCTGCCCAGGGAGATCGACGCGATCGAGCAGTGGATGGGAGCGCTGACGGCTGCCGAAAGGTGAGCCTCCGACCGCGACAAGCCACCTGCAGAATTGTCGGCCACTGGATCGGCGTGATTGGATCGTCGAATTGTCCGATCGGACAATCAGCGCTGAGCAGAATTCCTGGTCAAGCCGGGATCAACAGTCCGCCAGTCGATGCCAGTACCAGCCTGGCCCGGACGTTGGCGGTCCGGGCCACCGACCAGGACCGCCCGATCCCGCCGCCGGTCAGGACGAGCCGACCCCACCTTCGGCTCGGCTGGCAACTACACCCAGGGGTATCGGTGCCGCCACCGGCCGGTGCACTGCTGTGTGCTGCGGGACCGATCCGTCGGCCGCCAGGCATTCGGTTGCGTACCCGCAGATCCGGCCCTGGCACCAGCCCATCCCGGGGCGCGCCAACAGCTTCGCAGTCCTGGCGTCGCCGGCACCGTCCCGCCGGACCACCTGCCGGATGGCGCCGGCCGTCACATCCTCGCAGCGGCACACCACCGTGTCGCCCGGCAGGTCGTCCCTCCAACGCGTCGGCACCGGGTAGGCATCTGCCAGCGAAGACGCGAAGGCCCGCAACGTCTTCCGCCGCCGGTACAGCAGGTTGCGACCCGCTGCCGGCGCGACGGATGACCCCCGAACGGATCGCGCGGCGGCGGCGCCGGCGATGCTGCCCTCCACCACCGCCAGAGCGGCACCGCCCACACCGCAGGCCTCGCCGGCGATATATACCCCGGGCACCGACGATCGCTGATGCTCGTCCACCGCGATCACCGGGATCCCGCCGGCACCTGCGACGCTGGCGCAGCCAACTGCCAACGGCAGTTCCAACTGTGGGACGAATCCCCAGCCGACAGCCAACACGTCCACCTCGATGCGGCGGGCCCGCGACCGCACGGGCCGACCCGTGCGGTCAAGCGGCGCCACAGTGACCGAGCGCAGCCGCTCATCGCCCTCGGCGCGCAACACGCTGGATCGTAGGTGGTACGGAACGCGGTGGCGCAGCATGAGCCCGGCGTAGCCGGCGCCCTCGGTGATTTTGCCGGGATTGCGAAGGACAGCGCCGACGCCGCGTCGCCACCCGGCCGGCGACGCGGCCTCGTACACGCCGAGCACCCGGCCACCGCTGCGCGCCAGGCCGGTCGCCACCGGGAGCAGGAACGGGCCTGTTCCGGCGACGACGATCCGCTTGCCGGCCAGCACGCCGTGGCCTTTGAGCAGCGATTGCACCCCTCCGGCTGTCATCACCCCAGGGAGATCCCAACCGGGGAAGGGAATCTGCAGGTCGTAGGCGCCCGGCGCGAGTACCAGGCAGTGTGCCGATACCCGGCGTTCCAGGGATCGCCAGGCTCCTCGATCCAACACCGCCACGCGATCCAGCGCAGCCCATCGATTCAGCACGACCTTGCGGTGTAGGGCGGCCTCGCGATCCAGCGCAGCCAGGTCGAACTGCGACTCGAATGCCCCGCCCGGACGTAGATTTCGCCGAGAGAGCGCCCAGACCTCGTGCCCCGGCAGGTACTCGAGTCTTCCTGCAGCGCGATGGAAGTCCATTCGCTGCAGGAGCTTTCGATACGTCGGAAGATCATGGTGCAATGCGTCGATCTCGCTTGCGCTCAGCAATCCGGCCGCGGCATCCTTCCCCTCCCAGAGGCCGTCGCCGTCGCTGTCACCGTCAGTGCCCTCAACGCTGGCTCCAGCCCACTCGTCGGGCATCGCGGGATGGCGCCAGAACTGCCCCCCAGGGCTCGGTTCGGCGTCAATCAGGACCACGGTAGCGCCGGCGTCAGCAGCAGCGACCGCAGCCGCCATTCCGGCAGGTCCGGCGCCAACCACAGCAATGTCCACCGCGCCTGTGTCATCCATCGCTGTGTCATCTATCGCTGTGTCATCCACTGCCGAGTCAACCCCTGGGTCTCGCTCCGACGAGACCGTCACGTCGGCATTTCCGTCAGACCTGGAGGTCGCCATGACCGGTCCCCTCCTGAGTGGCAACGATCATCCCGTCCACGGCTGTTGTCCGGCAGGCCCGTTCGTTCGGTGACCCGTCGACAATCACCAGGCAGTCGAAGCAGACGCCGATGCCACAGAACAACCCGCGCGGCCGGGCACCGATCCTGGTGCTCCGCCAGGACATCACGCCAGCTGCAATCAGAGCAGCGCCGACGCTCTGGCCCGGCCGGAACGGGATCGGCCGACCGTCGAACAGAAATGTCCTCACCGCGAACCTCCGCCCCGGTCCTGCACTTTCGGAAGATCCTCATCAGGAACCGGCTGCCGAGGGAACCGTGTCGGCGAGAACGGCGCCGGATCGACTGGCGACGCCCGGCCGCCGATCAGGTCGGCGATCATCGCGCCGGTGGCCGGCGCGAGCCCGATCCCGGCGCCCTCGTGACCGCAGGCATGCACCAGGGCGGGCAGCCCGGACTCTGATGGAACTGGCCCCGCCACCCGTGGATCGGAACCGATCACCGGAAGATGGTCGGGACAGTACGGCCGAAATCCCGTGTAAACGCGCATCAGCCGAACATCTGCCAGGAACGGGAACAGCGAAATGCCCTGGGCGGCAAGGATACGCACCACGTCAACATCGATTCTCGAGTCGAATCCGACCCGCTCCCGGCTGGCGCCGATCAGCACGGTTCCGCCCCTCGTGCCCTCGACCACCACGGAAGTCTCCAGCGCAGCGTCGGCAGAGGCGACGTTCGCCACGTAGTCGGCGCTGTACACCTTGTGCCGCACCACCACCGGCAGCGGTTCAGTGACCAGGATGAAGCCACGTCTGGGCAACACCGGCACCGGACCGCCGAGCCGTCGGGACAGCTGGCCGCCCCACGTTCCCGCGGCGTTCACCACCACATCCGCCGGCTCCGGGCCGCCGTCGGTACGCACCCCACACAGCCGACCGCTGTCGTCGATCAGCGGCCCGGTGACCTCGACGCCGTTGCGGACCCGGGCACCGAACAGCCGGGCGGCGTGCAGCAGGGCCGCCGCCGCCCGCACCGGTTGCACTTGCTGGTCCTGCGGGTAGAAAACGCCGCCGGCCAGGCCGGGGGCCAGGTGTGGCTCGAAGTCGGCTAGCCGGGCAGCCGAGACCGGATCGGCCTGCACTCCGGCCGCGGACTGCCGGGCGGCAAGATCGGCCAGGCCCGCCAGCGCGGCATCGCCCGCGGCCACCACCAGGCCGCCCTTGTGTTCCAGTTCCAGCTCGTCGACCCCGATGTCGGCGCCGAGTTCGCGCCACAGCCGGGCTGACCATAGTGCAAGTTCCAGCTCCGGTCCCGGCGCTTTGTCCGAGACCAGGATGTTCCCCTCGCCGCGGCTGGTCGTACCGGCGCCGACCGGGCCACGGTCCAGCACGGTGATCTCTTGTCCGTCCCGGCTCAGGTAATACGCACAGGCGGCGCCGACGATCCCGGCGCCGACCACCACCACCCGCCGCTGCGACGTCATGGCTGGACCGCTTCGCACCCGGCCGTCAGGTCACCTGCCAACGGCGCGCGGCAGGTAGCGGTCATCCGGTCAGCCTGCCAACCCGGCGCCGAACCTGCACAACCGGGCCCTCACGACCGCCCCCTCTCGTAGCGACGGGACATGCGGTCGGCCATTTCTTCCGCGGCCACCCCGTAGCCACCCTGCGCCCCGAACACTGTCTGCCCTTGCTTCCGCGCCAACCTCACAATCACCATTCAGCGCTCCGGGCGCACTGCCCTCACCCGTGGGCCGCACAGCCGCCGACCCGGCACACAGCCGCCGCCGAAGGGACACGGCGCCGCGGACTACCCTGGCCGTCATGTTCGCCGTGACCATCGACAGCTTCGGTGGCCCCGATGTGCTCGGCTGGAGCGAGGTCCCCGAACCGGTTCCGGGCCCCGGCGAACTGCTGATCGACATCGCCGCGTCCGCGGTGAACCGGGCCGACCTGTTGCAAAGGCAGGGCAACTATCCGCCACCGCCCGGCGCCTCGCAGATCCTCGGGCTCGAGTGCGCCGGGACCGTCGCGGTCCTTGGTGCGGGCGTCAACGGCTGGCAGGTCGGCGATCGGGTGTGTGCGCTGCTGGCCGGCGGCGGGTACGCGGAGCGGGTCGCAGTTCCCGCAGAGCAGGTACTGCCGGTACCGGCGTGCCTCGACCTGACCCACGCGGCGGCCCTACCCGAGGTCGCCTGCACAGTCTGGTCGAACCTGGTGATGGTTGCCGACGTGCGGCCGGGCCAGGTGGTGCTGATCCATGGCGGTTCGTCGGGTATCGGCACCATGGCGATCCAGGTGTGCCGGGCCTTGGGAGCCACGGTTGCGGTGACAGCGTCCTCCGCGACCAAGCTCGACGCCTGCCGCGACCTCGGCGCGCAGATCTGCATCAACTACCGCGAGCAGGATTTCGTCGCCGAAGTCGCCGGGGCCAGCGACGGCCACGGAGCAGACGTCATCCTCGATATCGTCGGGGCAAAGTACCTGCACCGCAACGTTTCTGCTCTGGCACTCGACGGGATGCTGGTCGTCATCGGAATGCAGGGCGGCACCTCCGGGGATCTGGACCTCGGCGCCCTGCTGCGCAAGCGTGGCACCATCGCGGCCACCGCGCTGCGGTCCCGGCCGGTGTCCGGACCGGGGTCGAAGGGCGAGATCGTCGCGTCCGTGCGGGAACATCTGTGGCCGATGATCGCGGACGGCCGGGTGCGACCGATCGTCGACCGGGTGGTCCCGATGACGCAGGCCGCCGACGCGCACCGCGTGGTGGCCGAGAGCACTCACATTGGCAAGATCGTCATGACGGTTCCGCGGGAGCCGCAGCGATGACCTGCTCCTCGTGGCATCCTGAGCACCCCACCCCGGTTGGCGACAGAACCCCGCCGCCGAGAGCACCGCGTCCGGTTCGCCCGGACCTGACCAGAGGAGCAAGCCGATGACCGAGCCACAAGGGCGCCAGTTCATCGTGGTCGGACCGGACGGCCAGCCAATGGCCGCGATGCCGCAAGGCATGTTGATGCCCGCCTCGAATGACGACAACTCGACCGAAGCCGCCGACAGCGCCGTCGAGGGCGCGATCGGCGAGCCGGCGAAGGTGATGCGGATCGGCACCATGATCAAGCAGCTGCTGGAGGAGGTGCGGGCGGCGCCGCTGGATGAGGCGAGCCGGGTCCGGCTGAAGGAGATCCACGCCCGGTCCATCAAGGAGCTGGAGACCGGGCTGGCGCCGGATCTGAGAGAGGAGTTGGAGCGGCTTTCGCTGCCGTTCACCGACGATTCGGTGCCGTCCGACAGTGAGCTGCGGATCGCCCAGGCGCAGCTCGTCGGCTGGCTGGAGGGCGTCTTCCATGGCCTGCAGACTGCATTGTTCGCGCAACAGATGGCTGCTCGGATGCAGCTGGAGCAGATGCGCCGCGGCGCGCTGCCGCCCGGCCAGAGCGGCGACAAGTCCGGCCACCCAGGACCGACCGGGACCGGGCAGTACCTGTAGCGCTGTACAACTGGACCCGCGCTCATCAACTTCACCCGGGCCCATCAACTGGGCGACCTTGCGACGGAAGTCGACGACTTCCCAAGCGCCGGGCCCGCTGTCACCGTCGCCGGACACGCTGTCACCCTGGCCGGACACGGCGATGTGCCGCATCCGCCGCGCCGGCTGCCCCCAGTGCTCGCCGACGACGTCAAGGTGGCCGGTGGGCCCCTCGGTGACCCAGGCACCGAGGCGCCCACTGGACGAACCTGGCGCCGTCCCGGCAAGATTGGATCATGCTGAACCGGCAAACCCTGCGTACCCTGCACGTCCGCGAGCGGGAGCGATTCGCCGCCGAACATCCACGGTCCGCCGACCTGTTCCGCCAGGCCAGAGATTCCATGCCGCAAGGTGTCCCGATGAGCTGGATGGCCAAATGGCCCGGTGAGTTCCCGGTCTTCGTCACCGATGCGTCGGGTGCGCACTTCACCGACGCCGACGGCCTGGAATACGTGGACTTCTGCCTGGGCGACACCGGCGCGATGGCCGGCCACTCACCCGAGGCGACGGTGCTCGCGGCGGCCGCGCAGCTACGGCATGGCATCACCACGATGTTGCCCACTCCCGGCTCCATCGCCGTGTCGCAGGAGCTGGCCCGTCGGTTCGGGTTGCCCTTCTGGCAATTCACGCTCACCGCGACGGACGCCAACCGGCACGCCATCCGCTACGCGCGGCACCTGACCGGGCGGCGGAAAGTAGTGGTGCACAACTACTGCTACCACGGTTCGGTTGACGAGGCCTTCGCCACCCTGGACGCGTCCGGCGCCACCGTCGCGCGCCCGTCCACCATCGGGCCGCCGGTGGACCCGGCGGAAACCACAGTTGTTGTCGAGTTCAACGACATCGCCGCGCTGGCGGCGGCGCTGGCCACCGGCGAGATCGCCGCGGTGCTAATCGAGCCGGCGCTAACGAATATCGGCATCGTGCTTCCCGATGACGGCTACCACACCGCCGTCCGGGATCTCACCGAACGCTACGGCGCGCTGCTGATCATCGATGAGACCCACACCATTTGCGCCGGGCCGGGCGGATACACCGCCGCGGCTGGGCTATCACCCGACGTTCTGGTGATCGGCAAGGCGATCGGCGGCGGAATCCCCTGCGGGACATTCGGTTTCACCGCCGACATCGCCGAGCGGATCCAAAAGTCGGTGGAGCTGGAGGACATCGACGTCGGTGGCATCGGCGGGACACTTGCCGGCAACGGGCTGTCCGCGGCGGCGATGGCCGCAACGTTGACGCAGGTGCTGACCGACGAGGCGTTCGCCGCGATGATCCCGATGGCCGATCGGTGGGCCGACGGCGTCCAGGCAGGTATCGACTCCGTCGGCGCGCCGTGGCAGGTCACCAGGCTGGGATGCCGGGCGGAGTACGGCTTCTCGGCAGCGCCTCCGCACAACGGCGCCGAGGCTGCCGCATCTGACGACTTCGAGCTTCAGCAGTTCCTGCACCTGTACGCGCTGAACCGGCGGATCCTGTTGACCCCGTTCCACAACATGGCGTTGATGAGCCCCGCCACGACCGATGCCGACGTCGACGCCCACACCGCGATGTTCGCCGACTGCCTGGCGGAGCTCTTCGGCTGACCCCGTCGTACCTGATCCCGTCATCAGGGTCAGCCGTGCAACTGTGTCAAGTCAGCAGCGAGCATCCGGGGTGGCCCAGCCGGTCTCGATGGGCCCGAGATTGAGACAGTTGACTGTGACGTCGCGTTCGGCCAGCGCATCGGCGAGTGTCCTGGTGATCTGTTGGAGCGCCCCTCCAGTAACAGCGAAGCCCGCACGTTGATCGCCGAGGTGAGGTCGGGCGCCGGTTAGCTCTGGGTACCTTGAATGGCGACGCGTTGATGAACTAGAGCAGGAGGAGTCGACATTGGCCGGAGAGTCTGACCTGGACGTGCTACTCCGCAGCTTGTCGCCCCGGCTGAATGATGGCCGTTACGTCTACACGCAGGTTGAGGTGGATGTGCCAGGCGTCGACCCCCTCGTGAGGGTCCGCGAAGACGACGGACTGACCCTCGTCCTGGCGCAGCAGCAGGCCGACGAGCTCAACCTGGCATACGACTTCGTCGCCGCATGGATAACGCTGCAAGTCCATTCCGCCCTCGACGCCGTCGGCCTGACAGCCGCAGTCAGCCGAGTTCTCACCGACGCCGGTATTAGCGCCAACGTCGTTGCCGGCTACACGCACGATCACGTCTTTGTGCCACATCACCGCGCCGGCGATGCGATGCGCGCACTAGACGCACTCGCAAGCACCAGACCATGACCCGTCGTCCCCATCGATCGATCCATCGGTCTACGGAACACAATTACAGGTGCCAATCGGCCGGCTGGCTCCCACACCTCAAATCTGCTCACCTCGACCGGCAGGCCGGTAGCCCGCGCGAAGTCGGCCATCCGCGCATCGGGCTCGACGCCGAGCACGGTGCAACCGGCCGCCTGGAACTGGCGTGCGGCGATACCAGTACCGCAGCCGACGTCGAGCACCTCGAGGCCAGGCTGCCGGCGATGATCCGAGCCATGACGGACCGAGGTAGGCCTTCCCGGTAGCGCCGCCCGGAACCAGCGGGTCGACCCGGCCGGAGGCGGGAACGACCGGGGGTAGGTGGCGGCTCATCCTGTGCCGGGGGCGATTCCGTCGGTCAGGTAGTCGTCGACGTCGTTCGCTGACCCAGGAAATCCTCGATGTAGGCGGCGATGATCGACTCCAGGTCACGATCCGCGGTCATGCCCAGGGCCGTGGCCCGTTCGAAAGAGGCGTGCTGCGCCCATCCGGCGAAGATCTGCTCGACCAACGGATCCGGTTGGTGGACGATGGGGCCGAGTATCCGGTCACCGGCAACTGATCGCAATGCGGCGACCATGCTGTGCGCGTCACACGCGATAGACGGCAGGTTCACCGCACGATCGGCGCCCAGGCTGTCACCGGGTGCGTCGTGCAGCCGGATCAAGTTGTCCACCACCGTGCGGTATCCGCTGATCGGCACCGGGATGTCGTAGCCCACCGGCACCAAGGCCTTCGCTCCGTTCAGCGGCTCCCGGAAGATGCCGCTAACCCACGAGGACGCGGCGGCGTTCGGCAGGCCGGGACGAATGACTACCGTCGGCAGACGCGCCGAGCGTCCGTCGATGAATCCCTTGCGGGTGTAGTCGTTGACCAGCAGCTCACCGATCGCCTTGGTGACGCCGTAGGTGGTCTGTGGGGTGAGCTTGGTGGTGTCCGTGACAGTCCCGGCGACGGCAACCCCGCCGAACGCGGCGATACTGCTGGCGAACACCACCCGCGGCCGAGACTGCCGCGCTCTGGCCGCCTCCAGCACCGCCCGCAACGCGCCGAGGTTCACCCGCAGCGCGGCATCGAAGTCAGCCTCGCAACCGGCGCTCACCATGGACGCGAGGTGAAACACCGCCACGTCGTCTCGATTGACCATCGAGCGAACAAGGTCGGCGTCCGTGCCGTCGCCGCTGACTCGCTGGAGCCGGCTGCCCTGGGCAAGTAGCACCCCGGTCGGATAGGCGACGTCGAGCAGTGTGACGGTGTCGAGGTGCTGCCTCTTACCGTCGGTTCCGACCAGGCTGCCAACCTCGAGTAGCCTCCGCGCGAGCCGGCTGCCGATGAACCCGCCACCACCGGTGATCATCGCCTGCATATAGAAGACCCTTCTGCATCTGGCAGCACCGGCTACCGGCGCGATGCAAACCTAGCTTCACGCGCATCCATGACCTTCCGCTTGTCCGCCGATGCCGGATGGCTGGCCAGATCGTAGCGCTGCGGCCGATAGTGACTGGCTGCTTGGGGGGGCTTTGCGGTTGACAGGGTCGTGGGTCTACAGGGCAGAGTGTCTGCGACGGTGGGTAGCCCCGACGCCCCATCGGCGGGTGCACGAGGTCACGTGAACCGCTCCGGTAGCAGATCGCTGACGAGGCGGGATCCGCTCCCGGTCAGCCGGCTGCCTCTGACGTTCGCCCGGTGGTCGTTGCGAACTGTGGTTTGCCGCGCCAGGCTGCCGGCCACCCCACGACGCGCCACGGCTGCGCTGGCCGCCCCACCCGCACGTGTCGGGGTGTCCGATCGCATCCGGGGCAGGGCCGTATGCGCAGTGGCGTAGGACGAATCGCTCGACCTCGTCGTCAGTGGGAACTACCTGTGCCATCAACACAGTCTGCGAGCTGAGCGCGGTGCGCGCGACGTCAGTACTGCTGTCCGCCGAGCACGTGCAATGTGGCGGCTCGAGCCGGCTCGGAAAGCCAGCGGCAGTCGATGCGGTGCGGGCGGTGTGTCAGGCGCGCAGGAGGGCGGTTCCGGGCCCGTGGAGAAGGGGAGCCACGGCGTCGAGGCGCCCGGTGAGTAGCATGAGGAGG